>Ga0310345_10000823_pt1 | contig 39422 bp, 25 predicted proteins | sample HC15DNA20500_MG_FD_204667 | JGI IMG/M metagenome (GOLD analysis project Ga0310345, IMG submission 204667) | Marine microbial communities from station ALOHA, North Pacific Subtropical Gyre - HC15-DNA-20-500_MG | ecosystem: Environmental > Aquatic > Marine > Oceanic | place: Pacific Ocean: North... | reverse complement strand
TTCTCAAAAGTGTTGTATTCGGCGATGTTCCGGAACAACAAGCGATCTGTGAACTGATAGGTAGTCAGGGTTCTAAAAATCTTGACGTTGAAGATCAACCCATCCTCTGCACGTTCTCCAGTATTCAACACGGGATTGAACAAGTTCAGTGCGTCGGTGAAACGACTGGTGGTGACGTTGACCTGTGTCTCGAATCGCGACACCGGCCGGAACGTAATGAACGTGCGGAGTCCGCTGTCGCGTCCAAGAAATGGATTCGTGGAATCGAAGTAGACCTGGTCACCCCAGTTGAGGCCACCACCAATCTGAATCACACGACTCGTATTAATGAAGCTAAACAAGTTGTAACGGCTCTTGTGGAAATCGAGCCCTCCGAACCGTTCCATGTCGCGGTTCCCATCGAAACGCAAACGGATGTTATTGGAGAACGAGAAATCGAGCCCTGCCTGAACGTTCTCGTCTTCCAGAATCCCGTCGAAGTTGTAATTGCGGCCGAAGGCGACCTGCGGCCCCCAGTTGAGGAGCCAGCTCTCCGGCCACCATCGATACGAAACGGAACCAAAGGTCTGTCGCTGATCGGTCCGCCGGACAAAACCAACATCCGTCTGAAAGTCTGGCGACAAGGCATATGAATTGACCGAGTAGCTCAGGTTCCGCCCGATCTTACTGAAGTTGGCATCGAACAGATATCCGCTCGTCTCGAGCCCGTCCAGGTTACGGTGCTGGGTTCCTAACGCGCTGAATCCGAACGAGTGAGTGTCACCGATTCTGAAATTACTGTCGAGACCTGCCAAACGGCTGTGATTGTCCAGTAACTCCCGGTCCGTAAAGATGGCGCCGACAAACGATTCGGAGTACAGGTCGTATCGGACGCGACCAACGAAGGTCTGGGCCGATTGTTCGAATCGAGGATCGAGTGGGTCATCGGCACCACCCACGGCTTCATCGTTGGCGTACATGACGCCGACCGTGGCCCGCCCCGCTTTGCCTGTCAGCTTCCCGCCATACCTCGGGTCGACAATTCTACGTGTGTGTACAAGTGTCACAGGGGCGCGAACCCGGAAAATCTCAGCACCCTCGAGAAAGAACGGCCGAAGTTCGGGAAAGAACAAGGCAAACCGTTGGTTGACCTCAACCTGTGGCCGATCTGATTCGATCTGTGAGAAATCGGGGTTGAACGTAACATCGGCTGTGAGGTTGGATGTCACGCCGTACTTGAGATTGAGACCAGCTTCCGGAGAGGGATCCTTAGTCTCAAAGCTACCAGTCGACTTATTGACCGAGCCAAATTGAAATGCGGAAAAGGTCGGCAGTACCTCGATATTCCTGCTAGTCGACAAACTGCTCATACCGCTGATAACGCCCATCTGAGGCAAAAACCCGGCCACGTCACGGGAGACGGGTGACCAGACGACGGTTTCGTCCTTACCCCTGATTCTCCGGACGATCTGCAGTCCCCACTGGTGTGGGATGTTGTCGGCCCGTTGTGGGTAGCGAAGACTCTTGAACGGGATCGCCATCTCGGCCGTGAAGCCATCCTCGGTGATCTGACCACCTGTGCTGAACAGCGTGTCCCACGAGTCGTCGCCACGTGGAGCGCCGGTGAAACGACGAGGCCCTCCACCACCACCGCCACCCCCACCTCGACGACCGCCGCCGCCAAAACCTCCACCCGCACCCCGGGAACCGAGGATCGAGTCCCCTTGAACACCAAATCCGTTGACCGAGAAAATGTACGCCCGTTGCTGGTCGAGGAAAGTGTCGAAGTAGACGGTAAACAGGTCGTCACCCCGAGCCGCCCGGTCGCGATCGACGCGGTTCGCCCGCATTATCGACGGATCCGAGTAGTGTGCGTAGAACCCAAGATAGATATTGGAGCTGTCGTAGGCGATGTAAACCTCTGTGTCCTCAGTGGCCGCTGCGCCCTCTATGGGTTCCTGTTGGACGAATTCGGTGATCCGCGCGGTGTTGCGCCAGGCAGCATCGTCGAGCCTCCCATCGATCGTGGGAGGAGTGGTAGTGCGTACGGGGCGTACAGTCAGGCGCCCGGTCAGCGCACCGGCATTGCTCGCGACTCCGCCGAGGCTGGGTTGATTGTCACCGATGACGATACCGCCGGAGACGTCTCCCGTCGCCAAGGTCGCTAGTTCATCGGTCACCGCTGGAGCCGGAAGTGCTACACCACTAGGCCGTCTCACTCCGTCTGGCACCCCGCCAGCCGGCGCCTCCTCACCAAATCGAGAACCTCCACCTCTACCACCAGCAGTGCCGCTTTGAGGTCGCGGACCAAGTGGTGGCAGTGCGGCGACCGCTGCCTCACCTTCAACCAATGGCGACCGCCTGAGTAAAGGCTGTTCGCGGACCAACACCGGCCGCAACGTTGAGGTACCCAGGATACCGGCAAAGCCGTTACCCAATTCGGTGACGATTCGGTCCTGCAGGGAAAAAATTTCAGCGCGTTGACCATCGACCTTGATCGTTTCCCGCACGGCTCCGGTCTCGACATTGACGATCCGAACCGTGATCCGCAATTGGTCACCCAAGCGCTGGAAGCCACCCATAACGATCCACGAGATGCCTAGCTCGCGTGCAACACCACGCGCAAACGTCTCACGCCCTACCACCGAGAGATCACCGATCTGCTCAAGATCGGTAGTGATGGTCTCGGCAAGACCGGTTCCGATCCAGTCATCGTCGGTCTGACCCGAAATGTTAACGAACGGGATGACGGCAACCGTATGGGACCTGATGTCGACTGGCTCTCGCTCAACAGCCTCCCCCTGCGCGTAAGTGATCTCACTAAATGCGGCAAGGCCGACCATGACCGCCAACGAAAATACCTGCACGGTCATCCGGGGTAGCTGGAGCCAACTTAAACGCACTAACAACCTCTAACGAAGATCATATCCAGTACGACTGGCAAGAGAACTATGGCAGTGACGCAATGTTCTGACCATTGTCTGATACGCCTATCGTCACAGATCTGTTTACGCGATAGAGCCCTGACACCAGACTAACCGCCCAGCCGTACGAGCACTAAACAACATTGTAGAGACCTTGCAGCATGCCAGAAGCGAACCCTTCCATTCGCATTTCTGTCCTCCCGTCCTGAAGTGCCCCCCCGTCCAGAGTATTCGTCTGATGTTCAAGCGGATTTAGGGCTGCACCACACCAGTTTTAGAACAACACGAGACCACTAGTTCATCTCCCTTGAACCGATGGGATCGGCATACTAGCGTCTGTGGGTTTCTCGAACACACGACATACAGTGGATTCGGTTGGACAGGATGGCATCACCCCAGAACACGAACCTCACCGATGGAAACCGCAGAGACTCTACTCGGCGCGTTCAATGAGATGCGGTTCCATCCCTCGCCGGGGAACATGGGAACCACCAAGGTAGGACTGAAACCCTATGCCAGGCAAATAATGACATCCGGCCTAGTTCGTGCCGCGTTTGGCGCCATGCTCGACAAGAAAGTTGACAACGGTCTCGTACTGGAGGGCTTGTGCCGCATCGAGTGCCGTGCGGCCGTCGGTGTTGGTAGCATTTAGCGCGACGCCAAGCTCCACGGCCAGTTTCACCACCTCAAGTGTCACGGCTTCCGCATCGCGATCTCCCTGGCCGGGTGGTACCCATGCCTGCAGCCTACGGCTACCCATACCCAGCGCAGCCATCAGAGCCGTCGTCGATTCCTGCCGCTGTTGGGTATACCTTTCCTTATAGCTGGCGTGATGCACAAACAGCGGATCAGCGCCGTGGGCGGCCAGCCGTCGCATGATGGACGGCGCCGTGAACCGCGCCGCCAACCAGAACGGCGTCGCGCCCACGAGTGCCGGCGCGAAGTGAAAATCGCGCGATGCGCGACGCGTCGGTGTCCAAGTCCGCAGCACTACGTTCGGATCGGCGCCATGGTCGAGCAGGGTCGCCACCACCCGCTCGTCCCGGCGCATGACCGCCGCGTGGATCGCAGCGAACCCGGCCTCTGCTGCACTCGGGTCCGCGTCCGCCTCGAGTAGCAGCTGGACGATCTCATCGAAGCCCGCGTGGGCCGCCATCGTCGTGGCGCTAACACCCCACGCGTCCGTGTCGTCACTGTCGGCGCCAGCGGCGAGCAGATGCCGCGCAGACGCGACATCGCCCACACGCGCGGCAAACATCAACGCCGTGTTGCCTCCGTGTGGGATCTCGCGGTTGTATTCAGGTTGCCCGTGAGGCGGAACCGCCATTATCTGGCTCCAGACGTCAGAACGCGCATGCACGTCTGCGCCGTTCGCGAGTAGCACTGTGACGACAGAGGGGTGGCGCTGCGCGACCGCCCACATGAGGGCTGTCTGGCCGCGCGCACCGCGCGCCTCCGTCTGGGCACCGTATCTCAGCAGCAGCTCGACGACATCGGCGGCACCTGAACGGGCGGCAACCATCAGCGGCGTCTCGCCCGCCAACAGCGCCAGATTGGGGTCCGCACCGGCCGCCAGCAGCCTTCGCACGAGGACCACGCTGCCGTTCTGGCCGGCCGCCCACAGCGGTGTCGCCCCGAGATCATTCGCCGCATTCACGTCGGCCCCAGCGGCCAGCAGCAGTCCGACGGTCTCGATGTCGTCCCGGTAGCTCGCCCAGTGCAGCGCACTAGTGCCGTCCGCCTCCGCCGCGTCTACGCCGGCCCCCTGGGCAAGCAGCGCCCGCACCGTGCTGATGTCGCCGTCGCGGGTGGCGTCGACGAGTGGTGGGGCTGCAGTAGCGCCCGCGGCGCCGGTGTAGCCGACCCAGAAAGACAGCAGGGCGAACGCGAATCGCGGACCGGCGGTCATACGCATAGTCAAATTACCGTTCACAAGGCTTACTACAGCAGGCCGGTCAGCGTATCGATCGGGAGTGCCCCGGTGCTCCCACCGTGTGATTCCACCGGTACATCCATCTTATCCATCAGCGTAACGAGCAGGTTCGCCATGGACGGCTCGTCCTCATACACCAGATGCCGTCCGCTCGGCAGCCGGCCGCCGCCGCCGCCAACCAGCATGAGCGGTAGGTTATCGCCCGCGTGGCGGGTACTGTTGGAGATGCCCGAGCCATACAGAATAGTCATATGGTCGAGCAACGAGCCGTCGCCGTCCGGTATCGCGCGAAGCTTCCCCAGATACTGCGAAAAGAGCTCGGTGTGATAGGAATTAATCTTCGACATTTTCGCGACCAACTCCGGCACGTTGTTGTGATGCGATAACGGATGGTGCGCCTCGGGCACTCCGATCTGCGGATACGGGCGAGCGCTCTGCTCCTTGCTGATCATGAAGGAGATCACCCGGGTCAGATCCGACTGCATCGCCAGTACCTGCAGGTCGAACATCAGCTCGAGATGATCCTCGAATACCGGCGGCGCGCCTTGTGGTTGGTCGAACGACGGCAACTCAAGGTCGCGCTGCTCCTCCGCCTTCTGGATGCGCCGCTCGACGTCACGAATCGCCTCGGTGAACTCCTCGACCTTGGTCTGATCGCGCGGCCCCAGCTCCCGTCGAAGCGCGGCTAGCTTGTCGCCCACCGAGTCGAGCAGACTCTTATGCTGCTGTAACCGCGCCTCGCGCACAGCCCGATCGGTGCTACCGCTATCGCCGAACAGCGTCTCAAACACCGCGCGGGGATTCCACTCGGTCGGCAGCGGCTGCGTGGGGCTACGCCACGACAGCGTGTGAGTGTACACGCAGCTCAGGTTGCCGGTGCAGGCGCCGGCGTTATTGGGTCGGTCCATCGACAACTCAAGTGAGGCCACCTGCGTCTCATGGGCGAAGTGCCGCGCGAGTAACTGGTCGATCGACACGTCGGCGAGGATCTCGGTCTCGTTCCGGCCGCCACGTGTCGTACCGGTCAGGAACGACCCGGACGCCCCGGCATGGATATAGTTCCAATTGGCTTTGAGACCCGAGAGCACGGTCGTCTGGTCGCGGAAGGGCGCCAGCGGCTCCAGAATCGGTGACAGCTCGAAGGTGGTTCCCTCCCCCTTCGGTGTCCAGTACTCCATCGCCATGCCGTTCGGTACATAGAAGGCCTGAAAGCGGTGTGGAGACGGCGTGGCGGCCGTCCCACGGAGCGAGAACGCCGGGGACATGGCGTCGAGAAACGGTAGCGCCAGTGTCGCGCCCAACCCCCGGAGTAACGTCCGTCGCGGTAACGTCTTCGTTGTCAAGAAAGTCATGTGTGCCGCCTCCATTGGGCGGGGCCTCGCGCGGATCCCGCCGGTACGATGTGGAACCTAGTTGGTCGCCGAATCAGCCGCCCGCATGAGAAACGTCGGACTCTTCACGATACCCACGATAAGCGACGACCAGCGATAGCCGTCGCCAGCCGCTTCGCGAACGATAGTGCGGACGGACGGTCGGTCGTAGTACTCGATCCGCCGACCGAGCGCATACGCTAGAAGCTTCTCGGTGACGGTCCGAGGGAACTGTTCCGAGTCGTCGAGCAACAGAGCCCGCAACCCGGCCAATCCTGCGACCTGCGCACCGCTCGCCGTGGTCCCGGTCGCGTCAACTGGTTGGCCCGTTTCGTCGATGGTGCGCCACCCGCCGATAACGTCAAAGTTCTCGAGCGCGAATCCCAGCGGGTCGATCACCGAGTGACAACTGGCACACACTGGACTCCGCCGGTGTTGCGCCAACCGATCGCGAATCGATAGCGACTGGCTACCTGATTCGGCGTCGAGGTTGGTATCGACACCGGGAGGCGGGGGCGGCACGGGCAGACCGAAGATGTTGTCGAGCAACCACTTCCCACGTAGCACGGGCGACGTGCGGTCGGGATACGACGTGGTGGCCAGTAGCGCGCCCTCGGCGAGCAGCCCGCCGCGCTGGTCAGGGTTCGGCAGGGAAACGCGCCGGAAGCGGCTGCCATACACACCCGGTATCTCGTAGTGCCGCGCCAGCCGCTCGTTAACGAACGTGTAGTCTGCGTCAAGGAGCTCGGTGACGCTGCGATCCTCAAGCAGCGTGCTGCCAACAAATAGTTCCGTTTCCCGTGTGAACGCCCGCAGCAGTGTCTCGTCGTAGTTGGGATACTGGTTCGGGTCGACCACGACATCCACGACCCGTCGCAGGTTCAGCCACTGGGCGGCGAAATCGCCGACCAGCGCCTCAGTGGAGCGCGGGTCCGCAAGCAGCCGCCGCGCCTGCTGTTCGAGCACTACCGGGTCGGTAAGTCGCCCCTGCTCAGCCAGTGAGAGCAGCTGGTCGTCGGGGATGCTGCTCCAAAGGAAGAACGACAGTCGCGAGGCTACTTCCAGATCGCTGAGCGGATAGACGTTCGGTCCGGAAGCCACCCGTGAGGGGGCTCGGTGAACGCGTAGTAGGAAATCAGGATCGACGAGCAACCGTTCGAGCGCTAACTGGATACCGCTGTCGAAACTGCCTCCGTCCTGACGACCCGTGTCGAAAAACTCGAGCAGCGTCGCAAGATCATCCTCGGTCACCGGCCGGCGATAAGCACGCCTGGCCACTCTTGAGAGGATCTCACGGGCGCAGGGCCGCACTTCCGTCTCGGTCCGTGGCCGACAGCTAAAAATAGCCCGACGACTCGGCGTGTCGGCTATCGACCCGGGCACCTCGTAGGGACCACCAATCTCGACCGAACCGACGGCTGCATAGCCCATGTAGATCTGATCGTTCGTAAGCACACGCCCTCGCTGGAGCGGTTGCGGCAGCCCTTCAGGCTCCCATAGCTCCCGCACGAATGACACCCCGACGACCCGCTGTCCCGCCTCGACCGGCACCCTGAGCTCTAGATGAGCGTCACCAGTGAGCTGCATGAAGGCTTCCCACTCCGGATCGCCCGCGAACCCGGGCTCACCAGCGCCTCCATAGCTGGCCGCCGCCGGGGTACCCGGCGCGTCGCCGCCAACGGTGAACCGCTCAAGCAACCGACCGTCGAGACGCACATCGAGCTGTTGAGGCCAGCCCATGCCCATAAAGTAAGCCTGATACTGACGGCGCAGATGCACCTTGATCAGATACTCGCCGTCAACCGGGAAATGATAGGAAATCGCAAGACCGCCACGTGACCCGAGCGGCAGCGCCTCACTCTGCCGACCGTCCTGCACCACGTGCAGAGGGATCTCGAACGACTCGAACCCCGGACTGGCCGGGGGCAACCCGACCGCGAGCCGCGTCACCTGCCGGGCCACCGACAAATAGCGCTCGAGATGCGCCCGCGAGATAGTGAGAACGTCGGCAAAGTTGTCGAAGCTGCCATCAGCGGTCTCATCGCCCGGTAACAACGAGGTTGCGTCGATGTTCAGTGCGAATAGGTCGCGTATCGCATTGCTGTACTCGGTGCGATTTAACCGATGGACGGCGTTACTCCGACCGGGATTCGGATTGGCTGCCCATGCACGATCGATTGCAACCTCTAACCCGCTAGCGATGGTGTGATACATGGTCGCATCGGGCCGCGGCCGTCCGAGCGGTGGCATAGTTCCCGCTCTGAGCTTTGCGATCACGCGCTCCCACACGTCTGAATTCGCCGCGGGGTCCGTCACATCCAGACTGTCGAGTGCCAGGCCGGCCGTACGAAGTCTCTCGTTATGGCAGGTAAAACAGTACCGCTGAAAGACTTCGCGGAAGTGGGATGTAGGCGGCGCAGACGCAGCAGGATCCTGAGAGGTACTCGCGGCCCTCAGCGAGCTACTGGCCACTACCAGCCAGCTCCCGGCTAGAAGAACGAAGAATCCGACGACCGATCGCCCGAAGAACATACTACGGCCCAGGTTATTACTCCTTGTTACCCTAGCGTTCTACCGATGAGCGGCAGCGTTGTCAAGCTCCGGTTCCCAGACCGACTGGCAGCCACAGCCGCGGCAGGCATAAAGCCTTGTAATACGCCGATCAACTGTCGGCGCCTCAACTGACCTCTGGAATACTGAAACGCGACGCATTGCGGACTTCTCACGCTGGCAGATTGCGAACGTTCGCGAAGGCCGCAACCCCACACTTAGATCGCAGAAAGACCTAATGCACAATGCGTGACCTCCCAGCTCCACTACTTCTCCTGCATGTAGGGGTAGCGATAGTCACGCGCTGGCGTGAACACCTCTTTCGTCGTGCGTGTGCTGACCCAGCGAATCAGGTTGAGGTAACTACCGGCCTTGTCATTTGTGCCAGACGCCCGAGACCCACCGAACGGCTGTTGTCCAACGACGGCACCGGTCGGTTTGTCGTTGATGTAGAAGTTACCGGCCGCACAACGCAACTTCTCATAAGCCAAGTTGATCGCCTTCCGATCTCTGGCGAAGATCGCGCCGGTTAAGGCATAGGGAGATGTCGCGTCACACAGCTCCAGCGTCCGCTCGTAGTCGTTGTCGGGATAGACATAGATCGTGAGCACCGGGCCGAAGAGCTCAGTCTTCATCGTCTCGTAGTTCGGGTCGCCTGTCTGGATCACCGTTGGTGCGATGAAATATCCGGTGGCGTCATCACACGCACCACCACAGATGATGTCTACGTCAGTGTCCGTTCGTGCCGCGTCAATGTAGCCCTTGAGCGAGTCATAGGACGCCTTATCGATCACCGCACCCATGAAGTTGGTGAAATCAGTGACGTCGCCGTACGTGATCGCTGCGACCTGACCACAGAACTCATCGCGAAACGCCTTCCACAGGCTCTGTGGGATATAGGCACGACTAGCAGCACTGCACTTCTGCCCCTGGTATTCGTAGGCGCCGCGGATCAGATTCGCCGCCAACTCGTCCGCATCGGCCGAGGCATGGGCAAAGACAAAGTTCTTACCGCCGGTCTCACCAACAATTCGTGGATAACTCCTATAGTTTGCGATGTTGCTGCCGACCGTGCGCCACATTCCCTGAAAGACCTCCGTACTCCCAGTGAAGTGCACACCCCCGAGGTCCGGATGGTGCATTGCCGGATCACCGATCTGCCCACCACTTCCGGGAACCATGTTGATCACGCCGTCCGGTAAGCCCGCCTCCTTAAACAGCTGCATCAGCCAGTGAGCCGCGTACACCGCTGTGGAGGCTGGTTTCCAGATCACGGTGTTCCCCATCAACGCCGGGCTAGTCGGCAAGTTGCCGGCGATGCTGGTGAAATTGAAAGGTGTCGCGGCAAAGATGAAGCCCTCAAGCGGACGGTACTCGACGTAGTTCCATATCCCGCGTGCGCTCTCTGGCTGCTGCTCAAAAATCTGCGGCATGTACGACGCGTTGAAGCGCCAGAAGTCGATCAGCTCGCAGGCAGCGTCAATCTCCGCCTGAAACACCGTCTTGCTCTGGTTCAGCATCGTCGCGGCATTGAGAACAGGACGGTACTTACCGGCTAGGAGGTCAGCGGCTTTGAGAAAAATAGCCGCCCGAGCCTCCCACGGCATTGCACTCCAGTCGGGGCGAGCTTCGGCCGCCGCCTCGATCGCTCGTCTCACGGTGTCGGCCCCACCCTTGTGATACCTAGCCACAATCTGCCGATGATCGTGCGGCAGAATGCAAGAACCAAGATCTCCAGTTGTCACCTTCTGCCCGCCAATGATCAACGGGATTTCAATCGATTCTCTAACCAACGCCGTCAACTGTTTCTTCAGAACGTGTTTCTCCGCCGAACCCGGAGCGTAGCTCAAGACTGGCTCATTACTGGGCGTGGGAATCGTGACGCGAGCATTTATCATTGATTACTCCTCATTAACCATATTCTCCCACAAGCGCGGCAGCCAACCAGAGGCAGTCGCAACGACACTCACGCCACGCACGTTAACTGGAGAAGTCGCCTATGGCTAACACGAAAACTGGCAAGGATTACAACCCTAACCGTGGGGGGGCGTGACTCAACGGAAGTAATTCGAGATTAGTCAGTTCCAGGCGGAACTTGACGAAACCAGGATGACGTAGCCACTCGGAAATCTCGTTCCGCAGATGCTTGAGGGCAGCGACGACGCCCTGAACCGCGCGGACCTATAGCAGCGCGAGCGACCCTATCACCAGAGGCATCGTGTGGTGCGATCACAACTTGTTTGCAGATTTCTCAGAAGCGATGTCGGTCAGGTCAAGAATACGGAGGTGCCACTCGAACCACGGCTTCGCGAAGAGCCTAAACCTCAACTTCACCCAAAGATCGCGGATGTGGCAGGTTACGGGATGCGCGGACTCGATTACGTACCTTACTGCCTAAACCGTGGCCCGGGTTATGGGCCCCTCGGACGCCTAAACGTGTCTATAATCATCTGTCTCCGAGCACATGCCATCTAACGCACTCGTGCGAATCGTCCAGCGGCGTCGCTCGCAGCGCGTGGCACTTGGACAATGAAATCGTGAAGAACGACTTCGACATCAAGTTCAACCGATGAAATTGCTATTAGACGATCCCTTCGAGGAGGAGCCATGACTCGCACGGTGTCGACATTCCTAACAGTGGTACTCGTCGCCTCTATCGCAACCATTGCATCAGTTGCTTCAGCCGAGGTCGTCCGCATCGAGGTAACATCACGTGCGGACCTGGCGAGCGGGAAATCGTTCGGGCTCGCCGGACCCTTCGAGAAGATTGCAGGGATGATCTACTTCGAAGTCTCCCCGGCCAATCCGGTCAACCGCATCATCGCCGACATCGACCTCGCCCCGCGGAACGCGGACGGTAAGGTCGAGTTCCACTCGAATTTTTTTCTCATCAAGCCGAAGGACGTGACGCGCGGCAACGGCACGGTACTCTACGAGGTTTCGAACCGCGGTGGGAAAGGCATGCTCGGGTACTTCAACAACGCTACCGGTAGTCGCGACCCGCAGACCGAGGACGAGATGGGAGACGGCTTCCTTCTGCGTAATGGCTTCACGCTGCTCTGGCTCGGCTGGCAGTTCGATCCGCCGATACGCGACGGGCAGATGCGCGTTCACCCGCCGACCGCAACCGACAACGGCAACCCGATTACCGGGTTAGTCCGCAGCGAGGTGGTCGTGAGCGAACGTGCGTACGATCATTCACTGGCCGACCGGAACCACATCGCATATGTCGTTGCGAATCCAGACGACCCGGCCAATGTCATGACCGTGCGTGACGTCGTCGGCGGCGCCCGTCGGGTCATTCCACGGAGCCAGTGGCGATTCGCACGTCAGGAGGACGATGGCACGATCGTTTCTGATCGAACCCACGTCTATCTCGATGGTGGGTTTGAACCGCACAAGCTGTACGACATCGTGTACAACGCGCAGGACCCGCCACTCGTTGGCCTCGGCCCCGCAGCCGTCCGAGACATGATTTCCCAACTGAAGTACGAAGCGACTCCCGAGCTAGCGGTTCCGGCCGGGACTATTGATCGGGCGATCGCATGGGGCGTCTCACAAAGCGGCCGGTTCCTCCGCACGTTCATGTATTACGGCTTCAATGAGGACGAAGCGAGCCGAAAGGCGTTCGACGGAGTGCTGTCGCATGTTGCCGGCGGCGGTCGCGGCAGCTTCAATCACCGGTTCGCTCAACCGTCACGTGATGGCCATCCCTTCTTGAACAAGCTCTACCCAAGCGACATCTTCCCGTTTACAGACGTTATACAGAGTGACCCGGAAACCGACATACGCGACGGGCTGCTCGCCGGTGTTCAACCGGCGCACATACCGAAGGTGTTCTACACGAACTCCTCGTACGAGTACTGGGGGCGAGCAGCCTCGCTCGTCCACACGACGATCGACGGATCGACCGATGCACCTCTGTTGGACACCACGCGCATCTACACGTTCGCCGGTGGCCAGCACGGGCCTGGACGCTTCCCACCTCGTCAGACAAGCGGACAACAACTCAGCAATCCGAATGATTACTCTTGGTTCCTACGTAGCCTGCTGCTGGCAATGGACCGGTGGATTACCGACGGCACACCACCGCCAGCCAACAACTACCCGCGCATCGCCAACAACGATCTAGTGCTACCGAAGGACCTTCGCTTCCCGGATCTGCCAGGCGTCGGCCAGCCGGCCGAGCCACACAAGGCCTACCGAGTGGTCTATGGTCCGGAGTTCCGCACGCGAGGCATCGTCGCGGTCGAGCCGCCCGAAGTGATCTCCGAGTTTCCGATTATGGTCCCACAAGTCGACGCCGACGGGAACGAGACCAGCGGTCTGATGATGCCCGAAGTGGCCGTGCCGCTCGCCACCTACACCGGGTGGAACCTGTTTCGACCAGAGGCCGGGCCAGAGAACGTGCTCTCGAGCATGCAGGGCTCCTACATCCCGTTCCCGCGGACCGCGACTGATCGGCAGCGTACGGGTGATCCACGACGCTCACTCGAAGAGCGCTATGGGAGCCGCAACGAATACCTAGGTCGGGTGTCTGCCGCGGCACTGGCACTGGTCGACGACGGATATCTCCTGGCCGAGGACCTCTCACCAATCCTGGCCCAGGCTGGCCGTCACTGGGACTACCTGATGGAGGACGAAGGCAACCAGGATCAACCCTAGTCTCGCGGCTCACTTTCATGGGCTAACCCGTCTGGCCCCGGCAGTTCTGTAGCTCGAAGTTGCGACGAAATTGTCGGCAACTCAACCGACCTCTAGAACCTGTGGCGAACTACCGAACGCAGGCACGGGCTTTAGTGCTGCTACGTGTCGTCGCGACGCATCAACTTTGCGCGAGGCGCCTTTCATACACAGACTCGTTCTTGTTGATGCAGGGCATGCTGAATACATATGTCGCGCTCGCATAGCAGTCCTTACAAATGCTTGACTCCTTAGGCAGCCCGAGAGCACCATTTCGACGCAGAATATCCGACGATCAAAACCACACGCCAAGACCGGGAGGTCCACATGGTTATGACATTCCGTCTGATCGGCTTGCTCTTTACGGTGTTGATAGTGCTGGAAGGCGCCCTCTGGTATGGCGAGCCGACCATCGCCCAGGGCGATGACCTGAGCGGCACCGTGACGGCTGTGAGCGGCCCAGAGGCTGGCGTCTGGGTCATCGCGGAAACGCGCGACTTCGACACAACATTTCGAAAGATCGTCGTCACCGACGACGCGGGGCGCTTTCTGGTGCCCGATCTACCGGCGGCCAATTACGAGGTCTGGGTACGTGGGTATGGCCTGATCGATTCGCCGAAGACACCGGCCCGACCGGGCGACGTGCTGGACCTCACAGCGACGACAGCAGCCACACCGCGGGAGGCGGCGCGGATCTACCCGGCGAATTATTGGTACTCCATGCTCAAGGTGCCACCTGCGAGTGATTTTCCCGGCACCGGACCGCGAGGTAATGGCATCGGTGTCGCTATGCGGACCCAAGCCGACTGGATCGACCGGTTAAAGGACGGCTGCCAGTTGTGTCACCAACTAGGGAACCAGGCGACGCGCGAGATGCCAATGCTGAACTTGACCGACTTTGACTCGGCCGAGTCAGCCTGGGAATACCGCATTCGGGCCGGTGGGGCCGGTCCCGCGATGGCCGCGGAGATCAACCGGATGGGCCGACCACGCGCTCTCGAGCTATACGCCGACTGGACCGATCGGATCCGGGCCGGCGAGCTTCCACCGGTGCCACCACGGCCGCAGGGTAAGGAACGTAACGTTGTACTAACCTCGTGGGGGTGGGGTCATCCGCGCGGTATGGTTCATGACGAGGTCTCGACGGACAAGCGTAACCCAACGCTCAATGCGAATGGACCGATCTATGGCGTCGGTGGGGCCGGTCTCGTTATTACAGACCCGCGCACGCACCGATCGGTCCGGTTCGACCTGACGACCCGCGTTGAGCGGCAGCCACGCAGCAACTCGTATCAGGGAGCGTCAGACGCGGTCCCGTCTCTCTATTGGGGCAATGAACCAACCGGCCTGAACAGCCGGAGTGCCCACAACCCGATGATGGATCACAAGGGTCGTCTCTGGATCACACAGTCGGTCCGCCCGAACGACGTCCCAGGTTGGTGCCTGGAAGGTTCCGATCACCCATCCGCGCAGTACTATCCGATTCAGCACCAGGCCGAGTCCCGTCAGCTCTCGTACTACGAACCGGAGACCGAGAAATTCGTACTGATTGACACGTGCTACTTCACCCACCATCTACAGTTTGCCGACGACGCCAACGACACCCTGTGGTTGAGCGGATCGACCGAGGCTATTGGTTGGTTGAACACACGTCTCTACGACGAGACCGGAGATGAACGGGCATCCCAAGGATGGTGTCCGACCGTGATCGACACGAATGGTGACGGTCTAATCACGAAGCCGTGGAACGAACCAGACATGAGCGGTGACTTTAGCCTGCAAGCGGGTGAGGTCAAGATCGATCCGGCTCTGGATACCCGGGTTGGCAGCCTTGACAAGTACCAACGCGCCTACGGCGTCATCCCCCACCCGGATGGATCAGTTTGGATCTCACGACGCTACCCCGTGCCGGGACAACTGATCCGGCTCGAACTTGGGGATAATCCCCCCGAGACCTGCAAGTCAGAGGTCTACGAGCCACCCTACGATCCAACAGGAGATCCGAACTCTTGGGGCTACGGGCCCCGCGGGATCGATGTCGACCGGAATGGCCTCATCTGGACGGCGCTTGGCGGCAGTGGCCACATGGCAAGTTTCGACCGAAGTAAATGCGCCATCCTCAACGGACCGATTGCAACTGGCCAGCATTGCAAGGAGGGTTGGACGCTCTATCCCACCCCGGGTCCGAAACTGAAAGGTGCAGAGGGAACATCAGCGAACGCTGACTACCACTATTACAACTGGGTCGACCAGTTCAACACGCTCGGCTTGGGTGAAAACGTGCCGATCGCCACAGGCACAACGTCGGACGCACTTCTGGCACTTCTACCCGACACAGGTCATTGGATCATCATGCGGGTGCCCTATCCACTTGGTTTCTACAGTCGTGGGCTCGACGGACGGATCGATGATCCAAGTGCAGGTTGGAAAGGCCGTGGCGTGTGGTCTAGCTTCAACACTGGATCGACGTTTCACCTCGAAGGGGGTAAGGGGACGACAAGCGAACTCGTCCGGTTCCAGATCCGACCGGGCCCTCTAGCAAATTAGTGAGTCCAACATGAGAAAATCTCCTCGGTCATCTCAGTGGACCCGACGGGAAGCACTACACCTGATGGGCACTGGCACCGCCGGCCTCGGCTTTATTACGGCCTGTACCGGCGAGCCAGCCCCGTTGTCGTCGTCGCCCGGCAACAAAGCGGCGCCTACGGAGACAACCCCGTCACCTCATCAGATCCCCATCATTCGCACGCTGCTCGACGACATATCGCCTGACGACATCACCGGCGTCACGCTCTTTCACGAGCATCTGTCGATCAAACTCTCACCGCAGATGACCGCCACAGACGACGTCGACAATATCGTCCAGGAGATCAAGACCGCGGCGATGGAAGGCTTAGGCTGTATCGTCGACGGTGGCCACCCTGACATGAGTCGCGATCTTGAAGCCTGCCACCGAGTCGCGAACGAAACCAACGTGCACGTCGTCTCCGCTGGCGGCTACTACATGGAACGCTTCTACCCACCTGATCTCACCATGAAGAGCGATGATCAGATCGCCGACGATCTCGTCGACGAGGCAACCCGCGACAGACTGGGAGCGTTTGGCGAGATCGGCCAGACGTCCGATGTGGCGGAAATGACACCGCTCGAGCGCAAGGTGTTCCGAGCCGTCGGCAAGGCGCACGTCCGCTCAGGTATTCCGATCTTCACGCACAACGCGTACGGAACCGGTCCCAACGTTACGCCGGAACAGGGACTAGTCCAGCTTGATGTTTTGGAATCGGTTGGTGTTGACCCTCGGACCGTCGTCATCGGGCATGCGTGCTGTCTCGACGACTCGTCGGCAAGCGTATTGAAGCAGATTGCAGCACGCGGTGCATTCGTTGGCTTCGACCGTGTTACCGGCGGACGAGTTGACGATCCCCAAAAGGTCATGACTATTCTGGCGTTGCTCGATGCCGGTCACGCCGATCGACTGCTTATCTCGTCCGACTACATCGGCCGCCGCTCACCCGAGCGGCCAGGCTACGGGAACGCGATCACCGTCTTCGCACCGTTGCTCCGAGACGCTGGCGTAAACGAGGAAACGGTTCGCCAGATTTTGCACGACAATCCCCGCCGGTTCCTTGCGTTCGTGCCAAGGGCAGCGTGAAACAGGTCACGTGTTCCAACCAACAATCACGAACTTTGCCGGCGGGACGATCGCGCTCTGCGGTCTCTGTCTGGTCACGGCGTGGGGGGCACCACTAGCGGAGACGACGCCACCTGGCTCAGCTACCGTCTACCACGGTGCCAGGCTCATCGTAGGCGACGGCTCCACACCAATCGAAGCATCGGTGTTTGTCGTTGATAACGGGATCATCACCAACGCGGGACTACAGGACAAGGTAACAGCGCCGTCAGGCGCGGCACGCGTCGACCTGACCGGCAAGACAGTGATGCCCGCCCTGGTTAACATGCACGGGCACGTCGGCTATCAAAGGGGCCTCTCGTACGACGAGGCGAACTACACGCGCGCGAACATCGTCGACCATCTGAATCGCTACGCGTATTACGGCGTCGGAACGATCGTGTCGCTCGGCACCGATGTGGGTGACCTTTGGCTCGAAATTCGTCGCGAGCAGGAGGCGGGAACCCTGGGAGGCGCGCGTCTTCTAACCGCCGGCCGGGGGCTTGCACCGCCGAATGCAGGTCCAGGTGCGGCTGCACTCCGGCCATCGGCCTATAGCGTCACGAGCGCAAACGAGGTCCGGCGATACGTCCGTGAGCTCGCCGCGCAGGATGTGAGCTTCGTCAAGATCTGGCTCGATGACCGTGGCGGATCGGTCGAGAAGCTCGACCCGGTCTTGTACCGAGCGATCATCGACGAAGCCCATCAGCACGATCTCCAAGTTGTCGCGCATGTCTTCTATCACGCGGACACCGAAGACCTTGTGGAAGCAGGCGTCGATGGCTTTGCACACCTCGTACGAGACAGGGAGATGAGCGACACACTCGTCGCAGCCATCGCGGCTAACAACGTCTTCGTTATGCCAAACCTCGGCATCTCAGAGCGCGGACGGCACGCCGAACCACCCGCCTGGCTTAATGAACCATTCCTGTTCGAAACGATCTCGCGGGAGGTCGTCGAGCGCGCCACCGGTACGTTCACCCAACGCACACCAGACGGCGCCGAACGTGCGCAACGAACGTACACTCGCATGGAGCGGGGCCTAGCGAAGCTGAATGCCGCAGGTGTCACGCTGGTGCTCGGGTCTGATTCGGGCGTGCAGGATCACTTTTATGGCTTCGCAGCGCACCGCGAACTGGAGCTGATGGTCGCAGCGGGGTTAACACCAACCGAAACGATAGTGACGGCGACGAGCCGACCGGCTACCACGCTTGGACTGAAGGACACTGGTCGTCTCGTTGTTGGTTCAAGGGCCGACTTCATCGTACTCGACGGCAACCCACTCGACGACATCAGGAACACACGCCGGATCGCTCAAGTCTATCTCGGTGGCACCGAAGTCGACCGTGCTGCGCTCCGGGCCGGATGGACCGCCGACACGTCGCACTGACGCCACTTGATGGACATTAGCGTCTTCGTTTCTTCGGAGTAGGTTTGACATGTCAAAGCCGATAATCCGCACGGGGCACCTAGGGCCCCTCATCGTCTTTGCCATCCTGTTTCCGCTGCTGGTGTCTGTCAATGCTGAACAAACCGGTGAATGGCACGCGTACGCGTCCGACAAGGCAAGTACCAAATATTCTCCGCTCGATCAAGTTAACGCGGACAACGTCAACGACCTGCAGATCGTCTGGCGGCAGTCGACGATCCCTGACGCAGTGCGACAGGGAAACACCATGCAGGCCCCGGGTGGATCCCAAAACACGCCACTGATGGCCGGCGGGCTTCTCTACGTCAGCACGTCACTTGGGACAGTGGCCGCACTCGATGCTGCCACAGGTGAGGTGGTCTGGTTCGACACCATGTACCAGAGCGAGAACGAGGAGGCCGAGCGCAGTTTCGCCACACGAGGCCTAGCGTACTGGACGGACGGGAACGGGGATGCGCGGATCCTTGCTGTTATCAGATCGAAACTCGTCGCACTGAATGCCACAACCGGTGAACGTTACCCAGACTTCGGCGACAGTGGAGAAGTCAACCTGATCCAGGGCTACGACGACAGAACCGTCAAGAGCTTTAGCTGGCGGTCGGCACCGCTCGTCGTCAATGACGTCATCGTGATCGGCTCGGCCATCCGTGACATCACCAACCACACAGTACCGGCACTCAAGGAGATGCCGCCCGGGGACGTACGCGGCTTTGATGTACGTACCGGTGAACAGCTTTGGATCTTCCATACCATCGCACGAGAGGGCGAACCTGGAAACGAAACGTGGCTAACGAGTCTGAATGAAGATCGCGCGTCATGGGAGTACACCGGGAACACCAACATGTGGACGTCGCCGAGCGCCGACGAAGAACTAGGGTACGTGTATCTACCACTGTCGACCCCGACTAATGACTACTACGGCGGGCACCGACCTGGTGACAACCTGTTCGCGGAAAGCCTCGTCTGTCTCGACGCAAAGACCGGTGAGCGTATCTGGCATTTTCAGGCGATCCACCATGGCCTGTGGGACTATGATTTTCCGGCGGCGCCCACTTTAGTTGACATAACGGTGAATGGACGAGCCGTTAAGGCTGTCGCCATCACCAGTAAGCAGGCATTCACGTATGTCTTCGACCGCGTTACTGGTGAACCGATCTGGCCAATCGAGGAGAAGCCCGTGCCGCAAGGCAACGTCCCGGGCGAATGGTACGCAGCGACGCAACCCTTCCCAACGAAACCACCAGCGTATGACCAGCAGGGGGTGACGATCGACGACCTCATCGATTTTACGCCGGAGCTTCGCGAGGAAGCGGTCGCCATACTCAGCGAATACGTCTGGGGACCATTCTTTACCCCACCGACGCTCATTGATAGCCGTTCGGGCGGCACTCAGGGCACGCTGTCGGTACCGGGTCTAGTTGGCGGCACCGACTGGAACGGTGCTAGTGTCGATCCGGAGACCGGTATTTTGTACGTTCCATCCGTTCACAGTGGGACGGTGATCGGGTTGTCCCGTTCCGAGCACCCGCGGTCGGACGTCAACTGGGTCATGAAAGAGATGAAGCATATTCCCGGCCCTCAAGGGCTCCCCCTCTTCAAGCCACCCTATGGGCGCCTCGTGGCGATCGATCTTAACGAGGGCAACATCCTTTGGACGGTTGCGAACGGTAACGGTCCGCGGGATCATCCTGCGATTGCACACTTAAACCTACCACCGCTCGGACAAGGCGGACGTGCCGCCCCATTGGTGACGAAGACCTTGGTATTTCTTGGCGAAGGCGCGAATGTCGGTGCCGCGTTCCTGCCACCAGGTAGTGGCGGCAAGATGTTCCGAGCGTATGACAAGGCGACGGGGACGCTGGTTGGGGAGATTGAGTTGCCAGGTGGCACAACGGCAGCCCCGATGACCTACCTGATCGATGGGAGGCAGTACATCGTGGTGACGGTCGGCTGGGAGGACACGCCGAGCGAGTACGTAGCACTTGCACTGCCGTAGTCTTGTCCGAAGCCAGAGACCGTGGGAAGTGGGCCGTGCGGCTCGCTCGACCCCTTCCGTGATTACGGCTACCGCGCCGCGCGACCGGCACGCAGCGCTGCATCGACCGACGCGGTGAGTCCTCCCCCGGCACGACCGGCCCCGAGAATCTTAAACCCCTGCATGATGCGTTGCGGCATCTCACGAGCGCTCGCGGTGATACCGCACGCAATATTGTGCGTCTCGCAAGCATTGACAATTATTTGGATCGCCTGCTCCACTTCGGGATCGTTGCGTGGGACACCGAGCGAATTCGAGAGATCACTCGGACCGATGTAGAACCCGGCCACGCCGGGTACCGCAGCAATCGCGTCGACGTTACGCAGACCCTCAGCCGATTCGATCATCATGATCGCCAGAAGATCCCCTTGCGGGTTCAGCGGCCAGAGGTCTGCGTGCCGTACGTAGTCGGCCGTCAAGAGCCCCCAGAACCAGGCAGCCGCGGCTGGTCCGGAACCGCGCAGTCCACGCGGCTCCACGTAGGATGATCCCCGGCGTTGAGGATACCGCATAGCCCGGATCGCGTTCAGCGCCTGCTCCCGTGTCTCGATTGAGGGAAAGATGATACCCATCAGGCCAATATCAAGCGCCTGTTTTACGGCCCACTGTGCCTGCTCGCGGCCATAAGGTGCAAAACGCGCGAGCGCCGTGACCTTCTGGCGCACGCTGCCGGCCTCAAGCACCGCTGCTTTGTCGATCATCCCGAGGAGAAACGTCTGTAACGCAGCGAAATCCATCGGCCCGTGCTCCATGTCGACGTAGACATAATCGATGTCGGCCCTTGCCAGTGCGCGGGCGTTCTCGAGTGACAGGTCGTACGTGCTGACGCCAAAGACACCTTCTCCATGCGTGAGCTTGTCGACCACGGAATTGACGTGCCCAACGGTGTCCTGAGCGGAACCGGCACCTACTAGTGTCACAAGGACTGTCAACCCAAGAGTGAGGACGATGACGGCGGGCCACCGGGGCAGCCACGTAGTTGAATATATTTCCATCTCAGCATCTCCTTCAAGACAGATATAATCACATCAATTCCCTGCCGAAAGAGAGAATCGATGATTATGAATCGTTGCACATTTCTCGTCGTGCTGGTGCTCGTGGTTGTGCCGGTCTCTGGCCAACAGCCACCAATCTCACCGTCCAATGAGGCCAATGTGCCAGCACCTGCCTTCAGACCGGTCACCGCCGAGCGCCTGGTGAACGCCGAAGACGAGCCGCATAACTGGTTGATGTACTCCGGCGACTACAAGAGCCGCCGTTACAGCGGGCTCGACCAGATCCACCGCCAGAACGCCGATCAACTTGAGATTCAGTGGGTCTATCAGCTACGCACGCTCGATCGGGCTGAGACGACACCCCTCGTCGTCGACGGCGTCATGTACATCACCGAATCACCCAGTACCGTAATTGCCGTTGATGCGGCGACCGGTCGACCGTACTGGCGCTACGAGCATCAGCTCCCTGACGACGCCGTCTTCTGCTGTGGGCGCAATAACCGCGGTGTAGCGGTGAACGGTGACCGGGTGTTCATGAGTACGTTGGACGCACATCTCGTGGCGCTCGATGCCAAGACTGGGAGCGTAGTTTGGGAATCCGAGGTGGCTGTGACCTCGAATGGCTACAGCAAGACGGCAGCACCTCTGATTGTTGGTGACAAGGTCTTCACCGGTGTCGCGGGCGGTGAATACGGCATTCGTGGTCTCATCGACGCGTATGACATGGAAACCGGCACGCGTGCCTGGCGCTTCTACACAACGCCCGGACCAGACAATCCCGACAACCGGACGTGGTCTGGGGATTCGTGGCGCAGGGGTGGATCGGCAACTTGGATGACCGGGTCATACGATCCCGATCTGAACCTGCTCTATTGGGGGACAGGAAATCCAGGCCCGGACTATGACGGAACGGTGCGCGAGGGTGACAACCTCTATTCAGACTCCGTGGTAGCACTTGACGCCGACACCGGAGAACTAAAGTGGCACTTCCAATTCACGCCGCACGACATCCACGACTGGGACTCGACGCAGATTCCGGTGCTCGCCGACACAACGTTCGACGGTGAGCAACGGAAGCTAATGCTCTTTCCGAACCGCAACGCCTTTTTCTACGTGCTCGACCGCGAGACAGGAGAGTTTCTCCTAGGCAAGCCTTACGCGAAGCAGACGTGGGCAGAGGGACTCGATGAGAACGGCCGGCCGATTGTCCGACCGAACACCGCACCGACGGCCGAGGGAACACTCGTCTCACCGGCCATCACCGGCGGCTCTAACTGGTGGTCGCCGAGCTACAGTCCGCGCACCGGTCTCCTTTATGTCACGGCCTACGACTCCGAAACGCGGTACTTCATACGACCGACCGAGTACGGCGTTGGGCAGAGTTACCGGGCGGGTGGCGGCGAAACGCCACTGCCACCGGAGAAGTATCTCCGGGCTGTGCGTGCCATCTCACCACAAACCGGCGAGCAGAAATGGGAGTTTCCGGTCAACTCCCGGTCAACGTCTGGGTTGCTCTCAACGGCCGGCGACCTCGTCTTCGGTGGCACTGCCGACGGCTTCTTCTACGCGCTCGACGCCCTCTCAGGTGAGGAACTCTGGCGTCGGAACGTTGGTGGTCGGGTCCACGCTGGACCGATGAGCTATGCCGTCGACGGCCAGCAGCATGTGGCGATTGCGGCCGGTAACGCCATCTTCACATTCGCTCTCCCTGAGCGGGCGGAATAGAGCGTCAGTTCTGGATGAAGTTTACGAGCACACTCTAGCGATCGAGAAAGAGACTCTTTGGGATTTTCCCGGAGACAACCTGTGTCAGATCAACAGCCTCGGCGACATGGAAGTCGACCGCGATGCTGGCAAGTGAAAACGCCTTGCCCGGTGTCAGACCGTGCTCTGCCACGAGGAAGCTCACGACCTCGGACACCGCCATTCGTAACGCTCGGTCGAGGTCGAGGTCAATCCCCATCATGATGTAGTGGGTGTCAGTCTCGGCGCGCGGTCCAGCGATGGTTTGTCCCTTGTGCAAGATGAACCGGAACACGCCGGTGAGCGACTGTTCGATAGCTGTACCACTCACCTCACCATCACCCTGAGCCGAGTGCGGGTCACCGCTATAGAAGCGCGCACCCGGCTGGAAAACCGGAAGATAGAGCGTGGTGCCGGCCGTCAGGTCCTTGACATCCAGGTTGCCTCCAAAGGCTCCTGGGGGCCGTGAGCTCTGGACGCCCGGGACTGTCACCCCGGGCTGTCCAACGGACGGATCGGCCGGTGCCACCGCCATGATGCCCAGGAACGGCGCCAATGGCACGTGAATGTTCTCTGAGAAAAGCGCGACCTCGCGCCCGCCCACCATTGCTGTCCGGATCAGGTGCCGCTCACGCGGTGTATCGAGAGGTGGATCATCCATACGTGTTCCAGGATAAGTCGGTCCAAAGACACCACTCGTCGGGCCTGTGTTGTTAACCCCGTACGGAACACGGGTCTCGAAGTCGAGAATTTGTACCTCGAGCATGTCCCCGGGCTCTGCTCCGTCGATATAGATCGGACCGGTGATCACGTGTCCACTACGCCCTTCGCGCTGCCGGTCCGCTCTTGACGCCCAGAAATCGCGCACGTCCGGCAGAATTTCGTCAGACTCGACGCCAAGCGAACCAAGATAAGTATCAGGGTCGTCGTCCTGCGTGGCACCGGCGTGTGTGAGTGTATCGATGCGAACGGTATCTCCCGACCGGATTGTTAGCACCGGTGGTCGGTCGACCGGAAACCAACCCCACGTCACGGTCTCTGGGCGTGACGGCACATGATGCTCTACGTCCTGCCCCCGCACAGTGGTCAGTGGGGCCGTCGTCAGACAGATGGCGACTAAGGCGACCCGAGTAGTCGTCATCCCACGGCCTACTAACATGCGGTCTTGCATCACAGTCCGTCTCCGCGGCGATTGCTTCGGCACCTCGTACGTCATTCCGCCTCCCGAACGATAGAATAGTCCCACCGCTGCTGTAGACCAAATCTTTCAGGAAGCTAGTATTCACCACCTTACAGACCGTCGACCCGATTCATTCAATCTGCCGGTGTGGAATGCTACGGATCTATCTTCACAACGTCCGAAGCCGAATACCAACCGCATGGTCTCTCCCTGGCCAGCCGACAGGGCAACCCGACGCGGTGGAGCACAACCACACCTTACCTTGGCGCCAATGCTCTCTAACTAAAGCTCGGCCGATTTGGCAAGACGCAGTCCGGTTAGAAGCAATGGACATTTTAAAAGAGCGGCATCTTGACCAGCGTGGTTGGTCTACTAGTCACTGTAGGGTGTAGGGGTTACTTCCATGCGCTGACCACGCGGAACAGCGATTTACTCTGAAAGACGACACTCGGTAGCCAGATATCTGACGATCCGGACGGCTATGCGGTCGACGGCCAACAATTTGTGGCCGCGGCCTTGTGGAATGACCTTTGCGCGTTTGCCTTACGATACTGACCTAGCTCAAACAGACCGAAGAGGTTGGGGGTTCAATAGCCCTCGAACCATGTGCCGCGGGTCAAGGAACTGTCACGGGGGTCTTCGCGCATTCGGTGAGATAACTCATGGCAGCGGCGATCCCGCCTGCCCGATGCGGCACCCCGACCAGTTCCAGACCCATCTCGACGCCCGCAAGCGTCCCGAGCAAACTTAGATCGTTGAAGTCGCCGACGTGACCGATACGAAACACCGTACCGGCCAGTTTCCCCAGACCAATGCCGAGCGACATATCGAAGCGCTCCAAGATAACGTCGAGTAGCGACACGGTGTCCAGACCAGCCGGCATCATGACAGCAGTGATCGACGAGCTATACTCTGACGGGTCTGCGCAAAGAACCTCAAGCCCCCACCCACGTACGGCGCGCCGTGTCGCTTCCGCATGACGGTCGTGACGGGCAAACACGTTCCCGAGCCCTTCGGTGCCGATCATTTGGAGTGCCTCACGCAACCCGTAAAGTAAATTGGTCGCGGGTGTATAGGGGAAAACACCGTTCGCGTTGGCGGCCAGCATCGCACTCCAGTCCCAAAAGCTCCGCGGCAACATGGCATCCCGGTGCGCCGTAAGTGCCCTGTCACTGACAGCAGTGAAGCTCAGACCGGGCGGTAGCATAAGTCCCTTCTGCGATGCTCCCACAGTGACGTCCACCTGCCACTCATCGTGACGGTAGTCGATCGAGGCCAGAGACGAGATCGTGTCGACCATGAAGAGAGCTGGATGCCGTGCGGCGTCAATGGCCTGGCGGATGAGCGGGATGTGACTCGTTACACCGGTCGAGGTCTCGTTGTGCACGACGCAGACTGCCTTAATGGAATGGGCGGTGTCTTCTGCCAATCGCTTCACTACCTCGGTCGGATCGACGCCGTGACGCCAATCGCCGGGAATGAACTCTGGATCGAGCCCGAGCTGCATCGCGATCTTCCACCAGAGGGTGGCGAAATGGCCGGTCTCGACCATTAGAATTCGGTCGCCGGCAGACAGTGTGTTGACCAACGCCGCTTCCCATGCACCGGTACCTGATGCGGGGTACACCACGACCGGCTGACGTGTCTGAAAGATAGTTTGGAGGCCGGTAAGCACTTCTGTGGCAAGCACCCGGAATTCTGGCCCTCGATGATCGATCGTCGGACGGGCCATGGCACGAAGTACCCTTTCGGGGACGTTGGTGGGGCCAGGAATCTGCAGGAAGTGTCGGCCGCTTGGGAGTGGCATAGCGGATACTCCTCCTACTGGACCCTGTGGGACTTGCGGAGCAGTCGACCATTCGTGTTATAGAGGAACGCACCGCCGTCGTATTCGCAACGGTTGTTTGGACCCCCTAGGATGCTCGTCACGCTCTCACGCCTTATATTAAAGGTGCGTATCTCAAGCTTGGCTCGGACAGTGAACCGAACCTCATCAGTGAATAACGGTCTACTAGCAGTCTACATCTGCTCATACTCACTAGCTCCACGTGCTGATGTCCATTTTCGTACCTGCCATAACCCGGGAATGATTCGAACAAGCCATACGACACGCGGGGAAAACTATCCATAAGGATACCGTTATGATGCCATCTTTCGAACTCTCAGAACGCCTCAAGCCACTCACCCAGGTCGACCATTACCTGAGCTTAGCCCACCGTGCCGGTACACTGGCCCCAAAGAACAGAGTCGCCTCAGGCGACCCTTAGCCCTCATTGCCCGATCCCATACATGTCCATCCTCCCGCTCCGGCATAACTGTCAAGCCTAGTGCCCACCCACATCACGCGCAACCTACATCTTCTATACTCCGGCGCATGAGTGAAGCACTACGCCGTGAACTTGAAGCTTGCCTCGAGGGTGAAGTGCGGTTTGACAAGATCTCCCGGGCACTCTATTCGACCGACGCCAGCGTTTACCAAATCGAGCCCACCGGCATTGTGATTGTCCGCTCTCGCGAGGACGTCGTCAGGACCATCACTTGTGCCCACCGGCACGGCTGCTCCATCACCGCACGTGGCGGTGGCACCTCGCAAGCCGGGCAGGCGATTGGGTCAGGCCTTCAGCTCGACACCTCCAAGTACTTCAACAAGCTGCTCGAGGTGAACGTATCCGAACGCTGGGCACGCGTCGAGCCTGGCATCGTGCTCGACGAACTGAACACACAGCTCAGCCCACATGGTCTGCGGTTCGCGCCCGACATCTCCACGGCGAGCCGCGCCACGATCGGCGGCATGATCAGTAACAACTCGAGTGGGACTCGGTCCGTCCTCTATGGCAAAACAATCGACCACGTCCTCGACCTCCACGTGGCGCTGGCCGACGGTAGCATCGTCCACCTGCGACCGCTCGCTCCTGCGGAGCTTGAGCAGGCTTCTGCAGCCGACACGCTCGAAGGTGCGTGCTATCGGACGGTGCGCCGCATCGCAACCGAATACGCCGCCGAGATCGACCGTCGCTTTCCTAAGATCCTCCGCCGCGTTGGTGGGTACAACATCGACGAGTTCGTCCGTACGGACCGCCCATTCAACCTCTCTAAACTGATTGTCGGTTCTGAAGGCACTCTCGGGATCGTTGTCGGAGCGCGCGTCAATCTGGTGCCACTTCCGACAGCCAAGGCAGTACTGACGATCGAGTTCGACCATTTGCTCGACGCGCTTGGTACTACCCCAACTATCCTTAAGCACAACCCGTCGGCGGTCGAAGTAATGGACAGGCACATCTTGGACCATACGCGGGAGAACTCGGCGCTCGACGAATTGCGCCGTGCCGTACTACATGGTGAACCTGGCGCGCTACTCTGCGTCGAATTCTATGCTGACCAGGCGCGGGATTTACCTGAGCGATTAGACGCGCTTGAGCACGAGCTTGCTGCTCACCATCCACTGGTCCACATGTCGCGCGCGATCGAAACCCTGGACCAAGCGCGTATCTGGCGCTTGCGTGAGTCAGCCCTCGGTCTTTCGATGGCGATGAAGGGGGACGGAAAAAGCATCTCCTTCGTCGAGGATACGGCTGTCGCGCCCGACAAACTCCGTAACTACATTGAACGGTTTCTCGACATCGTCCAAAAGCACGGGACTAGCGCCGGCGTTTACGCGCACGCGTCGGTCGGCTGTCTACACGTCAGACCCGTAGTCAACATGAAGACAGCGGACGGCGTACGGCAATTCGAAGCTATTGCGAACGAGATAGCCGAACTCGTTCTTGAATACGGTGGTGCACTCGCGGGCGAGCATGGCGACGGTCTCGTGCGTGGCCCTTTCATCGAAAAAATGTTCGGTCCTGAGCTCTACGAGGCGTTCCGAACCATCAAGCGGACGTTCGATCCCGAAGACCTCTTTAATCCCGGCAAAATCGTCAATTCACCTCCACTTACCGCTAACCTCCGGTACGGCGCTGCCTACCGCACACCAGACCCTCCGGCGTTCTTCGATCACCGCGAGCACGGCGGACTGGGTCGCGCTGTCGAAATGTGCAGTGGTGTCGGTGCCTGCCGGAAGACGCTCACAGGCACGATGTGTCCATCGTACATGGCAACGCGGGACGAGGCACACTCGACGCGTGGACGTGCCAACGTGCTCAGGCTCGCCATGGCAGGACAGCTCGATGAAGTAGGACTCGGCGACAAGGACGTCTACGACGTGCTCGATCTGTGTTTGGAATGCCGTGCCTGCAAGACCGAGTGTCCGACCGGCGTTGACATGGCGCGCTTGAAGAGCGAGTTTCTTTGCGACTATCGAAAGCGTCACGGCACACCACTCCAAGCACAGGTATTGGGACACATTCACGAACTTTCAGCGTGGGCTAGCATGTTCGCACCACTCGTCAATCCGTGGCTTCGTGTCGCATGGGTGCGGTGGCTGAATGAACACCTACTCGGTATCGATCGACGCCGGTCACTACCACGCTGGGCCACACGCACACTCAAGTCGCGCTGGCCCACCAGGAAGCAGGAACTGGGTGAGCATCCTGTGGTCTTGTTTAACGACACGTTCACGAACTTCTATCATCCGGATGTTGGAATAGCAGCGGCCGATGTCTTGGAAGCTGCCGGCATCGGAGTCACGTTGGGCCCAACCGCCTGCTGTGGTCGACCGCTCATCTCGCAGGGACTACTTGGCGAGGCTCGGGCGCGCGCCGCCGAAACCACACATCGTTTGCATGCCGAGGTGGCCGCTGGCAAACAACTCGTGTTTCTGGAACCAAGCTGCTTGTCAGCGATCCGTGAAGATGTGCCGGCATTACTCCGGGACGACGACCAACAGCAGGCTCGTCAGGTCGCTGACTCCTGCATGCTCTTCGAGGAGTTCCTTGAACAGGCGATTCGTGACGGGAACGCACAATTGATACTACGTAACGGCCCGTCGCACGTGCTGCTCCACGGCCACTGTCACCAGAAATCGCTCGGCCTCCTCGCTCCGGCCAAGACCCTACTAGAACGGATCCCAGGAACTACGGTGACCGACCTCGATGCCGGTTGCTGTGGCCTCGCCGGGTCGTTTGGCTACACGAGGGAACACTTCGACGTCTCACGGAAGATTGGGGAACGCCGTTTGTTTCCAGCCGCCCGATCCATCAGGCCAAACAGCGTGCTGGTTGCCGCAGGCGTCTCGTGCCGTCAGCAGGTACACGACTTCACGGGAATTACAGCCGTGCACCCAGTAGAACTGCTACGATCGGTAGCGTGCCCTCACCTGACGCATTGACACAAGAGCCATTACGGAAGCGCGACGGACTTCAAGCTCGCAATACCTAAGTCATTACGGGAAATGACGATAGCGTGCTGATCGTCAAGCAGATCGAGTTGCTCAACCCCAGTCATCTGTGACACTGTCTCGTAGGCAACCCCGGCCGTTCCGCCATCACCGACGTGTTCCGAGACACCCGCTGCCACACCGAAGTCCCTCGTGGGAATCTTCATCACACCGCGACTGGTGTTCGACATCAACAGGTAGTCGAGACCGTTCTTCTGATAGACGATCATGTCTAGTGGACGGTTACGATTACCGAGTTCTGCGATCGTTTGCCCCATCACCTTGGCACCAGACTTCAGAGCTGACACTGGAAACTTAACGAGCGGCGTGCAGAGATAGCCAGCGATTAGACTTCTTTCGCCGTCGACCTGGTACGGCACGAACGTGTACACGGGCGACTCGGTCTCAAACTGCCCGTGTGCTGAGTGCCAGATCTCAACACTCGTGCCACGATCGGCGTCGCTGAATGGATACGTGACCGAGCGAAGCTTGGAGGAAAACTCCTCGTTCGACAGACCGGCGATGAAGAGCCGGCCGTCGGTATACGCCATATCGGTGACGGTCTGCATCCGCACACGGGCATTGGCAATCCAACTACCGTCGCGCCGCTGGACGGGACGCTCCTCATTCCGGGTTGCGCTCTGGTGCACATCGGGCGGATTCGGTAGCTCAACCATCGTGTAATGAACGTTAGCAAGCGAGAGGACCGCGATCGCGCCGACCCCATCAACACGAACCAGAACTGGCACCGCATTCGCACCGCGACCGCGTGACACGGCGAGGAAGGCATTCCTTGACGTCGGGCTGATCGCCAGGTCACCAATCTGAATCTCACGCACGTCCGTCCCAAGCAGCGCGGCGATCTTCTGATCGATCCCGGAGATATTTCCGGTGCCAGGAGCGTCACCCGAAATCCACTCTCCCATCTCAAGCGCGTAAATCGTAGCCACCCGGTTATCGGCGACGAACAGGACGTCGTCAGGACCGAAGGCGATCGGACCGACCGACTCGAGCGTGGGACCGACCCCTGGCACCTCGCCCGCAGACAGAACCACACGACGAGCTGCGCTAACCGTCACGAGACTGACGACGCCGATAAATACGAGCATTGTGCGAACAAACATGAACACCCCTCCGAGCCGCCAGCAGCTCAACCACTTCATTCCCTGGGAAGCAATGACAGGCGCGGCATGCTAACATGAGCCTCAAGGTGTCCGTGAGAGATCGAAGTGTCACTCTCGTCATCTAACTGTTTCGAAAGTCAACGTCTATATGTCGTCTTAGGGGTCCGGCCCAGCGGTCACGTTGGGTGGCCGAACGCCACGGCCATTGCAAGCGTCGCCACTGTAGGGATCCTCCTAGTTGACTTTTTCATACTAGTCACGCTAGAAACAGAGTGGACTAATGCCAATCTATGAGTATAAGTGTCAGGGTTGTGGGAACCACTTTGAGCAGGTGGTACTACCAACAACCACGCCAACATGTCCATCGTGCCAGAGCGAGGATCTTGAACGCCTGCTGTCGATGTTCGCCGTGAGTTCGGACGGCACGAGGCAAACAAACCTGAAGTCAGCGCGAAAAGAGGGCGCGAAGACGCGCCGAGACAAGATGCACGCCGATCACGAAGCGATTCACCATCATCACCACTGATACGGTGTCTGGCGGTCTTCCACCTAGCGTGACAACTGAGACTGGTACCACGACTCAGCCGGCAATCGACGGCCAGTTCTTCACCAGGTAGTCAGCGGTCCGCCATGCTAGCGCCTGTGCCGTCAGCGTCGGATTGTGGGCACCGCTAGTCCCCATCACTGAGGCACCGAGGATACCGAGATTCGGAACCTCATGTGAGAAGCCCCAGCGGTCGACGACATTGGTCTCCGGGTTGCTACCCATGCGAGTGCCACCGTAGGCGTGGGTCGACGGACCCATAGTGCCGAGTCCAGACCGCACGGTCTCGACCGCCCCTGCCTCACGGAACCATTGCTCCATCTTGCCTTGGGTGAAAGTAGCAATTCGGTGCTCGTTCTCCTTGTAATCAGCCGTGATACGACAGACCGGATCGCCGAGCGGATCCTTCACCGTCGGGTGTAAGTCGAGGTAGTTGTCGGCGTACGGAAACGTCGTCTTTTGGATATAAGAGCCTACGGAACGATCGGCGTTCTCCATGATGAACGACTTCCACGCCGAACCCCAACGGGGTGCCAAACCGAACGTCTGCATATTAGCCGCAGCAATAGGGCGCCGATCAGAATATACCCAGAGGTTGCCGCCACCGATGAAGTCGAGGTTGGAATGGTCGAAGTTGTCGTCCGCCCAATCGTCGATAGCGACCCCCTGTGCAGGAAGGCCGTACCAACGATTCAGGTTCCGCGGGAACAGTGCCGTCACACCGCCGCCTGTGGCATGGCTGAAATAGTGCTTGCCAACCTGCCCGTGGTTGTTCGACAAACCATCCGGGTAGGCGTTTGACATCGACAGCAGAAGCAATCGTACGTTCTCATAAGTATAGCTGGCGAGGAACACAACATCGGCTGGCTGCACGTACGTTTGTCCATTCTTAAGGTATTCGACGCCTGTAACACGACCGTCTCGGCTGACCTCTATCCTCTTGACATGGGCTTCGGTGACAACAGTGAGGTTGCCGGTATCCTGCGCCTGCGGGATCGTTGAAACTGCCGTCGAATTCTTCGCATCGATGTGACAGCCTCCGCGGTTACAGAACCCGTGGTAGGTGCAAGCGGCGCGGTTCTGATAGCGGACGGAGTTGATCGCGGCGGGGCCGGGAAATGGATGCCACCCGAGCCGGTGCGCACCAGCTGTCATCATTTCAGTAAAGCCGGTCCCACGAAGCGGAGGCATCGGATAAGCCCGCACACGCGGACCCTCGAAGATATTGCCGCGATCGTCGACCACTCCCCTAATGTTGCCCGCCTGGCCCGACACGCCGATCGCGTATTCCACCAAATCGTAGTAAGGCTCAAGCTCATCAAGACCGAACGGCCAGTCCTCGGCGGTCGACCCTGGCGGGATGCGTGAATCACCGTAACGCCGTGTTGTCTCGCTGACCACCTTAAAATCCCACGGGTTAAGACGCCAGCTCTGCGCCCAGTAATGCAGCGTGGTACCACCGACGGCGTTCATCATCGGATGGAGCCCCGAGCGGGGCGAGTCGGGAGCTAACGCGTGTCGTCGATGCACCGGCACCTCACGGTTAGCCTTCTGAACTGCCTGTGGCCAGCCGCGGTAGTTGTTCCATAGTTCATCTGGCGCGAAGTCGCGCCCACTCAACCAGGTGCCAGCTTCGAGCCCTACCACGTTGAGCCCTGCCTCGGCGAGTGGGACCACTGCCACCCCTCCAACTGCACCGAGACCGATAATGGCGACATCCGTCCTGGGTAATCTAACGGCCACGGCTTCTCCATTCCCTGGACGACGCAAACGCCGGAAAGTCGAAGGCCGAGATCTGACGTGCGGTCGGTGCCACATCCATACGTTGCTGGTCGGCAGTAACCGCCGTACGAACACCTGGATATCCGATCAACTGCCAGCCGACGAAGTCCGCATTCCCTCCATAGGCCGGATCGCAAAACATACCTTGGATGGTGTGGCTCCGCACGAGGTTAAAGAAACTGGACGAGTTTGGCGTAAACCCTGTCGCGACGTCGTTCTCCATATCACGGAGGATGCCGTCCTGAGCGTCTGGTTCAAGATCGGTGAACGGCTGGCCCTCGGACGACCGCGCATATGCGTTGACAGCGACAAGCCCGGCTGCATAAGACTGCCGCGACGACGCAAGCGCCCCACCAAGAGCTAGGTCGATGTAGTGCACCGCCTGCGCCTCGGTTGCGCCCGGGCCATTTTCGTCGGTGGGAATTAGTCGCGCAACAATGGCACCAAGGATAATGACCTCACTTGTCGTGAGGGTCTCAGGAGATTCTTGAATCGGCGCAGACTCAGCTGCCCAGATTTTTGTTCGCAGTGTAACGGCGTTTGCCGCCCCGGCAATAGCCGCGCGCTTGAGTATGTCGCGCCGCGTGAGCTTATAACTCATGGAGTTCTTACAAAACTAGTGTCCCGTCCACGCGTAGTACAGTAGAAAAACACGAAAAGACGGTGCCGTACAAACGAGACTCAAGTGCCGCATCCTCAGGCGACTAATCCCAGCGGTCATGACGATCAGAACGATCAGACACGGAAAGGAATGACTTAAACTCACACCCTTCAAGACTTGAGCGTGGCTCGAAGTCGACTGCAGTATCATCACATCACAACGATGAAACGAGAAGCCGCCGCGTTGTCCTTGGGTGCCTGGTTGATGGGTACCATAGCGGTGACCGTCGTCGCAACGCAAGACTTCTACATGGTCGACCGGCTCCTGACAAACAGGGACAACACGACGTTTTCTCAAATAGCCGAACAGATCGGGCCAGGTACTTCGCGCGATTTCCTTAGGCACCTCTCATCGGAGCTGAACCGGCTCTTCTTTCAGGTCTGGAATTACGCGCAGCTCATCATAGGCACGGTGGTACTGTGGCTGGTGATCGGAATTCGACAGGCACCCCAACTTAAATGGTTTGTAATAGTAATGTTGGTGATCGTGGTGTTTCTGACCGTGTGGATCACACCGCAAATTCTTATGGTCGGACGTGCGCTCGACTTCGTACCGCGTGACCCGCCGCCGCCGAGTTTGAACAGTTTCAACCTGCTACACGGAGCATATACGAGTCTCGAATTGGTGAAGTTCGTGATCGGCATAAGCGTCTCCATCTGGATCCTCCGCCTCTCACGCACTCAGGTGTAATGGGACCCACCAAATCCTCGGGTCACTGACTACGCCACAGCATCTGCACCAAAAGTAAATAGCTTTTTTAAGGTGTCAATTCCTTCCCGCAAACCTGAAAATAATGCGTATCCTTCTATTTTAGAGTTGTTTATGGACTGCTCACGTGCAACTTATCGACGCAAACGCTAAATTCAGCCTTGAACCACACTTGCATATTGAGGGACACGTATTGGATAATTTTTTTCCTCAGCTAGCCTCCGGTTTTGAAGCCTGCATTCGAAACCGCACTGTGGCGTTCGGTGGCGTCTTCGCTGGTCCACAATGCCACGGTAATTGCGAAAGGGCATTACAACGGTTCATTACATATGCACAACAAGCACAACATCGACTCTGTCAAACACGGAACGCCAAAGCGAGTGAATTACGTGCGTCGTCTTGACCAAGTTGAACAGATACCGCTCGAACAGCGTGAACGTCTTGCGCCTGTGGCCAATGAATACGTCTTTCGCGCAAATGATTACTATCTCGGACTGATCGATTGGAACGATCCGGAAGACCCTATCAGGCAATTAATCATCCCGCAGGAAGAAGAACTCACCGACTGGGGAAAACTGGACGCCAGCAACGAAGCTGCTAACACAGTCACACGCGGTGTCCAGCATAAGTACATCGATACGGTGCTTCTCCTGTGCAATGAGGTATGTGGCGCCTACTGCCGCTACTGCTTCCGCAAGCGGCTGTTCATGGACGATAACGATGAGGTAACAAACGACGTCAGCGCTGGCATCCGTTACATCGCCGACCACCCAGAAGTGAGTAACGTGTTACTGACCGGCGGTGATCCGCTACTGATGAGCACCCGTCGTCTCGTCGAGATTTTTGCGGCGCTCCACGAGATCCCGCATGTCCAGATCATTCGTCTCGGGTCGAAGATGCCTGCGTTCGATCCCTGGCGGGTGCTTAATGATACGGACCTGCAGGCGGCGTTCCGTAAGTACTCCACACCCGAGAAGCGCATCTACCTGATGGCACACTTCGATCACCCGCGTGAGCTGACCGACCCGGCTATCGAGGGAATTGACACCTGCATACGCAACGGTGTCATCTGTGTAAACCAGTGCCCGCTCATCAAGGGTGTTAATGACGATCCGTACGTACTAGCAGAGATGTACTCGACGCTTTCATACATCGGTTGTCCGCCGTACTATCTGTTCCAAGGACGCCCGACTGCCGGTAATGAACCGTACGAGGTGCCAATTGTACGCGGTTGGGAAATATTTCGGAGTGCACTGCGCCACGGGTCAGGCCTAGCACGCCGCGCGCGCTTCTGTATGTCACACGAGACCGGCAAGATCGAGATCCTGGCTATCGACGACGAACAGATCTACCTACGTTACCACCAGGCTAAATGCGACGAGGATGTCGGACGTTTCTTCATCTGCCGGCGCGATGATAACGCATCATGGCTCGATCAACTGGTACGGGTTGAACCAGTGGCATCGTACTAGCGTCGTGTCCCTACTCCTATCCCCTCGGGTTCCAATCGTAACGGTTGTTACTGCTAGAGTGGCCGGTCCGGGTTGATGATCGACCGCCACATGTGAGCAACCGGGCTACCGTCGTAACCCAACCCTTCCCGCGGCTGCTTAAACTGCCGCCCGATGATGTCTTCGAATTGGTCGATCGTAACCTCGCCTGCGTTCGGGTCGAAGGCATATTGATCGTTAATCGTGATCAGCCGCGCTTCCATGTAGTAGCGATGGTTCCTAGCGTGATCGTGCGCTTCCTGAATGTACGGATCCGGCTCATAGTCAACACCGAAGATCCGGTTGTACATTTCGGGATACTCGTAGCCTGCCTCAAGGTCTGGGAAGAAACGCAGCGACTGATGAAAGCGGATACCCCAGCTCACGCGCTCATCTACATACGGCTCAAAGAGCTGCGCACCCCAATAACCATGGTCGGCTTTCATCAAATTCTGGGTTACGTCGTGTAGCAAACACGCAAAGACGGTCCGCTCCGGCTGACCATTCTTCAGCGCATGGTTTGCACTTTGCAACACGTGCCTGGCGGGGGCGAAACGCTTCATAAAGAAGTCTCGTAACGTCGCCTTGTCTGGCATCGGCTCGAACGACTCCTCCATCGGACGGAAAAGATTACCTGTTCCCCTTGGAATCCGCGGTCCGTCCGAGCGGGCTTGACCAGGCTGGCCAAACTGGTCGAGTTCGTGAGTCATGTAGTGCTCGAGAGCCTCAGCCCGATCCTCATGGGTCATCGTGGCAACGGCACTAGCACCACCAACCGAAGCAATGAACGCGCGGCGATCAACTTTCATGTCTCCCTCCAACTTTGGGTCCTTGCAACTCTGTTTGATTAAAGAGAAACTAGCGTCAACCAGTCTTAAAGTCAAAGACTTTGAGAGGTTATGACGGTCATAAAGACGCAGAGCCTCATTAGTCTCCGATTACAGTAAGGTGAGATTCACCTACACTCGTCTACCCATCTGGCTGCTCGCAGGCACACTCGGTGCGACGTCATCGGCCTGCAACGAAGATCTAGACTGGCGCAGCTACAGCGCGGCTGGCCTTGAGGCGGTTGCCCGTGGGGAACTCACCAACGCCGAGGAATTACTCCTCGCTGCACGCACGGACGCTGAGACCTATGGTCCAGAGAACTTCAGGATAGCCATCACTCTCAACATCCTTGCAGGGTTCTATCGGACCGTGAAGCGTTACGACGAGGCTGAACCTCTATATCAACAGGCGTTGGCCATCTCAGAGGCACGCTGGGGCCCTGACCATCTCCGAGTCGCGATGGTCCTCGAGAACTACGCGATCCTTCTTGCGCAAACCGGTCGTCGAAGAGATGCAGTAGCGCTGTACTCGCGCGCGCGTGACATTCGCCGCGCCACCCGGTAGCAACAAAACGCTAACAAGTGGTTACCGATTTAATATCGGTGTCTCGTTCGTCGAGTCTTGCACAATGCCGCCGAAGCCATCCCTACCGGACGTGGGTTGCACCAAACCACCATCATCCCTCCCAACCAAGTCGTCGACCGTTGGTTCTTGAGGTAATTAGAACCAAGCGAAGATCGAATCTTTCAGGAGCAACCAGTTTCGGTGCCAGGACTGGTCACCGACGCAAAACTTGCTCCAGTTCACCTCTGCGTTTCTAACGATGGCTCACCCACGTACGGCGAGTGGAGCATGACCGGTCGGCGGCGGGCTCCTGCCCGCTGGTTAATCAACTCGACGAACACGGCGAATCCCATCGCGAAGTAAAGATAGCCCTTCGGGATCTCCTGATGGAAACCCTCAGCCATCAGCGCAAAACCCACGAGCAGCAGAAAGGTCAGCGCCAAAATCTTAATCGTGGGACGCTCTTTTACAACAGGCCCAAACACACACGTCAGCGGCGTTGCCGGGAAGACTTACCGTTAGGATATTTGCAAGGGACACGGTGGACACGATCGGCTCGCCAGCCGCGCGGTCAATATCCGCTAGCACACTGTCAGACACGTGTGACATTATCAGACTGCACGATCAGACGGAAACGGTCCACCCTTGAACCTTCACCTCGCCATTCTTTTCATTTACGCCGCTCTACTAATGGGTATCGGCCTGTGGATTGGTAGGAAGGTTCACGGATCGTCTGACTTCTTCGTCGCAGGACGCAGATTCGGACCACTGCTCCTGTTTTCCACGATGCTCGCGGCAAACATCGGTGCAGGGTCCACTGTCGGAGCGGCCGGTCTTGCCTATCGCGACGGTTTGTCCGTGTGGTGGTGGGTAGGATCGGCCGGCCTAGGCTCCATCGTTCTGGCATTCTGGGTCGGACCTGCGGTTCGCCGACTTGGAGCGGCGCACGACCTGCGCACCGTCGGCGATTTCCTAGAACACCGTTACGGCCCGAGCGTTCGAGTGACTATCGCAATACTGTTTTGGTTTGCTACGTTGGCGATCCTCGCGGGGCAGATCGCTGGCATGTCGCGTGTGTTGGGCGCCGTGACTGGCATCGACCAGTGGGTAGGTTGTGTTATCGGCGGGGTCGTCGTCACCGTATATTTTTCTGCAGGCGGACTCTTGACCGCCGCCTGGGTCAACGTTGTACAGCTAACTGTGCTACTCGTCGGCTTCGCGGTGGCTCTCCCGTTCACACTGACCGCCGTCGGCGGTTGGGCCCAGGTCGTCGACACCACCAGCAGCATCGATGGCTACTGGAATTTCTGGCAGGGCGGTAGCTCCGGCTGGTTCTATCTGGTGATGCTTGGCCCCGCTTTTATCATTTCACCAGGTCTACTTCAAAAGATCTACGGGGCCCGCGACGACCGAACAGTGCGGATAGGGGTCGGCCTGAACGCCGCCGCACTGCTCGTGTTTGCGATCGCACCCGTCGTGCTTGGTATGATTGCCAGGTCAGCTTACCCAGAGCTGTCTTCACCAGATCAGGCACTGCCAACGTTGCTCCTGAACGCCCTGCCTCCAGTCCTCGGAGGTCTCGGTCTAGCAGCTGTATTCTCGGCCGAGGTAAGTTCCGCCGACACGATCCTCTTTATGCTGTCCACGTCACTATCACAGGACCTCTATCGCCGATTTCTGCGACCGACAGCCTCCGACCTAAGCGTCGTCCGCGTCGCCCGTGGAGCCGCGATCGCAGGAGGCGTGCTCGGGACGCTATGGGCACTCAGTTTCGAATCGATTGTGGATGCCCTCAGCGTCTTTTACACGCTGCTCACCGTAAGCCTTTTCGTGCCGGTCTTGGCCGGGCTCTACGTACGGCGTGTCGCAGCACCGGAAGCACTTAGTGCGACTGCGACTGGCATTGCGATCGTAAT
>Ga0310345_10000822_pt1 | contig 39452 bp, 46 predicted proteins | sample HC15DNA20500_MG_FD_204667 | JGI IMG/M metagenome (GOLD analysis project Ga0310345, IMG submission 204667) | Marine microbial communities from station ALOHA, North Pacific Subtropical Gyre - HC15-DNA-20-500_MG | ecosystem: Environmental > Aquatic > Marine > Oceanic | place: Pacific Ocean: North... | reverse complement strand
GCCTGGCAGGGAAAGACAGCCGTGGCCTGTCGGCACAGATCCGCCCCCAGTTGGGCCTCCATTTTGTCATACTCGGAACCGCTGACCAGGATCACCCGATGCGAGGCCATAAAGGCCAGAAACTCGGAGGCGAACCCGGCCTCAATCGGCCCGGCAGGCGGTGTCAAGGTGCCGTCCATGTCAAAAATGTAGCTGGAGGCGTTAGACATCAGACGTCAACTGCTCCCTCTGCGCCTCTAAAGTAGCGAATGCTTGCAGGTTGTCCTCGGCGTTATCGTCCAACTGATCACCGATCTGCTGCTGCTCCTCCTCGCTCATCTTTGGGTCCAGTCGGTTGGCCACTTGGTTCAAATATTGGGAAACAAAAGCAGGGCTCTGATCGCCGTAGACTTTACGGATCAGCTCGGCGTTTTTCAGCACTGTCTCGATACCTTCGATCTCATAGTCATCAGGATAATCGACCACCACCTCCGGCTCCTGGATATCCTGCCACTTGGCCCACAGTCGGAACATATCCGTTTCGGCTTTCTCTAGGTTACGCGAGAAGCTAGTCAACACATTATTGAGGCGGTGAAAGTCCATCTTTTTGGCCAGGCCGCTCTGGGCCGCATTGACAAAATAGTCCAGTGAGGCCGAACGCATGATCTCTTTGACCAAATATTCGTCAACGTAGTCTTTCATAAAGCTGGCCGGATCGGTTGGCGGGCTGACATAAGTGGGCGGTTGAGCCTCAGCCGGATACTGGAACAGGTTGGCTGCACTGATCACCATCTCCTCATCCTGGGCCCCGCTCATGTCATCGGCGGCGGCTAAGAATGGGAAAGCCTGCCGGCTGACAAACTCGTCGATGTAGGACACCGTGTTGGCTAGCATTCGGTTCAGGGGCGCTATATCGTTGAGGGCTGACAGGCCCACAAACTCCTTGCTGGGGTGTTTCTGGAAGTAAACCATCACCATCGGCACCTCGCCCAGACGGTGCTCGCCCTCGGCCACCAGTTGGTCATCTTGATCGTGGATATACCAGGCTTCGCGGGTCCAGGTGCGGTAAGCTGTCCGTTTCTCGCTCTCCTCTGCGAACGGATCTTTAGAGCGATAGCTGATCTCTTGAATGCGTACCCACTCCAAAACACCAAACCGATCCTGGGACCAATCCACAATATCCGGCGCCGTGTAGAGGCTGAAATAGGGCCTCAGCTCCATTTCTTGCTGGTCGCGCAGGGTGACGACCTGCTCCTGGTCGGCCAACGGGGCGTCAACAAAGACAGCCGCGTGGCCGTAGATCTGGGCATAAATGGCCGCCCGTTTCATAAAGTCATCTATCGAGGAGTCTTTTTGATCCACATCAGCCAAGAACAGGTCGATGTCTGGCAGCTCCAGCTCGCGGCCGATCGTGGTGTCAGAACCAAAAATAAAATCGCGGTAGACGTCAACCACGGTGCGACAATAGTTAGGGTAGATGCTGCGGTTGATGCGGAGCTGGAAGTCGTCCTGGCTTTCGCGTAGATGTTGCCATAAGTTCTGATCTCCAGGCCCCTGGCTGCTGTAGTCGGTGCGCCAACGGGCCCAATGGCGGCCGCCCTCATAAGCCATTTGAAAGAATGACCAGTCAGCGATCAAGGCCTCATAAATTGGGTGTTTAATGTCTAAGTTCATACACTTACCGCCTTGCGCTCCCAGCGCTCACCGTATTTCTGTTCGCAGAGTTCCAGGAACCGCCCCCGTTCCATCAGCCGATAGCGGCAATAATTGGGGTGTACGATCTTGGTCCTGGTTACAATAAAAAGGGTTTTGTCGTAGTGGATCAAATCGCGAAACTCCAGATCAGAGTCGCAGCGCAGCAGGATCATCCGCCCATAGGCTCGGCTGTCGTTGTCCTCCTCGATGGCTGGATCTTTAAGGTCAAACAGATAATAGGAAGACGGGACGCGGTTAAATCTCATAATAAAAGCATTTGTCCATTGATCTGATCTTTGGCCCGTTGTCTGGCCTCGTTTTTGGTTTCGCCCCACAACACATGATCCGGGCTGGGGCGCCCCTGGGATTCAAGGCCCAGGAACTCAAACTCGTTAGTGTCCAGAAACACCTCAACCTTGTAGGGGTGAGAGAATGGCAACCCCTGGGACTTGATAATAAATAGGTGACTCAACCACTGTTCCATCACCCTAGCGCCACCTGATTTAGTAAAGGGGCCTCGCTATAGATTCTATCTTCAGCCATTGCAGCATATTCGGGGTTAAGCTCGATGCCGATTGCGTGTCGTTGTAGTTGATTTGCCACTAATAAGGTTGTGCCAGCACCAGCGAAGGGATCGAGTACGGTAGCAGGTACAGGCTCAGAGTCGCAGTCGCATTGTGGTTGCCAACCGAGAGTTTTCGTCGTAGTTACTGGTCTAAATAGCAAACCGGCCTTGGTCTCATGGCCTAGCCATTGATCGTCTCCATGTTTGGCCGTATATCCCGGTCGCGTATTTACCCTTTTCTTCTCCACCACCCTTACCCAAGCCAACCCACAATCAGGACAAATCCCCTTCTCTGAAGTCCCAGCCAGAATACAAGTTCTCGGCAGTTCTGGCGGGAAAGTGGCGAAATGCGCTTGCGAGTAGGGCTTGGTTGTGATCGTCCAGACTGAGCGTTTGTTTCGGCCGAGGGGATTATATTGTCGCACCCCAACAGTGAAAGTCGCCTGCTCCTTGTTCACGTCATCCAATCGGCCACTGTGTGGTGTCAAGCTCTCATGTTCACCCTTCCCCCGCCAAGGCTCTTTATGCCGCTCCCTCACCGCATCAGCATCATAATAATACTTGCCCCCACTGGCCGGATGAGCCAGCAGAAAAATGCTTTCGTGCGCTTTAGTACACCGATCACGCACCGACTCCGGCATCGGATTTGGCTTGTGCCAAATGATTTCTTGCCGCAGATACCAACCGTCGTCCTGTAGGCCGAAAGCTACACGCCAGGGAGCGCCGCACAAATCTTTTGGTTTCAGGCCGTTAGGCACTTCTGGCCGTGCCATCCCCTTCTGTTGGGCTGGATGCAGGGCGGAGGCACCAGGGTTGTAGGATTTTCGCCCCCCGCTGGTGTAACTATCCCCCAGGTTGAGCCAAACGGTGCCGCTCGGCTTCAACACCCGCGCCACTTCGCCGAACACCTTGACCATAGTGGCCACGAACTCCGACAGCGTTGGTTCTAGCCCTATCTGCCCTTCCACTTGATAATCCCGTAACCCGTAGTAAGGCGGAGAAGTGACAACGCAGTCAATAGAGGCATCCTCTAGCGTGCCTAGCATCACCAAAACATCGCCCACCAGGATTCTGCTGGTCATATCCCGCGCACCTTGCGCATTTTGTAGACTGGTTTGGGTGGCGGCTGGTATAAGGCGATAGCCAGGGCGTCACCGAAGTCAGTCGAGCGCCCGATCCGTTTCTTGATCTCGTCTTTGGACTCCAGCTTGTACTGGCCCCTGGAGGTGAAAGTGTATTCTGGGGCGCTTAAATCCTCCACCAGTTTGGGGTGGTCGGGGATCTCCGCAAACTGCACCCAGTCCCGCATCACAAACCACAGCTCGGTTCTGGTGTTGATGTATCTGTCCGACTCGTGGGCTTTACGGGCTGAGCTGACGCCCACTGCATCGGTGCCCATTTCTTTCAACCGATCCACTACCCCAGCGCCCAGGCCCACCTCGTCCACCTGCACCCGGTCCACAGCGTGATCGGACTCGAAGCGACGCACTCGGCCGGCGATCTCCATTAGGTCAAGATGCAAAAACGCGTCCAGGGCCAAGATCTTGTCACCTTGACGCAAACAAAAGACTGTCTGATCATCACCGAAGCGGGCCACGTCGACGCCCAGCACTCGCTCGCCCTGGGCTTCAGTGCGACGATCAATGGCCTGTTCGATACTGGACAGGGCTATCAACTGACGATCTGTCTGGGCTGGGAACTGGCCCAATATGCGCGACTCATAAAGGGGCGAATCGGTGCCCCACTCGCTGGCCTTTTCCTCTACCCAACCGGGCGAGATCAGCACCCGCCTAACATTAGCCGGCACCTCCTCACCCGAGAATAGTGGCGTATCAAAGGCCGAGATATGGATACGCTGCCAATCACCACGCCGAAAAGCGTCAAAGAAATGCCCGGCCGACTCGGTGGGGTTGCCAATCCATAGCATGTGCGAATCGCCCGAAGCCATTAACGACTCCGCCCCCTCTAACACCTCACGAGAGACACCTGGCGCTTCGTCGCAAACCACCAGCACATTATCACCGTGAAAGCCTTGGAAGTTGACCGCCTCTTTAGGGCTGATACCAGTGGCGAACCAGTCCGGTGCGATCTTCAACCGGCAGGCCATCACCTCACCCGGGAAGCCGTGCCCGTGTAGCTTGTCCCGATAAAGCCGGTTGATCTCGCTCCACATCAGATCTTTAACTTGGTACCAAGTCGGGGCGGTGGTAATGATCTTACAAGGCGCCTTTAGATAGGCGTAAGCCAACACACAAACCGCAGCGGTGAAGGTTTTACCAGCCGAGTGGCAGGAGCGGACAACAGTGCGCCGGTTATTAAACACCGACTCCAGGATCTGCCGCTGTTTAGACCACAGATGAACGCCCAGGAAATCCTCCGCCCAGGCGCAAGGATCGTCCTGGTAGCGAGCATATAGATCAACTAGGGCGTTACTGTTCGATGCCACGTTTGGCCGCCTCCAGGATCAAACTAGCGAAATCGTTGTTGCCTTCGTCTTTGGGTTTCTCCACGTAACCGCGAGCCTGGCCTTGTGTTTTGAGAAAGAAAATCATGGCCGTGGTGTCGCCGCCTTCCATCCGCTCCATCAGCAGATCCTCTACCCGATCAACCCGCGACTCTCGCATATCATTAACTAGATGTTGCAGGGCTTCGTGCTCGTTTATCTTGCGGTAGAGGGTAGTCCTGGCACAATGGAGATCCTGCGAAGCAGCCGAGATATTACCTTGCCAGCGGGTCAACGCCGCCTCTGCCTGCTCAATTTTTATCCGCTTATTTTTACGGTGTAGCATTGTCTTACGCAATCATATCCAGTAATGTCTCGCCGCTATAGCCGCGATCTTTCAATTCTGTCACCAGCTCAGCATTGGACCAGTCGGTTAGCGAGGTGCGCCCTTCGTCATCCAGCTCCCAGTTGCGTTTCTGCCAGCCCACGATAAAGATTTCCTGGTTGGTGCGGTTGGGTTTATCGCCCCGCTCCGGCCTGTAACCAAACTTGCTACCGACAAAAACATTATTCCAGAAATAGCCGCTGCGCTGGACTTTCAGCTCCAGTTTGCTCACGCCGCCCACTCGGGTTAAGGTTTGGCGGGTGCCGTTACCGATGGCGCCATCGACCGAAATCCATTGACTGGGATCTCCAGCCGCCAGTTTGTGGTTGATGGCCGCCTGTAGGCTCATATTAGCCATCTGCGGGCCGCCGTTGATGTAGGCGTCGAAGTAAAAAGCGCCAGCTTTCTGGCCAATCTCCAGCAGGTCAGCTTTGGCCTCATCCCATAAACGGAGGTATATCTCCCTAGCCCCGCCCTCGTCCATGTCCTCCACGTCCTCTTTAGTAGCCGAGGGCTGGAGCTGTTGCAGGGTGGCCAGGGTGACACCGAACTTGGTGGCTCCGCCCCGATCAGCCTTTATATCGGTGAAAATACGCCCTTCGTGGTGAAGGATGGACTCGAATATCTTGTCAAAATTGGCCATAATTTATTGCTCCAGTATCTGCCAGACTTCACGCGCTGAGCGGACAACAAAGTAACTGTGTCCTAACCGCTCCACTCGGCGCTGGAAGTCTTTCTGGTTATCGTTTTGCCGCCCCTTGGGTGTTTTTACCTCCAGGAAGACGGTTTGCCCATCTTGCAGGAACAGCAGGAAATCAGAGGAACCGACCTTGCCAAAGCGTATAAAGGCGCCGTGATCGGTTTTATGGGCGCCGGTGTTGTTCTTAATGTAGACACAGCTCCCGCTCTTTTCGTAGACGCGCAGCACCTGTTCGATAGCGGATTGGATCTGTGACTCTTTCATTTGGTGGCTGCGAACCGTTTTTTTGCTGCTAGGCGCAGGGCTTGTTCCCACTGCTCGAACTCGTCCCAGTTAGTGGTGGTGCAAACTGGCTCCAGCTTATAGCTAGGCTTAACATGATGGCCCCCTACATACTCGGAGATCCTAAAACAACCCGTCTCGGCGTCACCTTCCACAATAAAAACCTTAATACCCCGGATAATTAGAGCGTTATAAACAATCACCTCAGCGAAGGTGATTTCTTCCATCCATTTCTTGTAATCAATCGCAGCCACGATGTCGGGGAATGGATATTTGTCAAGCAGAACAAAATCAACGTCACATCCCCAGAACTTGTTGTTTAACTTTTTGTGGTTATACTTGAACAGGTCACGGCTGGGCGACCCCTTTAGATGGTGCTTTGATGTTAGCTTTTTATCCTGGCTCAACCCAAGATCTCCGCCCCGATGGCCACGCGTCCAAGTTCATGGGCCACCCGACAAAACCCGCCCGAACCCGCAAAAGGGTCGACGACCAGCTCGCCAGGTTTGGTGAAGGTTTCAACTAGGCTGACCGTTTCCTTTTCATTCTGCTGCCAATTATGATGCTCTTTCTTGGGGCCTGCCCCCTGGACCAAATCCTCAAAGGTTCTCTCAAACCCGAGGCCGCCCTTTTTGACGAACATCACCAGCGGTTTCCATTTATTGATAACCTTCCTGACTGGTTGGCCCAACGGTGACAGGTTGCCATTGCCAGCGTGTTCGACTGCACCTGTCCACCAGTAATCGAGATATTCCATCAGGCCCTCGAACACTTGAGGTAAATACATTTGACCGCTGTAAGCCACTAAGACCCCATCATCAGCCAAGGCGGAGGAGGCCCACAGGGATAAATCCTCCCATAACGGGAGGGACTCTTTACCGTAAGGCGGATCAGTTAGGATCAGCGACACCTGTTCAACATCGGTTAGCACCTGACGAAAGTCGCCCTGGCGAACCTGAAAAGACTGGCTTTTTAGCTTGGCAGTTTTGCGGGCCTTGTCCTCATCGCGGGCGTGGAGTTCGTTGGCTTTTTTGATCACCTTTGACACTGTGGAATGAACAACCCCATAATCTGCTGCCACCTGCGTTTGTGTTTCCCCGCTATTCACCCTATCTACTATTTCCCTTTTGGCTTGAGTCGACAGCTTGATCCTGGCGTCGGTTTTGTTCCTATTGTGGGAACCCACATTAGGAACACCCAGCCAGCCCGAAATAACGGTTCGATCCTTTGCAAATAATGAGGCTAGCTCCTCTTGTGTCCAACGCTTAGGGTCATCTTTTTTCAACTGGAGGCATAATTTCTGCTGCGACTTCCGCAGCTCTCGACGCTGTTCTGGACTCATGTTGCGGCGGGTGTCATTGGTTGACATCACAAAGGCCTGTTTTTCTAACTGGCTGAGGCCGGGCATGACGACTGTGGGCGCGTTGGGGTCAACAGAGTGCCGGTGGTGGCCATCAAGGATGTTCCCCTCCTCGTCGATGACGACCGGATGCGTTACCCCATACTGGCGAATACTGGCAACCAGGGACTCTTTCTCCTCAGTTGACAACGGAGGTAGCAGCCCCTTAAATGGCGTTTTTAGCTCCTGCTCTTTCTGGCGCCAATAGGCAGCGCTGCCATCAGGGTCCAGCTCTGGCAAGCCTGGTTGTAATTGACTAGCCATTAGAACGGTATATCTCCCAACTCGTCAGAGCTGGCCCCGTTGCTGTCGTTCTTGGAGCCCACAAACGAGAACCGGTCCAGGGTAACGCTATGCTTGGAGCGTTTGGTTCCGTCGTCGGCCTCCCACTGGCGAAACTTGAGTTTGCCCTCCACCAGTATCGGTTTGCCTTTGCTAAAATACTCCAGCACCACCTCGCCCTGCCGCCCCCAGGCGTCAACATCGACGAAGCAGACCTCCTCTCGTTTCTCGCCACTGGCCTTATCGGTCCATCTTTCACTAACTGCCAGGCCGAAATTGGTCACGGTTTGGCCAGAGGGCAGTGATTTAATCTCTGGGTCACGGGTCAAGTTACCCATTAATATCGTTTTATTAAAGCTCATATGGTCGCCCCTTTAGCCGATGAGTTCAGCCAGGCGCTGCTGGGCGGTTGTGATTTGTCTCGGTTTCTCATTGTCTCCCTGTTTTAGTTTCCATTTTGTCAAGGCCCGACTGTATAGCTCGGACATTTCTAGTTTGGCTGCTCGGACATCCGCCTGAAACCGTGGCCGTTCAACGAGTTGATCGACTTGGATCGAGTCGGTGCCGTGGGCCTCGAACAGGTTTATCAGTGTCACCAGCAGGCAGTCGATCTGCTCCTGGCGGCTAGCCCGAAATTGATTATTAGGGCCTGGCATTTAAGATGCCTGCCATCAGATCGCCCACCGTTTGAGTGCCTTCCTGCACCTCGACGGTGATGTTGCCCGAGGTTTCCGTCTCGCGCAGGGTTGGAAAGTCCGCCTCAGTTAGGCCCTGGCGCAGTACTTTGTTCAGCCGGGCTCGATCCTCAGTTGGGTCCAGCCCACACTCTAAAAACAGGGCCTTGGGCAGACGTCTAAAGAACCGTGCCATCCGTTGGGCTGGTGATTGATCGCCGAAGTCTTTCCAGCGTCGGGCGAACTGTCGCCCAATTTCCAGCGCCTGTAGGCCCTGGCTCAGGACTTCGGAGGGGCTGGGCTGGGTCATCTGGGCCAGCGTCTGTTGCGTTTTATCGCGCCGTTGCTGTTCTTTAGCCTGGCCCTGTTTACTGCCAAGCAGGTTGTCGATCAGGCCTCTGCCTTCGTTAGAGACAAACCATAGCGGGGTGTTACCCTGCAGGTGCTCCTGATGGCTGAAGGCGTCCGCCAGTACATCCAGCAGCTCCTGATCCTCCATTTTGGGCCTGCCATCTAGGCAATAGACAGCCAACATCTCCAGGTGCTCAGGGCGAGCCGTTTTGCCCCTGGATTTCTTCCATTGATTACCTATTTTTTCCACCAACGACCCATCCGTAGGATAGGTAGTAGGATAGTTAGAAGGATAGGTAGTATAATAGTTAGACGACTGTTGGGGTTCCCTTACCGGGCGTGGGTTTGCCGACAATGGATTTACCGATTCTGGGACTTTTTGTTGCCGGTTGTGGGACTTTTCGTTACCGATGTTGGGACTTTCTGTTACCGATTCTGGGACTTTTTGATCCTGATCCGGCACAAAAAAGTCCGGTTCTAGGATCTCGGTTTCCAGCTCCTGGGCCTCCATTAATCGGTAGGTATAAGTGCCGACGATGCGCTTGTTATATTTGGTGGTGGCTGGACGCACCTGCACAAATTCGGGGCTGCCATCGGTAACAGTAAAGGCGCGCCGAGCCTTGGCCACCTGGCGCAGATCCAAGCCAGTGGCTTCAGCCAATCTGTCGTCGTCCAGGTTGATGGTGGTGTTGCTGTTGCTGATCAGGTGTTCGCCCAGGGCCAGGTATAGGGCCATCTGGTTCCTGCCCAGTTTGGCCTGCACCATCCGTTTGACAACATCCAGCGGATGGCGACCGTAGCGGTGTTTGGGCTTGACTGTAGTTTCAGTGTTTGCTATCATAGACTCCTCAAAGTCTCCTGACCCCGATTCTACGTCGGGGTTTTTTATTGCCCGTCTTCAGACAGAGCAGGTATTATAAAAGAACAACGAGGCCGTAAAAACGGCCCAGTTGCAAAAATCCCCTAAAATTATCCTCGTGGTTGAGAAAATTAATGGGGTCATTTATGCCGGATACTGATAATATCCGGCATTTTTAATGCCAGCTAGCATTAGCGCTGGCCCTATTCTACAACAAACCCCCCTTTTTTGCAAGTTCGGCCGGCTGGCCCTTGGGTCGGGAATACTCCCGCTTCTCACGGTTGACCTGGCTGAGCTCCTCCACATCCTTTCGCCTCAAAATATAGGGAGGGCCAGGGGCCACTGGCTTCAGCGAGCCGGCAGAGATCAGCCGCCTAATATTGGAGGCGGAACACCCGTACAACAGGGCCGCCTGATTAGCGTTGAGGTATCGCCCAGCTTTTCCCATCGCCCTATTATACCACGCCCCTTGCGCCTGCACAAGGGGGCCTTGAGCCAAGGCGGAAATAAACAAAACACAAAAAAGATTGATATATCTGCATTTTACCTTGTTTTACCCTTGCGCCCACACAAGGGTAGGTGTTATCATTAGGCCATCGCACAAAAACAGGGAGACAGAAACAATGAACAGCTTAACCACAACCCCACGCCCGACGCAATTACCCACAGAGAGATCGGCCCGTATTAACTCGATGCGGGATCAACTGGCGAAAGAAAGATTTGCGGAAATGACGAAGCAGGACTTGATGCAGTTGATCTATGAAACGGTCTACGTTGAGATACCCGACGACGAGATCGAGGAACTCTACTTTGGCCTAAACGCGAAACAAAGGGCCCATTTCCTTAAAATGGACGCAGAGTTCGACCAGATGATGGACAGCAAGGGGGCGAAGTAATGGAAGCAATCGAAAGGTTAACCCAAAGAATACAGGGCAATTTTAACCGGAGGAAAGAGTGGGACGAGGTTTTAGCTTGTGCCGTTAGGTTGGCAAAGGATCGGCTTGACGAACTCAGCCAGCTAAGAGAGTCGAATCCGGGCATAATGGGTGTTGATAAAGAACGGGCCCAACTCGCCAAAACAATTAACGGGCTGGGATGGCTGCGGGATCTCAAAGACCACCAATAAGGAAATAGTAATGAATAGAAAGCAGAAGTACCAAGCAATACGGCGCATGGTGTCGCTGGGCAATTTTACCGCCAACGAATACCCAAGCCGACGTGCCTTCGACAAAGCTATAAGTGAAGGTCGAGTTTGTGGCAATTATGAGGGCCCAAGGGTGCGCATAAATAGCAACGATCCCTACAAAGACTACCAGTTCATGAGTCGGGGATTTTACAATCGGGTTTTAGGCGGAGAAGGGGCAGAATAATGTTTACAACAAAAGAAGCATTCCAAAAAGTGCTCGAGGCCTCGAGAGGTGAAATGCTAAGAATTGGCGAGAAGGCATTAGCCGCCAACTACGATAAGGCTGAACGGGCAGAAATGGGGCAGGCGCAGGCAGATCTAAACCAAGCCATCTGGCAAGTGCAAAACCTCAGCGACACGCTGTTTGGCTGGGAGGGTGCAAAATAATGGGAGGAGCCGCTGGCATTATCGGATTCCCTCGCAAGCCGCTTGATCAAAACTCGCCGCGTGACCGCGTTGTCGCCGCCATTGGTATGATCGTTGAGGTTCGATTGACGGCCAGCTTGGGAGTGTCGATTGACGAATTATACGAGAAGGACGAGGCCGGACAGTATCTATATGGCGACGAATTTGAAGCCACTTTCTCTGATGTCAGGCAGGCGCTTGACGATCTTTTTAATGACTAACACCTATCTGACGAGCTGCCTGACTACCAGCGAAACGCCGCAAGGCGTCATAGGAAGTCAATCCCAAACTCAAACCACGAGGAAACACGAATGATTATTTTAGCGAAACAGACAGGCCGCGAACGCTTCAACCGCCTATTCAAGGAACGCACCGACAACCAAGCCCCAGCCACCACTCGCCGCGCGGGTGGTCCAGGCCCCGACATGCTGGCTGCCATACTAGCCGAAACAGCCGAACAGGCTGCCATCGCCAAACTGAACGAACTACTTCAGGGAGGGCACGATGTCAGTTAAATACGAAAAGGGGAAAGAGGCGAATGGAAGTAGCAGTTTTGAAACGCTGAAGGCAATCGAGATTAGCCCTTACATTGAGAAAAAAAACAACTATGACTATCTATCATGGGCTGTGGCCTTAGACATCCTATATACGCATTTCCCTAAGGCGAGCTATGAGGTTCACACCTGCGAACAAGGGCACCCCTTCTTTAAGTCCGAGCTAGGATATTACGTCATTATCAGCGTAACTATAGACGAAAAGACAGAGACAGAATATCATCCCGTGACAGGCCATAACAACAAGGCAATACTGAAGCCGACAATGGTAGACATCAACGCTTCGATCAAGCGTGGATTGGCAAAAACCATCGCCCAGCATGGTTTGGGCCTAGATCTTTGGATCGGTGAGGATTTGCAACATGGCAAGCCAGGAGGTAAAACCACAACAGCCAAAAAACTGGACGAGGCTAGCCAGGAGGAGGAGCACCCGGACATTCAGCAGCGGAGGAAAGATCTGGACGAGGCCTCCCAACGCAAGACATACGAACGCCTGGGGCTAACGGATGTCTATATCGACTCCATTGACGAGTTCTATGTCAACTCGTTGCAGCGCATCCGCGAGGAGACAAAGGACGCCGACAAGCCGGGTTTGTTCAACCTGATCAAAGGCCGCCGCCAGGCTTTGGGGCACGACGCGGAAATAGTTGTTGAGATGGCGCAGAAGCTGTTCAAACGCGCCCCTCAGCAGCTATCTGAGGAGGAGCTGCGCCAGATGATCTGCAAGATGGACGAGATGGTGAAGGCCCAATTAGAGTCGCCGGCCATGAGCGTCTAGGTTATCGGACATGAATAGCACCACCAACTCGGTGACAACAAAAACGCAACCGCTGACCGGCCTGGGCTTGCGCCTGGGCTGGCTGACGGGAGCTAGCCATAACGTCCGATAACCGCCATTATCGGACATAATTTAGGGAGTGCATGAAAAAGTACCAACTTCGGAGCTGGTACCTGGACCACCTCGACAACCAGTACCCGGCCCTAAATGTGCCGGAGGAAAGCGATTACACCTCGCAGTTCTCAGACGGTGCCCAGCACAGTTTTATCTTGCTGTGCAAGCGTGCGCTGGGTGATCGCCGAATCAATAAAAACGAGCTGTTTCTTGAGGACGACTGGACGCCAGACGATCCAGCCCGCACGATCTGGATCGAGCCCGCCGGCGAACAGAGTCTCCGGGCAGAGATGCAACACCGCGAAAACAGGAGGCCAACAGTGCAGCCAGTCAAAAATGAACTGACTCACATGGAAGAAATCGCCCAGGCAGCCGAGGAACGAAAGAACCTGATGCTCGAAATTGAACAGCTGAACAGAACCATCTTTCGCCAAAAGAGAAAGATTGAGGAACTGGAGGGCAAGATGGAAACGGCCCAGCTCTGCCAGCGTATCCTGGAGAAGACTGTCAAGGTAAAATTTGTCAACGGCAAATAACAAGGAGACTGTAATGGAATTGAGAATCGAACGAAAGTCCGCCATCGGATGGGCCGCACATGAAAGGCATCGCAAAGTCTTAGTCGACACGGAGGGCCAGGAACATTGGAGCTGTATCGTGATCAATTGCTCGGAACGTTCCGGGCTGGAGGCCGACAATATGATGTACGCCTGGATTTGCCGTCAAGGCTTCTATCTCGATGATGGACTTGAGCTAACAGACGAGTTCGGACGAGTGCAACACCTTTACCCATAGCGCCGCCGCTAAGCAACCGAAACGCCGCCGCCCTTCTCCTCGTTAATTCGGGGCGGAGGGCTTTTTTAATGTCTGATAAATGGATCACATTACAGCAGGCGGCCGCCGCCCTGGGCGTGGGTGAGACGTCCATCCGCCGCCGCATCGCTGGCGGGAAGCTGGAGTCTAAAAAGACAGACGGGCGCGTCTATATTAGGTTAGAGGCTGAGGATCAGCAGCCGGAGGACGAGTCGGATCTGCGCCAGTTGGTGCAGGTGCTAAGGGTGCAAAACGTCGAGCTCAACCAGCGCCTGGAGGAGGCTAGCCAGCAGAATAACCAGGCCCAGCGGTTGGCCGCTATGCAACAGCAGACCATCCAGGAGCTCAACCAGCGCCTACTGGAGGCGCCGCGCAAATGGTGGCGGTTCTGGGCATAAAAATGCCAACTCAACCGAGGCGAGAAACTTCAATTAAGTTGGCATTGATTAGTTTAGATGCTCAAATCAGTTACAGCTTGGCAAGAACTGATCACACCCAAACAAAAAGGATGACCCTATTGTATCATACTTAGCAGGCATAAAAAAGGGGCAGCGTTGTGACAACCAGCGCTGCCCCTGTCGCCTAGCGGGTGAATATGGCACCCGGCGAAAAGCCAAAAAATGCCCTCTGAGGCCCTCCCACGAGCCCGAGGGGTTGTATTATAGCACGCACCCCAGACATAAAAAAGGCGACGGGATCACTGATTCCCGCCGCCCCCGTTTTGAGCTCTTAGGAGTTGTAGCCTAAAGAGGCCTATATTATAGCACATCCGCCGTCGCCCCCGCCTCCTCTACCGCCTGCCAATAGAGCTGCTCTATTTCAGGGTGCAGGGAGGCGTCGAAGATGGCCAGCACGCGACGAAGCGTTTTACCTTCAGAGATCCAGCCGTGAATCCATTTCTTTCTATCAGCCAGCACCTTGGCCGGCGTGTCCTCGCCGTCGTAGCGGATGCTTTTCTTTTTCTTGACAGTCAGGCCGTCCTTGCGTTGGCCGTCATTGGCTAGCAGGTTATCTTTGATATAAGGCCGCGCCTCCGCCCAGGGCTCCCCTAGCTCTCGCAGGGAAGACTCCTCTACCATCCAGCGCCGCCCCACCCCAGACCCATTCTCGATTTGCAGGGTTTCTATAGGCGGCTCGAGTTGGCCCAGTTCGGATTTATAGATCAGGCGATAAACAGTCTGATGACTGCGTTGTATTCGGAGGGCTGCTTGTTTAACTGTCAGCCAACGTTTATGCATTAGGGTATTAAAAAGGCGGTGAGGGATGTCACCCCACCGCCCCAGTTTTGGTTGCCCACAGATTATTTTGTTGGTTTCATAATTGTGGAGTGCCGCCTAGCGACGGCGCCTCTATTATAACATAAAACGGCGGGGCTATCACCTCCCGCCGCGATCAAAGTAAACGCCCCTATTCTATCATAGCCGCCGCCTGTCATCAGTCCATCAGCAGCTTAGTCAGAATAGCCCCGGCCAGCGTTAGGCCCAGGCCGCCCACAGCGGCTACGATTTTCATGTTGGCCTCGATCTTGGCCGTGCTGACCTGAAGCTGGGCGATATGCTCCTCGATGGCCCGCAGCCGATAAAACAGATCTTTGATAATTTGCTCGTCGTTCATTTGGCCAGCTCCATTTCAGCCAGCAGATCCTGGCGCCGGAACGGTTTGGCCAGGTAGCCGTCCATGCCGGCCTGGTGACACTGCTCCTCCACTTGACCCACCAGACTCGCTGTTAGGGCCACAATCCTGACCGGCTTCAGGTCCACCATCTTCTCCAGCCGCCTGATCTCCGCCGTGGCTTCAAAGCCATTCATCACCGGCATCTGCAAATCCATCAGGATCAGGTCATAGCCATCTTTCCCCCAACTGGAAACCGCTTGTTTCCCATCCGCCACCACCGCCGCCTGGACGCCCATCGTCTCCAGGTAGCGCCTGGCCACCTGCTGGTTGACAACATCATCGTCAACCACCAGGACTTTAATGTCGTTTTGATCTGCTTCGGCTTCGGCTTCGGCTTCGGCTTCGGCTTCTGTGCCTGTGTCGATCTTTAGCTCCAGCTCGAAGCTGAAGGTTGTGCCCACGTTGGGCTGGCTAGTAACCTCGAGAGCCCCACCCATGCCCTGCACAAACTCCTGGCAGATCGACAGCCCCAAGCCGGTACCGCTGGCGGTTGCTTGGTCTAGCTGGACGAAAGACTCGAAAACAGCCTCCAGTTGCCCTTTATCAATGCCTATGCCTGTATCCTGCACCTGAAACCGAACGGCGCCGCCAGTAGGCGCCTGCTCCACCCTCAGCTCAACGGAGCCCTGGGTGGTGAACTTGATGGCGTTTTCAACCAAGTTAAGCAGAACCTGATGTATCTTTTGCCCATCGCCGACTCGAGACAGCACTAATCCATCGCCGACCTCTGAACGCAAGGCCAGGCCCTTCTCCTGCGCCTGCGGAGCCAAGACGTTGATCACATCCTCTACTGTCTGCCCCAGGTCAAAGGGATGGCACAGGTACTCAATTTCGGCCGCTTCGATCTTGGCGAAATCGAGAATCTGGTTGATGATGCCCAGTAGGCGGTTGGAGGATAGGATGGCTCGGTTGACATCTTCAGCCTGGACGGTCGTCAACTCTGACGGGTCCAGCAGATCCAGAGAGCCGACGATGCCATTGATAGGGGTGCGGATTTCGTGGCTCATCTTTGATAAGAAATCGGACTTTGCCCTGGTGGCCGTTTCGGCCACGTCCTGGGCCGCTTCAGCTTGCACCACATCAGCCAAAGCCACCCTGAGCTCCTCCTTGACCACCATCAGCCGCGCCTCCACCCCCTGGCCTACTATTTCCGCCGCTTTATCACGGTGCTCCTCCAGGATCACGGTTAGATACGCCTTGACCTCCTCCGCGATGAGCCGTTGCAAAGCGACCAGGGATCGGCGATTGAAAGCTCCTATACCAACTATCAGCACCGTCACCAAGACGATCTCGTCCAGGATCAACTGCCACCAGGTTATCATTTACTCCTCCCATGTATCAGTCTGTGCCGATTTCAGATAGGCCTCGTCATCGTCTGACGGTTCCATCCAGTGCTTAATGCTGGAGTTGAGACTCACGGTCAAGGCGCCCACAATTAGCAGCAGGATCTCCTTGGCGTCTGAATCCAGCGCCACGCCCAGGGCCATACAGGCCAGCATAGCGCCGATAATGGAGGCCTGCACCAGGATCAGCGAGATGCTGATATACCAGCGCCGCGACTGCCTGAACTTTATGATCTCGACCAGGCTTTGGTTGATGGCGAAGGCTCGCACCTTGTCCCCGTTTTTGCGGGCCGCCTCGGCGCTGGCCGGGTCCTTGTCAGACATTGCGCTTTTTGAGCATCAGGGCCAGGTAACGGCGCCACTCTTTGAAGGAGGGCCGCAGATCCAGATGTCGCTCGGCTCGTCGTCGCGCTTTGTCATACTCCGACTTCGACAGCAGGACGTCGCCGTGTTCGGACTTGGCGAAATAGTAACTCTCTGACTGGCCTGCGCCCACGTCACCGTTGAGGATTTCGATCATACTCGTTTCTCCTTGTTAGCTGTCGTCTTTGCCGTTTCGTTGATCGTAGAGGGCCACCACAGCGCTGCTCAAAATACCGAGCATCACCAGCAGCAGGCGCTCAAAGAAAGCCAGTTCCTTCTCGATACCCACCGTGCCTTTAGGCGACCACCAGGAGACCACACTCATGGCTACCATGCAACCGACTAGAATCAGCACGCCCAGGAAAACCATGCGCACCACCGAGATCTGGCCCTGTGTTTTGGTCAGCCTGTCGTTCTGCTTCTCGGTTCTGTCCAGGTTCTGCATTAGGTCCTGGACTTGAGTCTCTAACTTTAGGATCACCTCATGGTCTGACAGCCCGTCGTATTCATCACTGCCCGTGGCCATTAGCTGGAGCCGCCGCCCCCGCTAAGCGAGACAAAGACCGAGCCGCTCATATAATCATCTACAATCGTCGAGGCGTTAGTGAAAATCACCGTGCCGCCATAGCCGGTATCGGCGTCGCTGGGCGTAAAGTTTCCTTCGGTGTCAGCCAGAAAGCTACTGACAACGGTGCCATCACTGGGGTCCTTGGGCGTGGCCGGGTCGTCGCTGGGGAAAACGTCAAGAATGATATGCTCGCTGATAGTGCCATCCACTTGGAAAGGCACCTCCGCCGCTGGCAAGACCACCGACACAGTGCCGCCAAAGGGCGGGATGCTCACCGCTTGCACCCGCAGGATTTTATTCTCCAGTGGGATGGCTTTAGGCGCCCAGGGGCTGAAGGCCGTACAGTGGGAGCGGGTGATAGGTTTCAGCTCGGCCGTGGTCCTGCCGTCGCGGTTGCTGTCAGCCGATCCGCAGAAAACATTGGGATAATTGGAGCGCTGACAGGCCTTTTTTGTCTCATCCCAATAGTAGCATTTGGGGTATTTGGTGGAGTTGACCGCCTGCTCAGCCTCCACCAGCGTCTGCTTGGTTTGCTGTTCAAACTGCACCCGATCCGAAGCGAAGCGGGTGTAATTGTTTTGAGTCGAGACACGCACGTCGAGCTGGGAGGGATCGAATGGGTTCCAGGCTTTCTGTACCACCCGAAACCCGCTGTCGGCCGTGTAGATGGCAAAGTTGGTATTAGTTGGTGTATAGCTCAGCTTGTCAATCAAAATGAACGACTGGGTGTTGGTACGGACAACTTTCAGCTCGTCCTGATAGGTGTCGTTGGCGTCAACCACATTAACCAGCCGCCCCCTCAGCTCGTTTTCATGGAAGTTATAGAGGATGGCCGAATCCATATCCAGACGGGCGTAAGCGGTGGCCGCGTCGGTGGCGTAAGTGTACATCACCGGCAGCAGCGCAAACTCCGTTTCTCGATCCCACAGGGACACCGTCGTATCTCGTAACTGAAAAACATCGCCCACATTAACTTGGTTATAGGGGAACAGCTCGGAGTCGAAATCATACATATTACCAAAATCAATCTGATAATTACGTGTAGGTTCTTTATGCTTGGTCAAGTCCACTCGGGCCAGTTCGTAAAGGCGGCGCGGAGAATGGCAATTTTGATACACTTGCAGCTTTTTGATCTCGCCATACTTGGCTACCGCCTCCGAGTTACCCAAGCTCAGCACCTCAATGTCGGCATAATGCGATGGCACATAGTTGTCCGGGTATCGGCTTAGGGGCTCGGTATCCAGGATGATCACATCCGAGGCTGGGTCGGGCACGCTGATCACCTTCGACTCCAAGCTGGAGAACTGCGGGATGGCGGTGCTGTAGTTGAGCGTCAGTTCAGAAGTCTTTACCGTCCAGGCGTTTATGGGCCACAGTGTGTTGGAGGTGACGTCGATAAACCGTTTGGCGTCCCCGCCCGTGGCCAGCTTGACGGTGGTGGGATCGGTACCGGCTGGCGGCACATACCAGGAGCCCACCGACGAGCGCAAGCTGTAGTCTTTGCCCACGGTGAGGGGCTCCTCGGCAAACATCTTGATGACAAAGTTATAAGGCGTGCCATCGTTAACCGGCTTCGACATCTTGGCCACTGTCAGGACGTCAGTTTGGCTTTGGTGGCAGCGAATACGCATCGTATCGCCATCAGCCGGCACGGTGTCCAGGTTGCGGCCAGTCGTCACCATGTCAGTGGCGTTAGACACGATCACGGCCACCTGGCCGGCCCCGCTGCCGGTCATAATTTCCACCACTCCATTCTGATACTCGTTGACCGTCACGTAATCGGCCGCCTCCTTGATCTCCAGGACGGTGGAAGTGGAGCCGGCGTCGATAGTGACGGTTGCCACCTTATGGCCCACCACTTCGGTGAACTCGGCATCTGAGCTAACCAGTACCAGCCCGCCGGTCAGCGCATCTGAGCCAAACCAGTTAAGGGGCCGATCAAAAATAACCGTGCCGGCCGTGGTACTGGTAGTATAATGCTGGATGATCTCGCGCACCTGACCCCGCTGTGTTGACGGTGTCGCGGTGGCGGTTATGGCCTGGGCGCCTATTAACTGGCCGCTAGTGATGGCGGCCGGGTCTCCGCTGACGCCATCATAGGTGAAAGTATCGCCTGAGCCGCCGCTGATATGCAGGTATTTAGCGCCGCGGTAAACAGCAATAATATCGCCGCCGCGAAACTTCGGCCCGTTGCCTGATACCAGGGTAATCGTGTCCTGGGTGTTGACCGGTGAAGCGGCAAACTCGACTTGTGCCTGCACTCCGCTATAGGTGTCCTGCCATTTGTTTTTGGCGCCCACCGGATAAATAACATTGTACATGGCCAAGCCGTCCTCCTCTTTTTTCACATAATTGAGCGAGGTCGGGTATTCCACCACCAAGTCGGAGGCCTGGCCCAGGAAATGCAGCAGGTTGACAGAGTAGTCGGCTTGTACTTGAAGGTCAGCCTCGAAGGTGTTGGCCGCGTTTCTCAGCGCTCCCAGGCAGCTCTCACGATTGACTGAGGTCTGACGGTAGCCAGTGGGGTCGATCTGATGGGCGAAAAACCCGTTCGACTCCACGAATGCCGCCCCCTGGTTGGTGCGGAAATTGGCCAGGATGTCGTTGGCCATACTGCTAGCCGAGGTGACAGGCCGCTCGGAGGCGCCCCCAGCCTGCCATTGACTGAAGGAGAGATCGAAACGGCCAGACGAAAAGTATGGCCTGTCACCCAGATCGTAGCTGAGATGCTGGCACTCGACAGCTTTGTAATAGACGCCGCCCTCCTTGACCACCTCAGTCCGGGCCACCCGATAAAGATCATAATGCTGGCTGGTCAGCGCGGTGGCGGCGTAACGTGCCGAGGCGCCTGACGCCGGCCCAAGTAGACGCGAGAGGGTGAAACCAGAGCCGCCAGCATTAAGTGAGGTGATGCGGGACAGGTAGCCGTCATACAGCGAGGACCGCACCAAGTCGCCGGCCTGGAATCCGCTGGTATCATTGACCACCACGCCCACGCTAGAATTGACGGCCGAGATCGAAGTGATCGCCGACTGCCGCCTCAGATCCGTTAGCCTGACAAACTGCCGAGGTTGCAACGAATTGACCACGGTGGGGTTTTCGTAGGGCAAACGGAAAGAAAGCGTGTGCAGGCCGTTTAGGGCCTCAGAAACGCGAACGCTGCCCTGGTCGACATCGTCCAGATGGGCCAGCACTATGTCGTTATCGTCGCACAGCTCCAGACGGTAGGGGCGAGCCATTATTGGTGATTCTCCCTATAATAGATCTCAACCCCCGACGGTATCGAGTTGGGGAAGTAAAGCATCGACTTTGTTGGCGACAAAATCGGCATCAGTGATCCGCCCACGTTGGCCACTCCCATCCCGTTGGAGGTAGCGCCAGAGCTGGCGTGGTACATTTCAACCCGTCCGCGCACTTTGGGGTCCAGAGCATTGACGGTTAGGATGTCGCCCGCGTTCAACGTCGCGCTGTACTTGAAGGGCAGGTTAAGGTTTTTAGCCGCGTTTCGTTTGGCGTGTTGTTCAGCGAACCATTCGGCTGGTTGCGATTTGGCCAGGATTTCGAGATCGTCGATGATGTAATCATTGGGATAGGTTGCACCATTAAAGCCAATATAAGCCGTCGAGGGGGCCAGCGCCACCGTCCATGTCGTGGTTGAGGCCTGATTGGTAGCGCCAGTATTGGAGCCATTTACAAAAACCTTTAGCCCGTTTGTAGAATCAAAAGACCAGCCTATTTCGATCTCCTCGTCTTGGGCAAAACTCATCACCGGCGAATAGGCCGCTAACCAAGTGCCCGACACCTTTTTAGCCACCACGAATTTATCGCTTGTGCCCAGGTAGTAGACCTCTAAAAAGTTGTCTGTATCCTCATACAATCGCAGTAAAAAGGGATAAAGTTCACCGGTGTCAGATGGGAACTGAGGCCGCACAACCATGCGTCCGGCGTATTCAGACGGGCTGATGATTACATCGTCAAAATAGGCCTCCTCATTCAACCCAGCCTTATACCCCCTGGTCAACCTCGTCGGCTCGAAGCGGTAGCCGTTTGTCATGTTGTTGAAGGAGACGGACAGATCGGGGCGGTGGACGACTGACACGTCGTCGACAAGAAAGGTATAGCCATAATTGCTAGCCCTAAAAGCGACATCAAGACGAGTACCGGTGGAAGCCTTGAAAACATGGCTTCCCCGTTGCCAGTCAGTCGTCGCCGGAAATGCCTTCGACAAGTATTCCGCCACCCCACCATACCAATTAGAACCGGCCTGCACCCACAGGCTGGGGGTGCCTGAGGCCACCTTGTACCAAAATGACAGCTCATACCAATTATTTTGAACAACGGTTCTGTTTGGCTGGTAGATGGCAGAGGCGTCGGGTAGAACCATTTCCTGGCAAAGGGAACCACTGTGCGCACCCGCGTCGGAACTGAACGTTGCAGCGCCGGCATTGTATATCGTCCAGTTTGGAGCGTTTCCTGAACCGCCATATACCCCCTCCATGCCGCCATTATCCACCAAGTTGGGCAGGAGTTTTAGGTCGTCCCAATAGCTGTTCCCACTGCCTGATGCTATATTGAAATTGCCGGTCGTTGTTCCTGATGCCGCTGTTTGAAAGCAGCTTTCGAAGAAATTCCATGTGCTATTGGTATGGGAGAAATTGGTATTTGTCAGCCAGGTGCCGGAGGCGACATCTTTAACCAGGAGTTGCGTGTCGGCCGTGGCGTCCGGGTAGCCCCACAACCGATAGACATAGCTCTCACTGTTTCCGATATTGAAATCGGCTGACGTTGCTGTCAGGTAGCTTGAGCCATAATTCAGATAAAGCGAATGGGCATCCTTGCGAACTGTCGAAGTGCTTTTGGCCAGGTAATAACCCGTTCCGCCCCCACCCCCTCCGTCGTGCCAATTAGCAATCCCGCCATTCTCAAACCCCCCATCGGCGATCAGGTTTTTGCTGATGTATGCGAGCTGGGTGCGGGTTACTGTTCCGTTGTTGATAAGCGTATTAGACTGCGCCCCGCTGTCAACCGGTGCGGCCAAGCTCGACTCGTTCAGCTTCCACCATGAAGTTACCGTCCCAACAGAATCAGCCCCTAGCGGGTTAGTGGCTAATGTTAAAACCTCAGTGTCAGTAAGCACATCACCACTCCAAAAGGCCACATCTCGCAGACTGCCCTCAAAATAACTGCCGCCGCCGTAGTACGACCCAATGGTTGCGATCCCTGCCGTACCGGTATCATAATTACGGGTGCCTGTGACCGTATTCGATGTATATTCAGCAACGCCATCGATGTATAAAATGTATTCCGGCGTAGCCGCGTCCTCATAGGTGATGGCCACATGATGCCATTTGCCATCTGTCACCACGGTAGTCGACACCACCGCATCATAAGGTCCGCCGCTGGTATCATAGAGTGCCCCGTAAATATTCCCCGACGAGTTAACATAAACGAGATGCACAAGGCCATAAAGGCCACTGGTACCACTCTTATAGAGAATGGTATCAATGCTAGCCCCCGGCGTTTCCGTTTTGACCCAGAACGAGAACGACATATTCCCAGCCCCGGCCCCATCATCTGCTGGCCAGAGTAAGCCACCCGGATTGGACGCTGTTTGGAAATACTGATTCGTCCCGTTCAACGTGGCATAAACCCCGACTTTATCGGCGTCATACAACACCGAGCCGGCGCCACCCGAATCCTGGAGATAGACAGTGGTGGCGTCGTTCATAGAGTGGGACATCCCGTCCACCTTATATCCGGTTTCATCATATACAACTATTCTATCCTCATCCTTGAATATAACATCACCATAAGCGGCCACCGTCGCGCTTTCGACGGTCACCACAGCCGACTGCAAGGTATCCATATTAGAGGAGGCGATTTGCTCGTCATCAAACACAGTGCCCACAGTTTGGTCGAAGTCGCTGTAATACACCAACTCGCTGGAGGCTACGGTATCGGCTCGAACGCCTGTGCCGCTGTTGACTAAGGTGCTTCGCTCGGTATCGGTGAGGGGTCGATCCCAAATGGCCAAGTCGTCGATCAGGCCGTTAAAATGGGCCAGGGCTGCGGTATTGGCCAGATATGAGGTGGCACCGATAGCAGTCGGCACATCTATCCCCGTGCCCCCGCTGTAACCAACCCGTGCCCCAGCGTCGCTGTAGACTTCGATCTCCGACTCATAGGATGCAAACTCGGTTGAAAACCCGGCCCGCCTGCAATCCCATCGACAAATAACAAAATACCATTTACCGGCCTCCAGCAAAGAGGCGTCCATTGACGACCCTTCCCCCCCCACTTCAAAAGTGAGATAATTAAGGTCAGGATCGGCCGGCGCTGTCGGTGACGACACGAAATGATAAAGGCGGAAAACGTCAGGTGCTGAGTCATTATTATAAAGGTATTCGTAATGAAACCCACCGCCAGGAGCCAGATCCGGACCGGGCAGGGTTGTCCAATTACCCGGCTTTTTTATCCACAAGCTGAGTGTGCCCTGGTTGACATCTAGGCCGGTGCCGATACCCATACCCTCCCGCGTTGATACGGTGGTGATGTTGGCAGAATCCCCTTCGGTTTGATCCAAATTAGTATCGAAAGCGATAGCCTGGTCCAGCTTGCCCGTCTGGCCGTAGAAGCCGCCCGCGCTGATGTCCGCCGTTACTGATTCGCCCAGGATGTTCGAGGCATCATTATTGTTAGCGTTCCAGACTAGGGAGTGAGTGGCCTCCACGATCTGCGGTGTATCTGCCGCCCCCTTGATCTTGTACACAGGGTAGCTGATGGCGTTGCCGGTGTTGATGGCCTTAAAATATCCGTTGACGATGTCAGGCGTAAAGTCGACCTGTTTGGGATCAGATACCGCAAACGGGTAAACGGCTTTGAAAGGCAGCGTCAGCCTAGAATAACCAGTTTTGAACCACTGGGCGGTCATGTGCTCTTCGTTCATAGTGCCCGAATAATTGACTAAATAGTACCTGTTATCGGTCATCCACATGGTATCGCCCAGGCTGATACCAGTGTGGTTTTTGGTTAGGAAAAATTGGCCAGTTGCTACCACATTCTCGAAGATCTCATACTCGCCGACCCCAGTGGCCCCCCGATTGGCAAACGATACCGTCAGCCCGGCCATGTCATTATCTGAAGGGTAAGCGGAGGGCAGGTTGTACTGGGCATCCTTGCAAGTAAGCCAGTAATAGCCGGCCCCCGATCCATAGTTTGAAATGGTATAGGGCCCCGCAATCACCGACTCATCAGCAAACCATAGCATCTGCGCCTCGACCTGTTCGTAAAGGACGCCATCCACAAAAGTGCGCAAACGACACAGCTCCTTGATTTTGTTGAGGCCAACCCGAAAGTCGTGAATGTTATCAGCGTATAGCGTGCCGCTGATCTCGATGCGCCGGTTGCCGTAATAGCTGCCATAGTCACGTGAACCCATTTGGCCAGGGAATTGGAGCTCTCGCTCACGCGTAGGCGCTAGGCCGCGGCCGCTGATGGCGGAGGCTTCAAAGGAGGCTGTACCGCCCAGGTCGCGCAGATCGTAACCATTAAGTTTTAATATTTCTGAGTGGGTGCTGGAGAATGACATAATATATAAATCCTTACAGCCCAGCAGCCGGTAACCCGACCTGCTGGAAATCTAAAAAGTTAGCGCCAAGAGCTTGTCGGTCGGCTCTGATATTATCCTCCGCCCCGCCTCCGTTGGCCGCCGCTGCGGCGCCTGGTAGGCGGTCGATATTATCTAGTCGCTCTGATATAAAGGGTAGCCACTCCTCCAGGGAGGAGGCGGAGCGGTCGGTATTGATAGCGATCTGTTGCGAAAGTCCTTGTGTGGTACGTAAAACGAAAGCCAGCTCGTCGGCCTGGCGTGTAGTAATTTGCTTAATGGCCAACGACAGCCCGCCCCTTTTGCTGCGGTCGTCCTTTTTGGCCATATCCTTATCTGGGTCTGGAAACAGGGTTTCAGTATCTAAACCCAGTTTGTCGAAGGCGCGGAGGGCGTTGGTGCGCACTCTCTTTGATAAATTATCCAGCCCCTCCCTCAGTCCTTGGATCTTGGTCGCTTCTGATGCCTTGATCATCCCATCGGACAGTGATTCGGTGACTACCGCTGCCAACTCATCCAATTTCGGCTGGAGTTCGTCTTTATCCAGGGCCGCCTCTAAGATCATACCCGACAATAATCGGTCCATTGATTGGCCCACCAGATCCAGCGTCTTGTCCATACTGTCCTGGCTGAACCCCTCGCGGATACCCTCCAACATGGCGTCACCCAGCATCTGGCTGGTGCTTCTCATCTGTAGGGCGGTATCCTCAAATCTTGTGATGCTACGATTGACAACCCGCAGCCGATCATCAAAAGCCTGCTCCTCTAAACCGGACAGCTTTTTGATCCTATCGTTTAGCCTGCTTTCGTCAACACCTTCGATAAAGGCGTCCGGGATGGCTTTAACGCGCTCCCGCAGGTCGTCCAGTATAGGCGCCTGACGCGCCGCCTCTTTCAGTTTCTTAAAGGCTGGGATCAGATTGATCACAGCACTGGTTAGCTGGATCACGCCGCCCACCATGTCGCCGCTGGCCATGCGTGTGATGGCGCTGGCCGCGTTACCCACGAAGTCGAACCCCTCCTGTAAAGCGCTGCCCTGTAAGCCGATAGTTTCCCCCAAAGCGGAAAAGGCGTCGGATATTTGGGTTATGGTGCCCGCCAAATCGGCCAGTTCATCTTTAGCTGTGCGGGCGTCTTTTGTAACGTTTTCGAGAGGGCGGTCGCCTCCCATCTGGCCAAAACCGAGACGGCCCGCCCCTTCGGGCTGATGGCTCCAGGAGGCTCGGTCGATGGCATTCATCCGGGCCACTCGATCTCTTTCGTATTTAACTTCCCGATCAATTAGCCACTGAAAGTAAGCGCTCCAGGAGGCCTTGTTTTGGGTCTGCTGATCTTCTAACCGTTTGGCCCTGCGCTCGTCGCTTATCTTGCGCCCCGCCTCTGACATCTGGTGGGTCTGCTCGATCCCGTCCTTGATGGCTTGCAGTTCTATCTTTTGCCGTTCTTTAGCTGTCCGCTGGGCTGTCCGCTCGGCCTGCGTGGCTGTCCGCTCGGCCTGGCTGAGTTCCTGGGCCTCTAGTTTTTCTTTCTCCTCCTTGAGCTTCCGGTATCGTTCCAGGTTTGCCGTCATCCACTCCGGCGAGCCTAGAACCATTTTGCCTGATGGTGCTTTCAGCGCCTTTTTTGCGCTGTCGCCGGCGCCGTCGAGGCCATCGGCCGCCTGTTGTGCCACCTCCGGTATCTGGTTAATTAACGGCAGGAACTTCTCCAGCGTAGCCGTTGACAGGTTGAGCCGTTGCGCCATCGTGCCCAGGGCGTCGTTGTATTCACCAACGGCCGACACCTCCTTGACGCTCTGCAATTGGGCCAGATCCCGCAGGGCTGGCACCGTGCCCTCGCCAGCCGCTTCGGCCACCTGGGCGAACTTCACCGCGAGCAGATCCATCGTGCCGCCGTTCTTGACCATTTCCTGGCGCACTCTGACCAGCACGTCGGCCACCTGTGTTGAATCACCGATCAGCTTTTGAGCGGTGGCGCTCAGTTGGTCACCGCCTTCGGTTTCCACCATACGGATACCGGTGGCTCGGGTAGCCCCGGCGTCAGTAACAAGCCTCTGGTTGCCTAAGCCGGCCAGCTCAGTTTGCGCCGTCTTCAGCTCGGACATCCGTTTCTGGGCTGCGTCTACTTGCTGGGTGAACCTATCCAGGCCGGTCACAAACTCGGCCGTCAGCATGGAGCGGCGCAGCTCCAGGTTGGTGGCGATGGTGGTGTTCAGATCCTTAAAACTGCTGGTTTCGAGGTCCAGCTTGCCGGCCAGTTGGGGCACCAGCGAGATCAGGTTAGTGATTGTGCCTTGGAGCCTGGTGTTCAGGCGCCTCGCTTCCTCGGTGCCTGGGTTGACTTTACTGAGCTGTTCTTTAAGGCTGTTGTACTCCTCTGTCAGATCCTTGATAGATTTGCTCTGGTCGTCGAACTTGTCCTTGGCCTCCTCGAAATCGGAGGCGATGTCACGAATCTGCTCGGATGGCGTGTTCATAGACTCCGACAACGTCTCGAAGGTACCAGCCAGGGCGTTGACCATCGAGGTGACTTCTGGCAGGATCAGTTCGCCCAGTTGGGCTTGGAACCCTCGCGTAGCATCAGCCAGGTTCTCGAAGGCATTAGAGGCCCCACCAGCTACCGACGGCAGGGCGCCCAGCTTGGCCGTCACCGTGTCGATGAAGGCGTCGGCTGTGATACCCATCTTCTCGATCTCTTGCGGCACGGCGGTACCGAAGGCCTCCAGCATTACGGCCCGTATCTGCGGCACCCGTTCGCCGATTTGGTTGATCTCCTCGGCCGAGATCTTGCCCTTGGCCGCCATCTGAGTCAGGGCCAGGATCACACCGTCTAATTCAGCTTTTCCCTTGCCCACCGTGGCCAAAGCGTTTCCGAACGACATCAGCGCCGCTTCGGCCTGCTGGGAGGATAAGCCCACAGCTTGCAGGTTGATCGAGCCCTCGACCGCTTCCTCCAGGCCCAGGCCAGGCAGTTTGGCCACCTGGCGCAGCCGGTCCAGTTGCTCGTCAGCTTCACGCGAGGAACCAGCCACCGCCGTTAGGCCCTGGGTCAGCTTCTCCAGATCAGCGGCCGCATTGACAAAAGTGGAGCCGAACTCGTACAGCTTGCGGCCAAAGGTAGCAATCCCAGAGGAGGCCAGGGAGATGTTGGCCATCTTAGCAAAGGCGCCATCCAGCCCCTTTAAGACTGACTTGGCTGATCTGGACCCACGTTTTAGCGGACTATCGTCCAGCGATAGGACAAATTCTAAGTTGCCGACATTGGTGGCCATCAGTTCATTCTCCGATATTGCTCAGGGAACGACCGCACCTGCGACTCGATCCGCTGTTCTCTGTCCTGCTGCTGCCGGTCCTGGTCCTCATACTCGAGGATACGCAGCCAGGCCAGCAGCTTCAGATAGGGGATTTTTCGATAGATAGTGTTGGGCTGCACATGCAACCCACGGGCCATTTGCAGCTCTAAATTGGCGAAGGCCAGGTAGTTGGGTATTACTGATTTGCCTGGGCCAGTTGCAGAACTTGGAAGAAAAAAGGGGTTGATTTCTTGATCAACGAATCGAACACCTCCGTGGGTGATAATAGCTTGATATGGTCGATCGGTATCGACAGGTCCGACGGGTCGGGATCAGGTAGCGGATCGAAAGCGATCTGCATTATCTTATAAAACCGGTTGCGCACTGTTTGGTCGGCTAGCAGCCGCAACACAAACTGGGTAATGCTAACCTCGGCCAGGTCGCCCAGGGCCTCAATTGCTTTCTGCACCACTCTAACCTCGGCCGCTATTAGCTCCAGCTTATAGAAAGTGGGATGGTGAAGTGATAGGCTGATCTCCTCGCCATCTCTGGTCTGCACCTCAAAGACGTCTGGCACGTCGGCCATGATCTGGCGTATCTGATCAGACTGGCCGGCCGCACCGTTGTTGCTGAGATCCTCCATTTTTGCCTCCAGCGACCCCAGCCTGGTGGCCAGGGTGCTGACGACTTCTGTTTGCTCCATGATTTACAGGGCCACCGAGTCAGTAAAACCGAAGCCGCAGGCGGCGCCGGCCACTGTACCCAGTACCATGAAATTGACCGGGATCAGTGTCTCGCCGTCTTTCTGGTAGCTGATTTCGGTGTCGGTGACGGGAACGCACTGACTGAAAATCCAGCTCTGCATCTCGATACCTACGCCCAGCGAGCCGGTAGTTGTGCCGGTGAACTTAACCGCAAAGGGGCCCTGATCGTTGATGGTGGCCGCGCCCTGGGCGTGAATCTCTCGGCTGGTGACTGTAGTGGGCCCCCAGGTGTTGGCACCGGTGGCCAGGCCGAAGTTGGCGAAAGTGTTCTCCACCAGTGAGGTGTTGACAAAGACGTCCAGCCGCGTGCGGGCTGACTTAACATAGGCCAGATGGTCGGCCACCTCTAAATTAAAACGCTCCTCGCTGAAACGGATGCTGAGGCTGTCACGAAATCCGCCGGTGTCTATATAATAGCCGGCTGTTCGACTGTTGCCTTGGATGCCCCACTGATGCTTGAATGAACCCACGCCCACTAGAAGTTTGTTGGGATTAGTTGCCATGATATTACTCCTTGTTTAGTTCGCCTGCTGGCGTCCAGGTGGCCGTTTTGACTGCCTGGTCGTCAATAATATTGTAAGCTGTAGCCGTGATGGTCAGGCTGACCGTCGGCTCGTCCATCTCATACGAATAGGCGGGCAGCGTATCGGTGAAGTTGGCCCCCTCGGCGATACCCTCGCCTGTAATCACCAAGTCCAGCCGAACGGTGGCCGTGTCGGCCGTGCCGCTGATGGTCAGTTTGCCCGCGTCGGTAGCTACCGCCATGCTGGGCGCGGTGGGCGCCGTTGGTTGGTTGACTCTGCTGTCTTTCAGCGGATCGACTGACTTCTGGATCTCCTTGTTGTGGTCGTCGATCTGTTTCTGGCGGTCATAGTTGGCCAGGGCCGTCTTGCCGCGTTTGAACATGGCGATCTCTAGCTCGGCCTGGCGCTCCTGATCGGTAGCTCCAGCCACTGAATAGTGCCCGCTGACGTCAACGGTGGCCTGATCCGTGTCTCGGATCACGCTGCCGTCGACCTGGGGATACTGTATTGCGCCTATATCTAGCTCTAGTGACATATAATAATCCTCCTCGGTTATACGATGTATGATTGAAATGTTAGCGATTGATAATGGACTTGGCCGTCCTGGGCGTCCCAGAAGGGGCCATAGGTGCCGCGATAGACCTGTGATTTACAGGTGATGGATGGATCAACCCAGCCGTCGACATTCAGCAGGGTAATCAGGGCCGCTTCGATGGCGGACAGGCTGGCGCTGTCGGCTGAGCCGTTAGTGTTAGAGGCCGCATAGATAGTGATGGTGCCTTCGAACACCTGGAAGCCGTAGTTCTCGCGCACCGCTGACGGCGCACTGGCCACGGTTAGGCAGGGGTAAGCCGTGCCATCGGGACGTTTGGCCCCTTTGGTAATATCTCCGCCCAGCAGGCTAGTGACAGAGCCGTCGTCGACCTGCTGACAGATGGAAGTTAAGAATTGATCGTTGCTTTTCATAGTTTAAGTTTTTGCAGCAGCGGTTTTATCTGGGCCTCATCGGGAGGCACCAGCACTTTGTAACCGTCGCGAAAGTGAACATGAACCGCGTACTCCATGCCAGCCGCCACCACCGCCTCCGGCTGGCCGTTGGGTTTATGGCGTAGGAAATGGGTAATCGAGCTGCGCAGGTTGCCGGTGCGGTCGGTCCAGGTATCAGGCCGGCCCTTGTCTTTTGAGGCGTTAGCCGTCAGGCGGGCGGCCGCGTCCAGGAACTGCTCGCCTTTGCTTTCGATCTTTTCGATCAGCCGATCCTGCTGACGCAAGATCTCATCAATTAAGTGCTTGGGCTTAATGCTGAACGGTTGAGCTTTAATAGCCATTAGCTTCCCCCCTGCTGACACCTGGCCCGCAGCTCGGAGCTGCTAAAGTCGTGGCGTCGGCTATTGTAATGGATCTCTATCTCCTCGATGTCGTTAGCGGTGAACGGTTTGATGCGGTACTCCTCGGAGACAAAGCGGATGTCTGGCTGGCGGATAAGCAACAGGTTGCGCAGGTCGGCCTCGGTATCATAAATCACTAGCTCGTCAACGTGGCGCACGGCTGCCAGTTGGATCTGGCGTTCCAGCACCGTCTGTATGGGCCGTTGTTTTTCCGTTCGGTCATAACTGGGATCGGTTTGCAGGCCCACCAGTAAAAAGTCGCAGTGCTCTTTGCACTCCTCCAACATCAAAACATGCCCCGCGTGCAACAGATCAAAGCTGCCGCAGGTAAAACCAGTTTTCAAGTCAGCTCCTCCAGATCGCTCTCCATGTGCGAATCGTAGTCTTTAACCCCGCGCAGTTGATAGGTGCGGTCCGCATCCACCACCCGTATCACGCTGGAAGGCAGCAGCGAAACCACGTTGCTATAAACCTGGCTAAACATCTTGTGAGTGATCCGATAAGAACCGCCGCTCTGATCCTCTACCAGCCGAGCCGTCAACGGTTGAATATCCGTTTCGGCATTGCTGGCCAGCGTGGTCGTCGAGGTTGTGTAGTTGAAGCTAGCATCTTGGCCGCTAACCTCCTGCCGAATGCTGACTGTGGAAATATCAGAGGCTGGAATATAGATGTTCACGAATCACCAAACTCGTTTTGCAGTCGTTCGATCAACAGATCCACAATACGATCCACAAACTGATCCACCTGCTCCTCGCTGAGGATACGCTCCACCACCGCTTGGGCGATGGCATTAATTAGTTTTTTCATCTGGGCCTCCTTGTTTAGGCTCGTAATAATCGCGGGATGCGTTTGTTGAGTTGACGCCCGCGTTTGCTGTATTCCTGGACCTTTTCTTTCCAAGCATAGGTTTGACTCAGGGAACCGCGCCCCTCAGACTGTAGGGCCAAGCGTCCAAAGTCGGGCGTCTCCAACATCAGATCAGCCGCCGCCTGGTAGACGTTATAGCCTTTGCCGGCGAAATAGAGCTCCACCGAGGGCGCGGTGCTGAAAATGAAGGTGCCATCGTTGAGGTTGGCATCGTCGGCCGTGTAACTGGTGTCGTCCTCGGTGCGGCCGCTGCGCAGGCTGTAGTCGGTTTCGTAGAACCCACAACGGGTAAACAGACTAAAGTCGGGGATGCTGATGGGCTGAGGCGAAACTGGACGCCGATACAGGCTCTCCGGCGTACCGCTCCAGGCCCGGCTCCAGAAGTGGCGATAGTCGCTGTCCCGATCCAGTAAAACATAGTCAAAGTGGGTGCGATTCTGATCCAGTTGATCCTGGATCTGTTGCTCCGTCCAGGGCGAGCTGGCCGCAGTTTGGCCAGCCAGTCGCTTGGTATGGGTGATCAGGTCGGCCATGCTCGAACGAACTGCCATGATTTATAACCCCTCAAAGTGCACCAAGTCGGAGGACTCGGCGAAGGATGCGGCCACTAGGTTGGTGGCCTGTTTGAAGACGTAATTCTCCAACTGGGCCGGCTGGTTAAAGCGAAGCTGGCCGCCCTCTGGGTTGGGCTGGACGATGATGTCGTAACTCATGCCCTGCTGGGTGATGCTCATCATCTCCTGTAAAATGTCCATCGACAGCGAATAGTATCTGTCTTTAGGGTCGCTAAACTCCTGCTCGAAGATTTCATAGATCGAGTTGGCCGCCCGTTGGCCGTTATCAGTTAGGCCCTTGTACTCCTGGGCGTCCCATTTCAAGATATTGAGATAGTCGCGCTGCAGCAGTAGCAGGCCCAGACGTCGCTCCGGAAATAGCTTGCGATCCAGGGCCAGCAGTTGCAGGTTGCGATCCTTGCATTTAGCTTGACGGTCGGCCTCCATTGTATAACCATAATGGGCAATACAGGTGTCCGGTAGCTCCAGGGCCGGCTCGATGGGTTGGTTGATGCTGGGTTGGGCGTGTTCGTGTATGCAACCGTAAAACTCAAACTCTCCGTGGTTACGGAACAGGCGCACTGGTTTGTCGTGATCTTTGGCCCCTTTGGCATCTAATACCAGATGATGCTGGCGCACCACAAACCCGTCGTAAATCGTCGAGGCCAGATAAGCATGTAACAGTTGCGCTTGTTTCAGCTCCTCGTCGCTGTCGATCCACAACACCCAGTCGCCGTTGCATTTCTCCAGCGATTGATTGCGCAGCCAGGCAAAAGAACCGGGCGGCGTGTGCACGCCGTTCTCCAGCGCCACCGGCCAAACAGCGTCCGAATGGTAGATCTCGGCCCCGTAAGACTCGGCGATCTGCAAGGTGTTGTCCTGCGAGCCGTTATCCACCACCACGATCTGATCAGCCACCCATTGCACCGAGTTCAGGCATTTGGCCAAGTCGGTGTCGTTGTTGCGGGTGATAATGGCCACCGATAGGCGTTGAGCTGGGCGTCTAGTTTGGATCTTTTTATCCCAGTCGATCAGGCCAGTCGGCCCCTGGCCGTGGCTGATAATGTAGTGGCCGGTCCGGTTGCCGCGTGGGGTGTCGGCCATTCGCAGACAACGAAAGTCGAAACGATCTTTCTGGCCAAAAACTGAGCGGATAACCTGCGGCCCCCACTCGATCTTGTGCCCGCGCATCTCGATCATGGAGGGCAAAAGGTGCTGGTGCATAGGGCCAAAAGGCACCGACCAAATGGCCAGGCCGTCCGCTTTCAAGCTGTCGCTGATAGCGTTGATCAGCTCCACCGCTTCGGCTTCCCAAAGGTGTTCTAAGAACTCGCCGCAGATGATGGCGTCGTACTTTTGGCTGAGCTCCTGCCGACTCCATTCGATGCTATCGGCCTGCTCAAAAGTGATATTATCAAAGCCTTTCTTCTGGGCGAAATCGGTAGCGATGCGCACCAGTTCCGAGCTGTAGTCGGTGCCCTCTACCTGGGCTTCGGGCAGCTGGGAGGCCACCAGGCTGGCCAGGGTGCCGTTACCGCAGCTCAAATCTAGCACCCGATAGTTTTTACTGTCTAGCTGTTGGTAATGCTGCTGTATCAAGCTGGACATCTCCAGATGGCGCTGAGTGCAAAACTCCAGCTCTGGGTCCACCGAGTGGGTAGCGTAGGCCTCCCCGCTCTCGTTTTCGGCTGGCAGCTCCACCTCGGGATCGGCGATACGGGCCGCTTGGAAATCGTCGTGGTCGATCAGGTTTTGAATCACCGCCGCCTGGTTGTCCTGGTATCGTTGCTCGAAATAGTGGTCAAAGTGTTGCTCCCACTCAGCGGCTACCACTTGGGCCTCGTACTCGTGGGCCCAGCCCTGGCCTAAAAGTTGGGCCGACTTGTAAGCGCTGGGATCGGTTAGCAGGTGCTTGGTAGCGGCAATAAAGCGCTCCTGGTATTCTGGCCTCTCGGCGTTGCCCTCGATCAGAGCCCCACCGGAAACCGTCTCTTTCAAGGCGCCGATGTTGGTGCAGACCAGCGGCGTGCCCAGGGCCTGGGTTTCGATGGCGGCGATGCAGGAGGTTTCGGCGAAGTCCCAGACGCCAGGATAGAGCATCAGTTGGGCCTGGGCTATCTCCTGGTAGAGCTCGGCCTTGTTCAGTTCGCCCAAAAAGTGCACCCCGTCAGCCTCAGCCACCGCTTTATCCGCCCAGTCTATCACTTGGGCCACTTGCGGGTTGGCCTCATACATGGAGTGGTAGCGGGAGACATACAGCTCCAGCTCCGGCTGGTCGGCCCTCATACGGGCAAAGATTTCGAGTAGCGGTTTTAGCCCTCGTTCTGGGCGCGAGACATGAATCAGTCGGTTCGGTATTTTCTGGATGGTATCCAGATCAGGCATCAGGGCCGGGTCGATGACATTTTTTGTCACCCAACCCAGCCGCTGGGCCTGGTCATCGAGGAAATGTTCGTATTGCTGTCGCTGCCAATCGGAGACATAAAAGATCTCATCCACCTGCCACAGATCGCCCATCATGGGCTTGGCCTGGCTGAGGATGTCCTCCACCCATAACACCTTGTATCTGGCCTGGACCGGATACTGAAAGATGTTGCTGAAACGCTGGCTGATAAATATATCGAAATCCAGCATCATCTGGCTCTCCATCAACTCGGACACGTCCATCCAGCGGATGCCATAGTCGTCGTTGATGCGGTCCTCCTGTTGCGGGATCTTGGTGTAAACGCTGACGTCATGGCCGTTTTGCGACAGTTGCCGCGCCATCATTATCAGGGCTGATTCCGATCCGCCCAGCGAGGTTTCCAGCTTAATGGTTGACTGATCAAACGGTACCGATTGGCAATAGAAAGCAATACTATATCTCATAATCCCCTAAGTTAAATAGGCTTTGGCGTGCCCCGTTACATTTTTGACCTCTAGCGTATACTCGCCAGTGATCATGGTTCGTTCTGCGTGCCCAACTCGGGACAGCGGAACGTTTTGAAATGATCGCCCTTGCAGGTTGACCACGTTGACGCGGTCAGAACCGAAGACGATCAGCGAATTGACCGGCATCCAGCGGTTAGCTGGCAGGATCTGTTGTCGCCCGAAACTGCTTTCGAAGACATTGATCTCTGTGCGGTAGGTTTCTTCGTCCTGGGTAGTACGGATGCGGCTATCAGCCAGCTCGTCTAGCGACCGTTTCAGGTTGCCATCGGCCACGATAGCGTCCAGATCGGTGGCCCCGTTATCCCAAGCTGAGCGGATCACCTCGTTGACCAGGAAGGACTCCGAGAAGGAGGCCGCGCTTTTGGTAGTACCAGCCGGAATCGAGCGCCACAGGCCTTTGGTGGTCCTGTAAGCCGAGGCCGAACCGTAGGAGTTGCCAGAGGCCACACCCAAGATGGTGTTTTTCTCCAGATCTCGCACGATCTCGCGGGTGCGCTGTGTTACCTGATAGCTGTACTCGTCGCCCACGCCGCCCAGCAGGTCGACTGCTCGCTGTGTGTCGGAGATGTTGACCGGCTTTTGGTAGAGCTGGACGAAGTTATACTGGCGTGATCTGTTTTGCGACAGATCGCCGGTCACGTCGGCCCCTTCCAGGGTGGCGTTGGCGATCAGTTCAATACTGCCGCCTGGTGCCAGGGAGGAGGGCCCAACCCCGCCAAATCCTCGGCTAACTGTAATACTATCGGCTCCAGTTACCACCGTCACCTGCAAGATCTCCTCATAACTAAGCGAGTTGTTGCCGGTGATGCGTAGCAGGTCGCCAACTTGTATTTTGTTGCCAGTGCCGTTGATTTGAAAGGCACTGTCAGCCGTGGCCGAGTTGATAAAGGTCGAGTTGATCATGGTAGACGGGCTGAGCTGATCCTCGACCCATTCGTGCAGGGTGGAAGTGGCTGGCGCGGCCGCGTCGCCCAGATAGTCCAGTAAAAAGGTTTCAAAAGGTGAGATCATCGAGACGACATCGGCCACGTCCTCGGCGATCAATGGGGTGTTGTCATATGTTGCTTTTCCAGAAAATGCCATGATAGTTCCTTATGGGTTGACCTGTTTCCTCAAGCGCATAGCTTCCCGCAGGTCGGCCTGTTTCCCTGTCTGGCTGGCCTTCTCATGGGCCTTTTTATAAGCCTCGTTGACCGAGGGTTTACTGGCCAGGCTGGAGCCGATAGCCCCAGAGCCGCCGACAGTGGTCGGCCTGATAAAGGCCGGATATTGCTGGCCGAACAGGTCCATCGTCATCTCCAGCGTTAGGTGCTCACCGCTGGCGGTGATGACGCGGTTGCCGCCACTGTCTACCATTACCGCCTCCCCCTCCACCACGCCCAGATGATAGGTTTGGCCGTCCAGTTCTAAACCGGTGCGGAATAGCTGACGGGCCGGCGCCTGCATCTCTGGCAGAATGTTAGAGGTGGCCAGGGCCTGGGAGACAGCGGCTTCGATCAGACGGGCCTGCTGCTCGGACTCCATGCGCTCGTTGAGCGACTGAAACTTCAGCCGCCACTCTTCGAGTTGGTCGTCTTTGGTTTTGACTAATTCCTCATACTGTCCCTTATCCGCCAGCGCTTTCTCCTCTGCTTGCTTCTCCGCCTCGCCTCGTTGCCGCTCAGCAGCTCGCAAAGTTTCCAGTTCGGTTTTGTCTTGGTTAGTGATCTGGCTTTGCTGTGTGCTGAAACGGGCGCGGAGCCCAGGTATCAAAGACTTTTCAAGGTAGCTCTGCTGTTCTGGCGTGAAATCAGGAGCCGTGTTTTGTGTCCCGTCAGACGTGGCCGTGTTTTGATTCTCGTCAGAATTAAGATTCTCAACCATTATAGGTGTCCTCTGCCGTGTTTTGTGTCCCGTCGGACTGTTAAATCAATGATTTTGTCGGTTTCGTTATAGGCCTGAAACCCATTCGTCGATAGAAAAGCTCGTCCTCCTCGTGTTTCCCATCAACTCGGACGACGTTTCCTTTTGCATTTTTTGCCAGGTAAGAACCCGGGACCTTACGGCCCACTTCCCGATATTTCTGATTAGCTTCAACTTTGGCTTTGCTCAAATCCTCCGCATAGGAGACGCGCCGCATCTTGTTTGCCTCCCACTCCGCCGCCTGCTTTCTTTCCTGCTCGGCTTCCTCAAATCTCTTAACAACATCTAAATCTGTCATAGTCGGGAACAGTTCGGTGGGGTGTGCTTTGCGGCCATCCGGGAGAGTGATATAGTAACGCAGTTTGCTACCTGTTATGTCTGAAGTTATAAAGGCTTCCGGTGTGTACGGGTACCCAATAATCGGGTCGCCGTCTTCGTTGTATCCTTTGACGTCCTTTTCTATTCCCTCCTCGAGATAACGGTCTTTAAGTGAAGCCAGAACCTTCTCGCGGTCCTCGCCGCTTAAACTTTTCCCAATCTCAAAGCGTTTAGCCTCTGATAGCACCGCCGGAACATCTACGGCGGCGGAGGATAACAATGGTTCCGGTCTGGGGCTTAACCTATAGGCCGTTTCGGTATCGGTCACAGACTGCACAAAAAGATCGTGCTGCCGTTTAATGTAGTTCTCTGTAAAACCATTGGCCCGACGCCCTAGCGGCACGTCAGAAGGCTGCTCCTGTAGCCCTGGCACGTCTCTTGGCTGATCCCAGGCCTCAACGTCGCGAAGGATGTCGATACTGTAGCAGAGGCAATTCGGGTGCGGTTTAGGCGGTAGCAGCTCCGGCGGATAAACACCAGGCCCGAGCCCATATAGATCCTGTTTTGACAGGTAGTCGCAAACGTCCCATTCTGGATGTCGAGCTGATAGCTCCCATTTAATGCCTTCCACCACTGGCGACAGCTCGGACGACATACGCCGCGCCTCCCAATAACTGTTATTGATCTCTGTCCGCGCCAACCGCATGGCTTTGGAACGAACCGAGTCGCCCATGCCCTGGCCGCCGCCCAGGACGAACTGCTCCAGCTTGAGGCTCAAGTTGCGGGCCGATTCGCCACGGGCCACGCCGGCCAGCAGCACGGTTTCGATTTCGTTGATCTGATAATCAGCCCAGATGTTAGCGCTAACCTTCAGCCCTTGCACATCACCACGATCAGCCACCCAGTTCAGCACGTCACGCGGTACCTGGGTGAAGTCGGCCACCACGTCGGCCCTCAAGTTATCGGCCAGCAGCTGGTTGGTATCATCCTGCATAATTGAGGAGACTTCGTCGGCGATGGCCTGCACCTGATCGCTGATGTCTTTCTTCAAGCCGATGGCTACCTGTTTCATGAGGGCCGCCACTTGCAGCCGGCGCTGGTTGTAGTGCTTCTTGGAAAGCGGGCTTTCGGTGTTGCCGATCAGCCGTTTCAGTTGGTCGGAGGCTGTCTCCAGGGCGGTCAGTATCCGCTCCTCGGTTTCGGCCGTTCGTTTCAACGGCGCATAACGGAGGCTGAGGATAGACTGCTGGTACGCGTTAGGCACCGTTCGACACCCCTTTCAACAGCCGAGCCGTGTCCTGCCAATCATCCACCTGATGAACTAGGCCCTGCGGTAGCTTCTGCACCGCCTGGGCTAGGCTGTAATCGTTGCCGCCCTGCTGGCATCTGTCACCGAAAAACACCACTGGGCCCCCGTTCTCGATATGGTCTAGTAGCTTGTGTTTACCGTCGCCCTGACGGGTAATGTCCACCGAGATCTGGCCGCCGATAGTGCAATCTAGCTCTGGGAACAGCTCGTTGATCTGGGCCGCCATCTGGAGGCGCTCGCTTCGTTTCAAGTCCCAAGCGGTATAATATTTTCTCACCTCTGGCAAGCATAGACGGCCAGGCACAGAGCAGTTGATCAGGGCGCCCCTGTCTTGAATATGGTCGCCGAACTTACAGGGCCATTCGCTGGCCTGGATCAGCGTGGCCAGGGTGGACAGTAGGCCGTGCGGCCAGTCTGTTTTGTGGCTAAAGGCCTGCTGGCCGTCGGCGTAGGCCTGGCTGGCCTGGCAGGGAAAGACAGCCGTGGCCTGTCGGCACAGATCCGCCCCCAGTTGGGCCTCCATTTTGTCATACTCGGAACCGCTGACCAGGATCACCCGATGCGAGGCCATAAAGGCCAGAAACTCGG
>Ga0310345_10000821_pt1 | contig 39468 bp, 34 predicted proteins | sample HC15DNA20500_MG_FD_204667 | JGI IMG/M metagenome (GOLD analysis project Ga0310345, IMG submission 204667) | Marine microbial communities from station ALOHA, North Pacific Subtropical Gyre - HC15-DNA-20-500_MG | ecosystem: Environmental > Aquatic > Marine > Oceanic | place: Pacific Ocean: North... | reverse complement strand
CGTCTGCTCGGCGTTGAACTGGACCGGACACGGCAGATGACGGTGCTGCTGTTCCCAGTCGGGCGGCGGCGGCGCGGCGACGGTCACGCGTTCCAGCGGCATGTCTCCGCCCATGAGATCGGCGACCAGCGTGCGGATCGCACCGAGATCGCGGTACTGCGTGAAATCCTGAAGCGGCCCCGCCAGCTTGTCCATCGTGCCGATTAGCGCGCAGGCGCCGTTGGGAGCGGCGGCATAGCGATAGCGGATCAGCGAATAGGTCAGCGACTGGCAGCGGCACGCGATCTGCAACGCCTCGCCCAGCGTACGCGCGGTCATCATGGCAAGTCCGAGTTCGCCATATTTGATCGCGCGGTACTGCAGGCCGACATTGAACCAGATATTGCGCGCGGGCGCAGTGCAGGCCGCGAACGACTTTTGCAGCTGCATTTCTTCCTGCGCCAGCAACTGGCCGGAATCGACGTCGAGGCGCACCGGCCGGACATGGCTGGTGCGGCAGAAATCGTCCCAATCAACCCTGGTCTGGCTGGCCAGGGCGCTGCGCATGATCCGAGCGCTCAGATCCGGCAAGGTCGCGTAGAGTGCATTGGAGTCCATGCTCCATCCCCTCCTCTTCCCCTAGTGCTGCCCCTAGTGCTGCCTTGTTTTTTGGCAGCGTACCTGTCGCTGGCCACATCCGTCAATAACTTGGCGCGCAGCGACATGGTGCGCGGACGCCCCTTGGCATAGCTTGACCGATAGCTGGCAGAAGTTTTGGGGGTATATCGTTATTTATCATAGCTTTGCCGCACGACCGTTCCGGACGGAACAGGGCGGCCCCGAACAAGCAATGCTGCGGCATTTCGCCGCCAGAGCCCGCGCGCATGATCGCAGCGGGCTGAATCTGTCTTTCCAGGTTGCAGGAGCGCTTTGATGGAAGAACCGTTTGTCTTGCCGGAAACCGCGGCGGTGCTCGCCGGAATCGCCGAGCAGGGCGGCCCGCACCTCGCCGATCTCTCCGCGACAGACATGCGGGCGGTCTATCTGCAGATGGGCGCGCTGTTCGATGTGCAGCCCGAAGCAGGCGTGCGCTGGAAGGATCTGGACGGCCCATCCTGCAGGCTGCGCGCCTATTTCCCCGGTGAAGCGGCGGCCGGCCCGGTCGTGCTCTATATGCATGGTGGCGGCTGGGTGATCGGTGATCTCGAAACGCATCATCCGGTCTGCAGCACGATTGCCGCGATCACCGGCTGCCGCGTGGTCGCGGTCGATTACCGCATGGGTCCGGAAGACCCCTACCCCGCCAGCCATGACGATTGCATCGCAGCGGCCGGGTTCGTGCTCGGCAGCCCGGCGGAGCTCGAAGCCCCCGTCACTGGCCTCGCCACGGCGGGCGATAGCGCGGGCGGCAATCTGGCGTACTACGTTGCTGCCGTGCTCGGGGCCGAGAAGGTCAAGGCGCAGCTGCTCGTCTATCCCTGGCTCGATTGCACCGCGCCGGATCGCGGTTCGTACAAGGCGTTCGGCGAAGGCTTCATCCTCGATGCCAAGCTCCTCGCGCGCTTTGCGGCGGATTATCTGCCCGGCGATGGCGACGCGGCCGGCCCCGCTGCATCGCCCTTGCTGCACCCGCTGCCCGCTGCGCTGCCGCCTGCCGTGATCCTCACAGCCGGGCTCGATCCCTTGCGCGATCAGGGCCGCGCAATGGCCGGCCGCATGGCCGACGCGGGGATGGAAGTCCACTTCATGGAGGCCGCCGGCCTCATCCACGGGCTCGCCACAATGCGGGCCGCCTTCCCGACCGCCGACCGCATTCTGAGGCGCGCGATCGGCGTTTTCGCAGATCTGGTGAACGGCTGACGATCCCCGTCAACCCGAAGCCACAACAACAAAACGACAGACCAAAGGAGAGGGAAAAATGAGCAAGATCAGGCGCAACCTAATGGCGACCTCGGCCGCCATCGGCCTTGCAGGCATCGCACATCCGGCCTTCGCGGCCCCGGCCCCGGCTCCCGCCGCGGAACAGGCCGCGGCAGAAGAGGCCCCGGTCGGCGAAATCATCGTCACCGCCAACAAGCGCAACGAGAACATCAGCAAGGTCGGCGCCAGCATCGCCGCGTTCGACACCTCGCTGCTCGAGCGCCGCAATATCGGCAAGGCCGAAGACCTCGCCAAATATGTCCCCGGCTTGACGCTCGCGCCGTCCACCCATGCCACGCCGGTCTATACCCTGCGCGGCATCGGCTACAACGCGGACGCGCTCGGCGTCTATCCGGCGGTCAGCGTCTCGATCGACCAGGCCCCGCTCACCTTCCCGGTGCTTGCCGGCCACTCGCTCTATGACCTCGAGCGCGTCGAAGTGCTGAAGGGGCCGCAGGGCACCCTGTTCGGCCAGAACTCGACCGGCGGCGCGATCAACTACGTCGCGGCCAAGCCAACCAAGGAACTGCAGGCCGGTTTCAACCTCGATTACGGCCGCTTCAACGAAGTCCACGGTTCCGGCTTCATCAGCGGACCGGTCAGCGAGACGATCGGCATGCGCTTCGCCTTCGACGCGATGCACCGCGACGCGTGGCAGTACAACTTCCTCGATCCGAAGCAGAAGAACGGCACAACGAACTATGTCGCCGCCCGCCTGATCACCGAATGGCAGGCGAGCGAGAAGCTGAAGTTCCAGCTCAACCTCAACGGCTCGGTCGACCGCTCGGAGCCGCAGGCGCTGCAGATCATCGCGACAGTGCCCTCGGTTCCGTCCGCGCCATCGTTCGCGGAACTCACCGCGCCGTTCACGCCGCAGAACCTGCGCGCCGCGAGCTGGACCACCGTCGCGCGCATCCCCGGCCCGCTGACCGGCGGCCTGCCGTTCCCGCCCAATCCGGCCCCCGGCTACACCCCGGGCTTCCAGTCGGTGACCGAGCCGGCCATCCCGGCGGGCGACCGCACCCTGTTCCAGGCCACCCTGCGCGCCGACCTGCAGGTGACCGACACGATCGCGATCACCTCGATCACCGGCTACAACCGGCTGAGCCAGAAGATGTCGTTCGACCTCGACGGTTCACCCTACGAGATGGTCGACGCCCCGCGCGACGACGGCACGATCGACGACTTCTCGCAGGAACTGCGCATCTCGAACGCCGCAGCTCCAGGTCAGCGCTTCCGCTGGACGCTGGGCGGCAACTACAACCACTCCAAGGTCAACGAGATCCAGGACATCACCTACGGTGACAACTCGCTTTCGAACGCGGGTACGGCGTGGATCCACATCAGCACCGTCGACAGCCGGGGCAAGATGGACAACATCGCGGCCTTCGCCAACGGCGAGTACGACCTGACCGACCAGCTCACCTTCAAGGCCGGCATCCGCTACACGCACTCGATCAACAACCAGCGGATGTGCAACAACGATGCCGCACCCGACCAGCGCGTGTCGGTTCTGTTCGGTCTCGGCTTCAACAATCCGGGCGCCTGCTACTCGTTCTTCCCCGATTTCACGAACGGCAAGCCCTACCTCGGCCGCCTTGCGGAAAACAACGTCTCGTGGCGCGCGGGCCTCGACTACAAGCCCAACAGCGACCTGCTGCTCTATGCGAACGTCTCGCGCGGCTTCAAGGCGGGCAGCTTCCCGGTGATCACCGGTGCCACAGTCGACGTGTTCGCGCCTGCGCGGCAGGAGCGGGTGACCTCGTATGAAGGCGGCTTCAAGGCCAAGTTCATGAACAACACGATCTCGTGGACCGGCGCGGTCTTCTATCAGGACTACAAGGACAAGCAGATCCAGGGCACCGTCGATACCGCCCTGTTCGGCCTGCTGCAGCGCCTCGACAACGTGCCCAAGTCGCACATCTTCGGCGTGGAGACCGACATCGTGATCCGTCCGGTGACCGGGCTGACGCTCAGCGGCTCGGGCAGCTACCTCAAGACCAAGGTGGACGAATATACCGCCACCACGGTCTTCGGGAACATCCTTGGCAACGGCTATGGCAGCGCCGGCACGAAGTACAACTTCGCCGGCAACCGCCTGCCCTTCGCGCCGTCGTGGAGCCTCACCGGCGACATCGACTACCGCGTGCCGACGGGCAATGGCGGCACCGTCTTTGTCGGGGCTTCGGCCAGCTACCGTTCGGATGTCGACGCCTATATCGGCGGCAGCTCGCTGAAGATCCCGCCGGCGCCGTACCGCTCGATCAAGACCTTCCCGTTCCGCATCGATGGCTACACCATCGTCGATGCCCGGATCGGCTACGAGTTCCCCGGCGACCGGATCTCGATCTCGGCGTGGGGCAAGAACGTGTTCAACAAGTTCAACGTCCAGAACATCATCTCGTACAACGACATCATCACCCAGGCGACCGGCATGCCGGCCACCTATGGCGTATCGCTCCGGGTGAAGTGGAAGTAAGCAAGGGCTTCAAGGGGGGAGCAGCGCCGCGTGCGCTGCTCCCTTTTTGCTGCGCAATATAGCAAGGTTCAAAGGGTCCCCATGTCCTCGTCCATGCAGTCTGATCCGGTCATCGCGCGCGCCCGGGCGCAGTCGCTTTCCGCCATGCTCACGCGCTCGGCGGAGCGGCACGGCGCCAAGACTGCGATCATCTGCGGCGAGGTGACGTGGAGCTATGCCGAGTTCCACCGCGAGGTCGAGCGGCTCGCCTCGGGGCTGCGACAGCTGGGGATGCAGCCGGGTGACCGCATCGCCATCCTCGCGCGCAACAGCCACGCCTTCATCGCGCTCCGCTTTGCCATCGCGCGGGCCGACGCGGTGCTCGTGCCGATCAACTTCATGCTCAATGCGGAGGACGTGCGCTACATCCTCGATCATTCGGGCGCGCGCATCCTGTTCGTCGACGAGACCACGATCGAGACCGGCCTTGCCGCGCGCAGCGACGCGCTTGAGCACGTGTTCGGCATCCCCGGCGAATGGGCGCCGCCGCCTGGCGGACTGCCCGCGTGGACGGACCTTCTCTCGGACGATCCCCTCGCCCCGCAAGAGCGCGGCGGCGAGGACCTGCTCCAGATCGTCTACACCAGCGGCACCGAATCCCGCCCCAAAGGCGCGATGCTTTCGCACAATGCGGTGCTGTGGGAATACCAGAGCTGCATCATCGATTGCGAATGGACGGCGAGCACGGTTGCCCTCCACGCCATGCCGCTGTTCCACTGCGCACAGCTCGATTGCATGATCGGCCCTGCGCTCCATGTCGGCACCACCAATGTGATTACCGGCTCGCCCGCAGCCGACAACGTGCTGCAGCTGCTGGTGCAGCATAAGGCCACCTCGTTCTTCGCGCCGCCGACGGTATGGATCTCGCTATTGCGCTCTCCGCTGATGGAAATGGCCGACCTCTCCGCGCTCGAAAAGGGCTATTACGGCGCCTCGATCATGCCCGTCGAAGTGCTGCGCGAAATGAATGCGCGGATGCCGCAGCTTCGCCTGTGGAACCTCTATGGCCAGACCGAGATTGCGCCGGTCGCCACGATCCTGTTTCCGGAGGAGCACGCCGAGCGCCTCGGCTCCGCTGGCCGCCCGACGCTCCACGTCGAAACCCGCATCGTCGATGACGCGATGAAATCGGTGGCGCCGGGCGAAGTGGGCGAGATTGTTCACCGCTCGCCGCAGTTGCTATCGGGCTACTGGAACGATCCTGAACGCACGGCCGATGCCTTTGCCGGCGGCTGGTTCCACAGCGGCGATCTCGGCGTGGCGGACGAGGCGGGCTACATCACCGTGGTCGACCGCAAGAAGGACATGATCAAGACCGGCGGCGAAAATGTCGCCTCGCGCGAGGTGGAGGAAGTGCTCTACCAGCACCCGGCCATCAGCGAAGTCGCGGTGATCGGCATGCCGGACCCGAAGTGGATCGAGGCCGTTACCGCCGTGATCGTGCTGCGCGACGGGCATGTACTGGAAGTGGACGCGGTGCTGGCGCATTGCAGCGAGCACCTTTCCGCGTTCAAGGTGCCGAAAAAGGTCGTCTTCGCCGAGACCCTGCCGCGCAACGCCAGCGGGAAGATATTGAAGCGGGAACTTCGGCTCTCGCTGCTCTGACCGCCCCTAACCTCGTCATTGCGAGCGCAGCGAAGCAATCCAGGGCGGTTCTGCGCAGCTCTGGATTGCTTCGCTGCGCTCGCAATGACGAAGGTTGGGCAGCGTAGAAGTCAAGCAGCCAGATATTCCCCGCCAGTCACAAACACGACCTGCCCCTGGATCATCGCGGCGGACGGGCTGGCGAGGTACTCGATCAGGCTGCAGTAATCGTCATGCGTCACATTGCGCCCGCTCGGGCTGGCAGCGGCGGCGGCGGCGAGGATTTCGTCGGTCTTCTCGCCATAGACCTGCCGCAGCGCTTCGGTATCGACCGCGCTGGGCGCGACGCAGTTGGCGCGCACGCCGAGCGGCGCGAGTTCGCGCGCGAGATAGCGGATCAGGCTTTCCGCCAGCGATTTGCCTGCGCCGACCGCAGCATAGTTCGGGATCACCGTGCGGCTGCCCCGGCTGGAGAGGAAGAACACCGTGCTGCCCCGGCGGAACAGCTTCACGGCGGGCTGCACCAGATAGACGAGCGCAGTTCCGTTGAGGTTGATCGCCTCGGTAAAAGTCACCGGATCGACTGTCAGCAGCGGCTCGGGCAGCACTTTGACTGCGCAGTGGACAAGCTGATCCAGCCGGTCGGTCCTGGCAGCTACTTCCGCCACCACCGCCTGCGCGCCCTGCGGCGTGCTGACATCGCCCTGGATCACATGGCACCGCGCGCCCAGCGCCTCGATTTCCGCCTTGGCGCTGTCTGCCGAGGCCTGATCGGCGCGGAAATTGAGGAACACGTCCGTATCGGGCTTGGCAAAGCGCTTGGCGATGGCGAGGCCGATGCCCTTGGTGCCGCCGGTGACGAGAATGGACATGGCGCGCTCCCTCAGCCGTCGTGGCCGATGGAGGAGACGAGCGTCACGCCGAAGCGTTCGATCATTCCGCCGGCATCGGCGCGCAGTGCCAGCCATTCTGGCGTCTGCTCGTCGCGCTCCAGCGCGGCCTTGTCCGGCCAGGTCATGATCGCGAAGCGGTAGGCGCCGGCCTCTGCGCCCTCCAGCCCTTCGGCGACGAGAATGGTCTCGAGGCTGGTCAGGTTCGGCAGCGCCCGCGCCAGCGGCGCATGGACGTTGGCGTAGGCCGTTTCAAAGGCTTCGCGGTCTTCCGGCTTGGGCGCCGACCACACGGCAACGAGCTTGAGCATGCATCCTCTCCCACGGCGCTCGCATGTTTTGTGCGGCCTTGCTGCACCCCTTGCGCCTTCGCCATCAGGCTACCAAACAAGTGTTTGCTATGGCAAGGGCCGGATGATAGCAAATCGCCCTTCCGGGAGCTTTTTCAAACGCCATGTCTAACACCGCCCTCGTCTTCGATCCGCGCGATCCGGACGTCATCCAGCGCCCGCTGGAGACCCTGCTGCGCCTGCAGGCGGAGGACCCGGTGCACTGGTCGCCGCTGCTCAAGGGCTGGGTGCTGACCCGGCATGACGACGTGAAGGCCGTGCAGATGAACAGCGGCGTGACTTCGGACCGTCTCACCCCCTTCTTCGACAGCCAGCAAGGCGAGGAACGCGCGAAGCTGGCGGATCTGATCCGCTATCTGAACACCTGGGTCGTGTTCAAGGACCCGCCCGACCACACCCGGCTACGTACCCTGCTCAACAAGGTCGTGACGCCTGCCGTGATGCGCGATCTCGAAGCCGGAATCGCCGAACTGGCGGATGGACTGCTCGACCGGATCGCAGCGCGGGGCGACGGCTGGTTCGAGTGCATCAGCGAATTCGCCAATCCGCTTCCCGCCAGCGTGATCATGGACCTGCTCGGCATCCCTCGCGCGGACATGGAAGCCTTGCGCGACTGGTCGATGCAGCTCCAGCCCTTCCTCGGCAATGCCACCAGCACCGGCGACAAGTACGAGACGGGGCGCGCCGGGATCGTCGCCATGGCGGACTACTTCCGCGCCGCCGCCGAAGACCGTAAGGCCCGCCCGCGCGGCGATGTCATCTCGCATTTCGTCATGCTGCAACAGAGCGGGCAGATCAGCGAGGAGGAGCTGATCGGCTCGTGCATCCTGTTCCTCTTCGCCGGGCATGAGACAACGACCAACCTCATCGGCAACGGCATCCGCGCCCTGCTGCAGAACCCCGAGCAGAAGGCAAAGCTGATCGCCGACCCCTCGCTCGCCGCCAGCGCGGTGGAGGAAATGCTGCGCTTCGAGGGGCCGACCGGCGCGGTGGTGCGCGTGGTCAAGGAGCCGTTCGAAATGCGCGGCAAGCAGCTGCGCAAGGGCGACCGCGTCTATGCCATGGTCAATGCCGCCAACCACGATCCCGAAGTGTTCGAGAACGCGGCGCGGTTCGACATCACGCGGACGCCCAACCGCCACCTCACCTTCAACCACGGCATCCACTTCTGCCTCGGCGCGCCGCTCGCCCGCGCGGAAGGCCGCATCGCGATCACCCGCCTGTTCGCGCGGTTTCCGAACGTGGCGCTGGCGTCGGACACCGCCGAATACATGGACACGCTGACCATGCGCGGCGTGCGCGAAATGCCGATGGTGACGGGATGATCGAGGCGCCTGCCTTCGGCATGCCCAGCGTGTGGGCCACCCACGCCCGCTTCGCGCCGAACAAGATCGCCGCCATCTGCGGCGAACGGCAGATGACGTGGGGCGAATTCGACAAGGGCACCGCGCGTGTCACCAATGCGCTGATGGGCCTTGGCGTGCAGCATGACGAGCCCGTCGCGCTGGTGATGAGCAATTCGCTGGAAATGCTCGAGATCATGTTCGGGATCGTGCGTGCGGGCGCCTGCATGGTGCCGATCAGCGGGCTCCTGACGGGCGCGCAGATCGCGACGATGATGGCCGACAGCGGCGCGAAGACGGTGTTCGTCTCTGCCAGCAACCGGGCGCTGGTGGAATCCGCTGACCTCCCGGCAGACACTCGCCGCATCGCCATCGGCTTCGCGGGCGAAGGCTGGGACGCGCTCCCCTCCGCACCCGATAGCGACCCCAGCGTGCGGATCCACCCCGAAGACCGCTTCAACATCATCTACAGCTCCGGCACCACCGGCCTGCCCAAGGGCATCGTTCAGAGCCACGGCGCGCGCACCCATTTCGCGTGGTCCAACGCGCTTGAACTGGGCATGACGCGCGACAGCGTCACGCTCGTCACCACCGCGCTCTATTCGAACGGCACGATGTTCATGGTCCTCCCGCCGCTGCTGCTGGGCGCTACCATCGTGATCATGGAGCAGTTCAGCCCCGCCGGCGCGCTCGCGCTGATCGAGCGGCACCGGGTGACCCATGCCTTCATGGTGCCGACACAGTGCATCGTGACGCTGGATGATCCGGCGCTGGGCCGGCACGATCTTTCCAGCCTCAGGGCGCTGCTGTCCGCCGGCTCCTCTCTGCGGCCCGATACGCGCGACGCGGTGATCCAGCGCATGACACCGAATGTCTACGAACTCTACGGCTTCAGCGAAGGCTTCGCGACGATGCGCAAGCCGGGCGACCAGCCGTCACGCCCCACCGCCGTCGGCCGCCCGGTCATCGGCTTCGACATGCGCATCATCAGCCATGACGACCGCGAGGTGCCGCGCGGCGAGCCGGGCGAGATCGTCGGGCGCGGTCTCGGCATGATGGCGGGCTACCACAACCGCCCGGACCTCGACGCCGCGATGATCTGGCGCGACGAAGCGGGCACCGCCTTCCTGCGCAGCGGCGATATCGGCCTGATCGACGAGCAGGGCTTCCTCCACATCGTCGACCGCAAGAAGGACATGATCCTCTCGGGCGGCTTCAACATCTTCCCCGCCGACCTTGAAGCAGTGATCGGCCAGCATCCTGAGGTGCAGGACGTCACCGTGATCGGCATCCCGCACCCCAAATGGGGCGAGACACCGCTCGCGCTGATCATCCCGCGCGGGGAACCGGACGCTGCGGCGCTGCTGGAATGGGCCAACGCCCGCCTCGCCAGGACGCAGCGCCTCGCGGGCCTTGAATTCCGCGCCGAATTCCCGCGCAATGCGCTGGGCAAAGTGCTCAAGCGCGAGTTGCGCGCGGCCTATTGGGAGAATGCCGGATGACGGACGTCTACATCGTCGGCAGCTATTCCAGCGCCTTCGGCAAGTTCCCCGACCGCAGCTTCAAGGACCTGACGCGCGAGGTCTATCTCGGCGTGCTGGCGGACGCAGGCGTCGCCAATGGCAACGACATCGGCATGGCCTGGTTCGGCAATTGCGGCATGTGGACCGACGGGCAGGGCAGCATTCGCGGGCAAGTTTGCCTCACCCCGCTGGTGCGTGAAGGCCTGTTCCCCGAACGCGTGCCGGTGATCAATGTCGAGGGCGGCTGCGCCACGGCCTCGATCGCGCTCCACGGTGCGTGGAAGGATGTGCTGAGCGGCCAGACCGACCTCAGCATAGCGTTCGGCGTCGAGAAGACTTTCAACCCCGCCAGTCGCGAGAAGACCAAGGCGCTGTTCGATGGCGGTATCGACCAATACGATCCGGACGAGTGGATGGCCTATTACGCCGCAGCTGGCGAGGCATCCGGCAAGCCCTTCGAGCCCGGCCCCGGCCGCACGATCTTCATGGATACCTACGCCATGCAGGCCGCGTGGCACATGAAGACCTTCGGCACGACCGAGCGCCAGATCGCGATGGCCTGCGCCAAGAACCACAATGCCTCGGTCCACAATCCCAAGGCGCAGTACCGCTTCCCGCTGACAGTGGAGGAGGTGCTGGCGGACCGCCCGGTCAGCTGGCCGCTTACCCGCTCGATGTGCGCCCCCATTGGCGATGGGGCTGCTGCCGCGCTGGTCTGCTCCGGCGAGTGGCTCGCCCGCCAGCCCGCCGCCGTCCGCGCCCGCGCGGTGCGCATTGCCGCGAGCACGATGACGGCGGGCAAGTATCGCCGGCTCGACGAACCCGGCCTGTCCCAACTCGCCGCGCAGAAGGCCTACAAGGCCGCTGGGGTCACTCCGCAGGACATCGACCTTGCCGAAGTCCACGACGCGACCTCGTTCTGCGAGATCTACCAGTCCGAGATGCTGGGCTTCTGCGGCATCGGCGAAGGCGGGCGGCTGGTGGAGAGCGGCGCGACGACGCTCGGCGGTTCGATCCCAATCAACCTCTCGGGCGGCCTCGTCAGCAAGGGGCACCCGGTGGGCGCGACCGGCCTTTCGATGATCGACGAACTCGTGCTCCAGCTGCGCGGCGAGGCCGGGCCCAGGCAGGTGAGCGGCGCGCGCATTGCCTTGGCCGAGAACGGCGGCGGCGTGATGGGGTTTGACGAGGCGGCCTGTTCGGTCATGATCCTGCAGAAGGATTGACCCGCATGGCCACCACTGCCCCCAAACTCGAAGCGCGCGGCGGCGAAAGTCGGCGCGAGGCGCTGCTCGATGCCGCCGCCGAAATGTTTGCCGCCAAGGGCTACGACGGTACGTCGATCCGCGACATCGCGGGCGCGGTCGGCATGCTGCCGGGTTCGCTCTACTATCACTTCAAGTCCAAGGAAGACCTGCTCATCGCGGTCTACCGCAAGGGGGTTGCTCGCTTCGAAGTCGCTATCGACGAAGCGCTTGCCAGCACCGGCGCCGATCCATGGCAGGCCATCGAAGCCGCCTGCGCCGCGCACCTTTCCATCCTGCTCGATGGCGGCGACTACGCCCGGATCGTCAATCCGGAGTTCGTCCGCTCGTTCCCTGCCGACATGCTCCCCACGCTCAATGCCGAGCGCGACCGCTACGAGCGCCACTTCGAGAAGCTGATTGCTGCACTCCCCTTGGGGCCCAATACCGACCGCTGGCTGTTCAAGGTCGCGCTGTTCGGCAGCTTGAACTGGTCGCAGACCTGGTACCGCAAGGGCCGCTACACACCGCAGGACATTGCCGCTGCCTTCATCGGCATGCTGCGCAAGCAGGACGCGTGACACGGCCTCCGGGGCGCTTGGCGAAAGGCAGGAAAAGCCAGAAAATTGGCCAGATAAAACATCGCCCTGATGCGCGGCCTATGGTGCAATGTGGCATGGCGGCTTGACCAGTCGATAAACAGGGATCCGGGCAATGCCGGGCCGCGAGGAGAGGGGTAGAGGTATGCGCATTTCGTTTGTGCGAAAGCTTGGTCTGGCGTCCAGTCTGGCGCTGGCGGCAGGTGCCATTGCCGTGCCGGGCGCGATGGCGACGGTGAGCGAGGCCATGCTGCGGTCCGTGCCGGGGGCTGAATGGCTCACTTATGGCGGCGACTATGCCGAGCAGCGCTTCTCCCCGCTCAAGCAGATCAACGAGTACAACGTCGATCAGCTCGGCCTTGCCTGGTACGCCGACATGGACTCGGCGCGCGGGCAGGAAGCGACGCCGCTGGTGCATGACGGCATTCTCTATGTCACCACCGCCTGGTCGATGGTGAAGGCCTATGATGCCAAGACCGGCAAGCCGCTCTGGGCCTTCGACCCCAAGGTGCCGCGCTCCACGCTCTACCGCGCCTGCTGCGATGCGGTGAACCGCGGCGTCGCGCTTTATGGCGACAAGCTCTTCGTCGCCGCGCTCGATGGCCGCCTGCTCGCGCTCGACCAGAAGACCGGCAAGGTGCTCTGGGAAAAGGTCACCGTGCCCAACCAGACCGACTACACGATCACCGGCGCGCCGCGCATCGTGAAGGGCCGCGTACTGATCGGCGCCGCCGGCTCCGAATACATGGCCCGCGGCTATATCGCCGCCTACGATACCGAGACGGGCAAGGAAGTCTGGCGGTTCAACACCGTGCCCGGCAATCCGGCCAAGGGCTTCGGCGCAGAGGGCGTCAACAAGGCCGCGCACGAAGCGGCGGCGAAGACCTGGGGCAACAAGTGGTGGGAGCTCGGCGGTGGCGGTACCGTGTGGGATTCGATCACTTATGATCCGGAAACCAACCTCGTTCTGTTCGGCACCGGCAATGCCGAACCGTGGAACCCCGCCGCCAATGGCCGTGCCGGTGACAGCCTCTACACCTCGTCGATCGTCGCGGTGAACGCCGATACCGGACAATATGCCTGGCACTATCAGGAAACACCCGAGGACCGCTGGGACTTCGATTCCGACCAGCAGATCACCGTGGCGGACATCGTCATCAACGGCGAGAAGCGCCACGTCGCGCTTCACGCGCCAAAGAACGGGCATGTCTATGTGCTTGACGTGAAGACCGGCAAGTTCATCTCCGGCACGCCGTGGGTGCCGGTGAACTGGGCGACTGGGCTTGATCCCGAAACCGGCCGCCCGAACATCAATCCTGACGCGAAGTACGAGAAGACCGGCAAGGCCTTCGTCAGCCTGCCCGGCGCGGTCGGCGCGCACTCGTGGCAGCCGCAGAGCTACAGCCCCAGGACGGGCTATCTCTATATCCCCACCAACCTTGCCGGCTGGCCCTATCTTGCGGCCAAGGACTGGAAACCGACTTCGATCGGCTGGAAGATCGGCATGGATGGCTATGCCGTCTCGATGCCGGCCAACCTCAAGATCCAGGAAGGCGCCAAGGCGGCGACCAAGGGCCAGCTAGTCGCGTGGGATGTGGCCAACCGCAAGCCCGCGTGGAAGATCGAGCTCACCGGCCCATCAAACGGCGGCGTGCTGTCGACCGCAGGCAACCTCGTGTTCCAGGGCACCTCGGGCGGCGAATTCGTCGCCTATACCGCCGACAAGGGCGAGAAGCTGTGGTCGTTCCCCGCCCAGACCGGGATCATTGCCGCGCCGATGACCTACACCATCGACGGCGAGCAATATGTCGCGATCCTCGCCGGCTGGGGCGGGGTGTGGGACGTTGCCACAGGCGTGCTCGCCAGGAAGGGCGGCGCAGCGCGCAACATCAGCCGACTGCTCGTGTTCAAGCTCGGCGCCAAGGGCCAGCTCCCCGAGCCGCCGCCGATGAACCAGATGGTGCTCGATCCGCCGCCGTTCACCGGCACGCAGGCGCAGGCGACGCATGGCGGCGAGCTCTATGGCCGCTACTGTGCGATGTGCCATGGTGATGCCGCGATTTCGGGCGCGCTCAACCCCGATCTGCGCCACTCCGGCGTGATCGCCTCCGCCGACGCGCTGAAGGCCATCGTCATCGGCGGCCAGCTCCACCAGAACGGCATGGTCTCGTTCAAGGCGGTGCTGAAGCCCGCCGATGCCGAGGCCATCCGCATGTACATCATCAAGCGCGCCAACGAGGACAAGCAGCTGGCCGCGAAGTAAGCCGCTGCTGGACACGCGAAGGGGCTTCCGGCACGCGTCGGCAGCCCCTTCCCTTTTCGCAGCAGTCACCAGTCACAGGCTCACCTCGATCCGTTCGGCGTAGAACGCGATCATCCCGGCAATCCCTGCCACCTCGGGGTAGACCTCCGGATAGCTCCACGCGACAGGAACATCAGGCGCTTCGGGCAGCGCCCAGTAGCGCGCTTCGCCTTTGTAGGGGCAATGCGTGGTGCGCCCCGGCATGGGGACAAGCGCGGTGAGATCGACCGACGCGCTCGGGAAATAGACCACCGGCTCGTGGTTCTGCTCATCGAGCCGCACGGCATGGCGGGTTGCCGCGATGAGCCGCGAGGGCGTCCGCGCCTGCACCACGACGGGCAGTGGAACAAGGTCGATGCGGTAGTCGGGCCGCGTCAGGTAACCGGAAGGGCGCATGGTCAGATTCCTTTCGTTTCGCCCCCGTCAACGCGCAGCGCAATGCCAGTAATCCAGCGCGCGGGCGGCGAGACGAGGAAAGCAATGGCTTCGGCAATGTCTTCGGGCAGGCCGAGACGGGCGATCCCGGCCTTGGCGACAAACCCGGCTGCAGCATCGGCCGGTTCGATCCCCTCGACTTCGGCCAGCCGGGCGAACATCGCCCGCCGCCGGGCGGTGAGGATCGCGCCGGGCAGCAGGCTGTTGACCTGTACGCCGTCCTTCAGGCCCCGCTCGGCAAATGTCTTGGCGAGCGCGGCAATCGCGGCGTTGATCACGCCGACAGCGGCGAACTCGGGCTTGGGCGCCAGCGCGGACGTGCCGGAGGTGATCACCACCGAACCGCCGCTGGTCTTGAGGGCGTCCCACGCCGCCAGCGTCAGGCGGCGCGCGGCATGGAACTTGAGCGCCAGGCCATCGTCCCATTCGCCATCATCGAGCGCGAAAAGGTCCTTCTGCGGTACGGCGCCGGCCACGTTGACCAGCGCATCGAGCCGCCCGGTCTCGGCCAGCACAGTGCGTACTGCGGCTGCCGGAGCATCGGGCTCGCGCAAGTCGCGGGCGATGCAGATCGCGCGGGCGCCCTCGGCACAGATCGCGGCGGCGGTCTCGGCCAGCATCGTCCGGCTGCGCGCCACGATGGCGACCGTGCCGAAATCGCGTGCGAGGCGAACGGCAACGCCGCGGCCGATCCCGCGGCTGGCGCCGGTTACGAGGGCGATAGGCGCCTTCGGAGGCGAGGCAGTCGCGGTTGTCATGATAAACCTCGGATAGAAGATAGTGGCCGGCAGCCCCATGGGACTGCCGGCCACCCGCGCCGCCTTACTTGGCCGGGACGTAGTCGAACTTGCCCGGCTGAACGATGAAGAACACGCAGTCTTCCTTCGAGAGGCACTGGGTCACGTGGGCTTCCTCACCCTTCTGGAACCAGTACGAACCGGCGGCGAGCGGGATGATCTTGCCGCCCGGCAGCTGGTTGGCGCCGACGCCCTTGATCACCACCGCGAAGTAGTCCTCGGTGTGGGTGTGGACCGGGCTGACGAAGCCGGCCGGCATATGGATGAACGTGCCGTGGCGGCCGTGCTGGAGATCGCCATAGGCCGGGCCGGCCTGCAGCTCGCCCTTGTCGGTCTTCACGCCCGAGCCGAAGAACGAGATCTGGTCGACGGGGATGCTCACCGAAGGGCCTTCGTGCACTGGGCGCGGGGCATCCTGTGCGGCGGCGAGGCTGGCGCTGCCGACGGCGAACGCGATGGCGAGGAACAGGGTCTTCTTGATCATGATGGAACTCCTTGAAATGAGGGGGGGGTGATTGAGGGAAATTGAGGTACTCAGGCCGCGAAGGTGTCGATGATCTCGGCGGCGACGGTCTCGGCATTCTCGTCGAGCACGAAGTGGCCGCTATCGAGCCAGACGAGCTTCGCGTCCGGCAGGTCGGCGAGGAACGCCTCGGCGCCGGCGGGGGTGAAGAACGGATCACCCCGGCCCCACGTGATCAGCGTCTTGGGCGTGTGCGCGCGGAAGGCGGCGTGCCAGCTGTCGTAGGCGGCGACGTTCGTCTTGTAGTCGTCGAGCAGGTCCAGCATGTAGGCATCGGTGCCCGGGCGATCGAGCAGCGCCTGGTCGTGGGTCCAGTTGTCCGGGCTGATCGCGGCTTCATCGCGCGCGCCGACCAGATACTGGAACTGCGTCGTCCCGGCGGCAAGGAAACCGCGCGCAGCTGCTTCGGTCTCCGCATTGCGGTTTTCCCACAGCGGCAGGAACACTTGCGCGGCCGGTTCGCCGACGCCCGCCATGTAGGCATTGGTGTTCTGGATCACGAAGCCGCGCACCGCTTCGGGGCGCTGGGCGAACAGGCAGAAGCCGACCGGGCCGCCAAAGTCCTGCATGTAGAGGATGTACGAGGTGAGGCCGAGCGCATCGATCAGACCCGCGACATGCGCCGTCAGGTTGTCGAAGGTGTAGTCGAACTCGGTCGCGGACGGAGCGTCCGACTGGCCGAAGCCGACATAGTCGGGGGCGATCACGTGGAACCGGTCCGCCAGCAGCGGGATCAGGTTCCGGAACATGAAGCTCGAGGTGGGGAAGCCGTGGAGCAGCACGATCGTCGGCAGCGCGGCGTCTCCGGCCTCGCGGTAGAAGATCTTGCGGCCGCCAACGGTCGCGGTCTTGTAGGTGGTCTGGGTCATGCGTCCGTTCCTTTTCAGGTGTGTGGCGGGGCCATCGCCGCCGCTGAAGAGGACCTAGACCCTTCCGTTATCGCCGAGTATTCGATAAGATCGGGAACTTGGCTCCCGCCTGATGGAAGGCTCCATGGACCGTTTCGATGCCCTGCGCACGCTCGTTGCCGCCGTCGATGGCGGCAGCCTGTCCGCCGCCTCGCGCGCGCTGCGCATGCCGCTGTCCACCGTCAGCCGGAAGATTTCCGAGCTGGAAGAGCATCTTACCACCCAGCTTCTGGTGCGCACCCCGCGCAAGCTGCTGCTCACCGATGCGGGCGAAGTGTTTGTCCACACCGCCCGGCGGCTGCTGATCGAGCTCGACGAAGCAGAACGCGCTGCCTCGGGCGAGTACCGCGAGCCGCTGGGCGAACTGCTCGTCACCGCGCCGATCGCCTTCGGCAAGCTGCATATTCTCCCGGTCGTGCTCGAATTCCTGCGCGCCTATCCCAAGGTCGACGTGCGGCTCGTGCTCGCGGACACGGTCGTCGATCTGATCGACAACCATGTCGACGTTGCCGCGCGGCTGGGGCGCCTGCCCGACAGCGGGCTGGTGGGCATGCGCGTGGGCGAGGTCCGCTGGATCACGGTCGCCAGCCCGCGCTACCTCGCCGAGCGCGGCCTGCCCGAAACGCCCGCCGCGCTGGAGGCGCACGATTGCCTCGCGTTCGAAGGCCTCCAGGCCTCGCGCACCTGGAACTTTGCCGGCGAGGCGGAAGGATCGCCACTGCAGATCCGCCCGCGGCTCGGCGTCAACACCGCCGATGCGCTGGTCGAGGCGGCGAGCGAGGGGCTCGGCATCGCGCGGATGACCTCCTACCAGGCCGCGCCTGCATTGCGTGACGGGCGGCTGGTGGAAATCCTGAAGCCCTATGTCGGCCGGCCGATCCCGGTGCACCTCGTCCACACCGGCCCCGCACTCCTCCCGCTCAAGCTGCGCGCCTTCCTCGATTTCGCAGCACCGCGCCTACGCACCTCGCTGGCCGCCCTGCCACGTTGAGATCGGCACTGCGCCTCTCGCCGATCGATCTTGCCTCTGCGGCTGTGCAAGACCGACCTGCAGCCCGATGGACCGCATGCCGCCGCGACTTACGGCGGACCGGCGAAACCATGCGCTGTGCCGCAACATAGGCGCGGGCTTCCAGCCTGCTCAAACAATCGATGCTGTTGAAAGTTCACTTCTCGGAAGTGGTGCCCGGGGACGGAGTCGAACCGCCGACACCGTGATTTTCAGTCACGTGCTCTACCAACTGAGCTACCCGGGCATCGTTTCGCAGGGCCGGCAAGGGGCCTCAGCGCGTTGGAAGCGCGCCTATGGCGAAGGCGTGGCGGCTTGTCCAGCCCCTTGATGACGAAATCGCGCCATCTTGCCTCAGTCTACATCCCCCTCGGGATCCTGCACCGGGCCGGGCAGGGTGTAGCCTTCCTCCAGCCAGTTGACGAGATCGCGGTCGCGGCAGCGGGGGGAGCAGAACGGGGCGTATTCGGCGCTGCGCGGCTTGCGGCAGATCGGGCAGCGGCGAATGGGTGCGGCGGGCGTCGTCATGCGGCAACTGCCTGCGCGAAGGTGGCCGCGGGTGCAAGCGCTGCGTCTTCATGCCACTGCAGACGGCGGCCGGTGCGGCGGGCGAGTTCGGTTTCCCATTCCGGCAGCATCGCGCGGCGCACGGCGGGGTGCGCGGTGAGCAGCAGGGTGCCGGGCTCGGTCACGCGCTCGGCCTGCCGCAGCAAGCGGCGCGCCGCTGCGGCGGCGGGCGCGCGCGCGAATCGCGCTACCAGCGAGGGACGCTCAAGGCGGGAAATCAGCTGGACGAAGCCAAAGCCATTCATCCCGGTGCGCTCACCCTGCCAGCCTGCAGCCTCCAGCGCGGCCGCCAGCGCCTCGTCGACCGCGCGGCGCTGCGCCTTTTCCGCCAGCGAGGGGAAATCGATGCCCACCGACCCGCCGATATCAAAGCGCAGCAGCGCCGCCGCAATCGCCGGGACCGCCGCCAGCGCCAGCGCGGGAAGCGGCGGTGGGCCATCGATATCGATCAGGGTCATTGCCGGAGTCGGGCTGACGACAAGGTTGCCGCCCGCGAAGGCCACTTCGCCCGTCAGCGCCTCGGCAACGAGATCGTCCCACCCGGCTTCGGCAAAGGCGCGGCCATGCACCGGCACGTCCCGCACGGGATAAGCCCCGGCAGCCAGCTCCTCCAACAGCGACGGCGCAGGCTTGGGCGCCTCACCCGCCGCGGGACGGACCTGCGGCAGTTTGGTGCGCCCCCGCTCGGCAATCGCGGAGCGCGTCACGCGCACCGTGACCGGACGCCCCTCGGTCAGCGCGGGATCGAACCCCTCACCCAAGGCCTCAGTGCCATCGGGTAGGCGCACCACGGCGCGGCGCGTGCCGGGAATGCGGCTGACGAGGCGCGCTTCGGCGACGGCACCCGCGCGCCAGGGGTCATCCCATAGGATGCGCGCAGCCAGTATCTCGCCCTGTTCGACAAGGATCGCGCGCTCCTCGCCGATCCCCGCCTCGATCAGCCACGTGGTCATCGCTTCAGGCAATCGCCAGCCCCGCTGCGCGCAGCAACCGGCGCGTCTCGTAAAGCGGCAGACCGACAACGCCCGAATGACTGCCCGCAAGCCACGTGCAGAAGCCTTCCGCGCTGCCCTGGATGGCATAGCCGCCCGCCTTGCCGTGCCACTCGCCCCCGGCGATATAGGCCTCGATCTCGGCGGACTCGAGCCGCTTGAAACGCACGATCGTCTCGCTCAGCGCCTCGCGCAGTGTGCCGTCGGGCGAAAGCACGGCGATGGCGGAAAACACGCGGTGGCGGCGGCCGGAGAGCAGCGCGAGACACCGCCTTGCAGTCGCTTCGTCCTCGGCCTTGGGCAGGATGCGCCGCCCGACACCGACCACGGTGTCGCCCGCGAGGATCACCGCCTCGGGTTCCAGCGCAGCAGCGGCACGCGCTTTCCCGGCAGCGAGGCGCACCGCGTGATTGCGCGGCAGTTCGCCGGACAGCGGGGTTTCATCGATGTCGGTGGCGAGAATGCGCGGTTCGGTCACACCGAGCCGGGCCAGCAACTCGCGGCGGCGCGGGCTGGCGGAGGCCAGCACCAGCGCGGGTGGTTCAGAAGCGGGCGGCACTGCGGCCGCAGCGAGCTCAGAAACCGCCAGGCCCCGAACGGCCGGGCATGAAGCGGTAGGTGATGCGGCCCTTGGTCAGGTCATACGGCGTCAGCTCGACCAGCACCTCGTCGCCCACCAGCACGCGGATGCGGTTCTTGCGCATCTTGCCGGCGGTGTGGCCCAGGATCTCGTGCTCGTTCTCCAGCTTCACGCGGAACATCGCGTTGGGGAGCAGTTCGACCACCTGGCCGCGCATCTCGAGGAGTTCTTCTTTCGCCATAGGCGGGGTCGTCTGCCTTTTTCGCTAGGGTGCATGCACGCATTGCGGGCGCCAAAAGCGCCCTTGCGCGCGGCGCATAGCGATCTCGGCACAAAAAGAAAAGCGCGAAGGCAATTGCTGCGCTGCGACAAATTGATACGAAAGGGTCATTGTCGGGCACTTATGGGCCGCTTTAGGACCGTGACGGGGGCAGGAACCAGCAACCGGGCCGGAAACCCCGACTCGCCAACAGGATACGTTCGATGGCCCTGCCGCAAAGCTCCGCCGCGCTGGCACTTGCCCTGCTGCCGCTCCCCGCGCTCGCTGCGCCCGAACCGCAGGTGGCTCCCGAGCAACCGGTCGAAGCCGATGCGCCGGGAACATCCGGGGCGGTGAATGCCGATGGCGATATCGTCGTCGTCGCCACCCGCGTGCGCGGTCAGGTCGAGACCGCCGCGCCACCCATCGTCACGCTCGGCGAGGAGGATATCGCGGCCTATGGCGCCAGTTCGGTCCAGTCGCTACTCGCTGCGCTAGCCCCGCAGACGGGGAGTGGGCGCGGGCGTGGTGACGGGACGCCGTCGGTGCTGCTCAACGGCCTGCGCATCGCCAGCTTCCGTGAAATCCGCTCGATCCCGCCCGAGGCGATCCGCCGCGTCGAGGTCCTCCCCGAGGAAGTCGCGCTCAAATACGGCTTCCGGCCCGATCAGCGCGTCGTCAACTTCATCCTCAAGGACAAGTTCCGCAGCTTCGGCACCGAGACCGAAGCGAAGCTCCCGGGCAGCGGCGGCTTCAGCGATCTGAGCGAGGAACTGACGCTCACCCGCATCGACAAGGCCAGCCGCCTCAATCTCACCGGCACGCTCGAACGCCGCTCCCCGCTGACCGAGGCCGAACGCGGCATCGTCCAGCCTGCCATCGGCGGCGTGCAGACCGGCCTGATCGATCCCAAGCAGGGTGACTACCGCACGCTCCTTGCCGACCAGCGCAGCGCCATCTTAAACGGCACATATGCGAAGTCGCTCGGCACCGGCGCCTCGCTGACGCTGAACGGGCTTATCCAGCGCAACGACAATCGCAGCCTCAACGGGCTCAATTCGATCGTCCTCACCGCGCCCGACGGCACGCTCGTCCAGCGCACCACGCTGCTGCCCGCCCCGCTTGCCAGTCGCACCATCGCGGACACTTATTCCGCAGGCGCCTCGCTCAACCTGCCCATCGGCGCATGGCAGCTCGCATGGACGGCGGACGGCAGCCATGTGAACACCACGACGACGATCGATGCCCGCGCCGATCTTTCCGGACTGCAGACGCTGGTCGATCAGGGCACGCTCTCACCCTTCGGCGCATTGCCCGTCGATGCGATCCTGCCCACCCCGCAAGGCGTCGCGCGCAGCAAGTCGGATACGGCGACCACGCTCGCCACGGTCACCGGGTCGCCGCTGCGCCTCCCCGGCGGGCAGACCGCGCTGACGCTCAAGGCGGGCTTTGCCTACAATGGTCTGCGCTCCTCGGATTCGCGCCAGCTCGCAGCACCTGCCAATCTCCGGCGCGGTGATGCGCAGGCCGGCTTCAGCCTCGATCTGCCGATCACCAGCCGCCGCGAGAACTTCGGCAGCAAGCTGGGCGACATTTCGCTCAACGTGAACGCCGAAGTGCACAACGTGTCAGACTTCGGCGGCCTCACCGCCTATGGCGCGGGGATTACATGGGGTGTCACGCCGAAACTGACCTTCGCTGCAAACTACATCGCAAGCGAGAAAGCGCCTGGCCTTGCCAACCTCGGCGCGCCGGTCACCATCACCACTGGCGTCGCGCTGTTTGACTTCACGCGCGGGGAAAGCGTGCTCGCCACCGTGATCACCGGCGGCAATCCCGCGCTCAAGAAAGAGCGCCAGCGCGACATCAAGCTTTCGGCCAACTGGGATCTGCCCATCGGCAAGGAATCCGCACTGCTGCTCGAGTATTTCCGCAACCGCTCGCTCGATACGACCAATGCCTTCCCGCTGCTCACCCCCGATGTCGAAGCAGCCTACCCCGGCCGCGTCACCCGTGATGCCTCTGGCCGCATCGTCAGCGTCGACCAGCGCGCGGTGACCTTTGCCGAGACCACCGGTTCGCGCCTGCGGGCCAGCCTCAATTTCGGCGGCCCTTTCGGCAAGCCTGATCCCAAGGCCCGGCGCAGCGCCTTTGCGGGGATGCGTCGGCCCGGTGGCGGTGGACCGGGTGGCCCCGGCGGCGGCGCGCGACCCGGCGGCGGCGGGGGCGGCGGTGGGGGCGGCGGCGGGCGCGGCGGCCCCGGAGGTGACGGACGCGGCCACTGGAACCTCAGCCTTGCCTACACGCAGGAACTCGACGAGACCGCGCGGATCGTCCCCGGCAGCCGCGTGCTTGATCTGCTGAACGGCGATGCGCTTTCCGGTGCAGGCATTTCCCGCAGCAGTGCTACGCTGGAGGGCGGCGGCTTCTATCGCGGTTTCGGCCTGCGTATTTCAGGTACGTACGCCAGCGGCACCCATGTCGATGGTGTCGGCACCGGACGGCTCGATTTCGGCGATCTTGCCACCTTCAACGTGCGCGGCTTCGTGGATCTTGGCCGCATGCAAGGGCTCGTGGGCCGCGCGCCGTTCTTCAAGGGTACGCGCCTCGCCTTCGGGGTGAACAACCTGTTCGATGCGGTGCAGAAGGTTACCGACCAGACCGGCGTCACCCCACTGCGCTATCAGCGCGGCTATCTCAATCCCGAGGGACGCGTGTTCAGCATCGAACTGCGCAAGCAATTCTGAGCGGCGTCAACTGAAGGACTTCAGCGGCGGTCGGCCCTGCACGAACGTGCGCGCATTGCGGCGCAGCAGCGCCCGCTCATGATCGGCGTGCGCATCGGCATAGTGGCGAACATTGACGACGTCGTGCAGTGGCAGTGGCTCCTCGAACCGGATGCCGAAGCGCACGCCCTGCGCCCAGATCACATTGCCGAACACGTCGAGCCCCTTGGTATTCAGCACCACTCCGGCGCCCACCGATGGCAACTTCGCCGCGATGGTCACCCGCGCTCCCAGCTGCGACAAGTCGTCGAGCAGGCAATTCTCCTTGCCGTGCAGCAGCAGCACCGTCGCCGGAATATACAGCCGCACGCGGGGGGTCGCGCGGCGTCCGGTGATGCGCGGCATCGGGATGATCGGCTGGGAGGAATGCGGGCTCATGATCCGCACGTGCATGCGCCCGAAGAGTTTATGCGACCGTTGAGATGGTCCTAGCAGGATACCCCTAGAGGGCACATTTCCGCGCGGGGATATCTGCCCGTCACCCCTCCCCAAGCCCGGGCCGAGGCATTATCTCCGGCCTTGCCATGGCGCGCCGCACTCCTCCTCCTGCCCCTGACCACCACTCCGGCCCGCAAGTGCCCGAACCGCTGCTGCCCAAGGCTTCGGAGCGGTTCAACGAGGACAAGGCGACCTATACGGTCCGCGGCTCCGACCAGCCGGATATCGAGCGCGGGGTCGCGGCCATCCGCGAAGTCGTCGCCACGCTGAAGCCCAAGCCCGGCGTCTACCGCATGCAGGATGCGCGCGGCGACGTGCTCTATGTCGGCAAGGCCCGCGCGCTCAAGAACCGCGTGGCGAACTACACCCAGGTCGATCGCCTGCCCCAGCGCCTCAAGCGCATGGTCAGCCAGACGCGCTCGATGACCATCGTCACCACCAATTCCGAGGCCGAGGCGCTGCTGCTCGAAGCGCAGCTGATCAAGCGCTATCGCCCGCCCTACAACGTGCTGCTGCGCGACGACAAATCGTTCCCGTTCATCCTCCTGCGCGCCGATCATGCCTTCCCGCGCATCCAGAAGCACCGCGGCGCGCGCCGCGCCAAGGGCAATTACTACGGCCCCTTCGCCAGCGCCGGTTCGGTCAACACCACGATCAACGCGCTGCAGAAGCTGTTCCTGCTGAGGAGTTGCAACGACGGCTACATGTCGCGGCGCGACCGGCCCTGCCTGCTCTACCAGATCAAGCGCTGCTCGGCCCCTTGCGTCGACCGTATCTCGGAAGACGACTACGCCGATCTCGTCCGGCAGGCGAAAGACTTCCTCGGCGGCAGGTCGGGCGCGGTTCAGAAGGAAATCGAGGCGCAGATGAGCGCCGCCGCCGAAGCGCTCGACTACGAACGCGCGGCCATGCTGCGCGATCGCCTCCGCGCCGCAACTTTCATCCAGGGCAGCCAGGCGGTGAATGCCGAAGGCGTCGGCAACGCGGACGTCTTCGCGATGGCGAGCAAGGGCGGCCAGATCGGCATCCAGGCCTTCTTCATCCGCGGCGGGCAGAACTGGGGCCACCGCGCCTTCTTCCCCGGCCACACCGAGGGGCTGGAGGAGCACGAAGTCCTCACCAGCTTCCTCGCCCAGTTCTACGAGGAAGTGCCCCCGCCTCGCCTGATCCTCGTCGACCGCGAGCTGCCGGAGGGCGACCTTCTCGCCGAAGCGCTCCACGGCGCAGCAGGCGGCAAGGTCGAGATCTCGGTCCCCCAGCGCGGCGATCGCCGCCGCCTGATGGAACAGGCCCAGCGCAACGCGGTCGAGGCGCTCGACCGCCGCATGGCCGAAAGCGGCACCAAGGCACGCACCTGGCGCGAAATGGCCGAGTTCCTCGAACTCGGCGAGCCGCCCCAGCGCGTCGAAGTCTACGACAACTCGCACGTGCAGGGCGCGCATGCCCTCGGTGCGATGATCGTCGCGGGGCCGGAAGGGTTCATGACCGGCCAGTACCGCAAGTGGAACATCAAGACCGCGCAGACCAACGACGATTTCGGCATGATGCGCGAGGTGTTCGAGCGCCGATTTGCCAAGGCGCAGGACGAGGACCCGGACCGCGAGGCCGGCATGTGGCCCGATCTCGTGCTCATCGACGGCGGCAAGGGCCAGCTTTCCGCCGCGCGCGAGACGCTGGAGGCGATGGGGATCGAGGACGTCACCCTCATCGGCATCGCCAAGGGCCCCCACCACGGGCGCGAGGGGCGCGAGGTGTTCCACTTCATGGACGGGCGTGAGAAGATGCTGCCCGTCAATTCGCCCGTCCTGTTCCACCTCCAGCGCCTCCGCGACGAAGTCCACCGCTTCGCCATCGGCGCGCACCGCGCCAAGCGCAGCCGCGCGATCACCGCGAGCCCGCTCGATGAAGTCCCCGGCATCGGCCCGGCCCGCAAGCGCGCGCTGCTGCTCCACTTCGGCACCGCCGGAAAGGTGCGCGCCGCCAGCCTCGAAGACTTGCAGCGCGCCCCCGGAGTCAGCGCCGCCGTCGCGCAGGCCGTCTACGATTTCTACCATCCCGGCGCATAATCGCACCCGCAAACACGGTGTCTTCCCGGTTAACCGCAAGCCTTGGGTCCTCGTCCACCAATCGCGTCTAACCCGCTGACCAAGGGAGAATGCCAAGGGGTGACGAGCCGCGAGACGGGCCGTCACCCGACAGAGGGGGAGCCCGTGATGCGCACAAACCGCTTTCGCCTGATCGCCCGGGTACTGGCCGGCGCACTCATCGCCGTCACCGCCGCGCCGGTCGCCGCCCAGACAGCCGCCCCCGCTGCGGCCCCTGCACCCAACGGCGTCGGCTCCGCGTTCGAGCTCACCTTCTGGCAATCCGTCACCGGCAGCGAGGATGTGGCCAGCTACGAGGCCTATCTGGCGCGCTATCCCGACGGCACCTTCAGCGGCCTCGCCCGCGCGCGCATCGCCGCGATCCAGCGCGCCATGGCCGTGCAGCCCGCCACCGCCCCCGCTGCGGCGCCAACGGCCGGTCCCGCTCCCGCTCCCCAGCCCGCGCCTGCGGTACTGACCATGCCTGCCTCCGAAGCACCGCTTGCGCCCACGCCGGCCGCCGCCGTCGTCGCGCCCGCCCCGGCCGCAGCCCCCGTTGCTCTAGCCGAGGCCGCGCCTTCGCCGATGGCCCGCCTGCTGGCGCAATTGCGCGCCGCCAATGCTGAACCCGCCTCACAGTCGGCTGCCGTCGCCGCAGCCCCCGCGCAGCCGCTCCAGACACCGGCCGCAGCGGCTCCGGCTGCTGCGCTGACTCCTGCTGCGACGCCGGCCGTCAGCTACGCCTCGGGCCGCCCATTCCTGATCCCGGTACCCGAGGTAGTCCTCCCCGCCTATTTCTGCAGCAACGATGCGCGCAACGCGTTCCACAACAATGCCTATCGCCCGGCAGTGGAAATGGCCTCGCGCAACAACGAAGCTGCGGTCGCCTATCTCCGTCAGCTCCAACAGACCTACGATCGCGGGCAGCTCGGCCGCGATACGGCGGTGCTCAACGCCATCGCCGCCGAAGCCCGCGCCTATCAGGCTGAAGCCGCGCGGGCCTATTCGGTTCAGGCCGCGCTGGTCCGCCAGTTCGATGCAATGATGGCGGTGCCGCTGCGCCCGTGCGCGGCGCCGGTCCAATAGGCCCTGCCCGATTGGGAAGGCGGTCTGGCGCGGATGGGGCCGTATCGACTTCGAATCTTTACTATCGTGTGATAGGGCCACTTACCTATCGCGGGCAGCGAGAGGCGAACCGAGGGGCACGGTGGACAGGAAGCTATCCAGAGGCGGGCGCGTACCGGCGTGGCATTCGCCAGTGCCGTTCGTCGCTGCCTGTGCGGCGCTGACGCTCTTGGCCGCGCCGCCCGCGCTGGCGCAAGGCGTGGCCGCGACCGGGGTCGGCTCACAGTTCGAACTTACCTTCTGGCAGTCGGTCGAAAGCGGCAGCGATCCCGCGCTCTACGAGGCCTATCTGGCGCAGTACCCCAACGGCACATTCGCCACCGTCGCTCGCGTAAAACTCGCCAAATTGCGCCAGCTTGCGGCCCCGGCGACGCCCGCGCCGCTTCCGGCACCCGCCCAGCAACCCGTCCTGCCGACGCCTCCGGCTCAGGCGCAGATCATGCCAGCCGCCGTCGTCACCCCGGTAACGCCGCCTGCACAAGTGCTCCCCGCACCGGCGCCGACCGCGCCCAGCACCGCAGCGCAGCTGGCCGCCGCTACGCCTGCCGCCACACCTGCCACCAAGCCGGGTGCGACGCCCCCCATCAAGCAGCAGCTCGCCTCCCGGGCCACGCGCTCGGCACCGCTGCCCGCGCCCAAGGTCGATTCAGTTCCGAAGCCCGATCCGGATTCGGCGCCCTATGTGACAACCTTGCCACAGGAAACGGAACCGGAAAGCAGCGACAGCGATGCCCTGCGCCGCCTGCTCGGTGCACTGGGCGACAGCCAGCGCCTCGGCGCCGTCACCCCCTCCCCGATCGTGGATACCGCCGATGTCGCCCCGGCGGGCGCGGTCATTCCGGCCCCGCCCTCGGCCCCGCTCACGCCCTCAACGCCGCCCGCGCCGCAGGCCTCGCTGGCACTGCCCGAGACCCAGGTTGCTACGCCCGCCGCCACACCCTCCGCTTCCCCTTCGCGCCTTGTGGAGACAGGCAGGGTCGAAACAGGCGGGCGGGCCGTGGCGGTGCCCGATGCCGTGCAGCTCTCGCTGACCTCCACGCCGGCAACCGATCCGCATCCCATCGCTGTCGGCCTGCTCCCGCCTGATTTCAGGCTTCCGCCGCGCCCGCAGCTCGCCGCGATCCCGCCGCTGATCTTCCCGCCCAGCTTCTGCTCGGCGGAGGCGCGCAACGCGTTCCACGACGGACCTTACGTCACTGCGGTCGAGGTGGCGAAGCGCAACAACGACGCGACAATCGCCTACATGCGCCAGCTGCAGGACCTTTACGATACCAACCAGCTGAGGGGCGATACGAACCCGGTCAATGCGGTTGCCGCCGAATCGCAGTCCTACAGCCCTGTCGCCGCCGCTGCCTTCACCGCCCAGTCGATTCTGGTCAGCGCCTTCAGCACACTGATGGCCGTGCCGATCCGGCCGTGCGAGACCCCGAAGCAGCCGTGATCGCCCCCCGGTATTCCCGCCTTGCCGGGCTGGCCGGAGCGCTGGCGCTCGTGCTCGCCCCGGTCGCGACAGAGGTGGCGGCAGCCGAGACGGTCTGTCCCGATGCAGCGACCGTGCAGGCCGCCCGCCTCGTCGAATTCCAGACGATGATGATGGGAGTCGCGGTGCGCTGCCGCCACGTCGGCGTGCCGATTGCCGATCATCTCGATGGCATGACCACCGCGCGCCGCACCATGTTCGCCAGCGCAAACGACCGCGTCGCGACCTACTTGCGCAGCCTCAACACCAAGCCTGCTCCCGGCGCGGCGCCGCCCGCCATGGCTGCCAGCACACCGGCAGCCGACGTGCAGACCAAGCCATCGACCGCCAAAACTGCGCCGGGCAAACCGGCCATCGCCAAAGCCGCACCGAGCAAGCGCCCGCTTGCCTCGCCCGCTGCAACAGCCGCCGCCGCAGCGGCAAAACCGCGCAAGGCGGCGCTCGGCACCGCCACCGCAGCCCCTGCGCCCGCTGCTCCCGCCAAGCCCGCCGCCAAAGTAGCGCGCCGCACCGATCCTTATGATCGTTACCTCACGATGATCGGCAACCAGTACGGCGCCGGGATGACCACCTTGCAGCGCTGCAAGGCCTTCGATGCCATCGTCGTCGCGCTGGGCGACAAGACCAACACCGATCGCCTGCTGACGATGGTCTCCTCGTCGCTGGTGCAGGCCACCCTGCTCGAAGCCATCGTCAACTGCCCGGCGGGCAAGAAGTAGCTCAGCCTTCGGCTTTCTTGGTCAGCGGCCGGATCAGTCCTTCCTGCGCCACGTTGGCGATCAGCTTGCCGTCCTGCGTGAAGATCCGTCCCCGGTTGAACCCGCGCGCGCGCCCCGCCCAGGGGCTGTCACACACGTAGAGCATCCACTCGTCGGCGCGGAAATCGTCGTGGAACCAGATCGCGTGATCGAGGCTGGCGCCCATCATGTTGCCCTTGGACCAGCTGATCTCGTGCGGCAGCGTCGCTGTGCCAAGCAGGGTCATGTCGCTGGCGTAGGCGAGCACGGCGCGGTGCAGCTTGGGATCGTCAGGCAGCGGCGCCACCGCGCGCATCCAGGTGTGCGACAGCGGCTCGCGCGGAGGACCGCCCATCCAGTGGCGCGATTCCACCGGGCGCAGCTCGATCGGGCGCGGGGTGAGCATCTGCTTGCGCAGGCGCTCGGGCACCTTGTCGGCATATTCCGCGCGCAGTTCCGCCTCGCTGCGCAGGCTCTCGGGCGCGGGCACCTGCGGCATCGCCTCCGCATGCTCCACCCCCGGCTCGCGCTTGTGGAACGAGGCGACCATGGTGAGGATGGGTTTCCCTTGCTGACTCGCCACCACCCGCCGGTTGGCAAAGCTGCCGCCATCGAGATCGCGCATCACTTCGAAATCGATGCCGAAATCCTCGTTCCCGCCGCGCAGGAAATAGGCGTGGAGCGAATGGACCGGACGGTCCTCGGGCACCGTGCGCTCGGCGCTCGCCAAGGCCTGCCCGATCACCTGCCCACCGAACACGCGCCCCACCCCGCCCGGCTTGCGCGCCCCGGCAAAATGGTCACCTCCCTCGTCGGCCACATCAAGCAGCCGCAGCAGGCCATCGACCAATGCCGCGGGATCGGAACTTTCGGGTGCGTCGCTCATGCCGGGCGGCATTGCCCAAGCTGACGTTTGCGTCAACGGAAAGCTGGTGGCTCAGCCCAGCCCCTGCGGATTGCGCGAAAGCTCGTAGGACGCGATCCGCCCGAACAACGCCCGCCGCGCCGCGCCGCCGATCGCGATGGAGAACCGCCCGATCGCGCGCCGCTCGCGCCACAGCGAATCGATCATCGGATGATCTGGCGCCGCGCAGCTGTCCGCCCAGCGCACCCCCGGCCGCTCCAGCAACGCCAGGTTCTCCAGCTGCAACAGCACCCCCGGCGAGAACCGCGCATAGCGTTCATCGAACGCGGTCTTGTACGAAAACGCCCCCGGCGGCGAAATCAAGGTGGCCAGCATCGCAATCGGCCGTCCATCAAGCTCAAGGCTCAGCCGCTCGAGGCACCCGCGCGCCGCCGCTGCCGCCATGCTTTCGCGAAACAGCCCCGCCGTCTCCCCCGCGCAGGCCAGCGCGCTCCCCGCAACACCCTTCCAACCCAGCGCCTCCAGCGCGAGGAACGTCTCGATCCACAGTCCGATCCCGGTCTCATCGTCGCGTCGGACTACGCGCAGCTCGCCCTGCTCCGCCAGCCGCGCCTGCTGGCGGCGCAGCTCCTTGCGCTTCTTGCCCGGCAGAGCATGCTCCAGATAGGCCGCCGGCCCCAGCGGCGAAGCAAGCATCGCGCGCTCCTCGCGGTGGACCAGCACCACTTGCCGCCGCTGCCGCGCGCCGACCGCCTGCAGGGCCTCGGTCAGTGCCGCATCCAGTGGCAAGGCAGCGACATGGAGGAACGCGGCGGTCCCGGCATGGCGGTCCGCCCAATCGAGCAGCGCTTCCCAGAACGCTTCCTCCGCGCCTTCCGCCACCAGCGGCGCACCCAGAAAGGCATTGGCATGGAGCCACACCGCCAGATGCGGCAGCGGATGCCGCCCATAGCGCCGCGCGCGCTGCAGCGGCAGCAGCCCCAGCGGCGCATCGTCCTGCAGCAAGGCCGCGATCTGCACGCGCCCATAGGGATCGAACCGCCCCAGACCGGGCAGCAAGTACCACGCCTCGAAAAACGGATTGGGCGTGCTCGCCCGCGCACTCAGCGCATCCCACGCCCCGCGCGCCTCCGCCGAATCCCACGCGCGCCAAGGCAGCACGGCAAAGCTGGCACCAGCCCCGCCGGCTCCGGGGAGCAAGGGCGTCCCCGGCCGCATGGTAAAGGATTCGTCGTTCAAAACTCGGGTCTCCGGTCTGCTCGGCTAGCAGTCCGGCCCGAACATGCGGTTAATGCCTAGGTATATTTTGCAACAAGGGCGGCCCATTACCGACACCCGGAGCCCAATGAGGGGTGACGAAGGCCTTTGGTCTCAACTGTGGCGATTGCGGCGGCTTCCGCCCAGTAGCGGACGTGCACTTTCTAGGTATGATGAGACATGCGTTACCTGTTGATAGCCGTCCCTGCACTCTTGGCGAGCACCGTCCCGCCCGTCGCTTCCCTGCTTATTAATGGCGAGCGCTCAACCTTTTCAGTAGTGGTCGAACACAGCGCCAGCACCGGCTATGACATTCGCATCAAATGCGTGTCCGCATGCGCCCAGCCGATCGACTTCAGCGAACCTATCAATGATGTCCCCATGGGGCTGTTCAGTCGAGATCAAGACGATCTTGTCTTTTCGTTGTGTAGCGGTGGCTCTGCTTATCGGGTGCGCGTTTGGCAGTTGAACGATGCAGGCGTTCGCAAAGTAGCAGAACTCTCAAGTCGCGGCAGGCCTGACTTCCTGACGGACGGCGCGGGACGTTCGGCAATCCGTACATATGAAGCCGACAGCGGCGCTAAATCCTCGAAGCCGGTGTTGAGGTCGTTCATTGGAGGCCGCTTCATGGTAACGCCCTGATGGCAGGTTCCCACCAAACCCCGCCCCCTAAACCGCCACCACACCGCCCTGCCGGTTGCGCCGCCAGCCGATCGAAAGCGGCACAAACCCCAGCGCCAGCCCGCCGATCCCAACCGTCAGCACGATCGGGCTGAACGTCGGGATCACCCATGCCGCCACCCCGGTCATGAACAGCGCGCCGATCAGCGGCATGATCACATGAGTGAACGCCTCTCGCAGATCGGTGCGCAGCAAGGCCCTGAAATGCCACGCCGAGGCATAGCCCGTCAGCCCCATGTAGAAGCAGATCTGCAACCCGATCGCCTCGATCGAACTCTGCAGGATCGCCGCGACCGAGGGCATGTACGAGGCCGCGAACAGCAGCACGAGGCCCAGCCCCCAGATCACCAGCGTCGCAGCCCAAGGCGTCTGCCATTCGCGGTGCACGGCGGCATAGCGCGGGTGGAGCACGCCCGCGCGCGCCATCGAATACATGCTGCGGCTGAACTGCAGGATCTGCGTCTCCAGCGCGCCGACCGTGCTCAGCACTGTCGCCAGCACCACCAGATAGCTCCACGGCGCCGGGAAGATCTTGGCCGAGATCGCATAGAGCACATTGGTGTTCGCCGCCGCTATCTCATTGTCGCTGAGGGCAATCAGCACCACCGTCATCAGGATCACGAAGAACACGATGAGGTTGATCATCGCCCAGAACGCGCCCTTGGAGGCGTCCTCCGGCTCGGTCTCCTCGCCGAGGTTCATCGTCACGTCCCAGCCCCAGTAGAAAAACACCGAGACAATCGCGCCATCAGCAAACGACTTGAACGTGAACGAGGCGGGCGAAACCCATGCCGCCGAGGGCACATGCGCGGGATGGCCGCCGAACCAGTAGACCGCCGCCCCCAGCAGCGCGACCACGATCACCGCCTCGATCACCGTCACCGTCACCTGCGCGGTGCTGGCATGCTTGATCCCGCGCAGCACGATCCACGTCACTAGCGTGAGCCACACCGCCGCGATGGCTGTCACCAACGGGGTGTTCTCCACCTGATCGGGCGCGAGCAGCAGCAAGGTCGCGGTCGCGGCGGGCAGCGTGGCGGAGACCATGAACACCACCGAGGCGACCATCAGCCCCCACCCGGCGAAGAACCCCCAGGTCGGGCCGAACACCTTGCCCACCCACGCGAAGGCGGCGCCGGCATCGGGCATCACCCGGTTGAGCTTGGCAAAGGCGAACATGATGCCCAGCATGATCACGCCGCTGTAGAGCAGGCTCCCTACCGAAAGCGGGCCGATAGCGGCATAGATCGTGCCGGTCGTCACCGCGACGGTGAAGGCGGGCGATGTCCCCGCGATCCCCATGATCGTCGATTCCAGCGCCGAAAGCGCACCCTTCGCCAGGCTCTGCTGCTCGCTCATGCCATAGTGTCCCCCACGCTAACTTGATGCTTCCCCCAAAACTCGCTCACCCTGAGCTTGTCGAAGGGTCCCTTGCACAACCGCCGCCCCCAACGCCTCGCTCCGGATCAGCGTGGAGCCGATATGCGCAATCCCGTCGCGGATATCCGCCTCGATCGCGATCCTGAGCGCCATGGTGTCGCGCCGCCGCAGCGCCGCCAGCGCCTCGCTGTGCCGGTCGACGGTGTAGTGCCCCGAAATGGTCCGGATCGCCCGGCGCAGGAACGGCCCCACCTGCAGCCACAGGCTCTCGATCAGCGGCAGGAACGCCGATTGCCCTGCCGCCCCGTAAAGCGCGGAATGAAAGGCATAATTCGAGCCAATCCAGCGGTCGTAGTCGCGCTCTGCCACAGCCGCGTTGATCGCCACATCCTCCGCTTCGAGCCGCGCGATGAGGGCATCCGTCACATAGGGCATGGCCCGCGCCGCCGCTTCGGCCTCCAGCACGATCCGCGCCGCGATCAGGTCCTCGAAGCGCTCGATGGTCATCGGCGGGATGCGCACGCGCCGGTTGTCCATCAGCTCCAGCGCGCGCTCGGCCACCAGCTGGCGCAGCGCCTCGCGCACCGGCATCGCGCTCACCCCCAGTTCCGCCGCCAGTCCCCGGATCGTCAGCGCCTGCCCCGGCTCGATCCGCCCGAGCAGGATGTTCTCGCGCAGCCGTGCCAGCACCTGCTGGTGCAGGGTGCGCGGATCATCGTCCGTTACAAGACCTGTCGCTGTCATATTGCCATGTGATCACATTTTTGCGAGGTAGCCAAGCCTGATTGACACCCCCAGCCCTGCTCCATACCACCCGGTAGGAAGCCCCGAGGACCGCGCCGACCGATGAACGCCCCCGCCAGCATGATCGCCGACCCGGCCGAAGCGCGCGATTTCCTCGCCGCCAATCCCGAGATCGCCTTCATCGAAGTGATCTTCACCGCGCTCTCCGGCGTCCCACGCGGCAAGCGTGTGCGCAAGAGCGAACTGCTCGCGATCTACGAGAATGGCCGCCTGTTCCCGAGCTCGATGCTCGTCGCGGACGTGACCGGGCAGGACTGCGAGGACACCGGTCTCGTCTGGGGCAACGGCGATCCGGACTACATGCTGCGCCCCGTCCCCGGCACGCTGGTCAAGGCGCCGTGGCTGGGCGATGACGTCGCGCAAGTGATCACATCGATGTACTACGCGGACGGCACCCCCTGCGAACTCGATCCGCGCCACGTGCTCGCCCGCGTGGTGGAGCGGTTCAAGCCGCTCGGCCTTACCCCCGTCGTCGCCTGCGAGATCGAGTACTACCTCGTCGATCCGGTGCGCGGCCCCCGTGGCGAAGTCCACCTCGCCCGCTCGCCGCATTCCTCGGCGCAGCCGCACCTCATCGACGTGTTCAGCCTGACAGACGTGCAGGACTTCGCCCCCTTCTTCAAGGAACTCTGGCGGCAGGCCGATATTCAAGGCATCCCGCTCGAAGCGGTGATTTCCGAGTACGCGCAAGGCCAGGTCGAACTCACCCTCCACCACCGCCCCGACGCCCTGCGCGCGGGCGACGAAGCGCAGATGTACAAGCGCCTCGCCAAGGGCGTCGCGCAAACCCAAGGCATGGCCGCCACCTTCATGGCCAAGCCCTTCAGCCACTCCGCCGGCAGCTCGATGCACCTCCACTTCAGCATGGCGGACTCTGCGGGCAAGAACGTGTTCGCCAGCGAGGACCCCGAAGGGACCGAGCAGATGCGCCACGCCATCGGCGGCCTCCGGGAAACGCAGAGCCAAGCCTTCGGTATCTTCGCCCCCAACGCCAATTCCTACCGCCGCTTCCGCGCCAATTCCTACGCGCCCACCGCGCCGATCTGGGGCGTCAACAACCGCTCTGTCTCCTTGCGCGTCCCCGCCGGCCCGCCCGCCTCACGCCATGTCGAGCACCGCTTCGCCGGGGCCGACGCCAATCCCTACCTTGCGCTCGCCGCGATGCTCGCCGGCGTCCACCACGGTATGGTCAACAAGATCGATCCCGGCCCGGCGGTCGTCGGCGATGGCTACAAGGCCGCGGCGGACAGCCCCTATCAGGTCCCCGGCAACTGGTACGCCGCCGTCGATGCGCTGCACGCTTCCCCCATCATGCGCGACTACCTCGGCGATACCTTCGTCGAGATGTACTGCGCGGTGAAGCGCACCGAACAGGACCGCTTCTACAGCGAGGTCACCGCGCTCGATTATGACTGGTACCTCCGCAACGCTTGATTCGCTTCTGGAGCGCCGCGACCGCGCTTTCGGGCGCGGCGCCAAGCTGTTCTACGACGAGCCGCTGCACCTCGTTCGCGGCGAGGGCGCCAGCCTGTATGACGTGCGGGGCAACCGCTACGTCGACATGTACAACAACGTGCCCTGCGTCGGCCACGCGCACCCGCGCATCGTCGAGGCTATGGCCCGCCAGCAGGCCACGCTCAACACCCACAGCCGCTACCTTAGCGAACCTCCAATAGCCCTCGCCGAACGCCTCACCGCCCTCCAGCGCGTCACCGAAAGCGCCGTCTTCTCCTGCTCCGGCACCGAGGCCATCGAAGTCGCGCTGCGCATGGCGCAAATCACCACCGGCCAGCGCGGGATCGTCTGCACGGACCACACCTACCACGGCAACAACACCGTCGTCGGCGCGCTGACGAACCTTCCTGCTGGCGAGACCCGCCACCCCGCCATCCGCTCGATCCCCTTCCCCGAAACCCTGCGCCCATTGGTCCCCGGCGAAGGTCTGGCCGACGCCTATATCGCGCGCCTCAAAGCCGCCGTCGACGATCTCAAGGCAACCGGCCAGGGTTTCGCCGCCCTGATCCTCTGCCCGATCCTCGCCAACGAAGGCCTACCGGACATTCCGCCCGGCTTCATGGCCAAGGCCGCCGCGCTCGTCCGCGCCGAGGGCGGCCTGATCATCGCCGACGAAGTGCAGGCAGGCTACGGCCGCACCGGCCAGTGGTGGGGCTATGACGAAGTCGGCCTCACCCCGGACATTGTCGTCACCGGCAAGCCGATGGGCGCAGGACTGCCACTGGCCGCCACCTGCGCCCGCCGCGACATCGCCGAGCAGTTCCGCGCCGAAACCCGTTATTTCAACACCTTCGCCGCCAGCCCCCTGCAAGGCGCCGTCGGCCTCGCCGTGCTCGACGTGATCGAGGAGGAAGGCCTTATCGACCACGCCCGCACCCTGGGCGGCGAACTCAAGGCCGGCCTGAAACAGCGCCTCGGCCATACCCCCGGCCTCCTCGATGTACGCGGCAAGGGCCTGTTCCTCGCCGCCGAATTCGTCGATGCGGAGGGCAATCCAGACGCCGCCCGCGCCTTCGCCCTCGTCTGCGCACTCCGCCGCGAAGGCTTCCTCACTTCGGTCGACGGCGCCTTCAACAATTGCGTGAAGATCCGCCCCCCGCTCGTCCTCCCCCGCGAAGACGCCATGGCCTTCCTAGACGCCTTCGACCGCGTGACCGCAAGTGCCTGAAATCGAAGACTACCTCCCCGCCGCGCGCGCCGCGCTTGCAGCCTTCGGCCTCTCCGCAGCCGAACCCCAGCCCATCGGCAAGAGCGAAAATGTCGTGTTCCGCGCCGACGCGCCAGACGGCACGACATGGGCACTGCGCCTCCACCGCCCCGGCTACCACGCACTCCCCGCGCTCGAATCCGACCGCGAATTAACCGACTACCTTGCTGCCAAGGGCATGATAGTCCCGACTGGCCGCCGCACCACGAGTGGGGCTTGGTACGCCGAAGTCCCCACCCCCGATCCCGAAGGCAGCCGCCTCGCGGGCATGACACTCTGGCACCCGGGCCAGACACTCGCCGACCTGATCGGCGAAGACCGCGCCCCCGCAACATGGCCCTGGTTCGAACGCAGCGGCGCACTCCTCGCCGATCTGCACAATGCCACGGGAGACTGGACCCCGCCCGCCGAGTTCACCCGCCATCGCCTCGATGCCGAAGGTCTTGGCGGTGACAGTCCGTTCTGGGGCCGGTTCTGGGACCTCGGTTGCCTTACCGACGAAGAGCGCAACCTGCTGAGCGAAGCTCGCGATCACGTCATTACCCGCCTTGCGCAGTTGGCCGATCCCCTGATCCTCATCCACGCCGACGCCCACCCCGCCAACGTCCTCGTCAGCGGCGACGCGCTGGGGCTGATCGATTTCGACGACTGCGCCTGGGGCTGGCCGCTATTCGACCTCGCCGTCAGCCTTTGGAGCGCGTCCAGCGAACCCCGTTTCCCCGAACTGCGCGACCGCTTCCTCGCAGGCTACGCCGCGCACCGCCCGCTACCGGAGGACGCGCTCGAACAGCTCGACCTGTTCCTCCTCGTGCGCACGCTCATGCTGATCGGCTGGTGCGCCGACCGCCCCGAAGTCGCCGGCGCACCAGAGGAATGGAAGCCCGGCCTGATTGACAAGGTATTGAAAGGAATCAATAACCGGAATCGAACCTAAAGCTCACTTTAGATTCAAGATTCATCCCTAGATTCCAAGGCGATCCCGCATTCCGTAGTACCACGCGCCCAGCACGCAGTACGGCACGCGAAACAGCTTCCCGCCCACGAACGGGATGTACGGCAGCGAGGCGAAGACATCGAACTTGGTCATCTGCCCGTCGATCGCCTCGGCCAGACGGCGCCCCAGCATCTGCGTCGTCGTCACGCCGTGGCCGCTGTCGCCCTGCGAGAAATAGACGCTGTCCGAAACGCGCCCCATCTGCGGATAGCGCGTCATCGTCAGCGCGAAATTGCCGCTCCACTGGAAGTCGACCTTCACGCCCTTCAATTGCGGGAAGGTCTGGTGGAGCTGCGGCAGGATCTTGCCCTCGATCGAGGCCGGATCGAACCCGCCATAGATCGTCCCGCCGCCGTAGAGCAGCCGGCCATCCGCCGTGCGCCGGTAATAGTCCGGGATATAGCGGATATCCTCGATGCAGTAGTTGGTCGGAAACAGCGTCTCGAGCAGGTCGTCGCCCAGCACTTCGGTCGCGATCACCTGGCTGGAGACGGGCAGGATGCGCCCCGAAAGATCGGGCGCGGCGTCCCCCAGATAGGCATTGCCGCAGACCAGCACCTTGTTCGCGCGCACCTTGCCCCTGGCCGTATGCACCACCGGCTCCGCCCCGCGATCGACATGCGTCACCCGCGAGTTCTCGAAGATGCGTCCACCCAGGCTCTCGAATGCCGCCGCTTCGCCCAGCACATAGTTCAGCGAATGCATGTGCCCGCCGATGGGATCGAACATGCCGCCGATGTAGCGGTCCGAATTGATATGCTCGCGCGCCGCCGCACCTTCCGCAAGAAACATTTGCGTGTGCCCATGGCGGTGCCATTCCTCGGTGCGCTCCGCGAGCAGCTTCAGCTGCGGCTTGCTCATCGCCATGATTGCATTGCCCGCACGCAGGTCGCATTGGATGCCGTACTTCGCCACGCGCTCGCGGATGATCGACTGGCCCTCCAGCGCCATCGCGCCGAATGCCTTTTCCGCCGCCTCGCCATAATGCTGGCGCACTTCGAGCATCCGCCGGCTGTAGCCATTGACCAGCTGCCCGCCGTTGCGCCCCGAAGCGCCCCAGCCGACGCGCTCGCCCTCGACCACGATCACCTTGTAGCCGCGCTCGGCCAGTTCCAGCGCGGCACCCATGCCGGTGAAGCCCGCGCCCACCACGCAGATATCGGCCACTTCCTCGCCCAGCAGCTCAGGCCGCCGCGGCGTCGGGTTCGCGCTCGCCGCATAGTACGTCGGCATGCCCGCATAGGGCGAAGCGGGGGAGAACGTGTCGACCACGCGGTCGCCGGTTTCAGTGGTGGTCTGCAGGTTCATGGCAAAAGGCTCGCAAAAGTACCCCTGCTAACTAGCCGTGCACGCTGATTCCGTCAATCAAAATGTGATCACATTATCAGAGGCACGTCAGCGCGAACTGGCCAAAGCGCCTTGGAACCGCTAGTTTTGTGATCATCTTCACTGAAGCGGAGTGGGAGAACCGGGCCCCTCAGAACCCGATCCTCCCTCCCGCGTGCGGCTTCGCCGCAACCTCGTCCTTCAGCCGGGCGAGGATTCCCCCCGCATCGACTGTCCCGGCAAAACGCAGCTGCCGCTTGACCACGGCCATGTCGCCGGGCGTCAACCCGCGCACATCGGCCAGCCCCGGCGGCGGGGCCATGCCGAAGAAGCGCGTGAACGCCCGGCCTGCCCGCACCGGCGAAAGCGCGCGCAGTTCCAGCTTGAACACGAACCGCCGCATCGTCGCCGGATCGAGCTTGCCCGCGTGGTTGGTCGCCGCCACCACCGGCAGCGGATGCCGGTCG
>Ga0310345_10000820_pt1 | contig 39557 bp, 32 predicted proteins | sample HC15DNA20500_MG_FD_204667 | JGI IMG/M metagenome (GOLD analysis project Ga0310345, IMG submission 204667) | Marine microbial communities from station ALOHA, North Pacific Subtropical Gyre - HC15-DNA-20-500_MG | ecosystem: Environmental > Aquatic > Marine > Oceanic | place: Pacific Ocean: North... | reverse complement strand
CCGAGGTCGACGGACTGACGCTCGAAGAGCTGAGTTCGGGACTGTACGGCTGGGAAATCGAACGTGGGAGCGAAAAGCGCTTTCGTTGGAGTGGGCGGCATGCGACGATCTTCGTGCCGACGGACGTTCGTCAGGTGCGGATTCCGGTAAGGGCACTCCAAGTCGAGGACGTGGGTGAGCCTGTCCACGTGGACATCTCGGTCGCCGGCCACCACGTCATGCGGATCCCTCTTACCGACCGGAGCTGGGTCGAAGTACCACTGACCCTAACCCACTCCGACCAGTCGCGCACACCTCCGCGCCTTGATCTGCAAGTGGATCGGACGTGGTCACCCGCACGTGTGCAGCCGGGTAGCGGGGATGGGCGCACACTCGGCGTCAAGGTAGGTGAGCTGGCGATCGTAAGGGCGCTACGGGAGTGACGCCGGTCAACATCACGAGTTAGTAACGTTAGGCGTCAACGGTCTTGACGGCGGTGGCTGGCGGGAAACGAACTGCGAGGCGGTCAAGGTCAGCATCGACCATCATGTCGACCATGCTCTTAAAATCAACGGTTGACTTCCATCCGAGTTCATCCCGAGCTTTCGACGGATCCCCAATGAGATGGTCCACCTCCGCCGGACGGAGCAACGTCGGGTCGAGCTTGATGTAGTCCTGCGATTCCATTCCAACGCGGGCAAACGCATTTTCCACGAGTTCCCGGACCGAATGGTCGACGCCGGTCGCGACGACATAATCGCTTGGGCGATCCTGCTGCAACATCATCCACATTGCCCGGACATAATCGCCTGCGAAACCCCAATCGCGACGCGCGTCGAGGTTTCCGAGCAAGAGCCGGTCAGCGAGCCCTAGCTTGATTCGCGCGACGCCGTCGGTCACTTTTCGTGTCACAAACTCAAGACCCCGACGCGGTGACTCATGGTTAAATAAGATGCCGGATACTGCGAACAGATCATAACTTTCGCGATAGTTGACGGTGATGTAGTGCGCAAACACTTTAGACACGCCGTACGGGCTACGCGGATAGAACGGTGTTCGCTCGTTTTGCGGTGTTTCGCGAACCTTACCGAACATCTCGCTCGACGACGCTTGATACAACCTGATGCTCGTGTCCACATGACGAATGGCCTCCAGCACCCGTGTTACGCCTTGGGCGTTGAATTCACCCGTGAGCATCGGCTGATCCCAGGACGCCGGAACAAAGGACATCGCAGCAAGGTTGTAGAACTCGTGCGGCCGGACGTCCTGGATAACTCTGATGAGAGATAGCTGGTCCAACAAATCAGCTGGACGTAGGTCGATCCGATCACGGATATGTGCGATCCGCCACAAATTAGGGGCGCTCAGTCGACGGACGACGCCAACAACCTCATACCCCTTCTCAAGCAGCAAGTCCGCAAGATACGAACCGTCCTGCCCCGAGATGCCGGTGATTACGGCACGTTTCGACATGAATTTCGAGTCTGCTCTGTGCTGACCGAGGTTATTCTATCTTAGAGCTTCGTTCGTCATGCCAGTGTCATTCGGTCACCGATGGATCCCGCCCGGGTAACGCCTACAACACCACTAAGCCTTCAGTGACGGCTCATGCGGAGCCGCGACTCTACATGTTCCGGTGCAATGCGTTTGGTCGAAGACCGTAACGACAGCAGATCTCCTAGCTTGAGAAGCATTATCGACTAGGATGCCGTCCTAGAGAGTCTGGTCGAACACCCGTAAAAGAGAGACTTGAGGCGCCACCTCACGGACTCGCCCGCTTTGTAATTGACGATGATGCTCGAGGAGTCGCGTGTCACACCGAGCGGGCGAGACCAAGATCAAAGCGCTTTTCGCGGAGCTTATGGACGAGCCATCGTCGATCCAGAAGTCGCCAGACGTCACGTGACGACACCCGCCGCCGTCTCTGAATGGACCGCCGCTTCCGCAAAGCGCCACCTAAACCCCTGAGTGCCGCCCACTTTCCCGATATGAACGGGCTAAGCAAGCCAACTGCCGCGTAGTACGTCGCGGCCGCCACAACATACACGAGATGACCAGGAAGCGTGGCGACCAACAGCGGCCCTGGAGTGTTCTTAACGTAGAGCCATTCCAGGTTGCGCTGCCCGTAGAACACCGTGGTTCGATTGACTCGGCCAAGAGTGGCGCTTCCCGCGTGAGCCACGACGGCATCGGGAACATAGAAGCAGCGGTAGCCGAGCAGCTGGGCCCGATACGACAGATCGACGTCTTCGAAGACAAGAAAAAAGTCCTCGTCAAAGCCTCCTACCGCCTCAAAGACTTCGCGCCGGAATAGACAGGCCGCACCGCAGGCACCAAAGACCTCCCTCGGTTCCAAGACGGCAGCGACCGGCCCACCATGGCCACGTTTAAATGCGCCACCCCATCGCGTTAGCACATCGCCGGCACTGTCGATGACAGAACGCGCGTCCATATAGACGATGCGGGACGTCGCGAACCCTGCACCATCACCCGCATCCAACCCGGACCGTAATACCCCGAGCCACCTTGGGTCTGGTTCCGTATCATTATTGAGGAAGGCCAGGTACCGACCTTTGGCAGCCCGTGCACCCGCGTTGTTCGCAGCGGCGAAGCCAACATTACGGCCAAGGGATAACGTTCGAACCATGGGATACCGCTCGCGTACCAGGTCCAGCGAACCGTCGTCGGAGCCGTTGTCGACGACGACTAGCTCATGGGCGGTGTCCTGACGCACCATGGCGCTGAGACACCGGTCAAGGTGAGCGCGCCCATTGTAGTTCACGACGATAACAGAGACGTCGGGTGGAATAGTATCGTTCGTGAGAGGTGAGGCATCATGTAGATTCTTCACGCGGGCGGTCCCAGTTGGCTGCGACGGGCAAAACGCTCAGCGCAGTGCCGATAGACTTCGACCGTCTCGGTTGCGCACTTTTCCCATTCGAACTCTCTACTGCGCCGCAGGGACGCTGCACGCAGCTCACCTCGGCGCCATGTATTAGTCAGCACGGTTGTGATCGCCTGAGCAAAGCCGGCGACGTCGCCAGGCTCGACCAGCAAACCAGCCTCGCCGACGACCTCTGGTGTGGCACCAGCGCGCGCCGCTACGACTGGTGTACCACACGCCATCGCTTCCACAAGAGGCAACCCAAAACCCTCATATCGTGACGGATAGATCAGCGCACGCGCCTCCTGGTAGAGTTGGGTCAAATCGGCCTCGCTGACGCCTTCCCGTATTTCTGCCACACCAGTTACGCTATCTGCACGCGCCGCCTGCACGACCTCAGCCCTGCTTCCACGATCGACACCAACCATTATGAGACGCAAGTTGCCGAACCCGGAACGTTGACGCACCTCAAGCAAGGCGCGCACCGCAGTAACTAGGTCACGCCGGGGGTGGAGGTCGCCGACGTGCAGGAGATAGGGTGGCACCGTCGGCGGAGAGCGGTCCGTGGCAACATCTGACGGACGAAAATGCTCGTCGACTCCCAAAGGAATCACGACGACGCGGTCGGCGTCTATCGGGTACGCCGAGATGATCTCACCTTTGGAGAATCCCGAATCCGTAATGATGACGTCGGCCGCCAGAGCACTGCGCCGATAGAACGCCCGCCGGACAACGTCCCGGCGATGAGGGTACCACTCAGGGTGCCGCTCATAGCTACAGTCGTGAATCGTCAACACGAGTGGCCGCACACCCCACGGGGGAGCGGTGTAGGCCGGCGCGTGGTACAGGTTGACCTGAGCGCGCCGAAACCCGAAAGGGATAGAGACCACAGTCCAACCGAAGTTCGTTGGAACCAACGAAGGTGCCGATGCCGTGGCCACCCCATCAGGGATCGGTGTCCCAGGCGGCGGGCCAATTGCGACGACCTCGACCTCTTCATCCCCCGAAGCAATGGCACCGAAAAGCGCGTGAGCATAGCGGCGCACCCCGGCCGCCGCCGACGCTAGCGCCCGCCCGTCAAACCCGATGCGTAGTGCAACCACGAGTGAAAATTAATGAATATCGAGATAGAGCCGGCGGACTGCCACACCGAGCCGGTCACACGTCCCACGGATCTGTGACTCGACTGTGCCGTTGATCGACTTGCTACTGAGAATAATCTCTTCGACTCCGTCGCGCTGCAAGCTAGACTCGAGATCTCCCACACCGCCCCGCACGGGCAACCCGAGGATCCACCGTTGTTGTTTCGCAGGATCGTCGTCGAGAAAACAAACCGGGTTGCACTGCCAGTCTCCATTCGCACGCATCTCCCGGGCTAGAAGCTGACCGCCAGATCCAGCACCGTAGATAAGCACCCGTCGACTCTGTTTGCTCCGACTGGCTGCCACCTCGCCCATGAGACGAAACGACGCGCGCGTGGCCACGACGACCATGAACAGTAAGACCGCGTCGATGAGGAAGACACCCCGTGAAAAAAGTTCAAATCTGAACAGGTACGCCGCGGCCAAGACCGACAGGACGGATCCTCCCGCGACGCCACGCATCACGGCAGATACATCACTCAGACCGAACGTATGCCACGACCTGGAATACAACCCCGAGGAATACAGCGCCACCAGCTTGCACGCCAGCACAACTGGAAGCGACGCAGTGAACGACGAGAGGAACATATCTAGCGCCTCACCTTCAAACCGAAGTAGATACGACGCATAGAACACGATGGTAATGAGTGCGATGTCGAGCAGGACTTGTCCGACGTGCCACCGGAACGCCAGGTCTTTGAGAAACGGAGCGAACGAGCTCTTTTGCAGAGCAAGGAAATCGTCAGCGTCGTACACCGGTACGCGGGCCAGGTAGATGCCAACCAGAGTTGTTCCTACGGCGAATAACCACGCCACCGGTAACAGCGAGTCGCCACCTGGCCGCGTGACGCTGACTGCGACCACTCCACCCACGAGACCGAACCCATATAGGATCCGGACGGCGCTACGCTCAGAGAAGCCGATAGAAACCAACCGATGCGACACATGGTCGGTTCCGCCACGCGTCGCCTTTCGCCCAGCCATCCGTCGCAGGATGAGCACAAACCCGGTGTCGAACAACGGGACTACCAGGATCAGCGCAACCACAAAGCCGTCGAATAGCAGCGTTGCATCGGACCTGAGAAACGGGACAAGCGTGGCACCAGCCAGTATTGCGCCAATGAAAAGGCTTCCACAATCGCCCATGAAGAGACGTGCGGGATGTCGATTCCAAACGAGGAATCCGAGCTGGCTCCCACTCACGATGACGAGCACGGTAACGAGCGTCGGCCCCAGCATCGGCGCAAATGTCCAGGCACAGAACAGACATGCGGCTGTCCCGATCCCCGCGGCCAGGCCATCCATATTGTCGAGCAGGTTGAGCGCGTGCACGACCCCGCCAAACCAGATGATCGCGAGTACCGCTGCCAGCGATGGCAGGCCGCCCGGTGGACTTAGACCGAACACGAAGAGCGCACCGATCGCTAGCGACGCAACCAGCTTGGCCAGTGGCGTCAGCTGCATGGCATCGTCGGCCAACCCCACAGCGAACATCGCGAACGCCGCGCCGACAACCACCAGCGTGACGCCAGCCACGTCCATTGAGGGCGCCAGCAGCAGAACCACGGTACTTAGGCCAACGGAGGTGAACGCGATCGCGGTCCCCCCGAAGGTTGGTGTTGCCCTCTGGTGCCAGCGGTCAGACCGTGGCGGCACCACTACGCCATGCCGAACGGCGCCACGCCGGACAAGCCAACTCAACCCAAACGACACCACGGCCGCAACGATGAGGTAGGTGATCAGCTCGAATGGAGGCATGGTCGCAGAGTTGTGACGTAGCCCTCAGGCCACGACATCGGAGGGCGTTGGCGATGATTTCTCTTCGTCGAAAATGAACGGTGTTCCCTTGAGGATACCGTCACAGATCACGTCGAGCCCTTGTGTCGCACCAGGAAGGAGTCTCTCCAGGCTGTCGAGTTTAAGCACGTAGAGTGGGTAGCCGGCTCTCGGTTGCACGAAACTGAGCGGGATCATGCGCCTGAAAAAAAAGTGATACGCGTACTTGCGCGCTCGTCGTAATAGGTCGTCAGCCAATCGTTCTCGGATCGGGAGACGATCGAGGATCGCAAAGTACTCGTCAGAAGTCCCGGCATCGTGCGTCAGTCCCTTGTTTCGCACCCACGCCTCACCAGCTGCGATGACCGGAATACCGACACTCGTTAGCTCAACACCCATCTTCGTACCATAGATGATCGCCGTGTCGCACAACGACATCAAGGTATAGGTGCTCATCCGGCTCTCAGGCGGCACGATCGTAATGTTAGGCGGCAAAGTAGGAATGCGACGACCGAGCTCAACAAGTACCGGCTGGCGTGAGGCGGGAAATCCGTTCAGCTCGGCTGGGTGTACGCGGACCAACAGTTGCAACTCCGGCCGCCTGCCGAAGTACTCGCACGTGCGAACTAACCACTCCACCATGTTCGGAAAAGCGTTAGCCGGATAGTGCAACTGCGCATCCCAACTTACGTTCGTCAACAGACCGATGATGGGACGGTTCCGGTCAAGTCCGAGCGCGCCGGCCAACTCGTCCGGCGTCCGCGCGGTTGCCTGTCGATGAAACACGATCCAGTCGAACAGCCCCTCGCGCCGGCTCGTCAGGTAACTCATCAACTCACGCTCCCGTGCGGGTGTCAGGTCGAGCTCTTCCCAGGTCGACTGCGGTTCGGTCATCAGGGTGTGGTGATACGTGTCGCCATGACTGAAAATGAACCGCCGTTTGCGGTAGGCAACGTTCCAATTCGCGATCCGCACGCCCTCCTGTCGGCAGACCTCCCCCATCACGCCCCAAGGCACATAAATCCCATGGGTAAAGACCGCGCACTCGAATCCTTGGTCCCGCACGAGACGGCGGGTCGCGAACATTGTCACTAACGCGGCGTCGAGATAACGTCGCAACACCGCTTCGCCGTCACGCTCACCATCGAGTGAACCGGTCGCGAAGAATCGAAGTGCGCCCGCGTAGGCATGCTCGCCGACCGCTAGACCGTCGTAGCGATAGCCTGGGATGTCAGACACGGCCAGTGACCGCGCGAGTTCGGTGGCGGTCTGACGCTGGTCCTCGGTGACCAAAGCACTCAGTCGGTGGACACGCACACCAAGTTCACGGAACACGCGCTGGGCAGGCCAGTAGCAATCTCGGCAGAGGTCTGGTCGCGGCCCCTCACGAGCGAACCGACTGATGCGCGGGTAAAGCGACGCGTCACATTCGGCGCATGCGGCGAGCGCGGCGTCGCAGAGGAGTGCATGCGGCTCGGCGCCGCGTAACCGTAACGCAGCAGCCAGGGCGGTTTCAAGCGTGGCGGCATGCGCGTAAGAGCCGATGGCAGTCGAAAGTAGGACGCGCGGACCGTCCTTGGTTTGCGTCTGCGCTACCTCCCAGATGTCCTTCCCACGTTCGAGGATTTTTTCCCATTCCGGGTAAGCGTCGTAGCGTGCGTGGTACCAGCGGCGCAGCAGACGACTGGTCCGCCACAGTCTGGGAAACCGCCGGATGGCGTGTCTCATCAGCTCGGCCGTCGCACGTCACGCGACACGCGCGTGGATCGCGTCAGTTTCCATCCTCCAGCATGGCAAGAAAGGTTTCAACCGGCGGGATGCCCTCGATCGTCCGCCACGGTCCGTGCTCCTGGAGCATGTCGACCGAGTAGTCGCCACTCGCTACCGCCACGGTTCTTGCACCGATAGCGCGCCCGCACCGCACATCGTGCGGCGTATCGCCGATGACGAAAACCCGCTCAAGCGACACGGATCGCCCGTTCGTCGCGCCAGCGAGGGCGCGCCGCGCAATCTCCGTGCGATCACCAGTAGCTGTGGCAAATGCCCCACCCTCAAAGAAATCAAACAGCCCATAGTGCATCAGTTTGGCTCGAGCACCGGTCGGCGTGTTTCCGGTCAACAGGTGGAGCCCGATATCAGAGCGCTCTTCGCTGACGAACTGCAATACCTCACGCACCCCCGTGAGCACTCTCCCTGGCCTGAGTGGTAACACTGCCGGTAGCCGCTCCTCGTAGCTTCGGACAATTCGCTCAAGCAACGCGTCGTCCGCGGGAAGACCAAGACGGCCCAAAATAGCTCTCCCTATGGTGAAGTCGGTGAGCCCGGCTGTCGAGAGCTCCTGCAGATCCACCACTTCACCAGCCAGCTCGCTTGCAGCGGCTTCCCAGGCGAAGATCCCCGCACGCCCGGTCGTCAAGAGCGTGCCGTCGATGTCCCACAACAGTAGGGTCGTCATGTCGTCGTGTGACATAGATGCTGCTCGATCGCCGAACACAGGCTGGCACCGTCGAGTTCGTGGGCTTTAAGCACCTCAACGTTACCCCCTGACTCGGGCACACGTGTCACACCAAACCGATGGGCCGTAACCACCTGTGCCAGGTCGAGCTCCGCTAGCGTTGCCAGAAGCATCTGGCCCTGACCACCAATGAGGTAATGGTTATCGAGGGTGAAGACCGCGCGGTAACCGCGCACGGCCTCAGCAAACCACTCGCGGTCGATCCGATTCAACCATGGCAGATTGATAACCCGTAGAGCGATTCCATGGTCACGCTCGAGCTGAACAGCGGCATTGATCGCCTGGGTAAGCATGATTGGCCCGTAGCCGAACACCACTGCGTCGGTACCCTCACGGAGTACCACACCGCGTCCTTCGACCATCACGTGGTCGTCGGGCAATGCGTAGGGCACCTGGACCAGAATCGAGACGAGACGGAGATAGCAGCTCTCGTCTGTCCCGTTCACGCAGAAGTCAAAAGCCAACGCGACTTCATCTTCACAGGACGGCTCAATCATGACGAGATTCGGTACGGCGCCAAGACTCGAAATGTCTCGAACACATTGGTGCGAATGCCCTGGTCCGCCTGGCAACACTCCGGCTAACGACCCGACGTAGAGAATCTTCCGGTGCTCGGTCGCGTTGTTATAGATCTGCTCGTTCGGCCGCGACGAAAGAAAACACGAAAACGAGTGGGCTACCGGCAGAAGGCCACGCGACGCCAGACCACTTGCCAATGACACCATATCCTGCTCGGCAATACCGCACTCGATGAACCGCTCCGGGAACTGATCGCGAAAGGGAATAAGCCCACAGTCGAGGACGAGATCGGCATCAAGCACCACCAGGTTCGGATGGCGTGTAGCCTGCTCGACCAGCGCCCGTGCGTAAACGGGAATGAACCGCTGGGTTCCCGAGCGCGGCCGAGCCGGTGGACGCTCGATTGTCTCCAACCGGAGTGGCTTGGCATCAAACACAGCAAGTCGCTGATTAGCCGTCGTGGCGAGCTCGTTATGAGCACGGGTGTAGCTCTCCGGCGTCGGTGCCCCGCTGTGAAAGTGGTACATCTGATCGCCGGAAGGCATCGACGGCCCTTCCATGAACGACACCCCCTGACCTTTGACCGTATCCGCAATGATGACGCTCGGGCATGCCGTCGTCGCTCGCGCGGTCGCCAACGCACCATCGATAGCACGCATGTCGTGCCCATCGCACCGCTGAACGTGCCAGCCGAACGCGTCGAATTTTTCCTCAAGGTTGCCAAGATCGCTGACCGCGCTCACCCAAGTGTCAGATTGGATCTTGTTATGGTCGACGATGGCAGTCACTTCGTGCAGACCGAGGTTCGCCGCCTGCTGGAGCGACTCCCAAATCTGTCCCTCTTGTAGCTCGCCATCTCCGGTGAGAACGTACACGCGGCCATCGATATCAAGCGCTCGATTCGCCAACACGATCCCTTTCGCCTTTGAGATCCCCATCCCGAGCGATCCGGTGTTCATGGCCACCGTCGGCGTTCCGACATCGGGATGCCCGGGCAGTCCAGTGAGAGCCCGCAAGCGGTGTATCTGACCGAACGGCACCCGCTCAAGTGCGATCATGACGGCATAGTACGCAGGGACATCGTGTCCCTTCGACGAGAAATAAACATCGCGCGGTCTAGCGGGATCGTCGCCGATTTGAATTTCGTTAAGATGCAACCACGACACAATGTCAACACTGCTGAAGGTGGTGCCGATATGTCCCGAACCAGCTCTGGCGATCATGTAGAGCGCGTTGATCCGACAGACCGCGGCGAGGATCTCGGACCGTGCGTGCGGATCATCTTGCGCGACGCGTAGACTGCGCTGGATCTCATCGAGCGAAACGTACTGAAAGTCATTCATGAGTTGCGGACTGTTCTGGCACCGGATACGGCGTTACGTCAACTGCCGGTAGTGATAACTCACCCCTCGCCAGTAAGTGCTCAGCAAGCAGCCAGTCATCCGAATCGTTGATATCGAATCCCTCCGATCCCTCGGTGAAGAAGGGCATCACCACTTCCCCGGCAATAGTCCGCTGCTCTAAAACCACGCGGGTCCAGGCGATCTCCAAACTCGCGTTCTGAACGTAAACAACCGGCAGCGACGGATACTGACTACTGTGCCACGGCTGTCGCTCCGGACCGTATGGCAACAGGGGTGTCATCCGCTGTCCGCGGACCACCCACATCTTTGCAGGGTGCTGTCGACACAGCTCAACCGCGCGCAGCGAATCGACGCTGCGCTGCACCTGAAAATCACGCCAGGCCCGACGAATGGTAGTTGCAGTCCGGAACGGGCTGGTCGGACGCAACAGACTGAAACAATCGTAGGAACGTCCTTTACTCGCCAACTGCTGCAGGGTGAACTTGACCCACTCGATGTCCGGTGAAACGTCTCCCGCAAACTCCGCGGGACGAAGAAACGGTACGTCCGCGCCGTAATAGCGCACCATCTCTGCAATCGCCTCAGAGTCTGTCGACACGATGACGTCGGCGAAGATCCCACTCTCGATGGCCTGACCGACCGTATACGCGATGAGCGGGTGGTCACCGAGACGACGAACGTTCTTGAACGGCACCCGTTTCGAACCTGAACGCGCAGGAATCAGCGCCACGATGGAAGGTGACGGGGCCGTCTTCGCGGTGTCCATTACACGGTAGCCGAGTTGTGGTGGATGTAGACGGTCTTCAGATCGGAATAGACGTCGAGCGCTTCGGCTCCGGCCTCACGGGTCCCATTGCCCGACTGCTTCAGGCCGCCGAACGGCATGTGGGGCTCGCTCCCGTACGTGGCACCGTTGACGACAGCGACACCGCTCTGAATGCGACTGATGAACGTCATTGCGCGGTCCACGCTCGCAGTGTGAATCGCCGCGGTCAGACCGAAGGGGGAATCATTTGCTAACGCGACCGCTTCCTCAAAATCCCTAACGCGGTAGAGGCAGGTGATGGGGCCGAAGAGTTCAGCCTTGGAAATCGCGGCGTCGACCGCGGCATTTTCGACGATCGTTGGCGCCATGTAGTAGCCGTCTTTGTGTGCGTCATCGATGAGGCGTCCACCGCCGGTCACCACTGATGCTCCCAGTTCTCGGGCGCGCTCGACCGCTGCAACCATGTTGGCGAGTTGAGCCTCGTTGATGACCGGCCCGAAGTCATCGGTGTCCGCCGGGCCGAGCGTGAGTCGGCGAGTGGCTTCCGTCAGCATGATCTTGAACCGGTCGTAGACCTCGTCGAAGACGATCAGACGACTCCCCGACGCGCACCGCTGACCGGCGTTGCTGAACGCCGATCCGATCGCCGCCCGCACAGCGCGCTCCAAATCGGCATCGTCGCAGACGACCAATGGGTTCTTCCCGCCAAGCTCAAGGCACACTTTGGCAAGTCGGCGACCGGCAGCTTCAGCAATCCACTTCCCCACCTCGCATGAGCCGGTGAAGCTCACGATGTCAACATCGGGGTGCTCGACGAGCGGTCCACCAGCCTCCGGTCCGTACCCGTGCACGACCTGGAAGACGCCGTCTGGTGCGCCCACCTCATGTAACAGATGCGCGAAGGCCCAGGCCGACAAGGGAGTGTCCTCGGATGCCTTCAAGATCGCGGCGTTCCCGCACAACAGTGCCGGAAACGCCTTCCACGCGACGTTCGCGATCGGCGTATTAGCCGCGATAATCAACCCGGCCACGCCGAGGGGTTGGCGGATGACCATCGCTGCCCGGCCGGGTACTCCACTCGTCGTAGTCTTGCCGTAAAAACGCCGCCCCTCCCCAGCCACGAAAAAACCCATTTCAATGGCTGCACCAACCTCACCGAATGCGTCCTTTCGTGACTTCCCAGTCTCTTTCGCCACGATCTCGGCCAACTCCGATTGATACTGCTGCATCGAGACTGCCATCGCACGCAGCACGTCGCCGCGCCGAGCCACGGTCTCTGCCGCCCAGGACGGTTGCACTGCCTGCGCGACATCCACCGCCTGTCGAACATCGTCCGACACAGAACGTGCGACCTGACAGACCAGACGCCCGTTAGTCGGATCGAGCTTGTCGAAGGTGTGACCAGATCTCGCTGGAAGATCCTCACCGGCGATCCAATTAGGCACGAATGACGGCACGCTAAAGTCGATCATCGGCTACCAAGCTGTAAATCCACCATCCACCCGAAGGTCGATACCGGTTACGTACGATGATGCTGACGACGCCAGAAACAGCAGCGGCCCTTTCAGATCGTACGGTGATGCCATCCGTCCAAGCGGTACTCGCGCGCTGTATTTCTGTTGGAATGTCTCGTCCTGTTCACCCAAGACCCCGCCGGGCGACAGAGCATTCACTCGAACACCCTGTCGGCCCCACAGCGTCGCGAAATACTTCGTGAGGCTGACAACGGCCGCTTTTGACGCACCGTATGAAGGTATCTTTAGAAAAGGTGGCGTGCCGGACAGGTGCTCATAGAGCCGCTGATCCGGCGAGACAGAAGCATACATCGAACCGACATTGACAACCGAACCCCGACCATGGTCCGCCATCAGCCCCCCGACAACCTGCGTGACCAGAAACGTGCCGGTAAGATTGACATCGACCATTTGACGAAAAATTTCGACGGGTAAGGTATCGATCGTGTGTCTGTCTGAAGGAGTGTCCGGTGCCTGATCGACACCAGCGTTATTGACGAGCACCGTGGGACGCTCGAAGTCAACCACAACACGCTTTAGCGCCGCTTCAATGGAACCGCGATCGGTAATGTCGCAATCAACTTGCTGCAACCAACCTGCATCAACGCGATCGGTCAAGTCTTGAAAACCTGGCGACGGCAATGCGCCTGGCAAATCGAACGCCGCTACACGCGCACCGGCATCGAGCAATGACTCGACCCACACGGGACCCAACCGTCCCAGTGCACCGGTCACGATCGCGACGTCACCGTCGAGCCTGAACACGTTGTTGGCCACGCGTCGAATCGCCAAGAACCTTAGCCGTAATATCGTCGTCTTCCGCCAACGGTTCGGTAATGGCGCGTCCGATCACGTTGTCGAGTTCGAATGGTGGCAATCCGTCACCCGGTGACTTGATAGCGACGTCCGCAGCTGTCAACACATGACCCGCCGGAAGGTCACGGGCCACCACCAGTTTCTTACCCATCTTGAGAACGGCAGATGCCTCGCTCGTGTACGCTTTCTTCTCGCCATCACCGAGCGCCTGATGGAGTCGATTGAGGTCTCGTACCATCTTACGCATACCAACCGGCTCAAGCGAAAACGCGTGGTCGGTCCCCTTCATGGCGCGATTCAAGGTGAAGTGCTTCTCGATGACCCGTGCACCAAGCACGTAGGCCGCCGTTGCCATAGCGATTCCATTGTCGTGACCCGAATACCCGATCACGATGTCGGGAAACCGCTCGCGATACGCCGAGATAACACGAAGATTCAATTCACTAAATTCAGCCGGGTAGCCGGCAGTGCACTGCATAATGCATAACTCGGTATTGAGCGGCATGACTGCGTCATACGCACGTTCGACGTCCACCATGGAAGCTCCACCGGTGCTCACTAGCATCGGCCGACCGAACGTCGCGGTGCGCCGGAGCAGTGGGATATTGCGCAGGTCGCCAGACGCGATCTTGAATGCCGGAACGCCGAACTCGGCCAAAAACTCGGCGCTCTTGAAATCAAACGCGGTGGCGAAGAAACCGACGTCAAGATCTGCCACTAACTCCAAAAGCGCGGCGTATTCCGCCCGCTCGAACTCGAGCGCTTCCCGATGCTCTCCATACGTGGTGCCAAAGCTGTTCTCATGGTCGTAGGGCTTTGCGTACATCGCCCTCGAGTACAATCCTCGATTATCCCGTTTCTGCAGCTTAACCGCTGACACACCGCATGCTGCGGCCTGCCGGAACAACTCGCGGCACGTCTTGAGGCTTCCTTGATGGTTATGCCCGACCTCGGCGATAACGTAGCATGGGCTGTCGTCCGAAATTTCGTGTGATCCGATCTTCAGCGTGCGAGTCACACTACACCTTCCGTTTCAGGCAACTCGCAAATGCCTTCTTCCCTAGGGTTCATTCCGAAAAGCGCTCTTCACTGGCACAGTGACCGGCCGGAGTTGCTCGACCAGTCGTGCCCATCCGTACTGCGTCTGCGCTGTCCGCCGCGCGGCACGCCCAATTCGCCTAAGCTCAGCAGCGGAAGGCAACTGCGTGCATTTATGAATATCGAGTACGTTGTCGTCGTGGGTGAGCCCGGCCGGTGAATGTTCATCCAAGTTGGTCAGAACCGCGCAGCCACAATCCATCGCGGCATTGACTGTTGTGTTGTTGGCCCGCAGCCCACGCTCGAAAAACGCCGCCAGCAACGACGCGTTCAGCAGGTGGTTGTACACTGCGGTGTCCGACAGGTAACCGAGGAAATACACGCGTCCTTCGAAAATCGCCTGCAGCTCCTCGAACGTGACTACGAACGAACCATCGAAACTCGTGTTTTCGTGTAATGCCGTTGAGACGTAGACCGAGTAGCTATGCCCCGTTTGGTCAAGTAAATCCCGTAACTTGCGGTAGAGAGGCACTCGGATCTTATGCGCCATTCCGAACGTGAAAACCGCCATCTCGGTCTGCTCGAAGCGTTGCGCATTCAGGATAGTCCCCGGGCACCAGAGTTCACGCACATCCGGCCGGTGATTTCGCAGATCGGCGACCAATTCGCTGTTACCGCAATGTACCCGGTCCGCCGCAACCAAAAGGCGCCGTTCCGGTGCTGTGTTATCAAAGGCGTGAAAGAAGACATCGAACTCACCGCTGTGCTCCCTGACCCACCCATCCAGAATTCGAACATGTGGTTCTGAAAACTCAGACAATTTGACAGAGAGTAGCGGTCGCGAGTATCGCGTGTGCTCAAGGCCGAGCACACTGACGATTGGAAGGCCGAGACGTTCACCCAGGATCGCATTGAACTTCGCAATGCCGCAGGTCCACGGATTGAGGTGATAGCCGGCGATACAATCGAACATGAGCCAAGTACTCAGCAACAACGACCGGCCTATTGTAGTGGATTAGCTCGCAGGATTTCATCGAGCGACCGGCTCGACCCTGTGCCTCAGTCGCTAGGTCCATTCTGTCACCTATCTGACACAGGGAAGTTCTATTTTGCCGCAGCGCGAGAGCTTGACAAAGATCTGGATCAGAAGGCACACCCGCGACCGTCATGGCAGTCAGCGCTGCCGCGTAGACGTGCTTCGATTACCGCGTGGATGGTACAGCACCTCGTCAATAGCACACCCGGAGATATCCGATCCGGGAAAGCTCAAAAAAACGGGTATCGATGACCGTCCAGTGAGACCACACCACCGCGTTTCAGCGGGATTCTTGATGAGTTAACCGAAGCAAGGCCGATCGACGTCCAGACCAGCCACCGAGAGAATCGACAACAACTCCGTTGCCTGACGGCGACGTGCACGGCAAACAACGCGCGGTGCGACATTGAGACCGGGTCGAAACCCTTCGTTGAGCATCAGCTCCAGCACCGCAATTTGATTAGCCTCGACGGCCGCCTCCCACGCACTAAGTTCCACTGCTCCGGCGCCAAGAATACCAGCGCGGACGCGCTGGGGAACATCCGGATTGACACCATCGGCAAGCTGCTGCACGACTTCCCATCCAGACTGAAGGGCAACCGCTTCGGCCAGGTTCACTGGTGTCCGTGGCCAGAACGGGTGCGACCCCGACGCGGCTAGAAATACCAAAGCGAAACACCAACCCGCGACCACGAGCGGGCCAGCCGCCGTCATTAGGCTGACCACGTCAGGCCGAGCCGTGCCGTTCCACCATTGCAGCCGCTGCTTTACCATGAAGAAATCGCGTCTATCGATATGTATCGAGCCAAGGCGAGAGCGTCCGGTTCTCAACAAAATACGGTGACGGAACATCCTTTCTAATCATCACCCCACGTAACCGCAACACCAGGTTCCGAGTATTCGGATCGGCCTCGACTTCAGAATCTTGCAGAACTTCGTGAATGAACGCCCAGTCGTTGGCCTGCCGATACGCCTGGTAACGCAGAGCGTGCAGCAAACCGACCGTGCGTACCGACCAGCCGATGCTCACAATCAGACAAAGGCCGGCCAAGGCACCAGCAACAATCCCTGAGCGCGTCCGCACACAGCCGAGCGCCTCACGAACTACGGCAAACACTGCGCACGCATAAAGGATCCCGGCCGGACTCAGAATAACGTCCTTTGTGTACGCATAGCTGAGTGTCCCGTTCGCTGCAAGCATGGCCCAAAAGATGACTACGAACCGGTCAGCATCCTCGAATCTGCCATGAATCCAATGGCCGAACCGACGGATGGAAAACCAAACCACCATGGCCGATGTGATGGTCGATGTCGCCAAGTTGACCCACATCCAGGGTGGTACAATCCCGTGCACCAACCGCTCGCTCAACGCCCATACGCCAGCCCGCGGCTCGGCAAAGAGTACAGACAGCCAGGATGTAGCGACATTGTAGGTGTAGAACGGCCAGGGATTCGCTTCGAAGCGGTCGATCAGGACCGACGGATCGAGGAACTGAAACCCGAAACCACTCGATCGCTCATCCAGGCCTGGTGTGCCAACATCGAGGTACAAGCGAAGGCCGAAGTAGGCGAATACCAGCGCGGTGCTGGTGACAAGTCCCGAGCGCGAGACCCCCCTCCACCCAAGAACCCATGCCACTCCCAGAGCGAACCAGACGAGGATGCCGGACTCGAGTGTCCCCAGCGCGACTAACACGGCAAGGACAGCCGTCCCGTCGGCGAACCATCCACGCCAACGCGCAGTGGCAATCAGTGTCAGGATGAGTAGGCACACGATCTCCAGAAAGTGGTTGATGGGATACGCCTCAAGAAAGAGAACATTCGAAGTGTGAAGCCCAAAGAACGTGACACCACCTACAGTGGCAGCAGCGAACCCAGCCCCGCTCCTTGGTGAAAGTAGTGTTACCAGCAGCAGTACCGACGCAACGGTGAGCAGTACGTGAAACCCCACGAAGGCACCAAAAAGATCGTGGCTGAAACTGTCGTACAGGAGCTTGCTCTGAACGACTCGGAACGGCCGAAAGTATGCCCGCGTGTGGAGTTGGTCCCAGAATAGCTCGCGAACCGAGTCCGTTTGTTGAGCCTTCACGATCGGGTCGAGCCCGTCGTGAAGTGTGAGCGGCTTCTGCACCAGGCAGTAGCTCACACCGGCGCTCAACGACAACATGGTGACAAGCGTGGCAAGATGCCATCGGTTGATCCACATCAGTGGTCTGCGTTGATCGGGAGCGTCCGGCCCCATCGTCAATTGGCTTTGGGTTCCACACCGCGCGTGCATGTGCGTACGGACTCGTAGCGCCCGAGCCGGTCGTTAACGCGTACTCGGAGGATATCCATGAAGGCGTTTGCGCCGTTAAACAGGTCGACTCGGCTGTCCGCATCATAGTGCCACGTCAGCGGCACCTCGCCCACCGAATAACCCATCTTGGTAGCCAAGAAGAGCAACTCAACATCGACGCCGAAACCGTCGAGCCGTTGTGTACTGAAGACAGCCTCTGCTGCCTGTGCGGTAAACAGTTTGTAGCCGCACTGGGTATCTTGAATGCCGGGGACGACTAGTAGACGGACCAGCCAGTTGTAGGCCCGCCCGATCAAATGCCGAGACAACGGTTCACCGACCCGTTGTGCACCCGTGGCTTCCCGTGAGCCAACCGCGACGTCGACTGACTCGGCCGACCGTGACGCAAAGAACCGATCGATCTCGGCTGGCTTCATAGAGAGGTCGGCATCCGCCATGAATCGCCAGTGGCCGGTAGCCGTGAGCATGCCGTGCCGGAGTGCAGCCCCTTTCCCTGCGTGGGCTGTTTGGACGAGATGAATGCGTCGGTCTCTAGCAGCATGCATCTCAACCACTTCAGACGTGGCGTCTATGCTGCCGTCGTCAACGACGACAATCTCCCACGACACTGCCCACACATTGAGGTGGGCGCACCACGCCGTGAGCGTCGCGCCCAGTCGGCCCTCCTCGTTGTACGCGGGTATGACAACAGAGACGAACGGATCATTTGGACTCTTCAAAGCTCACCGATAGGTCGCCGACAAGGCACATCATGGCTCGCCGGTGACTGCGGGCGGTGGTTGCTTCTCCATGACCAGCACGCGCCCCTTTCCGAGCCAGTCCATCTGGTCTTCGAGATCGGGACGAGATCGGCACCCCTCCAAGATGAAGAGCAACCGGAGAAAATCCTTATTGAGCAAGGTGATGTGAGATGGATCGACATCGAACTGTGTTGTAAACGCCAGGAGCGTCTGTGGATCCGGGTTAAACCGCGTTGTACAGTAGACGAAGCACGACGTCATCCGTACGATGTTTACTACGGTCTGCTTGACCTGGAAGACGGTGAGATGCTCCAAGACCTCTCGACAGATCACAAGATCATATGCATTGTCTGACTTGATCGGATCATAAGTGTTGCCTGTAATTATCCGATCTCGCACTTCCGGAGTTGCGAGCTCGCGACTGCCTGGGGAAAAATCGATGCCGTCAGAACTCACACCGAGTTCCCACAGCAGGTGCATCAGCGCACCCGGACCACAACCTAGGTCGAGAACATTGGTCGGCCTGAAGATTTCCTTGATCAACTGCGGGTTCTTTCCCTCGATCCGACGCCGTGTCTCCAGGGAGTAATTGTTGTCCTCCGCCCGCCAGTCACCAGTAAAGTACTCGGCGTCATAGTGCTCGGGCGAAATCGGCTGCTGGGAAAAAATGGCGGCTTCGAACTCGGTTACAGTCATAGGACATCTTTCCGGATTTCGGTTGTGAAGCGCTCAAGGATGCGGCTCGATGAATCGCGGACCGTATCGAGATACACGATGCTGATGGTGTGGGCACGGCAAATTTCGATCTGCCGCTGAGGCAAGCAGCCATCCCAGTCCTTTCCTTTTACGTAATAGCGCGGCCGGAGCTCAGTCAGGACTGTTTCCGTATCAACCTCACTGATGTGCGTGTACGCGATGAAGCGGATCGCATCGAGGATCTCGACCCGCTGCTCCACTGGTAAAAGCGCCGGGTGCTTGGCCCGCACGTAGCGGTCTGGTGCGATGTTGCACAACAGCGGCGAACCGAGCGCGGTTGCCGCCCTGAAGTATTCAATGTGCCCAACGTGGAGAGGGTCGAATGCGCCGTCGACCATGGCAACTTGCCCCCTCAAATCCTGCAAGTCAGCAAAGCTCAGGATCATGAATCAGCCACGCTCAGAACGGAGGGTCGTGTTCTTGCCAGACTCGTCCAGGCTTGCTCAAACACGGCCGACTACCTCCCCCATTCTCACATCCCTGTCGACGTCTGTCCTGGCCCGCACCTCGAGCGGAAACCACAAGAGCGCACGGTAGCTTTCCCCGCATGTTAGTACTGGCCTTATTCCGTTCCCACTTCTACCCGTAGCTTTATCGCGTGCTCCTTCTGCCGTACAGCGCACGAGGCACATGTGCGTAAAACCGGCACCTGTCACGAACAAAGTAGCGGATTCCTTCGTAGCAAATACTAGCTTCGCCTTCATCTGCAGTCGTTTCAGCATCTTGTCACGCACTTTAGTTCAGAATCCCAAGGCGCTATGGACGCGAGGTCGTCTCGTATCTCGCGCCATCGATCGCAACATGACCAAGTCTTTTCCAGTTACGGTTTGCTCGATTCTTCAACCAGTAGCCGTTTCTCCTTGAGTTCTTCGAGCGCTGTATCAAACAGGTCGACCGCCATACCCGGATCCTGTCTGGCCCACTCGATTAACTCCGCCATGCCCGTATCGAATGAAACTGTGGGCCGGTACCCGAGTGTCGCTTCGGCACGGGTGATGTCGGCAACACAGTGCCTGATGTCGAAACGCCGACCCGTGTTGAGCACGGTTGGGTCGATCTGCTTACCAAGTAGACGCGCCAGGGTCCGGGCGATCTCAAGAATACTGATCCGATTGCCTGAGCCGAGGTTAACTGGTAGGAAGTCTGCACCGGAAGTTTCAAGCATGAGCACTAATCCATCGACGACGTCGTGGATCGAGACGAAGTCACGAAGCTGCCCACCATCCTCAAAGATAACTGGTGGCCGATCATTCAATAACCGTCCGAGAAAGATCGCAGCGACGCCTGCATAAGGATTGCTGAGGCTTTGTCGTGGCCCATACACGTTAAAGAATCGCGGGGCTACCACCGGAATCCCATATGTCTTGCCGACAAGCAGCGCCATCTCTTCCTGGTGGAACTTGGTCATCGCATAGATGTTGTCGCGATAGAGCGGCTTATCCTCCGATGTGGGTCGTGGCTGCAGATTCCTCTCACAAGTGGGACACTTCAGCTCCCAGTCGTGGGCAGCAAGCTGCGATCGACTGCGAAGCCCGCAGTGCCGTGGACCGCACGATACGCAGGCATACGCTCCTTCACCATACACGCCCACCGAGGAAGCTACGATGACCTTATTGACGGTGTGACGCTCGTTCACCAGGATGTCCAGTAGGAGTCCGGTGGCACCAGTGTTCACCGCAACATAGCGATCGATCTGGTACATACTCTGCCCAACACTCACGGCTGCCGCGAAATGCACGATCGCATCGCTCTTGAGGACAAGCTGCTGAAGCACGTTCCGGTCACGTACGTCTCCGTGTACGTAGGTGGCCCGTGAGTTCACGTACGGTGGCCAAGTACCGGATCGGTGCACTTGGGGTTCTAGATTATCGAGTACCGTGACGTCGTAGGATCGCGCCACAAGCACATCGACCAGATGCGAACCGATGTATCCGGCACCTCCGGTCACCAGGATCTTACGAATACTCATGAGATCTCGTGGTCATTCACTGAACGGCGGTACGCATCACCCGCATAACAGCCTCAAAGCCAAGTCCCTCGTGGGCACTCACATCGACGGTTGCGAAACGCGCCGCTCCCATGGCCGAGTAGGCATGACGCGCGAAATAGAGGTGCGTGCGAAGAAAACGTGAATCAGAGAACAATGCCACGGTTGGCACCCCAATCATCGGTGCCAGCCAGGCCAAACTCCCGCAGGTTCCGACGAACTCTTTAGCTCCAGCGATAACCTGCGTCTGCAGTTCAAGGTTGTTCTGTGGTCTCATCATCTCGTCGAGGTAAAACACGCGATCATGACGATCGAAATCGTAGTCTGTGTGATCATCAACGGCGATGCCCGTATTAAGTATCACGATACTCGCCACCTCGGACAGTTGTTCAACGAGCGCGTGAAGCACCAGACGGTTTCGCGTGGAGTCGGGCAACGACTGCGCCGTGTACAGCTTCACTGCAACGTAATCTTTGGGCAGGCCGCTTAGATCGAACGTGGAACACGGCGTCAAGCCGGCGAAACGCGTGCGCTCCTGGACATGGCTGATCGGCCGGTGTCCCAGCCAGAACTGCCGGAACAGCTTGTACATCGCCGACGGATGTACAACCCGATGTCGAGAAAACCCGGCCCGGTCGCATGCGAACTGGATCAGTTCGCGGTCAAAGTCAGACGAGTGGAGCTGTTTCTGGCTCCCCTCAGCGGCCTCACGTCTAATGGAGTTCCGCCTTGCAAACGTGTGTAGATCCACATATTCGAAGATTTCGACATAGTGGTCTGCCAGGCCGTGATACCACGATGCCACACCACCACGTGAAATCGCCACGGCCGAGGCAGGATCCCATCCATATTCCGTCTTGAGCCAGCGAAGAAACGGGAGCCAATAGAGCACCTCGAAGCCAACTTCTGAGAGCCACGGGCCGAGCACGAGCGGAACATCACTTCGGACGACACCCCGGATCTGTCGCTCGACGTGCCATTCTTGCCGACGTAGCGTGAGGAGCTCATTGGTGCGGCGGCTCCGCCTGGAGAGGCGCACGAACGGCTTGTGTAGAGCGCGCAGGCGGCGAAGTCCCGCGCCCGCAAAGTTGACGACCGTGGTACGACCGTTTCGTACTCGCTCTCGCATCCACTTCCAGTACCACGCTGCACGTTTCGAGTAGTACCGCCACTTCTTGCGAAGAAGGTTGCTGATGCGTGCGCGGCCACGTGTGAGGAACCGAACCAATAGCGAAATACCCGAGCGCGCCTTACGAAGTGCAATCGGTAGCTCGCTAACGGGGCTCATCATGCATTCCCTTTGACGCCCCCGCATGCAGTCACAGCCTCATCAGTCGCCGTTACACAGAGTCGTGCACCGTTCATACGCGGTAGGACGCGCTGAATGAGCTCGAGATGACGAGGGTCGAATCGGTCCCGCTCGCTCCAAACAGCCGTCGCCGGAACGCCAAGAAACGGCGCCAGGTATGCAAACCCTCCATAGGTGCCTACAAAGGCGCGCGCCCCAGTGACTACCGCAGTCTGCACAGCGAGGTTGTTCCGTGGTGTCATGACGACATGTCCTGAGAGATCGCGATGGTGGATGTACGGGTAGCTTCCATGATCGTCGATCTCAAGTGCGGTCGACAGCGACACGATGGGACCCTCCTCGGCCAATCGACTCATCATCGACGTCACGAATGCGCGATTCTGTGATGTCGAGGTGAAGCAGTCGTTGTAATAAAATTTGACGGCGACGTACGATTCGGGAAGCTCCAAGTCGAATCTGTCAGGGGCCTGACCAGTCAGTGGAGCGAAGCGCGTGTGGCGGCTCACCCAGGCCGTCCGGACGTGCTGCCACCAATAGGGCTGCATCAACCGGTACATAAGGGACGGATGCAAAACCTCAAGGTGCGGTTCTCGAAGTTCGAGCCGGATGCGGTCGACCAGCTCGTGGTCGAAGGTGGTCATCCGCACCTGTTTCTGTTCCCCCAGTTCCCGGCGTCTCTGCTCATTGCACCGCCGAAACTCATTCGGGGACAGGTGATCAAACACATCACGATACCGAGCCCCGAGGCCCTGGTACCAGCTCTCTACTCCCCCACGAGAGACAACCGTCACACGCTTCGGCTCAAGTCCTTCGCTTTCGACAACCCAACGCAGGAACGGCACCCAATACAGCAGCTCGAAACCGACCTCGCCCAACCATGGTCCTGCGATTACGGGACGGTTCGAGCGAATGAGGCGTCGTAGCGTGGCACGCACGTCAGCCGACACCACTTCTGCATAGACACGCGCAGCGAGACGCCGTGCCGGACGCGGCATCCATCGCTGTGCGACGCCTTTTAGTGCTACAGCACCCCTCATGTCTGCAGCACCTCGCCAATCCGACGTTCCGCCTCAGACCAGTCATCGTTGGAATCGATGGTGAGTGTCTCCGTTGGCGAAAGCACGAACGGATGGCAGTTGTCGCCGTAGAGGCTCCGTTGGCCAATGAGTGTCCTGGACCAGCATGCGTAGACCGTACCGTCGCGAACGTAGGCCGGACGCGCATCCTGTCGGCGGGTCACTGCCGTGCTTTTGGAGAGAAACGGCACGAGACAACCATCTTCGATCCGCATGACGTAGTCGGGTGAAACATGCAGCGGCAACTCCACAACACTGACCACAGAGTCGGCATCGGTCTCATACAAGAGTTCGACCGCTTTCGCGACGTGTTGCGGACGGCGCAGCGGGGAAGTCGGCTGGAGCACGAGGACGACAGTAGGAGACCATCCCTCAGTCTCTAGCCACGTTACCGCGTGCTCGATCACGGGCCGCATTGGTGTCGCATCCAGAGCCAGTTCAGCCGGACGTCGAAACGGAACCTCAAGTCCACACTCTCGTCCGATCCGCGCGATCTCGTCTGAGTCGGTCGAAAGAATCAGCCGATCGACGACACCTGAGGCCCGAGCTGCCTCCGCCGCATAGGCGATCAGCGGGCGACCGCCTAGCGCACGGATGTTCTTGCCAGGCACGCCCTTTGAACCCCCGCGTGCCGGCACAACGGCTAGTACGTGGTCAGCCATCGTTACACCGGCCGGGGTGCGTTCTGCACCATACGCACCTCATCGAATAGCTGCTGCACCGCCCCTGCCGACGGCAGGGCACCACTAACTGGTTGACGCGGCCGACAGATGTACCCCACATGCAAATGGTCGGCCGCGTAATCGGTACGCACGATGCCAAACCCAGCCCGAGTCAGGTACGCCTCCATCGTTGTCTCAGTAAGATAGTACGGGTGGTCGACCTTCACCGACTCTTCTACCGACCAATGCCTTAGACAGGCAGCGCGAAAGTCAACGATATCCACAAAGAAGACACCGTCCGTGCGCATTAGCCCATGGATCGACTTGAGAGCACGCGAGATATCAAGGAGGTGGTCAACGGTCTGACACATCACGACGATGTCGAACTGCTCCCCCCCTGGATCGAAGTCCTCGATCAGACCGGTGAATGTGTCGAGCCCGCGTCGTCGTGCCTTCTCGATCTCGGCCGGAGCAGGGTCGAGAAGGGTGCCACGAAGGCCGAAACGAGTAGCGAGCGCATGGGCAACGACACCGGTTGAACCACCGATATCAAGTAACGTTCTGTAGTCGCGTCCCTCGACATATGGTTCAAGGAGTGCGGCACGCTCTTCGACATAGTCGTGCTGCTCAGCCTGAACGGTCGTCGCATCGATAAGACGGCCGTGGTACGCACTCACCAACGGGCGATAGACGTGGGCGTAGAATTCACGGTAGGCGTCGGCGGTCATCACCGGATTCAGAAACACCAGACCGCACCCCTGACAGGCGTGAGCCTGAACCGAAAAGCGGTAGCGATCACGATGCGTCAACACAACGAATCGCTCGTCACCACAGAGATTGCAGCTGCTAACCGGCGAAACCGACTGCGCGCCGTAATCGAAAGCGACTGCTTCGATCCGCTGGTGCCTCTCGTCGTCCGTGATTCCCATCACCGTTTCACAGCGTGCACGCAACGTCGCTGAACTCGGATCCCGTGGCCACGTCCTTACGGACAAGCCGCACGACATCTCTTCGACCCCGCGACTCGAACACGTGCCACAACGGACGGATGGCGAGTTCGGTGATCGACGTACCGCGCGACCCAACGAGGCATGAGCGTTGGATTGAGTACCGGCATCTTGATCGCATTGGTCCGGATCTTGACAAAGAGCACCAAGCCCTTTTGATCATCGGGCGTGGCTCCTTTACTGACCTAGTCAGTGTTCCACTCAGACGGTGCCTCCTGAACGTATGTCGCATCGAGGGAAACTGCTGAAAATCTAGTATCGCTATGAGCACATCCGTCATCTGAAGCAGTGCCCGCACTACGAAGTAGTTCAGCGATGTTAGTGCCAGGATCAAACCCGACTCGTAAGTCGGTGCGCGAACAGACCTTTCCAAAGCGACGGGTTCCGTAATCGTCACATCTTCCGTCGTTTAGGCGAGGCACTAGTATGTGAGCTGCTTGTCAATACACAGCTTCTTTGTTGCCAGATGGTTAGCGATTCGCTCGCCGGCATGCCCGTCGCCGTACAACGTATCTCTCTCTGCTCGCCCGCGCGCCAGATGCGTTTCGATGGCACGACGAATGGAGTCGCAGTCGTAGTCGACGTCGATAACGTTGCTACCGCGCTCCCGTCCACGTTGCCTCGTTCCAATGTTGACCGCCGGCACACCCAGAAACGATGCTTCTCGAATCGCCACGCTCGAGTTGCCGACGATGCACGAGCACTGCAGCATTAGGCGAAGGAAATCCTCAGGCAACATGTTGCGAAATACGTGCAATCTGGCGTCGGCGTGCTTCTCGCGGAAGATCCGAATGCCTTTTGACGTCCCTTCCGATCCGGCGTCAACATTCGGCCAAAACCACAAGGTCGGTAGATCGAGAGCATGTATCGCGTGGAGAGTTTCGTCCACCTGCCGGCGGGCTTCAGTGTGCTCAGTGGTCACAGGATGCTGCAACACGATCAGAAAACCGCTACTCAAGTCCACATGCTGCCCTACTCCGCCGTACTTGTGCACTGGATCGAACGGCACGCCCTCCTCGGCGAGCACTGCGGCCGCGAGGTCGATTGACGGACATCCGGTGCAAACGACTCTCTCCGGATCCTCACCTAGCTTGATGACTCGCTCGCGAGCACGGTTCGTCGCCACGAAGTGGATGTCTGACAGTTTCGTCACCGCGTGACGGACCTTCTCGTCGATCGACCCCGTCACCTCACCACCTTGAACGTGTGCGACCGGAATATTCATATACGAAGCGGCTACGGCGGTGGCCAGCGTCTCGTAACGGTCGGCGACCGTCACCACGACGTCTGGTTGCAAGTCGTCGAAGACCGTGGCCAGCTCGACTAGACCCAACCCGGTCGATTTAGCCGACGTGACGAGGTTCTCTCCTTCGAGCACCATGTAGACTCGCCTGGCGATTTCGAACCCATCTTGCTCGAGACTCTCGATCGCATGTCCGTACCGCTCAAGGAGTGCCGAAGCTCCAACCACGAGTTGGAGCTTGAGCTCGGGATGGTTAGCTATGCCCGTCAGAGCCGACTTGATCCGCGAATAACTGGGCCGCGCCGTAACAAGGACGCAGACTCTCCGGCTCACAGCACTCGCTCCTCAAAGTCATTCTCGTTCAACACGGTATCTGCTTCAATCCGACGTCTTAGTCGGCGTCCGATGACTTCAGGCAACCGCGCGGCAGGAATTCCTGTTCCCGGCTTTTTTGCCACGAGGTGGTCGGCCCGTAACATGGTCCCTGCATCCAAGGTCGTATTGAGTACGACGCTTCGCGTGAAGATGCTTCTGAGTGAAGCCGTTTCCCGCGCTGCAGCTTCCTTGTCAATCGGATGGGCCCGCATGCGCTCGATAAAGCGTACTCCGGTAACAAGCTGCCGTAACTCGTCTATCGTCAGCGAAGCGATGACGTCAGGCCCGAACATCTCGCGACTTAGTGCGACGTGCACTTCCAGCACGTCGGCTCCGAGCGTCGCTGCCGCCAGACCTGGATAAATCGTGCCTGAATGGTCGGAGAGCCCAACTGGACAATGAAAGCGCTCGCGGAGAACCTGCAGCATGTTGAGCCCTATTTTCTCGGGTGGACATGGATAAGCCGTGGTGCACTGCAACACCGAACCGTCGGCCCCTTGGGCCCGTAGCCGGGCCATCGCCTCGTCGAGCTCGGCAAGTGGACTCATCCCCGATGAAAGCAATACCGGCTGCCCGGTCATTGCAACTCGGTCTAACAACGCGTGGTTACTGACTTCGCCCGATGCAATTTTCCACATAGGCATGCCGATCCGACTGAGCATCTCGACGGCTTCAAGCGAGAAGGGCGAACTCAGAAACACCAGTCCCTGCTCGCGCGCATGGTCTGCTAATCCCCTCCATTGATCCTCACGGAACTCCATCCGCTGCCAATACTCATACCGTGTCTGGTCTTGGCGGCTGAACACGACACGGAATGGCTCGCTCAGCGTGCTCTCGGCGGCGGCGATGTGAGTCTGGAACTTGACAGCATCAGCGCCAGTGGAAGCAACAGCGTCGATGAACGCATGAGCCAACCCCAAGCTGCCGTCATGGTTCAGTCCCACCTCGGCAATCACGAAACACTTTCCGGTACAGAGGTTGACAGATGTAGTCATTCGTCCCAACTCACGCTCACGTCCACGAATCGCTTATCGACGACCAGGTCCAGAAGCATCAGCGCGAACTCCGTACACCGGCAGCCAGTCCAACCAGCGGAGCCAGCATCCGACCACGCCATGAAGACACACACGTGGGGCTAGCTACCTGACTGGCGAGTGCCTCGATCGCATCTGCGAACCGCGGGGTGGCCGCCACGTCGAGCCCGCCGGGACGGATGAAGGTTTCAAGAAAGCCACGATTGACGTTTGACGGCACCGGCACGTCAAGTATCCTGGAAACATGCTGGACATGCTCGTCGAGCGTTCGCGCAGCGCGCACCAGGCCACCGCCCACGTCGAGTAGATAGTGGAAATGAAGCGTCCCGGTCTGGCTCGCAGCATGCTCCTGCGGACAGACCGCGTGGATGCTCTTGCCGACTATACCTGCCTCGAGAAACGCGCTGGTATTGAGACCGACCACCGCGGCACTGTACCAAAGTGATTCGAAGTAATCCTGCCGTGCCTTGTCGTCGATCGGATTGCGACCAAAGAGAACTACCGGGCCCAACGCTGACAGATTGCGCCCTTCCCACTCGTGCAGCCGGCTCGGGTGAGGCCGGACGAGAATGCCCGCGGTGCGCAAGCGCTCATGGGTGCTTGCGCGAATGGCTTGAATCCAGCGACACACGTAATTTGCCTCCGGCGGCTCACCGCGAAACGGAGACGAGCAGACATAGAGGAGAAAGGGTCGCTCCGCAGGCAATCCAACAGTCGTACAGAAGGTCACGCGATCCCGGATTGGCTGCCGATCGAACCACTGGTCGTAACACTGTGCACCGGTGACCGCGATCATCTCATCAGGCAAACCGTGCATCTCAATGGCTTCCCGTTTCTGCACCTCGTTCCATACGGTGACCAGATCCGGCCTGATGCGGATCAGTGCCTTACTCGACAGGTGATCCCAGCTTCCGACGCACAATACGGTCCGAAGCCCGAGCCTCCGCGTCGCCTTGAGCAAGTCGAGCTGTGGTGAACCAAGGTCGACGAGTGGAGTTAGCAAGACGACGTCTGGTGCGATCTCGCTGAGAAACGACTCGTACGCTGACGGTACCGGTATGGACTCCTCAACCAAATCAAGAGCAGCACGTAGACAGGAAATTCCAAACGACCCGAACCGACTAGCGGCTGAAACTAGACGAACACCCAGATCCGGCGTCCGTTCCCTCGAGCGTTCGCGGAGCCGCGGGGCAGCGTCGTAGAAACGAGTCGCGTAACGCAGGTAGTCGTGAGTCAACCTGACGCCGGTCGCAAACGCCAGCCAATCCATGTCCCCGCGCTGCGGCATCCATCCGTATGTCACCCCAGAACAGCTATCGCTCAGTCGCCCAACCATCTCGATGCCACCACCCGATTCGGGACGATCGGCAACAAGATGAAGGACATGTCCCCGTACCGCGAGTTCGGTGATCACTGACTCGAAGTTGCGCAGGTACCCGAAGTGTCGCGTGCAGAAGAGAACCTTCACACCGTATGTTACGACCTTGCGAGCTTTACGCCTGCGGTTTCCCCAACAGTTAGGCGTAGCACTTCGAGATCGCGGAGATGCATCGGGAGAAACGACGCCGCTCCTATCTCAGTGAACACTCGCTTAGCAATCTCAAGATGATCGATACGAAAGCCAGACGGGTTCGAGTACAGAGCCAATGTATTCACACCGCACAACGGAGCAAGGTAAGAAAACCCTCCGTAGGTTCCGACGAACGCTCGTGCCCCACCGATGATACGTGTCTGGACATCGAGGTTGTTCCGCGGTGTCATCAGGTGATCGACGCGGTGGATACGCTGGAGCGAACGGAGCGAAAAATCATCGTGGTCGTCGAACCGCACACCAGTGTCAAGGAGCACGACCTCGTGCACCGCACTTAACTTCGCTAGGTAGGAACTGATGAACGCACGGTTCCGTGGTGTATCGGGCAGGCCTTGATTCGTATAGAACTTTACAGCGATGTAATCGGTCGGGAGCTGATGACGCAGTTCCCCGAGAGGAAGCGGGGCCATCTTACGGTGGATGGTGTACCCCTGTACCAGGCCGACCGATGCCTGTAGCCGCCAGAAGATTCGAAATAGGCGGTACATGAGGGACGGATGGATCAGATCGCGCCGGCTAATTCCGAGCGCCCGCTGGACGTGATCGAGGATTTCTTCGTCGAACGCACTCAGGTCGACGTGTTTCTGTTGCCCCCGTTGCTCGGCAATACGGCTCTCGTTACGGTTACGAAACTCGTCTGGCGTAAAGAAGTCAAACACGTCGTGGTAATTCTTCGTTAGGTGTCTGTACCACGCCGCCGACCCGCCCCGCGATATGACGATTAGCCGATCATCCCGAATGTTGCTATAGCTCTTTGCCCAGTGGAGGAACGGGATCCAATAGAGCAGCTCAAAGCCAGTTTCGCTAAGCCATGGCCCCACGAAGACCAGGCGACCGCTCCGCGTCGCGCGGGTGAGAATCTCCTTGACCTCTTCGACTTCTTCGATCTTTTCGAACAGCTTTTCGCCGCGCAAGCGTTGTCGTTGAGTCTTTGAGAGAACGGTCTGTGGCTGCTCGCTCCGCATGCGCTTGAGGACGACCGCTTTGACACCTTGCCGAAACGCACGGCGGCTAGCCTGCCATTTTCGCTTGAGATCACGTTTTGCACGCTTGCGAATGAAGATCCACTCGGTGCGCAGCCAGCGTAGCCAGATCAGAGGGTAAAGCAACGGTCGCAGGGACACCGCCACGTTCACCGCCCGGACCCGTTCCGCATCCCTTAGGTCCGAGATTGTCTCCACCGCATCCGCCAGTCTCGGGGTAGCAGCCACTTCAAGTCCGTGCGGTCGGACGAACGCCTTCACGAACCGGTCGTGGTTCGGCGCCGGTGTCGTCAGCGCGACGGTCAGTTGCTCAACATGCTCTTCAAGATCTCGTGCCACGCGGAGTACACCACCACCCACATCGGTAAGATACGGCCAGTGTAGCGTCCCTTCCTGGTTGTGAGCGTAGCGCTCGTCCACCAACGACAGCACGTGGCATCCGACGACGCCCGCCTCAATGAGCGCGCTCGTATTGAGTCCAACAACCGCAGCGCTGTGAAAAAGCGCGTCAAAATACAATGCCTTACCGTCGTCGTTACCGGGAAATCCCTCCGCCCGTACCCTTACCCTTGAATCGGTGGACAAATCTATAGCCCGCCACTCGTCGAGTCGCTGCGGATGCGGGCGCACGAGCACGTTGGCTTCGCGTACCACCGGGTCGGGCACGCAACGCATCCGACCCAGCCATTCCTCCACCAATTCCGACTCGTTGGGGCTCCCGCGAAACAGAGACGAGCAGACCCACATGATCAGGGGTCGCTCCGGATCAAGACCTTGCTCCGTCATGAATTCCGCCCGCGACATGCGTGGTGATCGATCAAACCACTGGTCGAAGCACTGCGCGCCGGTGACCTCTACGCGTGCCGGTGCCACACCGTGTAGCTCGATCGCCTCCCGGCGTTGTGTCTCATTCCAAACGATAACGCGATCCGGCACGTCGCGAATCCGTGACTTGCTGGATAGATGGTCCCAACTCCCGACACATAAACCTGTTGGAATCTCGGCGCGTATCGCGGCACGAATGTGGTCGTTTTGGGGTGATCCCAACTCGACGAGTGGCGTGACCAACATTACATCCGGTTGCCGTTCCCGCAGATACGCCGCGATTGCCGGAGAGACGGGCACCGCACGCTCAAGGGCAGTCAGTAGCGCAGCCAGTAACGCGCGTCCCGGACGGGTACGGTAACCCATCACGGTAAATACGCCGAGGGCGAGTGTTGGAAGTCGCTCTTCCGCACGACGGCGTAGTTGTGGAGCGGTTTCGTAGCGCGGATCCTGGTAACGTAGAAAGTCCTGCGCGAGGCGCAACCGCGTCGCCAACCAGAACCAGTCGTCGGCAGCGCGATCGGGAGTCCACCCCATCGTGATGGCCGGAACTGTCCTGACCCACCGCTCGACCATTTCACGACCACCGTACGTCTCCTCACGATCGGCGGCTAGATGAACTGCATGCCCCCGGCGCGCGAGCTCGAAGACGACCGATTCGTAATTCCGCAGATAGCTGAAGTGGCGGGCGAGAAAAAGGATGTTCACTAGTGGCTCAACTCGATGAGGGTATCCCGTCACGCTGACTCAGATACCACGCTGCAAGCTCAAGCTCCCACAGAGAATCGACGTCCACTGATTCCTCAGGCGCCATAACGAAGGGCCGGCTGTCCGTCCCGTACAAACTCCCCTGCTCGAGAAGCACCGCTGGACGAGTTACCAGGACGGCCGGGCCGTTCCGGCCATAGAGCGTTGGCTTATCCTGGCGCCGCGTGACGGTTGAGTTACCTTCATACGGAATGAGTCGGTCTCCCTTGAGACGCATCACGGACACGGGATGAAACTGGTGAGGGACCTCGACGACACTCACGACCGAGTCGGCGCCAGTCTCTTGCAGCAGGTCCACGGCGGCATCGATATGGCTTGCGGTGCGTAACGGGGACGTCGGCTGTAGCAGCACGACAACATCGGGCCGCCACCGTTCGCGTCGTTCCAGCTCCTGGATCACATGCTGCACAACGTTAAGAACGGGCGTGTCGTCAGTCGCCAGTGACACCGGTCGCATGAACGGCACATCCCCACCGTGAACTCGCACCTCAGCCGCGATCTCCTCATCGTCGGTGCTAACAACCACGCGCGCTAGTGACCTAGCGGATCGGGCTGCATCAAGAGTCCAGGCAACCAATGGCCGCCCATGAAGAGATACCAGATTCTTGCGCGAAATGCCCTTGGATCCACCGCGCGCCGGCACGATACCCAATCCCAACATGTTTTAGAACACGAGACGTTTTTGGACACGGAGTGGCACGTTCGCCAAGATCTCTGCGATCCGGTCGCCGGCCTGACCGTCGCCGTAGAGATGCTCGGGAGCGTACCGCCCGTGACTGATCTGCCGACGAATTGCTTCGACGATTGCATCGCTCTCGTGTGGGACGTCGATCACGTTACCCGCCCGATCGCGGCCAGACTGCCTTGTGCCTATATTGACGGCCGGCGTGCCTAGGAACGCCCCCTCTCGAATCGGTGCACTTGAGTTTCCGACCAAACAGGCAGCGTTACTCATCAGGCGAATGTAGGTCTCGACCGGAAAGTTCTTGTAGAAGCGGATGTGCTCAGGCTGACGTTTCTCACGAAATTTCCGCATACCACGCGCGACATCTTCAGAACCGGCATCAACATTTGGCCATAGCATAATGGTCGGCATCGTGAGCGTGCGAAGCGCTTCAAGGGTCGAGACGATCTGCTCCTCACCTTGTCCATATTCGGTCGTCACCGGGTGTTGCGCAACCAGCAGGAACGGCTCGGTGGGATCGACGTCGCCACCAACCCCCTCCCTGTCTAGCCACTCCCCATCCAGAGAGTCCGAGGTGCCCGAGGCAATTTCGGCAACCAGATCGATCCGCGGGCAGCCGACGACGTAGACCGTCGATACATCTTCACCCATCCGCTCGATGCGATCGGCAGCATGCTGGTTAGCCGGAAAGTGCACATGGGCGAGCTTGGTCACGGCATGACGGATGCTTTCATCAATCGTCCCGGTCACTTCACCTCCCATCGTGTGTGCAATCGGGATGTTCATATACGCAGCGGCGACGGCCGTCGCCATCGTCTCGAACCGGTCACCCACGCTAACCACAACGTCCGGCCGTAGCATGTCGAACAGCGTCGGGAGTTCAAGCAGCCCGAGCCCTGTCGATTTCGCCATGGTCACCGGGGTCTCCCCTTCGATGATCATGTTAACGCGGGCGTCTGGTACAAAGCCGTCGCGTTCGATGATCTCCACCACCGAGCCAAACCGATCGAGCACAGCTGACGCGCCAACGATTAACTGGAGGCGAAGGCGTGGGTGTCGCTGGACAGCTCTCAGCACCGATTTGATGCTGCTGTAGTTGGCCCGCGAACCGATGACGACGCAGATTTTACGCACGAGGATCCTGAGTCACGAACGGCGGGAGATCCCGCGTATCGAAGCGCGGAATCTCAAACCGTTCATCACGTTCTGGGCACGCATGCCGGCGCGTTGTGGTAAACCCGGTCGCGTAGCCACACTCACTCAACACACAAACGGTTTCGGCAGTGTAGGTGTGCGGATGTCCATAGGGATAGCAAAACGGAACGGCCCTCTGGTGCGTGAGCGCTTGGATCTCTCGGATTCCGTCCGCTAATTCCGCCCGTTGCTCCGCACGGGTGAGACGTGCTAGCACTCTATGGTGCACTGTGTGAAAACCAAACGTCATGCCGGCACGTGACATATCCCGGACCATCGTCGGTGTCAGATACAGCGCTCGGGCAAACTCGCTCTCATTACCAATATGACGCGTAAAGAGATCGTTCAGCACCCGATCAGTCGTCGGATACGGCAGTTCGTAGTTGAGAAGATGCTTCGCTTCACGCTGCGCGTCGTCGTCACCGTCATACCGATACACATCGCGGCGCAACCGTAAGCCATCGCCATCCCCGGCCGGTTGTCCAGTTGTCGCATCACGCACACTAGCGGCGAACGCGACCGGTCCGAGCTTGGCAATCAAGAAGTGCGTTTTGTGGACGTTCAGGACACGCGGTGGGTTGGCGAGAGCCGCACCCGATAGAAAGAAGACACCGGTCCAATCTCTAGCAGTCAGCCGTGGCAGAACTTCACCATAGTGGTCAATCAGGCCGTCGTCGAACGTCAGGAGAGCCGTCGGCCGATCAAATTGGCGTCTGACACCAACGTGCTGATCAAAGGTCTCGTACGACACCACCAGATGGCTGTCGCCGATCCACTCAAGCTGGGTCTCAAAAGTACGCGTCGCCAGCGCTCGGAGCGATGCAAACGCGGTGCCTTCAGTATCGCGCACGTAGTGATACATTGCTACTAGACAGTGGGACGCCATCACGCCTCGGTTGGGAGTGTAACCAGCGCGAGACGGCTGTCACGCTCGGACTGGTGATCGAGATACTCCGAGATCATACCGGTCGCAAAATTCTGATGTAGGTCACGCAAAGCATCAGCTGAAAAATCCTTGCGCTGATACAAACGACCTTTCTGTGTTTGTGGTCTGGCCCGCACACGCCCTTCAACGTGAGCCCGGATGGCTCCGATTACCGTTTCCGCTGCCGCTGCGATCGCCTTGTTCCCGATGTCATGTGGACCATCCAGACACTCGATACACGGCCGTCTGTGCGCGATGATCGGTCCGGTATCGATCCCCGCGTCAAGATAGTGGATCGTGGCACCGACGTACTCTGGCCTACGGTTAACCAACGGCCAAAAGTTGGTGCCGGCACCCCGATAATACGGCGACAAGCCAAGATGGAGGTTGATGAACTGTCCATCGAACGCATGTAGAATCGGCTCACGCAACAAGCCGGTACCGAACACGGCGACCACGTCCGGACGACACGCCTCCATCCGCGCAACCTCCGCCGAGTCATTAATAGTAGCAGCCGTAATACGTCGACACACGGAGCCGCGCGGTAGCAGGGTCCGTTCGTGGCCCGCGAAGTAGCTGGCCTCTGCGGCATCCCGCCCGGAAAAGTGTCGCGCGATAACCGCGGCATCATCCGCCGTCCGTGCGTAACTGGCCGGTTGGAACGATTTCTCCTCCTGCCAGACACCAACGACATCAAGTTCCGCCGCGAGCCTGTTAATCAGGAAATTGTGACGGCGAAAGGTGCTAGTGAGTACGATGACCCGCATATCCAACGTAAGCAAACACGCTTAACAGCCCGTAGTGCAAGTCATCTGTTGCATCTTCGACCAGCTGAATCAATGCTGCACCCGACGATCATTCGAAGGCGCAACGAGAAACAAATCCGCAACGTATAGACCCATTGACTAGAAGCCTAATGCTATCCGTTTCGTGATACTTCGCTGATCAAATGCAATGAGGGTTGCACCGTGGCTGTTCTATCCACTCGGTGGCGCAAAACCGATGAATCGCTTGACACGTTGGGCAAGTAGAATCCGGAGCGTTCGGCGGTGCTTACGCGCCAACTCGCGCCGCTTGGCCTTAACCCGTGCGCGCTTGGCTGATTCCTTCCGTGTACGATGCTCTTGCTCTAGCTTCGTGCGCTCGTGCGTCACGTGAGCACGCCGTTGCTCCTTTTCAACCCAAGCCCGCTCACGTTCATGAAGACGTGTCTCCCTCCGAAACCGATCTGCTCGAAGCTTTTCCTCTCGACGCCGATCCTTTTCGGCCTCGGGCGGATCCATAAAGAGTCTCCGGTTGTTCCCACTCGACACCAACGTTTCTATCAGTTGATAGCAAACGCGCGACGGGGACAACGCTGAAATCGCCGCGGGACGCGGTGGCGAAGCTTGGCGTGTCAGGCCGTCGACTGCCTCGACGAAAACCTTCGTTGCTGAGACTTTCCGTCCATGCGGCCGGATGAAGGCGTCAACGAACCGCCGGCTCTTTGGATCGTTATCAGAAAACGCTGTGGCTACGTCTATCAACTGTGCCCGATGGGTGGACCAATCGCGAGCCACGTGAAGCAACCCACCTGCAACATTGAGGAGGTACTGGAAGTGAACTGTCCCTTCTTGATTCTCCCGAAACTCAGGCAGTAGCAACGTCAGCGTCGGCCGTCCCACGATCCCCGCTTCAAGGAACGCGCTTGTGTTGAGACCGATGACTGCCGTACTGTAGTGGAGTGAATCGAAATAGTCGGCCTGCGTCTCTTGGTCGATCGGATTTGCACCCCACAGAGCCACACCCTCGAGGTTTTCTAGCTCAACACGTTCCCACTCCGTGCGCCGCGACGGGTGAGGCCGGATGAGCACGCCGAGATCACGCAATTCAGGCGCTTGACGAATCTGCTCCACCCACCTGAGAACGAACGCAGCCTCGACCTGGCTACCCTGGAACAACGCCGAACAGACATAGAGAACAAATGGTCGACTTTCTGGAAGTCCAACGTGATCGTAGAAGGACTCCCGTGACCGGCTCGGCTGTCTTCCGAACCAATGGTCGAAACATTGCGCACCGGTCACGGCAATCCGGTGCTCTGGGATCCCGTGTAACGCGACGGCCTCACGCTTCTGCGTTTCATTCCACACGGTCACCGCATCGGGCACGGCCCGGATGAGCGTCTTACTAGAAAGATTGTCCCAACTCCACACACAAAAGACAGTTCTCAGGCCAAGAGCCTTTGCTTCTAAAAGATAATCGACCTCAGGCGAACCGAGACCGATTAGCGGTGTCAGCAGTACAACGTCTGGTCGCTGCTGTTCCAGAAAGTCTCGAATCTCAACGACCGGTGGTGCCGCCTTCTCAAGCCGGTTTAAGCCCGCACCCAGCACCCAACTTCCTAACCGACTCCGTAACCCTGGCACACGCAGCAGCCAGCGCAAGACCTGCGGGGTTCGCTCCCATGCCCGCCGCCGCAGCCGCGGGGTGTCTCGGTACGTGGGATTCAGATAACGCAGATAGTCGCGAGCCAAGCGGAGCTTGACGGCCAGTTGCGCCGCTCCAGACTTCCTGCGCACCGGGGCACGTCCGCAAGTCACCGCTGAGTGTGTCGCCGCGAGGCGCTCCACAAATTCCTCTCCGCCTAACGGATCCGCTTGGAGCGCGACGAGGTGCACCAGATTACCCGATCGAGCCAGAGTCTCGATCACACGCTCGAAGTTTCGGAGGCAACCGAAATGGCGTGTCACGAACAACACCTTCACTAGTTATTACTCCTGATGTGACCGATTAGTGGCCTGACCTCTCAGTCACTAGATGCCGATGCGTTTTCTGATGAGCGAGCCGAGCAAAAGCATCCGATCGACACGCTTCGACCAGACGCGTGTGCGCTTATCTCGCTGTTTACGTCGCCGGATCTCAGCTTTTCGCGCGTGCGCGGCTCGATAAGTGTGCGCGCGTTCTTCCAGTTTGGTACGACGTCGCGCGGCTCTATCCTGACGTCGCTCACGTTTCCGACGCCGCTTGGCGCGTTTGTGCTCCTTGAGTTGGATACCCCGACGGTACTCCTCTGCAACTTCACGACCGTCGAGCAAAAGCGGTCGCAGGACCAGACTATGCTCGCTTGTTGCGATGATCGACTTGAGGATCGGCATAAACCATGGCACTACTGGGGTTTCTGAGGACACTGGTTCGTCAGCAACGCCTATGGCTTCGACGGCCTCAACAAAATCTGTCGTTGCGGGTACATCTAGCCCACGCGGCCGGACAAAGGCGCGTAAGAACCGTTGTTGCTGGACCGTCCATTCATGGGTTCCGTCCAACGCCGACGAGAGGTGCACCAGATGCTCGTCGAAATCTCGAGCCACCTGCAACAAGCCACCCTCCACGTCAAGCAAATATCGAAAGTGGCGCATACCCTCCTGATGCTGCCGCAGGTCCGGGTGCAGAAGCGTTAGGACGGGGCGCCCGACGATAGCGGCTTCGAGGAACGCGCTCGTCACCAGACCAACGACCGCATCACTGTGGACCAGCGCGTCATAGTAGTCCGCCTTAGCATCCGTATTGATCGGATTCCCTCCACGTACCACAACCGGGCCTAGCCCGCTAAGGTCTGCGTGTTCCCATTCGCTGCGGCGTTCTGGATGGGGTCGAATTAGTACGCCGATCTTCCGGAGCCGTTCATCCGTGCTCTGGCGGATCGCGCGTAGCCAGTCCCGTACGAACTCCGACTCTCGTGGATCGGGGGTCAGGGCTGAGCAGACGTAGAACAAATATGGGCGGTCTGATGGTAAACCGACAGAAACAGCGAAGTCAGCGCGTGTTCGGTTCGACCGCCATTCAAACAACCGGTCGTAGCACTGAGCCCCAGTCACCACCACACGTTCGGCCGGCACACCATGCAACTCCACTGCTTCACGCTTCTGAGTGTCGTTCCACAGCAGCACACGGTCGGGTAATTGGCGAATTAACGCCTTGCTCGAAAGATGGTCCCAACTGTACACGCAGACCCCTGTACGAACACCTAATGCTGTGGCACTCCGCAAGTGATCCAGCTGTGGCGACCGTGTGTTCGTCACCGATGCTAGCAACAGCAAGTCTGGTCGTTCGGCTTCGAGAAACGCATCCATCGCTGGATTTCGTGGCATCGCACTGTCGAGTGCCACCAGACCGTTGCGCACGATGCGACGTCCGGTTTCCGTGTTCACTAGCGGTACGGACATCATCCACAACAACCCCCGGGGCACACGCTCGACAAGCCGTTCATGTAGCTTCGGGAACGAGACAAATGGTTCTTCGAGAAACCGTAGGTAATCGATCCCGTACCGGATCTTCCTTGCCACCGGAAACCAGGGCTCCCGATCGTACGACGGTGCGAAACCCCACGTGAGGCGTGTCGGAAATCGTGCCGCCAACTCCTCGGCAAGCTCCTGCCCCCCGAAGGTATCCGGCTCATCCGCCAGTAAGCGGATCTGATGTCCACGTTCGGCCAACCGTGACACGGCTAACTCGAAATTACGGAGCACTCCGAAGTGCAACGTGCTGAAGAAGATTTTCACGAGCGAAGGGTTAGTTTGAACGACCGCGATCTGTCACGAGCGTCAGTAAGCTGGTGCTCGGCTCTCTTAGTTTTGACACTGGTATGTTGCCGCGAGGTTTCGGGTCGAAGTCGCAAGGCACGATGACGTGCCAAGCCACAACGACGAGGGTTGTCACCCAACGTCGACGAGGGGCAATCCAGCCTCCTCGATGAGCATGTAAATGTCAGAA
>Ga0310345_10000819_pt1 | contig 39577 bp, 35 predicted proteins | sample HC15DNA20500_MG_FD_204667 | JGI IMG/M metagenome (GOLD analysis project Ga0310345, IMG submission 204667) | Marine microbial communities from station ALOHA, North Pacific Subtropical Gyre - HC15-DNA-20-500_MG | ecosystem: Environmental > Aquatic > Marine > Oceanic | place: Pacific Ocean: North... | reverse complement strand
CGCCACTTCGAGAAGCTGGGCGTCGCGGCGGAAGTGGTGAAGCTCAACGGCGCGATGGAGCTGGCGCCTTCGCTGGGCCTTGCCAGCCGGATCGTCGACCTCGTGTCCTCGGGCCGCACGCTGAAGGACAATGGTCTTGTCGAGACCAGCCGGATCATGCCGGTCTCCGCGCGCCTGATCGTCAACCGCGCCGCGCTGAAGACCGATCCGGTGCGGATGGGCGCGCTGATCGATACATTCCGCGAACTCGTTGTCCGGCGGAAGGCGGCCTGATGCAGCGCCTCCACACCCGAGACGCGGGCTTTGCCGAAGCCTTTGCCGCCGTCGTCAGCGACCGGCGCGAAAGCGATGCCGATGTCGCGCGCGATGTCGCCGCGATCCTCGCCGATGTGCGGGCGCGGGGTGACGAGGCGCTGGCGGACTATACCTCGCGGTTCGATGGCCATGAGCTGGGTGACAACTGGCGCATTCCTGCCGAGACGTGCCGCGAGGCGTTCGACGCGCTCGATCCCGCTTTGCGCGCCGCGCTCGAACTCGCGGCGGAACGTATCCGGGCTTACCACGAAGCGCAGCTACCCGAAGACCGCGACTATACCGATGCCTCCGGCGTGCGGCTCGGCGCGAAGTGGCGCGGCGTGGACGGCGCGGGGCTCTATGTGCCGGGTGGACGCGCGGCCTATCCGTCCTCGCTGCTGATGAACGCGATTCCGGCCAAGGTTGCGGGTGTGGGCCGACTGGTGGTGACGACACCGACGCCGAAGGGTGCAGTCAATCCGCTGGTGCTGGCCGCAGCGCACCTCGCTGGCGTCGATGAAGTGTGGCGCGTCGGTGGCGCGCAGGCGATTGCGGCGCTGGCCTATGGCACGAAGCGGATTGCGCCGGTTGACGTGATCACCGGCCCCGGCAACGCTTGGGTCGCCGAGGCCAAGCGTCAGCTTTATGGTGTGGTCGGCATCGACATGGTGGCGGGCCCTTCCGAAATTCTCGTGATCGCGGACGGGCAGAACGATCCGCAGTGGATTGCCGCCGACTTGCTCAGCCAGGCTGAGCATGACCCTGCTGCGCAGTCGATCCTGATCACCGACGATGCGGCCTTTGCCGATGCTGTGACGGCGGCGGTCGACGCCGAGATCGCGCTTCTGCCGACTGCCGCTGTCGCGCGGGCCAGCTGGGATGCGCACGGCGTGATCATCGTGGTCGACTCGCTGGATGAGGCCCCCGCGCTCGCCAATGCGCTGGCCGCCGAGCACGTCGAGATCGCGACCCATGATCCCGAGGCGCTGTTTGCCGGCATCCGCCACGCGGGTTCGGTCTTTCTCGGTCGCCACACCCCCGAAGCCATCGGCGATTATGTCGCGGGGCCGAACCACGTGCTGCCTACCGGGCGGCGGGCGCGGTTTGCCTCCGGGCTGTCGGTGCTCGATTTCATGAAGCGCACCAGCTTCCTCAGCGTCGGCGAAAACTCGCTTGGCGCTGTGGGTCCGGCTGCCGTCGCGCTGGCCGAAGCGGAGGGCCTCGCCGCCCATGCCCGCTCTATCGAACTGAGGCTTGGAATATGACGCGTGCTGCCGGTAGCAACAAACAAGGGCGCCTGACCGCCCGCTCCGCCGCGCGGCTTGCCGCCGTGCAGGCGCTGTATCAGCTCGAGATGGAGCAGCCGCAGCTGCACTTGCTGCTCGACGAATTCCACATGCACCGTCTGGGTGCCGAGATCGAGGACGAGCAGTACCACGAGGCGGACGTCGCCTTCTTCGACGACGTGGTGCGCGGTGTGGCGGCACGGCGCGACGAGATCGACGCCTTGCTGACGGTGCGGCTGGCGGACGGCTGGTCGATCGCGCGGCTGGATCGGACCATGCTGCAGATCCTGCGCGCGGGCGTCTACGAGCTGCTGGCGCGGCCGGACATCGGTGTTGGCACCGTGATCGGCGAGTATCTCGACGTCGCCCACGCCTTCTTCGATGCGCGCGAGACGAAGTTCGTCAACGGGCTGCTCGATGCTGTGGCGAAAGACGTGCGGAAGTAGAGGCGCCTCGGGCGGGCCGGGTTGATGCCCCAGGCCCGCCGGGCTCGCTCGATCACAGCCGCGCGGCGTGCCAGCGCAGGTGGTCGTCCATGAAGGTCGAGATGAAGTTGTAGCTGTGGTCGTAGCCGTCCTGCAGGCGCAGGGTGAGGTTGACGCCCGCTGCCTTGCAGGCCGCCTCGAAAAGTTCGGGGCGCAGCTGCTCGACAAGGAAGCCGTCGGCCGCGCCCTGATCGACGAGGATATCGCCAGCGGGGCGCTTGCCGTCCTCGATCAGCGCCACCGCATCATGCGCGCGCCACGTGGCGCGATCCTGTCCGAGATAGCCGCCGAGCGCCTTGTGGCCCCACGGCACCTGGCCCGGCGCGACGATGGGCGCGAAGGCTGAGAGCGACTTGAACTTGTCCGGGAAGGTCAGGCCGATGGTGAGCGCGCCGTGGCCGCCCATCGAATGGCCGGTGATGCCCATGCGCGACGGATCGATCGGGAAGTTGTCCGCGATCAGCGTGGGCAGTTCCTGCGTGATATAGTCCCACATCCGGTAGTGCGCCGCGAAGGGTTCCTCGGTGGCGTTGACATAGAACCCGGCACCAAGGCCGAAGTCATAGGCGCCTTCGGCGTCATCCGCCACGCCCTCGCCGCGCGGGCTGGTATCAGGCGCGACGAAGATCAGGCCAAGCTCGGCGCAAAGGCGGCGGTATTCGCCCTTGTCTGTCACATTGGCGTGGGTGCAAGTCAGGCCGGAAAGGTAGAAAAGCACGGGGAGCTTGGCCCCGGCTTCTGCCGCCTGCGGGGGCAGGAAGACCGAAAAGGTCATTCCCGTCCCCGTCGCGGTGGACTGGTGCTTGTAGACGCCCAGCGTGCCGCCGTGCGCTTTGCTGGTCGAAACGGTCTCGAGCGTCATGCCAACCAATCCTGCCTCAGCTGCCGATCACGTGGAGCGCGCAGAGCTTGTTGCCGTCCGGATCGCGCAGATAGGCGAGGTAGAACGGCGTGCCTTCACGCGGCCCCGGCGGATCTTCACAAGCCGAGCCGCCATGGGCGAGACCGGCGGCGTACCAGGCATCGGCCTGTTCGGGCGTCATGGCGAAGCCGATGGTGCCGCCGTTGGCGCAGCAGGCGGGCTCGCCGTTGATCGGCTTGGTGAGGATGAAGTTGCTGCCGTTGTGGACATAGACCAGACGGCCCTTGGGATCGACAAACCCCGGCTTGCCGCCGAAGGCCGCGAACACGGCGTCGTAGAAGGTCTTCGAGCGCTCGATATCGTTGCTGCCGAGCATGACGTGCGAGAACATGGCCTCTCCTTTTTGTAGTCAGCCTGCGAGCGGCTCCGGGTGGAACCGATGCGAGGCGGGGTGTGCCCGGGCGCGGGGCGTGCGGTCAAGGGGCGATGGAGCGGTCGCTGCCGATTTCAGGCGGGGCGGTCAGGCCGAGCAATGCCGCGTACGAAGATGCCGACGGCGTGGTTCACCTGCCGCTCGATTTCGGCTTCGGACGGCGGCGGGGAAAGTCCGCACGACACGCGCATGTGAATGTCGCCGCGGATCATCGCGCAAAATTGCTCGACCGCAAGGCGCGGATCGGGGCAGTCGATCAGGCCTTCGTCGTCGAAACGGGTCAGCGCAGGAACGAGTACGGAGTAGGCCGCTTCGGGGCCGTACTGGAAGAACGTCTGCGCGACTTCGGGGAAGCGCTGGCCCTCGCCGTGCACCGTGCGATTGATCATCAGCGCATCCGGCTGGCACAGGCGCGAGAGGAAGACCTTGCCGAATTCGAACAGGAGCTCGGCCGGATCGCGCGAGGCGTCGGCCATTTCCTCAAGCGGGCCGATGACAGCCTCGCACTTGCGCTGCATCACGGCCTGAAACAGCTCCTCCTTCGAGGTGAAGTATTTGTAGAGCGTGGCCTTGGAACCGCCCAGCCGTGCGGCGATTGTGGACATCGAAGTGATGCCATAGCCCTCAAGGGCAAAGGCCTCCGCAGCCACGGCGAGGATGTTTTCCCGCCGTTCATCAGGGCTTTGACGCCCCAGCCTCCCCCTGGCCAGTGTTTCGCTAGTGACCATTCCGTACACTTATTCACTTGACTTGGCCGTTGCAAGCGCCCATTGCGTTAGTGACCGAACCGTACTGTCATTATGGTGTCATCGATGCGTTTCCCCTTACCGATGAAACGGGCGGCATTTCTGCTCGGCGCGAGTGCGCTGCTGGCGGGGTGTGCCACCATGCCCGATCTCGGCGCACGCCCATCCCTGCGCGATGCGGCGACGCTCGGCGTCGTCCCGAGCGATACGGCCGGCCAGTGGCCCGGTGAAGGTTGGTGGAAGGATTATGGCGACGCTCAGCTTTCCGCGCTGATCGAGGAAGGCCTTGCCGGTTCGCCGACGCTGGCGGTTGCCGATGCTCGCGCCCGCAAGGCAGCAGGCTATGCCACCGGGGCCGGGGCCGGACTGCTACCTTCGCTCACCGCGAACGGGCAGGTCACCGAGGTCAAGCAGAGCTACAACAACGGCTTTCCGCGGCAGTTCGTGCCCAAGGGGTTCAACGACAGCGGGCGCTTCACGCTCGATCTCAACTACGAGCTCGATTTCTTCGGCAAGAACCGCGCCGCACTGCGCGCCGCCACCTCGGAGCGCGAGGCGGCGCTGATCGAGGCGCGAGCGGCGCGGCTGGCGCTGGCGACCTCGATCGCCGCCGCCTATGCCGATCTCGCCCGACTGGCCGCCCAGCGCGAGGTGGACTTGGCCTCGGTGAAACAGCGCGAGGAAGTCGCCGCGCTCGTGGCACGCCGGGTGGCGAGCGGGCTCGACACGCGCGGCGAGCAGCGCCAGGCCGATGCCGCCGTACCGCTGGCGCGTGGGGACCTTGCCGCAACGGACGAGGCCATCGAGCTGACGCGCAACCGGTTGGCCGCGCTGATCGGTGCCGGGCCGGAGCGCGGCGCGAAGATTGCCCTGCCCTCGCCGCGCGCGCTGCCGGCGCCGGGGCTTCCGGCCAATCTGGCGCTCGATCTCCTTGGCCGACGAGCCGACATCGCCGCGGCGCGGCTGCGGGCAGAGGCTGCGAGTTCCCGCATCACCGTGGCGCGGGCCGGGTTCTATCCCAACGTCAACCTGATGGGCTTCATCGGCCTGCAATCGCTGGGGCTCGGCAACCTGACCGCCAATGGTTCGGACATCGGCGAGGCCGGTGCGGCCGTCAGCCTGCCGATCTTCTCGGGCGGTCGGATCGAGGGCAACTACCGCACCGCGCGGGCTGATTATGACGAAGCGGTCGCACAGTATGACCAGACGCTGGTCCGCGCGCTCAACGATGTCGCCGATGTCGCCGCTTCGCAACGCGCGCTGGCAACCCGGCAAGCCGAGGCGCACGCCGCGCTGGCCGCATCGGAGGAAGCCTACGCCATCGCGCGGCGCCGCTACGAAGGCGGGCTTTCGCCGTACCTCTCGGTGCTGACGGCGCAGGATGCGCTGCTCCGCAACCGCCAGCTTGTCGCCGCGCTCGATGCGCGTGCGCTGACCCTCAATGTCGAGCTGATCCGCGCGCTGGGCGGCGGCTTCAGCACCAAAGCATGACGAAAGAGCACCCGATGGCAGACCGCGATCCCCAGATCATGCTGGAAGATACCCAGACGATGGCATCCCCCCCTCCCGCCATTGATGCAACCGCGAAGCGCAAACGTGGCTTTGCCATCCTGGGCGGCGTCGTACTCGCTGCGGCCGTTGTCTACGGCGGCTATGAAGTGCTGTTCGGCGGACGCTACGTCGAGACCGACAATGCCTATGTCGCCGCCGAAATCGCGCCGGTGACGTCGCTTTCCGGGGGCACGGTGATCCGCGTCGCGGCGGTCGACACGATGGCGGTGAAGAAGGGCGATGTGCTGATCGAGCTTGATCCAGCCGACGCGAAGATTGCCGTGGCCGAGGCGGAGGCCGCCGTGGCGCAGGCGCTGCGGCGGGTGAACCAGACGGTCGAGACCGGCACCGCGCTTGCCGCGCAAGTCCAGGCGACCGATGCGGATATCAAGCGCAAGCAGGCGCTGGTCGGCGTTGCGGCGGCAAACCTTGCCCGCGCCAAGCTCGACCTGACCCGGCGCGAGGCGCTGGTTTCGGGCGGCGCGGTTTCGGGCGAGGAGCTTTCTAGCGCGCGCAACGCCTTTGCGGCGGCGCAGGGCCAGCTTACCGTGGCCGAAGCTGATCTGGCACAGGCGCGCGCCTCACGCGGTTCGGCCGAGGGGCAATCGAATGCCAATGCCGCACTGGTCGGCGGGACGGCACCCGCAGAGAACCCCGATGTTCTGGCTGCAAAGGCCAGGTTGGACCGCGCCAAGCTCGACCTGGCGCGCACGGTGATCAGGGCGCCGGTCGACGGCATTGTGACGCAGCGCAACGTGCAGGTAGGCCAGCGCGTTGCCTCGGGCACGGTGCTGCTGACGGTGGTGCCGCTGGGCGAGGCGCATGTCGACGCGAACTTCAAGGAAGGCCAGCTGCGCCGCGTCGCGCCGGGCCAGCCGGTCGAGCTGACGTCCGATCTCTATGGCTCGGGCGTGGTCTATCACGGCCGCGTGGTGGGCTTTTCGGGCAGCACCGGATCGGCGCAGGCGCTGATCCCGGCGCAGAACGCCACCGGCAACTGGATCAAGGTGGTGCAGCGCCTGCCGGTGCGCGTCGCGCTCGATCCGAAGGAGCTCAAGGCGCACCCGCTGCGCGTCGGCCTTTCGATGACGGCCACGATCGATACCGGAGCAAAGTGACGTGAACGCGGGAAATGCAGCGCCGCAGCTGAAAGGCTGGCCGCTGTTGCTGGCGGCGATGAGCCTCGCACTCGCGAATTTCGTGGTGGTGCTCGATATCACCATCGCCAACGTCTCGGTGCCGCATATCGCGGGGAGCCTTGCTGTCTCGCCGACGCAAGGGACTTGGGCGATCACGTCCTACTCGGTGGCGGAGGCGATCTGCGTGCCGCTGTCCGGCTGGCTCGCCGCGCGGTTCGGGGCGGTGCGGGTGTTCCTGGCCGCAATCACCGGCTTTGCCCTGTTCTCGCTGCTCTGCGGGCTCTCGCGCAGCCTCGAGGCGCTGATCATCTTCCGCGTGTTCCAGGGCCTGAGCGGCGGGCCGATCATGCCAATGTCCCAGACCCTGATGACGCGCATCTTTCCGCCGGAAAAGGTGGGCATGGCGCTCGGCCTGTGGAGCATGACGGTGGTCGTCGCGCCGATCCTCGGGCCGATTTTCGGCGGCACCATCTCCGATGATTGGAGCTGGCACTGGATCTTCTTCATCAACCTCCCGGTGAGCGCATTTTGCCTGGCGTTCGCGCTGCGCTATCTCTTGCGTTTCGAGACGCCGACAGTGCGGCGGCCGATCGACTACATCGGCCTCGCGCTGCTGGTGGTCTGGGTCGGCGCGCTGCAGATCATGCTCGACGAAGGGCGCAATGCCGACTGGTTCGCCAGCACGTTCATTTGCTCGCTGGCCGTCATCGCGGTGATCGGCTTTGCGGCGTTCCTGATCTGGGAGCTGACCGAGACCAATCCTGTGGTCGATCTCTCGGTGTTCAAGCAGCGCGGATATACCGCCGCAGTCGCTTCGCAGAGCATCGCCTACTGCGGGTTCTTCTCGGCCATTGTGGTTGTCCCGCTCTTCCTGCAGACCAATCTGGGCTACACCGCAACTTATGCGGGCTATGCGACAGCCTTCGTGGGCGTGCTCGCAGTGATCATGTCGCCCGTAGCGGCCGGGATGATGGCCCGGTTCGACGTGCGCAAGCTGATCACGTTCGGCGTGCTTTGGCTCGGGGTGGTCTCACTGTTGCGGACGGGATGGGTGAGCCAGATGGACTTCTTCACCATCTCGCTCCCGCAGTTCCTGCAGGGGCTTGGCATGCCATTCTTCTTCATCGGGACCACGTCGCTGGCGCTGGGGTCGGTGCGGCCGGACCAGACCGCATCAGCGGCGGGCTTGCAGAACTTTGTCCGGACCCTTGCGGGCGCCTTTGCGACTTCGCTGGCTACCACGCTGTGGGAGCGCGAAGCCAAGATGGCGCACGAGAACCTTGCCGGTCTGGTCCGCCCGCTGCCGCAAGATATGGGACTTACCGCGGAGCAGGGACGGATGGTGCTGGAGCGAATCGTTCAGACGGAAAGCGTAACCCTTGCCACCAACGCGATTTTCTGGGGCTGCACGGGATTGTTCGCAGTTGCAGCGATGCTCGTTTGGCTGGCACCAAGGCCGCGTGGCGGAATCGATCTGAGCGCCGCGCATTGACATTCAAGTTATTGTATTTAAATATCTTTCTTCTGCAGACTGGGCAACTGCGCTTTGCGCCTCAATCCGGCATCCCAGCCCGGCGAAATCGTCGCGTAACAGTAACCAAGCGGTTTTCGCTCCGATATGAACGTAAAATTCTGTTTTAATCTAAGACCTTGCCGCAAATGCGAGGCAGATCTCTATTCCCACTTTGCGAACGCAAAGGAGATATGTTAAGTATTTTTCCTGAGGGCCCACTGTGTGGGCTGGGGTCCAATAAAAAATTTCGCTGATTTTCCTTCGCCGCTCGCGAGGCGCCGCTTTTATGTGGAGTAGAAAGATGGCCAACCCCCCTGCAGGCTTCATTGCCAGGGCGATGTGCGCAGTTGCCGCAGCATCGTTGATTGCCGCCCCTGTACTGGTCTTCGCCGATGCCGGCGCTCCGTCCAAGCACAAGGTGCACAAGAAATCGTACAAGAAGAAAGGTGTTGCACGTAAAGGCAAGCACAAGCGGAAGCGTTCGGCGCGGTATCTGCCCAAGACGCAGACCGTGACGACCACGACGACGACGCCGGCACCGCCGCCGCCGCCTCCCCCGCCGCCGCCTCCCCCGCCGCCGCCGCCGCCGCCTCCGCCCCCGCCGCCTCCGCCCCCGCCGCCTCCGCCTCCGCCCCCGCCGCCTCCCAAGATCGGCTACAAGCCCAATCTCGGCTTCATCCTTGGTGGTGCCGCGCTGGGTGGTGGCATCGGTGCGATCATCGGTACGAGCGAGGGCAACGACAGCCCCGGCGGCTGATCGCTTTCGTAGATTGCCAAGTCCGGGACGGCCCGGCCTCTCGCGAGGCCGGGCCGTTTCCATGTCCGCTTCCCATTCCTGCCGATCACGACACCACGGCCGACCGCAACATTTTACGCGGCACCACCATTTTTAACGCAAGATTGACGCTCGGCTCGCGCCTCCTCTGACGGACGCTCCCTAGAACATCTTCATCGGCACCGGACGGGGACCAATCCCCGAACCCACGGGGGGAGAACGGATCCGATACCGACAGGAGAGCAAAAAATGACGAGCAAGACCTTCTTCGCCGCCGCCTGTGTGCTGGCCGCGGCGATCGCTCCTTCGCTGGCGAGCGCTGCAACGACCGACGCCATGGAAACCAACGTCGCTGTCGTCCGTACCTCGGATCTCAACCTTTCCACGCCGCAAGGCCAGGCAACGCTGAACGCCCGCATCGCGGGCGCCGTCAGCCGGGTCTGCGGCTCCGCAACCGGTGCGATCAGCATCGAAGAGCGCCGTGCCATTTCCGTCTGCCGCGCCAAGGCTCGCAACACCGCCTTGGCCGTCGCACGGACACGTGAGGGTCAGGTGCTGGCACAGCGCTGATCCCCACACCCACATCGCCACAACGGTCAGCAAAGGGCCGGGAGCACCACGCTCCCGGCCCTTTCGCGTTGGCCTTACCCCTGCCGGCAATCGAACGACGGCGTGCGGGCGCCACCGCACAGGATAAACGGGGCAACCCGGCGTCAGTAAGCCGCAAGAATTGCCCTTCTTAATCTCACGTTCACTTTTGACGCTCGCCTCACGCTGGCTTGGCGTGCGGCCTGACGGAGGCCTCCTAGAACCACTGCATCGGCAGCGCGAAACGCCGAAATTCGCAGAGGAGAGCCAAAATGAAGTCCAACCTGATCCCCGCCGCCATCATCGTCGCCACCGTCGCTCTCGCAGCGCTTCTGGCTCCGGCGCTCGCCAACGCAGCTCCGGCTTCCGACGAGGCCACCGTCCAGGTGGCGGTCGTGCGCACCAGCGACCTCAACCTTTCGAGCGATGAGGGGATGACCACCCTCACGGCCCGTATCGACGGTGCCGTGGGCCGCGTCTGCGGCACTCCGACCGGAACGATCTCGCTTGAAGAGCGTCTCGCCATCAACACCTGCCGCACCAAGGCCCGCACCGCCGCAATGGCCGCCGTCCGGTCGCATTCGGACCAGGTGCTCGCCCAGCGCTAAGCATCATGTGCAAGGCCGCCGCGGTCAACACGGGGCGGGAGCATCATGCTCCCGCCCCGTTTGCGCCTTTCCGGTCCGGACCGGCTAGACCGCGCCCGAGAGCGATGGACATTTTCAGCCAAGCATGAATACTTAGATGCGGAGGCGGGCATGACACGGCGAGACGCGAGCGCAACGCAGACGACGTGGAGGCTCCTCTGAGCGGAGCACCTTCGTCCGATTCGCGCATCCGGGTCGCCGTTATCGGCGGTGGCTGCGCATCGATGGCCGCCGCGTGGGAATTGACCGCGCCGCACCACCAGGGCCGCTATCAGGTTACCGTCTATCAGGAAGGCTGGCGGCTGGGCGGCAAGGGCGCCTCTGGCCGGGGCGAGAACGGGCGAATCGAGGAGCATGGGCTCCACATCTGGCTGGGCTTCTACGACAATGCCTTCCGCATGATGCGCGCCTGCCATGCCGAGCTCGATGCCAAGGGCCTCGGCCATCTCTACGGCGACTTCCGCGATGCCTGGACGCAGGAGAACGACATCGCGCTCTGCTCGGCGAGCGAGCACGGTGGTTTCCAGCGCTGGCAGGTGCACATGCCGCCGCGTGCCGGCTATCCCGGCGATCCGCTCGGGCCCGATGCGGTGTTCAGCCTGCAGTATTACATGGCGGGCGCCTTCGACCTGCTGCGCGCGCTGGTGCTTGACACCACGGTCGACGGACAAGGTCTCGTCACCCGCTTCGACAAGGCAGATGCGGCGGGACCGGCGAGCGCGGCGGAGCTGGCTGCGCGGGTTGCCGAGCTGGCGCGCATGGGGCTGTTTGCCTCGTCGGCGGTGCTGGCCGAAGTGCTGGCGGTGCTCTCGGCGCTGGTGCGTTCGGTCAGTCCGGCGACCGCGGGCCTCCTCATGACGGCTGTCGATGCGGTGGCCGTCCCGCTGCGTCAGTGGATCGAGGACAAGGTGCTTGCGCCGAGCCCGCTGCGCTTCCTGTGGGAGATCGCCGACCTTACCCTGGCGACGCTGACCGGGTTCCTGCGCTACGGCATCATGTTCGATCCGCGCGGGCTCGATGCGATCGACGATTACGAGTGCCGCGAATGGATGCGGATCAACGGCGCCTCGCTGCGCTCGCTCAATTCGCCGTTCCTGCGCGGGCTTTACGACCTGTCGATGGGTTACGAGGACGGCGACCTCAACAAGCCGCGTCTTTCTGCGGGCCAAGGCCTGCGCGGCACCTTGCGCACGTTCTTCGGCTATCGCGGCGCGTTCATGTGGCGGATGCGCGCCGGGATGGGCGATGTCGTTTTCGCGCCGCTCTATACCGCGCTGAAGGAGCGCGGGGTGGAGTTCCGCTTCTTCCACCGCCTCGCCGATATCGAGCTCGACGACGCGGGGACCCATGCGGCGCGGCTCAAGTTCGATGTGCAGGCCGCGATCAAGGGCGGCGGCGAATACCAGCCGCTGGTCGATGTGCAGGGCCGCCCGTGCTGGCCTGCCGCGCCCGACTACGCGCAGTTGGAGCGCGGGGCGGCGCTGCTGGCCGAAGGGCGCAAGTTCGAATCGCACTGGGATCGTCGGCGCGAGAGCGAGACCGTGCTGGAAGTGCAGCGCGACTTCGACATGGTGGTGCTCGGCGTCGGGATCGGCGCGGTGCCCTACTGCGCGAACGGCATCGTCTCGCGCGATCCGCGCTGGCAGTCGATGTGCCGCGATGTGAAGACCGTTGCCAGCCAGGCGTTTCAGGTGTGGCTGAACGAGGACCTTGAAGCACTGGGGTGGCCGGGGCCGGCCTATATCACCGGCGCCTTCGCCAAGCCGTTCGATACCTGGTGCGACATGGCGCATGTCGTGCCTGAAGAGGCCTGGAAGCGGCCGCCGAAGACTTCGGTCTATTTCTGCGCGGTCCTGCGCGATCCGCCTGAGCCGCCCGCCGAGGGCGACATGACCTATCAGGGCAGGCGAGAGGCCGAAGTGCGCGCGAATGCCGAAGAATTCCTTGAAGGCCCGGTCCGCGCGATCTGGCCGAGGGCCTATGATGCTGCCGGGCAATTCCGCTGGGACGTGCTCAAGGCAGACGAGAGCGGCGGAGAGGAACCCGAAGGCCGGGCGCGGTTCGGCACGCAATATTGGCGCGCCAACGTGAATCCATCGGACCGCTACGTGATCCACACCCCTGGCAGTTGGCGCAGCCGCATCTCGCCGCTTGACCGGACCTATGACAATCTCACCATTGCCGGAGACTGGACCGACAGCGGCTTCCATTCCGGCTGCGTCGAAGGGGCGGTCATGTCGGGACTGCTGGCCGCCCATGCCATTTCCGGTGCGCCGGACCTCGAGGACATCATCGCCTATGACCACCCCTGAGCAGCACGACCCGGCGAAGCGCTGGGTCAGCCACCAGCCGGAGCGGACCGGGCCACTGCGCGGACCCGGCAAGAAGAAACCGGCTCCACCTGAAGGCGTGCGCGAACCCGAAACGCTGGTCGTCAACGAAGCCATCGCCGAGACGGTGCGCACCGCTTACGATGTGCTGAACGATACCGTGAAGCAGGGACGCAAGGCCGCCGAACAGTTCCGCGGCGGCACGTATAATGTGCGCGATGTGCCCGATGACGTGCGTGCGATGGCGGGCAACCTGCTCGGCCTCGCGCGGCAGCTGAGCAGCGCGACGTTCGACATCTGCGAGGCCCTGCTGCGTCAGGCGGACACGTTGATGACCCCGCCGCCGCCAGGATCGACGCATGTGCCGCCCTTTCAGGAACCCAAGGCCGCGCCAGCAACGCAGCCGGGACCGCAGCCGTTTGCCGCCAGTGCTGCGGCGCCGGTGATCGCGCTCGAAGTGCTGTTCAACGGCAAGGAGGCCGTGCGCGCGCATACCAGCACGCTGGCACGTCCGGCGGCGCCGACGGGAGCAGCGCAGGTCAGCTGCGACGGCCTTGCGCGGCGCAGCGGCAGTGCGGCGCCGATCACCGACCTCGTGTTTGACATCAATCCGCATGGGCCGGGGCTGCGGGTGATGGTCACCGTGCCGCAGGACCAGCCGGCCGGGGTCTATTCGGGTGCGGTCTATTGCGCGACGCAGAAATCGCCGCTCGGCGAGATCGTGGTCGAAGTCGACTGATGGCGGTCGAGGGCGCCCTGCTCCAGCGCTATGGCGCCGCCACGCGGGCGGAAGTCATGCGCTATCTGGCGGCGGGCAGCCCTTCCCCGTTCCTTGACGAGATGCTGGCGGAATACCCCTCGCGCGGGGGAAAGATGCTGCGCCCGGCAATCTGCCTCGCCAATGCCGCGCTGTTCGGCAACGAAGCGCCGTCGGCGGCGGTGCGCGCGGCGGCCGCGATCGAGATGCTGCACAATGCCCTCCTCATCCACGACGATGTGCAGGACGGCAGCGAACTCAGGCGCGGCAAGCCCACGCTCCACGCGCTGCACGGCGTGCCGCTGGCGATCAATGCGGGCGACGCGCTCCTGTTCGCCGCGTTCGGCCCGCTGATCGATGCGGTGAGCCCGCTCGGCAGCCATGTGATCCGGCAGGTGATGGACGTTACCGCCATGATGGCGCGCCAGACCGCGGAAGGGCAAGCACTCGAGCTCGGCTGGCGCGACCGCAACGTGCTCGATCTCGCCGAAGCCGACTACATGCGCATGGCGCTCAAGAAGACGGCGTGGATGGGGATGATCTGGCCGGCGCAACTGGGCCTCATCATCGGCTCGCGCGGGCGTCTCGATCCCGAAATGGTGCTGCGCTTCGGCTACTTCCTCGGCCTTGCCTTCCAGATCGAGGACGACTTGCGCAACCTTTCGGAGGATCCGGGTTACGGCAAGGAGCAGAACGGGGACCTCGCCGAGGCCAAGCGGACGCTGATGCTGATCCATGTGCGCGGGGCCTGCAACGAGGACGAGCGCGCGCGGCTGGACTGGTTTCTGGGCCTCAGGCGCGAGGAGCGCAGCGAGGCGGATGTCCTGTGGCTGGCGCGGCTGATGCACGAGCGCGGCTCGATCGAGCATGGCCGCCACGTCGCCGCCGCGATGGCAGGGGCGGCGGAGCATGAATTTGCCGCCGTCTACGGCGCGCTGCCGCCTTCGGAGGAGCGCACTTTCATCGGCAGTCTCGTGCGCTGGGTGTTCGACCGGGCATGAGCCGCGCGCTGCTCTATGGAGCCACGGGCTATACCGGCCGGGCGATCGCAGCGGCGCTCGCGGGCAAGGTCGATCTGGTGCTGGCGGGGCGCAACGAACGGGCAGTGCGCGCCGTGGCCGAACCGCTGGGCCTGCCGTGGCGCGCTTTTGCGCTGGGTGATCCGCAAGCGGTCCGCGCTGGCTTGGCGGGGATCGATGCTGTGCTCCATGCCGCCGGGCCGTTCGCAGCGACGGCGATGCCGATGCTGGAGGCCTGTCTGGCAAGCGGGACGCATTACCTCGATCTCGGCGGCGAGTGGCGCGTGATCCAGGCCCTGTTCGCGCGGGACGCCGAGGCGCGCGCGGCGGGGATCGCAGTCCTGCCGGGTGCTGCGCTCACCCCGGCGGCGACCGATTGCCTGCTGCTCGCCGCGGTCGAACGCTGGCCCGAAACGCGCGCGCTGAGACTGGGCATTTCGGCGGCGCAAGTCGTATCGCGCGGGAGCGTGGCGACGATGGCGGGGCTGGCCGATCCGGGCACGGTGATCCGGCGCAAGGGCACTCTGGCGATGGTGCCAGCGGGGAGCCTCACCGCGATGTTCGATTTCGGCGCGGGCCCGCAGGAGACCGTCGCGACCGACTGGGCCAGCGTGGTGACCGGCGGGGACTTGCTGCCCGAAGTGAAGGACATTGCCATTTATTCCGCCATGCATTGGTCGATGCGCGCAGGCTACCGCGCTTCGGGTATCGGCATGGCGCTGACAGGCGCGGCGCCGTGGCGCGTGGCCGGTTCCGCAATCGCCCGCGTCTGGCCCGAGCGGCCGGACGAGACCCGGCGCGAGGCGGCGCGTTTCACGATGGTGGCCGAAGCGGACGACCCTTGGCGGCGGGTGCGGCGGCTCAGGATGGAAACGCTCGACGGCTATGGCGCCAGCGTGCGGATTGCCTGCGAAGCGGTGCGCCGGGTGCTGGCGGGAAGCGCACCGGCGGGCGTTTCGAGCCTTGCCGCCGCGTTCGGATCAGGCTTTGCGGTGGAAGCGGGCGCCGCGCGCTTCCTTGCCGATGACAGGAGCACGGCGGCATGAGCATTCGCGTCCCTTACGTACAGTCTGCCGCCAGCCAGCAGGTGCCGCCGCCCTACCACTTCCCCGATGTCACCGTGAACGCGTTCTACATGAACGTGTCGATGGAGCGGGTGCAGCGCTATTGCGACATGTATCTCAACATCGGCGACGAAAAGACGCGCGAATATGTCTACCGCCCGCTCGCGGCTTGGCCTTATGCGACGGTGCTCTATCTGAATTATCCGACGATGATCAGCGCTGCACCGGCCAGCCCCCATCTGGGTGAAGTGCCCTATTCCGACCGGGGCGCGATCAGCCAGACCGAAGTCTTCGTGGCGATCCCGGTGGTGCGCTATGGCCGGGGTGCCAAGCGCCTGATCACCGACACCGCCCTCGAATGGGCACTGCCGTTCATCGTCGTCGGCAATCCGATGTCGAGTGTGTGCGGCCGGGAAATGCTGGGCCTCGGCAAGCTGCTGGCCGAGATCGAGAATGGCGTTGGGCGCTATCCGGAGAGCTTCCACGGACGGATCAGCCTGCCCGGGTGGCCGGATGACGAGCCGGGCACGATGCAGCGCATGCAGGAGTTCATGAGGATCGAGACCAAGCCGGTCCTGCCGACCCCGGCGGGAACGCAGCCGCCCTACCGCACGCTCGCCACCCTGCTTGAAAGCCCTGAGGCCTCGAAACTGGTGGGCGGCCTGTCCAGCGTGTCGAACTTCATTGACAGCTTCTCCTTGGGCCTCATCCCCACGTCGATGCGCACGGTGGGCCTCAAGCAATACCGCGACACCGCCGATCCGCAGCGCGCGGTCTATCAGGCGCTCGTCACCTGCCGCGCGCAATACCTCAACGTGCGCAATGTCCGGTTCTACAACGAGCTCGACATCGACATGTATTTCAATGACATCGGCAGCTTCCACGAGATTCTCGAGGTATTCCTCGAGGTGGACAAGAAGCCGACGGGCAAGCCGCATTCAGTCAACACCGTGGCGGCCCTGCGGTTCGAGGCGGACATCAATTTCGACACGCTGCGCGTAATCCGCGAGTTCCCCATCGACCGCGACGGCCTGCCGCCGACACCAGGCGCAAGCGATCTCGTTTCGCGCTGGTACCGTCCGCTGCGCGGCTTCTTCGGTCCCCGCAGAGGAGTGGGCCTGCCATGACCGTGTTCCTCGAATCCTTCGCGACCGATCAGCTGCTGCCGCCGTGGCGCTCGCTCGGCATGCGGATGTGGCAATTCGTCATCGCGGTCGATCGGAAGCTGATCGCGGCCTACCTCGACACGCGCTTCAATGCCGCCGCGCCGGACCGGGCGCCGTTCCACTACACCCCTCTGCCGGGCAAGACGTACGGCCTGCTCTGCGTCGCTCGGCACGCGCACTTCTCAAGCAGCTGCGACGGGCGGACCGGGCGCGACACCACCAGTCATACCGAACTGACCTGGACCTTTCCGGCGCTGCGCTACCGCGTGAGCGAGGACAACCTGCTGGTCGATCCGCTGCAAGTGTGGATCGAGCCCTTCGCCTTCGACGACAACAGCTACGTGATGTTCTCCGCGCGCGAGATCTTCGGGACGGAAATGGACATGGCGGTGATCCGCATGGAGGAAGGCGAAAGTCCTGCCGACCTGAGGATCGACATGGCCATCGAAGGCATGGCGAAGTTCGATCCCAGAGCGCGGAGCCAAAGCATCGGCTGCATGCGGATGGGCCTTCTGCCCGACACCAGCGAGGCCGAGCTGCTTCGCCTCCGCAAGGACGACGACGACCTCGACGCCTTCGTCGACAATCTGCTGGCCGACGGCATCTTCACCGGCAGCACCGCCACGGACAAGCGCACCGGCATGGAGGTCAACACCCTGCGCCAGTTCCGCGACGTGTTCGACATGGACCTTGCCGCCTACCGCGCGATCGTCTCCTCGACCACCCAGCACAGCAATATCCGCGATCTGGCGTTCTTTTCGGGCGCGGATACGGTGGTGGAGTTCCTCTGCTCGGACAGCCTCGAGGAAACGATCCACGCCATGTTCGGCGCGCGCCCGCACAACGAGAAATCGCTGCTGGAGAGCCCGCCGCCCCTGCTCAATGCTCCGGGGACGCCGGATACGAACTGGGACCTGAAGTACATGCCCATCGAGGTGGCGATGGTGATCTGCTTCACCGCCGATGCGCATTTCCACATCGAGCGGACGCTGCACACCTACGGCCAGATCTGATCTACTCGCCGGGCGCGGGCCCCATATCGAGCACGCGGCGCACCGCCGACTTGAAATCGAACGGCACCCATGCTGCGCAATCGGGCCAGTTGCCGGTCTCTTGCCAATAGCGGCAGAGGCCGAGGCGGTGGCACACCCGGATGAAGCGCGGGTGGCTCAGCAGGCAGCTCCAAGGCCCCAGCGCGACGCCCGGGTAGAACAGGCTCGGTGACGGGCCGGCGGGATCGAACACGTGGCTGTAGTCCGCCTGCTCGACCATCTCGAACGCCTGATCGGGAAGGCCGATGAAGCCGAGCCCGGTGGGCAGGCTGAGCGTGATCGTACCGGTCTTCTCCAGCAGCCCGCGATAGCGCGCGGCGCGGTGTTCCTTGACGGCCATGTCCTTGGAGAACACCGCCTCGACATAGGCGCGCACCGCCGCCAGATCGCGCGCCTGCCAGCCGTCGAAGTTGTCGATCTTGCTGACGTGGCGGTAGTAGACTTCCGGATATCCGAGCGAGCCCGCCCAGTTGAGCAGCGCCATGAGAATGCCGGGGTTGTTCGGCCAGCGCTGGTGCACTTCTTCCAGCATGCTGACCGAGGTATCGTAATCCCCGACATAGGCCCGCATCTGCGAGACATGCAGCCGGGCTGACGGCATCAGCGGATTGAGTTCGCAGGCCTGCTCCGCATAGGCGAGCGCATCGCGGAAGCGGCCGACGCCCCAGCAAAAGTCGCTCATGTCGGTAAGCGCGGCGGGATCGCGCGGGGAAACTTCGAGCGCCTGAAGCAGCAGCTTTTCGCGTACGGCGTGATGGCCCCAGGGTTCCAGCTTGGCGAGCGCGCGGTAGGCCCCGCCACGGCGAGGATCCAGCTTCAGCGCCGTCTGCGCCGCGTGGATTACCGCGTCGCGGCCTTCGAAGTAGTTGGCCGCGCCGTGGCCGGAGCGAAGCACCTGTGCGCGGGCCAGTGCGAGCAGTTCCCATGCCGGGGCATGCTCGGGCGCTTCGCGGACAACCGACTCCAGCAGCGGCACCGCCTCGCTCGCGGTGTCGTCGAACTGCGCATCACCATCGGCGAGCAGGCCGCGTGCGCGCAGGAACCGCTCGTAGATTGCGGGCTCCAGCGTAGGCGTCGGCGTGCGCGGCATCAGCGTGAGTTCGAGCGCGGCGGCGACCTTCTCCGCAATCGAATCCTGCAGCGCGAAGACGTCCTCCAGATCGCCGTCGAAGCGCTCGCTCCACAGCGTGCGCTGGCTGGCGCTCTCGACCAGCTCTGCCGTGATCCGCACGCGGTTGCCGCTGCGCCGCACCGCGCCATCGAGCAAGTGCGAAGCGCCGAGCGCGGCAGAGACTTTGGCGATACCCTTGTCGGGCCCCCGGAACTGGAAGCTGGACGCACGTGCGACCACCGCGATCCCGGTGCCGCGCGCGACGGTGCGCTGGATTTCCTCTGAAACGCCGTCGCAGAAATCGGCGAGATCGGGATCGGAGGAGAGATTGTCGAAGGCGAGCACAGCCAGCACGAGCGCGTCGCTGGGGGGCACAGGGGCCAGTGCGGACGGCTGAGGAGGTGGCGGCGGGGCCGAAACCACGGGTGGCTCCGCCACGCTGTCAGCGCTGCGCAGCGCCGCATCGACCAGCGGCCCGGGCGCGACACCGATTTCGGCGGCGAGCAGATCACGGAAGGCCTGATAGCGGATATGGGCTGCCGCGCGCGCCCCGGAGGCGATTTCAGCGCGGATCAGTGCGGCAACGGCGGGTTCGCTCAAAGGATCGCGGCGCAGCCAGGCGGCGGCCAGCGCCTTGACCCCGCTGCTGTCGCCGGTGCGTTCTCGCAAGGCGATGTGGCGGGCCAGGCCATCGGCAATGCGCGCATCGATCTCGGCGCGGGCGACATCGAGCCATTCACCATAGGCCCCGCCGAGTTCGAGATCCTGCAGCAGCGGGGCGGTGCCGGCACTCTCGATATGGCGGGCCGCAGCTTCCCAATCTTCGCTGGCGAGCGCGCCGCGCAAATGGAGGACATCGCAGCCAAAGGCGCCCGGTGCGAGTTCAACCGCCTCGCGCGTGGCAATCAGGTGCTCTTCATCAGCTGCAACAGACGCCAGCACGCCGCGCAATTCGAGCAGGCACTGGCGCAGGCTGGCGCGCGCCTGTGCCTCGCTGCGGTCGCTCCAGAACAGCCCGGCAAGCCGTTCGCGCGCCATTCGGTGCTGCGGCGCAAGGAGCAGCGTGGCGAGCATGGCGCGCGTGCGGCGGCCCTGAATCGGAATGGCCGAACCATCGGGTCCGACAAGGCGAAACGGCCCGATCAGCTGGACATGGAAACGCATACCTGCCGTCACATCACGCCCGAAGTCTTCCGTTACGGCATCCATGCGAATCTTGTGCCCGCCCCTGTCGTCGCTGTAACATTAACGCAAATTGTGCCGTTTTGGCGACAACTTATTGTGCGCAAGCCATGACAAACGTGTGCCTGATGGGGAGATTGGCGCAGGGACGAGGCGCCGCTATCGCCACGCCCCGCTTGAATCCGTAGTCATCCCGAGGGCCTGGTAAGCCGCGTCGATCAGCCCCTGTCCGCGGGCATTGACAAGGATACCGGCACCCATCCGGTTCATCGTGTAGCCCATGGCGAGCCCCGCTGCGGGATCGGCAAAGCCCACGCTGCCGCCCATGCCGACATGGCCGAACGCGCTCTCGCCAAGGATCAGGCTGTCGCCTCCGGTAGCCCTGTTGTCGGTCGTGACCATGAAGCCCATCGCGAAGCGCATCGGCTGGCACAGCACCGCGTCGCGCTGCGTGGCGGCGCAGACGCGGCCCATGCGGTGGACACGGTCTGGCGACAGCAGTGCCCCGCCGCCGTTCGCCAGCGGCGTGTACATCCCGACGAGGCCTCGCGCGTTGGTGATGCCGTTGGCACTGCCGATTTCCGCCGCGTGGATCTCGCGCGAGTTGAAGTTCGCGCCGCCCTGGTTGGCCAGGAACAGGTTGGGAAGGCTCCCCGGCACCGTGGTCGCCTTGCGGAAGAAATCCGAAGCGAAGTTCACTTCGGCCGGATCAGCGGCAATCATCGGCGCAACGCGCGGCTCCTCGGTTTCCGGGAGGCCGATATGGAAATCGAGGCCGAGCGGCTCCGCCACATTCTCGCGGAAATACTGGCCCAGTGGCATGCCGGAGATGAGGCGGATGAGTTGGCCGACCGTCCACGCATACGTCAGGCCGTGGTAGCCCTGCCGCGTGCCGGGCTCCCAGTGCGCGGGCTCGGCGGCGACGCGCGCAGTCATGTAGTCCCAGTCGGCAAGGCCACCCTTGCGGATGGGCTCGGCCACATGCGGTACGGGCGAGGTGTGCGTCAGCATCATCCCGACCGTGGTCGCGTCCTTGCCGGCAGTGGCGAACTCCGGCCAGATATCGCCTACCGGCGTCTCGTACGCGGCCTTGCCCTGATCGACGAGCATGTGGAGGCACAGCGCCGTAGCGGCCTTGGTACAGGAATAGACGATGGAGATCGTGTCGCGGGTCCACGGCTCGCCGGTCTGGGCGTTGGCGAGGCCGCCCCACAGGTCCACCACCGTGCGTCCTTGATGGCTGATCGCGACACTGGCGCCGACTTCCTTCCGCTCCTCGAAATTGCGGCGGAACTCGGCGAGGACCCCGGTGAACTGCGCATCGCAATGGCCGGAAATTGTGCGGCCGTCGGCCAGTTCGATCGCAATCGCGCTCATGTCAGACGGAAGTCCTCGGGTTTGAAGGTCTTGGTCATCTTCCAGTAGTCGACCAGCCGGTAGGGCAGCAATGCGAAGACGCGGCCAGCATCGTTGCGATACCAGTTGGTCAGGCCCTTGTGGGTCCAGACCATCCGCGCGTGGCGTTCATCGACATCGGCGACATAGGCATCGTGGGCCAGGGGAGTCACGTCGATGGCCTTGGCCCCGGTTTCCAGCACTTCGCGCAAGGCCGTCAGAATCAGGCGCATCTGGCATTCGGTGATGAAGATGACATTGCCGCCGTGCGCGAGGCCGGTGTTGGGGCCCATCAGCATGAAGAAGTTGGGGAAGCCGGGAACCATCGTGCCGATATAGGCGGTGGCGTCATCCGGGCCCCAGACCTTGTGCAAGTCGAGCCCCCCCTCGCCCTTGATGGTCATCGGGGCGAGCATCTTGCTGGCCTGGAAGCCGGTCGCGTAGATGATCACATCGGCCTCGATCAGGGTACCATCGGGCATGACGACGCCTTGGGGCACGATCTTCGCTGGCGCGCCCGTCACCAGTTCGACATTGTCCCTGAGCAGCATCTCGTACCAGTTGTTGTCGACGAGAATGCGCTTGCCATAGGGCGGGTAGCTCGGTGTGCACTTGGCGATAAGGTCGTCGCGGCCCTTGAGCTTCGAATGCAGGAACCGCTCCATGAACTGGCGGTGCCGCGCGTTGACCTGATTGATCGACTTGCCGCCGTCGTCCCATGCCGGATCGACCTGCAGCGAGGCATGGAGCCCGTCGGCAAAGGCCCAGAACAGCTGGAACCGGTACCAGCGTGCGAAGAACGGTACGTTGGCGAGCACCCACTTCATGCCTTCGGAGACTTCGGCGAAGTAGTTCGGATTGGGCACGACCCAGTGCGGCGAGCGCTGCAGGATCGTGAGCTTTGCCACCTCGGGCGCGATCGTCGGGCCGACCTGCTGGCCGGAAGCGCCGGTGCCGATCATCACGACGCGCTTGCCTTTGAGGTCCAGACCTTCCTGCCACTGCGCAGTGTGGACTGCGGTGCCCGCGAACGTCTCGCGCCCCGGAATATCTGGCAGCTTGGGCCGGTTGAGCACGCCGACCGCCGAGATCACAGCGCGCGCCTTGAGGTGGGCGACCGCCCCAGAGGCATCGCGTGTGGCGACGTCCCACGTGCCGCTGGCGTCGTCATAGGTCGCCTTGCTCACCTCGGTCTCGAAGCGGATGTGTTCGCGCACGCCGTACTTGTCGGTCGCACGCTCGAAATAAGTCCATAGCTCCTCGCGCTTGGCGAAGAAGTGCGACCATTCGTGGTTGAGCTCGAACGAGTAGGAATAGAAATGGTTGGGGGTATCGACCCCGCAGCCGGGATAGAAATTCTCGTACCAGCTGCCGCCAACCGCCGGGTTCTTCTCGATGATCGTGTAGGGAATGCCCGCTTGCCCCAGCCGGATCCCGGCGCAGACGCCCGACATGCCCGCGCCGATGATGACAATCGGAAACTCCTCAAGCGCGGCAGGTTCGGGGCGACGGCGCCAGATCATCCCGCGCGGATCGGGCTGCGCAGCCTCGAGATCCTCGCGCATCATCGCGGTGTAGTCGGCGCTGACATGCTCGCCGACCGCAGTCGACAGCATGTCCTGCAGGAAATCGCCCTCGGGCAGCGCCGGCAGCGGATCGCCGGTTCTCGCATAGTCGAGCAACGTGTCTGCCAGACGCGTGCGGATTTCGGCGCGCAGGTCCTCGGGCATCGTCTCATGATAGTTCATCGGCCCGGTGATGTGCGGGCGGGCGCGCTCGAGCAGGCCGTGGTCGCCGGTCAGCTGCACCAGCACGAGCATCAGCGTCGCGGCGTCTGCCTCGGCCAGCGCGGCGCGCAGCACGGCGGGATCAGCGGCCAGCGCCGAAAGGTCCACAGGGTCGGCCCCGACCGCTGCCGGGTGCTCCATTTTCAGCGTGGTCAAGCCACTCTCCCTCAATATCACTTGCCATCTACCTATCGGAACCTGTATCTACGCGCCAGTAGATAAAAAATGCACGCAGTTTCAAAGCTGCGCGGGATGAGGGGAAAAACCATGGTTCGCCGCAACCTTTCGATTCGTGTCGATTCCGCAGCACGCCGCGTGGCGCTTGTGCTGCTGGCCGGAACCGCGCTGGTCGCTGCGCCCGCGATGGCTGAGGAAACCGCGCCGCCGCCGACCGAAGGCCTTGCCGACATCGTGGTCACCGCGACACGCAGCTCGGAATCGCTCTCCAAGGTTGCCGCCTCGGTCTCCGCCGTTTCCGCCGCCGATCTCGGCGTAGGCGGGGTGAAGGACGTCCAGTCGCTCGCAGTCGCCATCCCCAATCTCTCGGTCGGCGATCAGTTCGGCGTGAACCGCATCTTCATCCGCGGCATCGGCCTTACCTCGATCGACCTCGGCGCCGACGGCGGCGTCGCCTTCCTGCAGGACGGCGCGCAAATCGCCCGCCCCGCCGCCCAGCTTTCGGGCTTCTACGATCTCGAGCGCGTCGAAGTGCTGCGCGGTCCGCAGGGCACCCTTTATGGCCGCGGTGCGACGGCGGGTGCGATCAACCTGATCACCAAGAAGCCGACCGACCACCTGGATGGCTATCTGCGTGCAAGCTACGGCAACTACAACGCCATCGTGCTCGAAGGCGCGGTTGGTGGGCCGATTGCAGGCGACAAGCTGATGGCCCGCGTCAGCGCCAAGTTCGACAAGCGCGACGGCTATGGCATCAACGAGTTCACTGGCAGCCAGATCGACGACCGCAACGCCTATTCGGTGCGCGGCACGCTTGTCGCCAAGCCCTCGGAAGAGCTGGAAGTGACGCTTTCGGGCGAATACTTCAACGAGGACGATCGCAATTACGCCTTCCACTACTTCGGCGCGACAGTGGCGCCGGAGAACCAGCTCGGCTCGATCCTTGGCGGCCGCTCGCTGTTCACGGTGGCAGCGGCTGCAGGCCGCAAGGCCAATATCCGCAACATCTGGTCCGATCAGGAACCGCTCAACCAGCGCCACGGCTACAGCTTCACCGGCACGATAGACTGGAGCAAGGGCGATTGGGATGTGAAGTCGATCACCTCCTACCACAAGTTCAAGCGCTTCAACCGCGATGACCTCGACGCGTCAGATGCCAATATGTTCGGGCAGAACAACTACATCGAAGACAGCAAGACTTTCAGCGAGGAAGTGGTCGCCAACTACAAGAGCGAGAAGCTCGACGTCCTGCTCGGCGCAAACTATTTCCACGAAAGTCTCTACGGCGAGGTACGCGTGCCGCTGACCAATCTGGCCGTGCTGCTCAAGCTGGCGGGCCAGATTCCGCCGTTCTTCCCGGACAATGCGTTCGACAACCTCAACTACCTGCAGAACGGCACCGTCACCATCAATGCGCTGGGCTTCTATGCACAGGGCACCTACGCGCTGAGCGACAAGTTCAAGATCACCGCGGGCGGCCGATTCAGCTACGAAAAGCGCAAGGGCGTCGGCACGTTCGACTTTCTCGGCAGCGTGAACACCGACAAGGCGCGGAGCTGGAACGCCTTCACCCCGACCGTCACGCTGAACTACCAGGCCAACGATGCCACGCTGCTCTATGCCTCGGTGACGCGCGGGTTCAAATCGGGCGTGATCAACGTCGGCTCGCGCAACGACGTGATCAATCCCGAATACGTGTGGAGCTATGAAGTCGGCCTCAAGACCGCGACAGCGGACCGCAAGCTGCAGGCCAATCTCGCCGCGTTCTACATGGACTACACCGATCTGCAGGTGGGCTTCGTCGATGCGAGCAGCGTGGTCACCACAGTCAACGCCGCTTCAGCGCGCAACTACGGCGTGGAAGCCGAGTTCAAGGCGAGGCCGCTGCCAGGCCTGACGCTCGAACTGTTCGGCACCTACCTAAACGCCAAGTACCGCCGCTTCACCACGGGTGACTACCGCCAGGGCTTCAGGCAGGTCAGCGTCGCGGGCAATCGTCTGCAGAACGCGCCGGAATTCTCGTTCCGCGCGGGCGCCGACTACGACATCCCGGTCGGCACGGCGGGCAAGGTCAACGCCCGCGCCGAGGTGAACTGGCAGGACCGCGTCTTCTTCACCGAGTTCAACAACGCCGATGCGACGCAGGCGCCCTACGCGCTAATCAACGCCGGGCTGCGCTTCACACCGACCAACAACAAATGGTACGTTGATATCTGGGGCCGCAACCTCGCCAACAAGTTGGTGATCACCAACAACATCATCACCGCCCCACTGTTCAACAGCGTCCGCGTCGGCTCGGTCGCCCCGCCGCGCACTTTTGGCGGCACGTTCGGGCTGAATTTCTGATCGGCTGAAGGCCGCCTCCACACTGCTCGGCGCGAGCGGTATGGGGTGTTTGATGGGGAACGACAAAATCCGTGACCCCCGGGCTTGACCCGGGGTCCAGCTTCCTGCGGCATAAGCGGGACCCCGGATCAAGTCCGGGGTGACGATAGAAGTGTAGTCTCAAGCCGCTCTTTCTTCAGCCGCATGCCCGCCTTCTCGCGGTCCCAGGTATCGGGCGTGATCCCTTCCGCGCGCAGCTCGGCCTTCATCACCTTGGCGGTCGGCGTCTTGGGCAGTTCGGGCAGGACGCGGATATAGCGCGGCACCATGAAGTAGGGCATCCGTGCGGCGAGGAACTCCGAGAGGGCAACGGGATCGATCGTCGCGCCCGGCACCGGAGCGATCACCGCCATGACCTCGTCTTCCGAGTACTCGCTCGGCACGCCGATCACTGCCGCCTCGCGCACGTCGGGGTGTGCCGTCACATCGCTTTCCACCTCGAACGACGAGATGTTCTCCCCGCGCCGGCGGATCGCGTCTTTCACCCGGTCGACAAAGTAGAAATACCCCTCCGCGTCGCAGCGGAACGCATCGCCGGTGTGGAACCAGCCGTTGCGCCACGCTTTCGCGGTCGCTTCGGGGTTCTTGTGATAGCCGCTGTTCATCGCCCAGGGCCGGTCGGTGCGCACGATCATCTCGCCCACCGTGCCGATGGGCACCTCGCAGTCGTTGGGATCGACGAGGCGCACATCGACGCCGGGGCGGACCTTGCCGCAAGTGCCCAGCTTCACAGGATTGGCGTCCGACACGATGGGTGAGGAAATCTCGGTCATGTTGAAGATCGTGTAGACGTCGATCCCGAAGCGCTCGTGGAACTCGCCCGCGGCTTCGGTAAGCGGCACCATGAAGGCCTTCGTCACGCCATGATCGCGGTCTTCCGGCCCCGGCGGGCGCTTGATCAGGAAGGTCGCCATCACGCCCAGCAGGAACACCACGGTGCACCCCGTTCGCTTCACGAAGGCCCAGAAGATGTCGGTGGAGAAATTCTCCATCAGCGCGATCGAACCGCCGCGCGCCAACATCACGAAGGGAATGCCGAGACCCCCGATATGGAAGATCGGCATGTTGACGAGATAGCGGTCCTCACCGGTGACGAAGTGCCACGATTCCGGCCCAGCGTTGGTGTAGAGGTGCAGGTAGGACGAAAGCACGCCCTTCGAAGGCCCGGTCGTGCCCGAGGTATAGATGATCGACTGCGTGTCCCACGGCTCGATGGGCTGGTCGAGCGGGAGCAGATCGGCTTCGTCGCCGGTCACATCGGCATAGGCAAAGACGGCAAACCGCGCCGGCGCCTCGCCGTCACCTAGCTGCACGATAGTGGTGACGGCCGCGGTATCGGCCCCCTCCAACCGGTCGAGCAATCCGCCATGGGCAACCAGCACGGTGGCGTCTGAATTGGCGAGCACATGCTCGAGGATCGAACCGCGATAGGCGGTGTTGAACGGCACGAACACGCCGCCGAGGTAATTGATCGCGTAGAATGTGATCAGCGCCTCGCGTCCGTTGGGCAGCCAGACCGCGACATGGTCGCCGCGCTTCACGCCGAGCTTCTGCAGGCCCGCCGCCTTGCGCACGACGAGGTCGCGAAGCTGCGCATAAGTCCACTGTCCGCCATCCTCGAACACGGCATAGACCGCGTCCGGCTGAGAAAGCGCGAAATCGTCCAGCAGGTAACGCAGCACGCAGGCGCGGCGCCCGAGCACGCGCGGGTCGCTGTGGCCTTTTCCGTCAGGCATGCGGGGCTCCTGCGGGTTGGACCATCTTCTGCACCATGGTGATCGCGTCCATCACCACTTCGGTGGCCGACCAGCGCCCGCCTTCGTGATACCACAGCGCGATCCAGCTCAGCAGGCCCGAGACCCAGATCGCGGTGCGCGAGGGATGCTGCACATCGAACTCGCCGCTGCGCTTGCCCTTTTCGAGGAGCGCGGCGAGCTTGGTATCGAAGGCATGACGCAGCTCGCGGATGCGGCGTGCGTCTTCGGGCGTGAGGCTCTTTTCCTCGCGCAGGTAGACGGTCACGTAGCGCTGGTTCTCGATGATGATCCGCGCCACGCGCTCGACCACGATCTTCAATTGCTCGCTCGCGGTGCCTTCGACGCTCAGCGCCTCTTCCAGCGCGGTGAGCGAAAGCTGGATACCCGTCTGGCAGATTTCGTAGAGCAGCTCGCCCTTGTTCTTGTAGTAGGAGTAGATGAACGGCTTGGTGACGTTGAGCTGCTCCGCCACCGAATCCAGCGTGGTCGCCTCATAGCCGTTGGCGAAGAAGAAGTGGCTCGCTTCCTCGAGGATCCGCCGCCGCTTGTAGGCGGTGATTTCGTCCTTCAGCTGGGCTGCGGCGCGCTTCTTCTTCGGTTTGTCCATGAGGTCCGCGATATCTGTGGCGAGGGCAAGGGTGTGCATCAGCCCATCGCGGTCCGCAAGATTTCCATCACATCCGCCGCCGTCTTGATTGTGCGCGGGTTGGTGCGGCCCCAGATGTCGTCGAGTGTGTATTCGGAGACGAGCTGGAGCTGGTTCTCGCTCACGCCAACCTCGCGCAGCGAACGCGGCATGCCGAGCCCGCGGATCAGCTTGTCGAGCAGTTCGGAGGCAGACTTCGATGGATCGCCGAGACATGCGCTGATGCGCTTCTGCCGCTCCGCATTGACCGGCAGATTGAAGGCCTGGACGAAGGGCGACATGACGCAGCTGGTGTAGCCATGGGGCACATCGCAGGTGCCGCCTAGCACATGACCAATGGCATGGCTGGCCCCCATTGGCACGCCGCCAATGATCGGGATCATTGATTGCCACGCGCCGATCTGGCATTTGAGGCGCGCGTCGAGATCATGCGGGTTCGCCTTCACCGCCGGCAGGCCTTCAGCGAGCAGCCGCAGCGCACTGTCAGCAATGCCGTCGCAGAAATCGTTGGAGAGGAACGAGGCCAGCGTTTCGGTGGCATGATCCACCGAACGCACCCCGGTCGAAAGCCACAGCCACTCGGGCGTATGCACCGTGATCGCGGGATCTAGCACGACGCAGACCGGCACCATCTCGCGCTGGGTATAGCCCTGCTTCATCTTGATGGCTTCGTCGGTCGCGCCCGAAAGCGGGTTGAACTCGCCACCCGAAAGCGTCGTCGGCACACAAATCGCGCGCACGTCCGGCCCCGCGAACTCGGGGATCACCATTGCGCCGACATCGTCCACCCGGACGCGGTAATCATCGAACTGCGGGGCGGTGGTGATGTTGTGCTTTAGGCAGATCAGCACGATCTTTCCCGCATCGGTCACCGAACCGCCGCCGACCGTGACGACGAGATCGGCCCCGACCGCGCGCGCGGCCTCGGCGGCCTTCAGGACATCGCTGCGGGGCGCATGCGGCTGAATTCCGTCGTGCGTCGCGGCATGGCGATCACCGAGCGCAGCTTCGATGCGGCGGATCTCATCGGTCTGGCGGTTGAGGTAGCTGCTGGCGAGGATGAAAACCTTCTTCGCGCCGCGCGCCGACGCTTCCTGCGCGACTGCGTCCGCCGCCGGCACGCCCAAGGTGACGCGCTCGGTTGCCGTGAGCATGACTTGTGATGCTGTAACCATCGCCGCTCTCCCACCAATGCTATGTTTATACTCTCTGGTAGCATTTGTGGAATATGGGTCAACGGGGGATCAGGTCCAGCCGATCCTGAAAATGCAGGCCCGTTCCCCTTGCGCGCAGCAGCGCTCGTGCAGCACGAGCACGCGTGGGGAGACAAGCTCGCGAAAGAGCCGCGTAAAGACACCGCGGTGCCAAGGGCAGCTCGGCATGGCGATGGGATTGTGGGCAATCTCGATGACGACCGCGCCGCGCTCGATCCGTGCGGAAAACTCCCCCGAACCGGCAAATGTCCAGGCATGCGCACGGATCGCCCGCAGCAGCATCCGCGCGGACCAAGCGGGCGGCAACCGCTTGAGCAGCCATTGCGCGGGCTTCGGAATGCGGTGCTCCAGCAGATACTCGGCGGTGCGCTCCCCCGCTTCCCAAGAGAGCTCGTCCCACTCCTGCGGCAGCCGCGCCTGCACCGCCTTGTGCAGCGCCGCCGCCTCGCGCTCGTCGGTCATCCGTTCGGGATCGCAGGCCAGATAGTGCGCGAGCCCTGCCGCCTGCAGCGCTGCGGCGCGTTCACCCACCCCAAGCCGGTCGGCCAGCACGTCAGCCAGCTGGATGATGGCGTTGGGGCCGACTTTTCCGGCCACCACACTCATATGTGCGCTCCGCTCCTGCCCGGCGCATCGCCGCGCGTGGGCTGCATGTCGAACGCATCGGCTTCCTCGTCGGTGAGTTGCTCGGTCCCGCCACCGCACGCCTTGATCACGCCGGCTGCTTCGTGAACCACGGCCTCGCGCTTGGCAGCCTTGCGGCTGGTCTCGGCGACCGCCTGCCAGTCGCCCGTCTCGGCGCGGTGGTTGGTGCGGGTGCGGTCGAACTTGAAATCGACCCCCTTCTTCGATTGCGGGCCCCAGTAGTTCACTCGGCCGAGATCATAGAACGTGCGCTGGAACCCCGCCTTGAGGAATGCCTTGAGGCAGCCAAGCAGGTACTTGCGCCGGTATCCCGTCCCCTGCCACGGATAGGAGAACAGCGCCTTCCTCATGTAAAACCGGCGGTAATTGTTCATCACCCGGTCGAGCAGTTCGGCCCGGTCCATCGCCGCTGGTTTGATGATCGGGGTGACGAAGTTGTACTTGTCGAAATCGTGGATCTCGACCTTGTCGCCCAGCTCCTCGAACAGGTTGGAAAATGGCCAGGGGGTGTACATCGACCAGTTGGCAAGGTCCGGCTTCCAGTCCATCGCCATGCGGTAGGTCTCTTCGAGCGTCTCCGCCGTCTCGTTCTCGAGGCCCACGATGAACTGCGCCTCGACGAGGATATCCGCCTCGCGCAGCAGGCGGATCGCCTTCTTGTTCTGCTCGACCGTGGTTTCCTTGTTGAACAGATCAAGCTTCAGCTGCGCCGCCGCCTCGGTGCCGAGCGAGACGTGGACGAGCCCAGCCTTGCGGTAGAGCGCGAGATATCCCTCATCGCGCAGGATGTCGGTCACGCGGGTGTTGATGCCCCACTGGATCTTGTCCGGCAGGCCGCGCGCGATCAGTTCCTCGCAGAAGGCGATGAACTTCTTGCGGTTGATCGTGGGTTCCTCGTCGGCAAGGATGAAGAAGCCGACGTCGTGGTCGTTCACGAGGCCCTCGATCTCGTCAACCACGGCCTTGGGATCGCGGATGCGGTAATCGCGCCAGAACTTCCACTGCGAGCAGAACGAGCAGGTGAACGGGCACCCGCGCGCCATATTGGGAATCGCGACCCGCTTGCCGAGCGGGATGTAGATATATTTCCCCCACTCGAGGATGCCCCAGTCGGGCTTGATCTTCTCAAGGTCCTTCACCGTCGGCGCGGCCTTGGTGGCGATGATGTCCGCCCCGTCGAGGAAGGCGAGGCCCTGGATTTCATGGCGCGCTACCGGCCAGCGGCCATCGTCGATGGCGCGGACGAGGTCGAGCAGGATTTCCTCTCCCTCCCCACGGACGATCACGTCGATCCACGGCGCCTCGGTCAGCACCTGCTTGAACATGAAGGTGGCGTGCACCCCGCCCAGCATGGTGATGATCGCTGGCGAGACTTTCTTCGCGATCTTCAGCGTTTCCTCGGCCTTGTAGATCGAGGGCGTGATCGCGGTGGTGCCGACGACATCGGGCTTGAGGTCACGGATGCGGGCTTCGAGCGCCGCGTCATCGACATGGTCGGTCATCGCATCGATGAAGTGGACGTCGTCGTAGCCTGCCCCGCGAAGGGCTCCCGCCAGATAGGCCGCCCACGCGGGAGGCCAGTTCCCCGCAATCTCCGCGCCGCCGGAATGGTAATTCGGATGAACGAGAAGAATGCGCATGATCTGTCACTCCCGGTTGACAGATCAAAGCTCTATCGTTTTGGACACCCGTACATTGATCCAGCGCAACTCGCGCTGTCAGCCGGCAGCCGCCATATCGATCCGCTGCATCACGAGCGGCAGTTGGTCATTGCCGAAATACATGAAGGCGCCGTCGACGAAAATCGTAGGCGAACCGAAGGCCCCGCGCGCGATGGCTTCATCGGTGTTGGCCCTGAGCCGCGCCTTGACCGCGTCGCTCCCGGAAACCGTCCGCAGCGCTGCACCATCCAGCCCGCAGGCGTTGGCGATATCTTCCAGCACTGCGGGATCATCGAGATTGCGCGCATCGCCGAAATAGGCCTCGAACGCCGCCTCACTGAAGGCGAGCAGGTCCTCCGGCCGCTCCTCCAGCGCGCAGCAGAAGCGCATGGCATGAACCGACTTCACCGGATGGAACTCCGACGGGAAGTTCATCCTCAGGCCCGCCAGCCGAGCCCATTCCTTGAGCCACGTGAAGCTGAGGCGGAACTTGGGATTGTCCGGGTTCGCGCGGCTTTCATAGACGCTCTGGTTCACCGCGTTGAACACCCCGCCGACGAGGAACGGCCGCCATGTGACCGCAACGTCACGCCCGGCAATCCCTGCGCGGAAGTTGTGAAACGCCAGCCGCGTCCACGGCGAGGAGAGGTCATAGAAAAACTCGACGCGCACGCTCATTCGCCCTGCTTCCCATCCTTGTCCTTGATCCCGAACAGCACCCGCCGCGCTTCGGCATCGTCCTGCGGCCGCTTGTTGATCCGGTCACGCCCAACCGCCATCCCGGCCCGGAGCCCCGGATGTTCCTTGAGCCGGTCGTACCACGCCTTGAGCGCCGGGAATTCCTCCAGCGGAATGCCTTGCGCCTTCCATGTCTGGATCCACGGGAAGCAGGCCATGTCGGCAATCGAATAGTCCGCACCCGCAACGTGTTCATGCCGCGCCAGTTGCTTGTCGAGCACGCCATAGAGCCGCAGCGCCTCGGCCCAGTAGCGCTCGGTGGCGTAGGCGATCCGCTCGGGGGCATAGAGCCGGAAATGCCCGTGCTGCCCCAGCATCGGCCCCAGCCCGCCAACCTGCCAGAACAGCCACTCCAGCACCGCCTTGCGTCCGCGCAGGTCCGCCGGGAGGAACTGCCCCGTCTTCTCCGCCAAGTAGACTAGGATCGCTCCCGTCTCGAACACCGAAACCGGCTCGCCGCCATCGGAAGGCGCATGGTCGATGATCGCCGGGATGCGGTTGTTGGGGCTCACCGCCAGAAACTCGGGCGCGAACTGCTCGCCCTTGCCGAGGTTGATCCATTTGACCTCGTAGGGCAGGCCGCACTCCTCGAGCATGATGGAAATCTTCCACCCGTTCGGCGTCGGCGCGGTCAGCAGTTCGATCATCACCGTTTCCTGTCGGCATCCTCTTGTCGCAGACATTCCACGCCGCCACGCGACATGCAATGCCGCGCTAGGGCTGCACCGCCGCCGGCCCCCAGCCTCCGCCAAGCGCGAGGAACAGGGTGATCTGGTTGTCATTGGTCGAAGCTTGCGCCTCGGCGGTGGCAAGTTCAGCGCTGACCAGATCGCGTTACGCCTCGATGGCGGGGAGGGCAGCGATCCTGCCGCCGCGCCGCAATTGCGCCGTGGTGCGCGCCACCAATGCCGCTTCGTCCCGCGCGCGGTCGAGGTCGGCTTGGCTGTCGAGCCCGGCGGCATAGGCATTGAGCGCGGTCTCCACCTCGCGCAGCGCCTTGATCACCGTGCCGTCGAACGCGGCGAGATCGGCCTTGGTCTGCGCCTCTGCCGCCTCGATCCGCGCCCGCGCCGCACCGCGATTGAGCGTCCAGCCGATCAGCGGGCCGATCCCGTAGCGGTTGGTCAGCGGCGACAGCGCATCGGCGGCCGCGCCGGTCGATCCGAGCGAGGCGCCCAGCCGGATGTCTGGATAGAGCGCCGCGGTCTCGACCCCAATGCGCGCGGTCGAGGCGGCAAGACGGCGCTCGGCCATGCGAATATCCGGCCGTCGCCGCAGCAGCGCCGCGCCGTCGCCCACCGGGATCGCTTGTACCAGCCTGATCGGATGGCGGCAGGCGAGCACGCTGCTGTCCGCTTGTTCCGGCGTGCGGCCCTGCAGCGCCGCGATGCGAAGAAGCGCATTCTGCCGCCGCGCCGCGAGCCGGGGCAAGCGCGCGCGGGCGGCGGCAAGAAGGCCTTGGCGGCGGTCAACCTCGTAGGGCGCGGCACGCCCGTTCTTCACTAGCGTCCGCGTGAGTTCGAGGCTCTGCTCCAGCAACGCGACGGAGCGCTCCAAGGTATCGAGCTGGTATCCGCCGTTGCAGATATCGGCATAGGCCCGCGCGGTCTCGGCGGCGACGTTGATCCGCACGAGATCGCGCGCGGCGACGGCGGCTTCGGCATCGGCACTGGCCGCCTCGATCCCGCGCCTCAGGCCGCCGAACAAGTCGAGATCATAGCTGAAGGCGAGCCCGGCGTTGTATATCTGGCGGCGGGGCGGCTGGACGTGCGACAATTCCGCTTCCGCCGAACGCTGGGCATGGCTGGTCTCCGCAGCAAGGTTGCCCTGCCAATCGCGGTCGGCGCCGCGCACGGACAACAGCGCCAGGCTGCGTTCAAGATTGGCATCCGCCACGCGCAGATCGGTGTTGGCAGCGAGCGCGCGGGTGATCAAATGATCGAGCACCGGATCGTTGAACAGCTGCCACCAATGATCCGGAAGCGGCACGTCAGCCGTCACGCTACGCGCGGACAGGAACTCACCTTGCGCCTCCGGCGCATTCACCGCGGCCGCTGCGGGGACGCGGTAGTCCGGCCCCACGGCCTTGCAGCCCGCCAACGACAGCGCCAGCAAGGGGAACAGACCGCGCCTCACCATGGCAGGCTGCGATGCACGTCGCGTCCGTCATCGCGCGGGTGGACGACCACGGTGGCGGTCTGGCCCGGGATCATGCGGACACCCGCAGGCACCCTGTCCACCGCGATGCGCACCGGGATGCGCTGGGCGAGGCGGACCCAGGTGAACGACGGGTTGATGTTGGCGAGCTGGCCATCAGCCCCGCCGCGCTCCCTGTCCTCGACGCCGCCGGCTATGCTCTCGACGTGGCCGGTGATCTCGTCGCGCACGCCCATCAGATAGACGCTGGCCGGATCGCTGATGCGGATGGCGGGCAGCTTGGTCTCCTCGAAGTAACCCTCGACCCGCATCGACCGGTTGTAGACGAGCGCGAGCGCGGACTTGCCCGCGGTGAGGTAGACGCCGGGCTGCAGCGACATGTTGGAGACCGTCCCGCCGACCGGCGCGCGGACAATGGTGCGACCCAGATTGAACCGCGCAAGATCGCGCGTCGCGGCCGCCTGCCGGATGCCGGCGCGCAGTTCCTCGACCTTGGCGGGGAAGTGTAAGTGTGGACATCCGTTCCGGCAGAGGTGCGCAGGGCCCTCTTGCCGCCCGCGAGCGCCTAATGGCTGGGAAGCGCAGTCCATAGATCAAAATTATGCTGGTATTACGTAAAATTTCTGCACTTAAGTTGGACACATGGACATCAGCGTCGCCCGCACCTTCCTCGAAGTGGTCAAGACCGGCAGTTTCGTGCGCGCGGCGGAGAACCTCAACATCACCCAGACCGCCGTCAGCGCGCGCATCCGCGTGCTGGAGGATCAACTCGACCGACCCGTCTTCGTACGCAACAAGGCCGGCGCGCGGCTCACGCCTGCAGGCGAGCAGTTCCTCCGTTTCGCCACCACGCTGGTGCAAGTCTGGTCGCGCGCGCAGCTGGCGGTGGGCCTCCCGCCGGGGCGTGAGACGGTGGTCACGCTCGGCGCGGAGTTCAGCCTTGCCAGCCCGCTGCTGCGCCACTGGCTGCTGTGGATGCGCCGCGAATGCCCCGAAATTGCCGTCAGCACCCGAACCGATTCCTCCGAGCGGCTGATCGAGCAAGTGCAGGATGGCACGCTGGACGTCGCGGTGATCTATGGTGCGACGAGCCGCCCGGGCCTGATCGTGGAGCTGCTGTTCGAGGAAAAGCTGGTGCTCGCGCGCAGCATGGCAACCACCGGCCCGCTTGCCCCCGAAGCCCACGTGCGGATCGACTGGGGCGAGGAATTCGCCGCGAATTATCAGGCCGCTTTTCCCGACCAGCCCAATGCCGTCGTTGCGATCAGCTATGGCCCGCTGGCGCTGGAGTATATCCTCGAAGCTGGCGGCAGCGGCTATTTCCGCAAGGGCTTCATCCGCCCCTATCTTGAGGACGACCGCCTCCAGCTGGTGCCCGGCAGCCCCGAATTCGCCTACTCCGCCTATGTCGTCCATTCCGCCAAGGCCGACCCCGGCGTGATGGACCGAATCCGCACCGGCCTGCGCCTAGCGGCTCAAATCGCGCCGTGAGCAGCACGAAGGGCGGTTGACCGGAGCCCTCCTGATGTGGCAATCGCCGCGCGTCCGCGAAGCAGCCTCTGGAACAGAGCTGGTTACCGCTTCTGCGGCCACTCACGAGAACCACGGTTTTCTGCGAGTCTGCGGGTGTAGCTCAATGGTAGAGCAGCAGCTTCCCAAGCTGAATACGAGGGTTCGATTCCCTTCACCGCTCCAACTTTCCGAAGCCCCCCGCTTTCCTTCCGGATTACGAGAGGGTGGTTCCACAAACGCCCTACTCCTCCCGTCAGCGTGAATGGCCTACTCCGCTTTCAGCCGGACAGCCCGGTGACCCGCCGAGGAGACATCACATGAGCCGCCCCCCGCTGCCCCCGTTCACCGACGCAACTGCCGCCGAGAAGGCAAGGCTGGCCGAAGATGGCTGGAACAGCCGCGACCCGGCGCGCGTCGCCCTCGCCTATACGCCCGACAGCCAATGGCGGAACCGCGCCGAGTTCATCTCGGGCCGTGGCGAGATCGAGGCCTTCCTCACTCGCAAGTGGACTCGCGAGCTGGACTACCGGCTGATCAAGGAAGTCTGGGCGCACAGCGGCAACCGCATCGCGGTGCGCTTTGCCTATGAATACCGCGACGACAGCGGCAACTGGTTCCGCGCCTATGGCAACGAGAACTGGGAGTTCGACGCCGACGGCCTGATGGCGCGCCGCCTCGCCAATATCAACGAACACCCCATTGCCGAGGCCGACCGCAGGTTCCACTGGCCGCTCGGCCGCCGGCCTGATGACCACCCGGGCCTCAGCCACTTCGGTTTCTGATACCCACAGCCGGGCCTGATCTGGCACCGGCACCTCCCCCCAAATGCGAGCCCATTAGCCCCGCCGCGCCGTGCGGCGGAGCCCGGCAACTCGCGCCTGTCAAAGGAACCATCCCATGAAGCTCTATCACCACCCCATTTCGGGCCACTCGCACCGCGCCCGCCTGTTCGCCTCGCTGCTCGGCCTTGCACCGGAACTGATCGAAGTCGATCTCAGGGCCGGGGCGCACAAGCAGCCCGCCTTCCTCGCGCTCAATCCCTTCGGCCAGGTGCCGGTGCTGGTTGATGACGACGGCACGGTGATCACGGATTCGAACGCGATCCTCGTCTATCTTGCGCGCAAGACCGGCCGGACCGACTGGCTGCCGGAGGATGCCGCAGGCGCCGCCAACGTGCAGCGCTGGCTTTCGGTCGCGGCGGGCGATGTCGCCTTTGGTCCCGCCGCCGCGCGGCTCGTCACCATCTTCGGCGCCAAGTACAATCCCGATGAAGTGATCGCCCGCGCCCATGTGCTGCTGGGAAGCCTCGAAGCCGCGCTGGCGGGGCGGGACTGGCTGGTGACCGACCATCCGACCATCGCCGACGTCGCGATCTACAGCTATGTCGCCCGCGCGCCCGAAGGCAATGTTGACCTTGCCGCCCACCCGCTCGTCCGCGCGTTCCTGCGGCGGATCGAGGCGCTGCCGGGCTTCACACCCTTCGCCGAAACCGCTGTGGGGCTTTCCGCCGCTAGCTGACCCCGGACCGGGCGCATCCACCGTGTTGCGCCCCGATCCCCATGCCGCCAAGGAATCGACCGATGAGCGATGATCCGAGCGCCGGTCCCGGCCCCTGGCATGCCGGTGAACGCGAATTGCAGGCCCGCATAGGCGCGGCGGAGCGGATGGCAGATCTCGGCAGCCGCGTGATCCGCCGCTTCCTGCTCGATCAGCACCGCGCGTTCTTCGCGCAGCTGCCTTTCATCGTCGCGAGCAGCGTCGATGCCGAGGGTGACGCGTGGGCAACGCTGCTGTGCGGCCAACCCGGCTTTCTTGCCGCCCCTACCGACGATGCGCTGCACATGCGCCTGCCACCAGACAACGGCGATCCGGCGCGCAGCGGCATGCTGGCGGGAGACCCGGTCGGCCTGCTCGGCATCGAACTCCACACCCGCCGCCGCAATCGGCTGAACGGGCGGCTCGCCGCGCTTGGTGAGGACCAGATGGCCGTCGCGGTCGAGGAAAGCTTCGGCAACTGCCCACAGTACATCCAGCTGCGCGATTACGCCTTCGTCCGCGATCCGCAGCAGCCTTCCCTAGGTGCGGTCGAGACAGCCGCCGCGCTCGATCTCGAAGCGCGCCGAACCATCGCCGCGGCCGACACCTTCTTTGTCGCGTCCTACGCGGACCCCGACAAGGGGGATCGCCGGGTCGACGTGTCGCATCGCGGCGGCAAAGCAGGCTTCGTCCGCGTCGATGCCGATGGCACGCTGACGATCCCCGATTTTGCCGGGAACAAGTTCTTCTCCACGCTCGGCAACATCCTCACCAACGGCAAGGCGGGCCTCGTCTTCGCCAGCTTCGAGACGGGCGACTTGCTGCAGCTTTCCGGCGACGCCGAGCTGGTGCTCGACGCCTCCGAAGTCGCCGCTTTCGAGGGCGCCGAACGGTTCTGGCGCTTCCGCACGCGGCGCATGGTGCGCCGGCGCGAGGCGCTGCCGCTGCGCTGGGTAATGCGCGAGAACGGCTGGTCACCCAAAGCGCTTGCGACCGGCGACTGGGAAACCGCCGCTGCGTCGGCCTCTATGCAGCCAGCCCTGCTGCCTTGATCCCGGCCAGCGCGGCGAGTTCATCGTTGTCGCTGGTATCGCCTGTAACGCCCACTGCGCCGATCACCGCACCATCCGCGCGCACCAGCACGCCGCCCGCTGCGGGCACGATGCCTGCCGGATTGAGGCCCGCCGCTGCGTTGATGAAGGTCGGCCGCTCGATCGCCATCTCGCCGATGGTGCGCGAGGAAACGCCCAGCGCCAGCGCGCCGGAGGCCTTGGCCGTCGCAATCTGCGGGCGCAGGTTGGACGAGCCGTCCTCGCGCGCGAAGGCGATCAGGTGGCCACCGGCATCGAGCACAGCGACGCTGATCGGCTTGAGGCCGAGCGCGCGCGCTTCCTTGATGGCCCCCGAGACGATGGTCTGGGCCTGATCGAGCGTGATACGGGTCATTGCAGTTACTCCTGGGGAAGGTGTTTCAGTGCTTGTGGTCTTGGCCCGCCGGTCGCCCAGTCGAGCAGTTCGATGGTGTGGACGACGGGGAGACCGGAATGCTTTCCGATCTGCACCGCGCAGCCGATGTTGCCGGTGGCGATGACATCGGCCTCCAGCGCCGCCAGCCGCTCGGCCTTACGCGCGCCAAGCTGGCCGGCGATTTCGCTCTGGAGGATGTTGTAGGTGCCCGCCGATCCGCAGCACAGGTGGGCTTCTGCGGGCAGGCGCACGGCATAACCTGCAAGGGCCAGCAGCCGCTTTGGCGCTTCGGTCACCTTCTGCCCATGCTGCAAAGAGCAGGGCGGGTGATAGGCCACCGTCAAACCGCGCGGCGTGGCGGCAGGCAGGCCATGCTTCGCCATAAACTCGCTCACATCCATCCCCAGCGCGCTCACCCGCGCCGCCTTTTCGGCATAGGCGGGATCGGCGCCCAGCATGTGGCCATAGTCCTTGATCGTGGTGCCGCAGCCCGACGTGGT
>Ga0310345_10000818_pt1 | contig 39606 bp, 32 predicted proteins | sample HC15DNA20500_MG_FD_204667 | JGI IMG/M metagenome (GOLD analysis project Ga0310345, IMG submission 204667) | Marine microbial communities from station ALOHA, North Pacific Subtropical Gyre - HC15-DNA-20-500_MG | ecosystem: Environmental > Aquatic > Marine > Oceanic | place: Pacific Ocean: North... | reverse complement strand
ACGCCCGCCTGCAGCCGCCGCTGGTGGCGCGCTTCCGGCCCAACCGGAAGCGACGGGGCGTGCTCACCCTCCGCGAGCTGGACGTCCCACATGAGGCGCGGACCGCGCTCCAGCGCGCGTTGCGGGAGGGCGCGCCGCCGCCCGGCGCGGCGCTCGCGTCCCGGGAGGCGAGCCTCCGGCGCACGCTGGAGCAGCTCCCCGCTCCGGGTGAGCCGCGGCCGAGCCGGCTACCGTCGATCAGCCGTGAGTACGCCCACTGGCTGACGGGAGCGGCGACGAGGCTGGACGGGGAGGCGTGCCAGGCGGCCTACCTCCGCGTGCTGGGGGTCCTCATCGATCAGCTCGTGGACGAGTGCACTACCTGCGCGGCAGACGTCGACATCTGGTTGTGGGACCCGGCCGGCCGCGGTGTCCGGCCTCTGCGGCGCGACGCCGGAAGGGAGCGCGCCCTTCGACGCGGCCTGGGACGCGATCGAGCGCATGCCGCTGCCCTACCACGAGAGGGAGGCCCGGGACGCGCTGAACCGCGCCCTGGGCTACTTCGATTTCGCGCGACGCGAGCGCGACCGGGGCGACCCGAGGGGCGTCCAGTCCGGGCTGGACCGCGCCGACGAGGCCATCGAAGAGGCAGAGGCGATCCTCGACGCCCTCGGCCTCCCCCTCGACGAGCGGCTGGTGCACCCGGTCGCGCGAGTGTCCGTCGCTGCGAGGCGCGAGCGCGAGACCCGGGAGCTCCTGCGCGCCCGCCGCGCGGAGTGGACTTCGCGCTGAGCCGGCACGCGACGGCGGTGACAACGCGGAGAGAAGACGGCGCTCCCTCGCGCTTCTTCCCTGCGGCCGGGCCGCTCGGTGGTCAGGGATCGACGACAAGATCGCGGACCCGCCGCTCCACCTCTTGCGTCACGCGCAGGAGTGCGTCGAGCAGCGAGCGGTCGACATCGACGATACCTTCGTACTCGGCGAGATTGCGCTTGCGGTGGGCGGTGTCGAGCACGCGCCACATCTCGTTCGGGAGCCCGAGGGTGTGAGGTAGCGTCTGGAAGACCAGGTACCGGCTCTCCGAACGGAAGCCGTGATGCCGCAGCGCTGCCAGAGAGAGTGCATGCGCGGCGTTGTAGGCCAGGTCGAAACGGCTCTCCATGCTGAGCGACTCCAGACCCGCGTCTCTCAGTCGGACCGAGCCCGAATGGACGAGCCCGGCGACCTCTTCCGGATCGGCCGGCTCAGACTTCAGCTTGCCGACGCGCAGCAGGTTATCGAGAGCCTTCGATGTCATCCTCGCTCCCGATCAATACCATCCGCGGCCCAGCGAGGACCTTCCTGAGGAAGGGATGACCGCTCGCGCTGCGGCGCGAGAGCTCGTCCCGCGTGTACAACGTCGGGTCGATCCGGCGGCCAAGTCGGGCCTCTAGAGGCTCGAGCGCCCTGTGCACGTCCTCGAGCGTCAGGTCGTCCGCGACCAGAAGCAGGTCCACGTCGCTCGACGCGGTTGCGCTGCCCTTCGCGACCGAACCGAACAGCATCGCGAACGTGATTCGGTTCGCGATCGGCGTCAGAGCCTGCTCGACCTGCGGTGGTATCCCCATGGTCTTCACGACGAGCCCGTGAAGCTCGTCGAACACCGGAGCAGCCCGGTTCGCGCGGTAGAGGCTCCGCCCGCGGTCACGTCGTTTCTCGACGAGGCCGGCGGCCGTGAGCTTCTCGAGCTCGCGCTGTACCGAGCCCGAGCCGATGGAAGCCAGGGCGATGATCTCCGAGATCGTGAGCTCGCGGTCGGGCTGCTCGAATAGCAGCCCCAGCACCCGTTGCTGGGTGGCGGTGAAGAGGGCGTCCGCGAGCGAGCCCGGAGCTGAGGGGCGTCTACCCAATATGGGTAGAGTGTTACCCAAAGTGGGTAGGCGCGCAACTGTCTTCCCCGCCGAGCCGGACCGCGCCGTGGTAGCCATGCTGCGAATGCAGCCAGTCGCCCGATGACGGAGCTCGAGCTCCAGTCCTTGCAGCGCGCCTTCTCGGGAGCGGGCTTCTCGCGCTTCAGCTTCGCGACGGGGTTCGTCCTGCATTTCTCCCCGACACCGGGAACGCCGTCGGAGATGTCCGAGGAGCTGCGGGTCGATCTCAGTTGCGATTGGGTCCTGGGCGACGAAGCCGAGTGGGAGGAGATGGTGCGGTCGTTCCCCATCGCCGGCGTAGAGCCCTCCGAGCCCGTGCAGGCGGCTGCGTTGGCGGCGCTTCGATGGGGGCCGCGTTCTCGCGTGGAGGAGCTCCGGTTCGTCGGGGCGGATCTTCACCTCCATTTCGGCGACAGGCGCGTCCTGGCCACGCGAGTCGAGCCGTCCATGGACGGTCCGGCTTGGTGCGTCTCGGTCGTCGCCTCCGGCCGCGCGTGGAGCGTCGCGTCGGAGGCGGGCAGGCTGGAGCCTTCATCGTGGGAGGGGGGCTCGAGCTGATGCGACCGCGGGAGGGGTTCGAGTTCGACTGGCTCGCCACCGACGAGCGTGGGGTCGTCGCCCTGTTCAGCACGGCGGGGGGCGGCTACGTGCCGCGTCAGGTCTTGTCGGTCGCGGAGGCGCATGACGCCGCGGTGGACGCCTTGCTCGAGGCCCGCGCACGACGTCCGCCAGATTCGCCGAGGCCGTCGCCCCGGGGCTGGAGAACCCGTGGGAGGCGGCCGCCGCCCGAGGGGTGTTCGTGTACGACTCGGACTTCTTCGGCGGTCCGTACCGGTTGGTGGCGGCTCCGCTCGTGCCCCGCCTCGTCACCAATGCCTCGGACCCGCTCGCGGCGTCCGCGATCCTGCTTCGTCTCACCGGGGTGCGCCTCGGCGACGACGAGGTCCTCGATGCCCAGGCGCTCGAGGCCGCCTGCCGGGAGTGACCGAGCGGTGCAGCGCGGGTGGGTCAGAAGGAGGAGCCGGGCTCCTTCAGGAAGGCCTCCTCGGGCGTCGACGCGCGGCCGAGGAGGGCATTGCGGTGGGGGAAGCGGCCGAAGCGGGCGACGATGTCGCGGTGGCGGACCGCCCAGGTGGGGTCGAAGGTCGAGAATGCAGCCAGTCGACCGATGACGGAGCTCGAGCCCAGTTCTTGCAGCGCGCCCTCTCGGGAGCGGGCTTCTCGCGCTTCAGCTTCGCGACGGGGTTCGTCCTGCACTTCTCGCCGACACCGGCAACGCCGTCGGAGATGTCCGAGGAGCTGCGGGTCGTACCCAGCCCAGTACAGCGCTCGGTCAAGACTGTGTTGGCTTCATGAGTGAGATGTCCCCGGTGTCGGAGACAAGTAGTGAGGGCACTAGTGACTACGGCATACTAGCACTAGGCCGAAAGCCAAGGCTTGGGGTTCGCTGTCATCGGTATCCAATGACTTCGGTGGTATGATGAGACTGTTCAGCTCCAGTGTTTTCTCGTTCCCTGAGGTTTGGTGGTTATTCATCATGCTGATGTGCGGTTGTACCGGGGCGCAGCATCAGGCACCGTCCGAAAGCGGTCCGGTGGAGAGTTTGGTGAATGGTGCCCAGCTCCCAACGGAGTTCGAAGTGTCCCGAGAGCGTCCAGGGCGCATCTCCTCCACCACCGGTACGGAACCATCGATAGGCCGGGCCTCTCTCGACCAGAACTGTGACCTGGGGCAACTCGTCGGAGTCTACCACCATGAGCACACAGTTGTAGACGTGGACGAGACGAGCGCTCAGGAGCGCGCCGTCCATGACTGCCTGTTTCTTGTCTGCCGCAATGGCGTCACCGTGGGTCAGATAAGCGTCTCTGGGGCGAATGTCTCTGGGTGTGATACTGTCCCTGCCGAGGTTGTCCTGGTTGGTCGAAATCAGGTTGAGTTTCTTTGGGATTTACGCGGTCTTGAGTGTCGGCTGCGTGCGCACGTGAGTGAGGGAGAGGTTGTGATCGCTCGCGGTTTTGGAGCGAACGACGAGCGCTGCACGTTGGAGTTGTGCTCAAGCACTACGCCCGGATTGGGTCCGACGACGTTCGGCAGAGTCGAGCGACAAGAGTGGGTTGAGACGGCGAGCCAGTGTGGCGAGAGGATGGCTGAGTTTCAGGGACCATGAACTTCTTCGAGCCGCAATCAACCGACCTAAGAACGAGACACGAACCACGGTCGGAGCGAGACCCAAACCAGAGGCTCTTGTAGGAGGGTTTGCGGTGTGTTGGGGCGGGTGAGACCCAGATTAGGGGGTGGCGGGCGGACGGTTGGCGGCCGGCGGCCGCGAGGGGGCTCCGAGGACGCGGCGCTGGCGCTGAAGCGGTCAGCGGCCGGTTGGGGAGGCGAACACGTCGGCGAGGCTTCCCGCGGTCAGAATGCGCTCGGTCCACTGATCCAGCTCTTGCTCCGAACCCGCTCGGACACGTGCCACGGTCTCGGAGCCTGGCTCTCCGAACTCGAGGCGCAGGAACTTCAGGAGGATGTCGATGCGTTCCTCGGCGCGTCCCTCGGTGCCGCGTCCAGGACTTCACTGATGCATAGCTCGAGCAGATCGGGAACGAACAAATGGAGTTGGGAGAAGAGTTCAACCGGTCGATCGACAGTGAGGCCCGGCTGCCCGTCCGCGGCGCGCCTCCGGTCCCTCGGGCCAGTTCGGTGCCTCCGGACCCGTCGACGATACGCCGCAGCCGTCGCGCCGGGTGATGCCTAGGAGCCTGGCAGTGAGCGCGGTTGTAGCAGCGCTAGTCTCAGCGAGCGGCTGCATGCCTCCGGGCGACCCGGTAAACGCAACGGGCTCCGCATCGGGATCCGGTGGCATCCAAGTGAGTGCGGCGACAGACAGCGATTGCGCTGTTGCTGCTCATACGGAGTCGGCCGATCCAAGACTAGCGCCCTCTCCGGCCGACCCGACGGGGCGGGTGCACGCCGAGCTCCGTGTTCGGCCAACTCCTCCATACGAGGAGGGGCAGGTGCTCGGACAGATCTGCGGCGATCGGACCGGCTCTGTCTGCACTCGTCTCTTGGAGGCATCCGCTCCGGTTGCGAGCATTCATGTGCTCCACCGCGGGGATCCGTACAGTCTGGACGAGGTCCTCCTGGCCTCCGGTGTCGAACCTGTGAGTGAGGTCCTCTGGCGGCTCGGCACTGGGGCAGTTGACCCCCACGTCGAGGTGCGCCACGAGAGACGAGAGTCAAACTTCGTGTTCGACATCGTCTATTCGTACCCCGTCGATTGGACCTTGCAGTACCCGCGTGTGCATACATGGGATATTCAAGTCGGCTGCGCCCCGACCGAGAGCGGCTGGGACTGCGGTCCTGGCCGCATCCAGCGGTATCGTTCATGCAGGCGGGCCTCACGGGGGGACTATTGCAGTCGGCCAGAGATCGAGGTGGTCTTCGACTATCAAACTGGTGATTGTCACGCGCCGAGTCCCGTAGCGGAACTCTTGCCCACGTCGTCCTGGTTCGGCGGGAGCCTGATTCTTCCTTTGGGTCAGGCCTGCCCACGACTAGTCCGCTCCTCGGAATCCCGCTAGAGGGAAATACGATACTCGAGGCCGCCTGCAGGGAGTGACCCATTCAGCCCTCATCTCGCGTGCTGCGCCAGTGCGCCCTTCTTTTGACCCTCGCTTCGTGCGGAGCGCCTCGCAGCCATTCGGCAGGAGAACCCTCGCGCGTGCCGGCGGCAGGCGAAGCGTCACCGCAGATTGCAACCGTGAGATCGAGCGGGTGTCGCAACCTAGAGGGGGTCTACTGGCGCTCGGACGTCGTGGACGTCGCGGACGAACACTCGGTGGTCCGACACACGGTGAAGAGTTGCCTCTTTCTCTACTGCGATGATGGCGAGCTCCGGGCCTATCTCCAAGCAACGGGGCCCAACATGAATCGGTGCTATGCCCACGCCGACCATGCTTCGGCGGATGGCGACTCGTTGGAGATGTGGTGGGACTGGGACCGTGGAGACTGTCGGATCCGCGCGTCGCTATCGCCGGAGTCCATCCGGGTACACAGCCCCGAGCCTCGGTCGTGTGGCGAGACCATCTGCGGTTCTGACTCACCCGGCATCAGTGGCCTGACGTTCGAGCGGGCCACACGCGTAGCGCTCGAGCGCTTCGACAACCAGGTGGTTCAGTGTCCGGATGTGCCGGGCGAGCTTCGGTAGGGGCAGGAACTACGATTGCGGGGCGCGTCCGCCTGCTCGCGCGCGAGCGGCGCGGCGCGGGTGGGTCAGAAGGAGGAGCCGGGCTCCTTCAGGAAGGCCTCCTCCTCGGGCGTCGACGCGCGGCCGAGGAGGGCGTTGCGGTGGGGGAAGCGGCCGAAGCGGGCGACGATGTCGCGGTGGCGGACCGCCCAGGTGGGGTCGAAGGTCGAGGCGAGCTTCGGCGGGGCGGCGTCGCGCGCCGCTTCGAAGAGACGCACGCAGCGCTCCTGCGCCTCGAGGTCCTCGGCGTGCATGAACGGCATGTAGAGGAAGTAGCGCTCGTGGGTGGCCAGCGCGTCGTCGTCGCCGGCCGCGAGCGCCGCCTCGGCCACGGCGAGGGCTTCGGCGTCGTTCTCGAACATGCGGGCGGTGTCCCGGTGCAGGTTCCGGCTGAGCTGATCGAGGACCACGATCGTGGCCAGCCGACCCCGCGGCGTCTCTCTCCACGCGGGCCGCTCCCCCGCCGCCACCGCCTCGTGCAGGGCGCCGAAGCGCTCGCGGAGCAGGGCGTCGAAGTCCGGGTCCTTGCGGAACCAGCGCTGGCGGTGCGCGTCGTCGGCGCGGCCGTCTTCGTCGAGCTGCCCGAACCAGAGCTCGAGCACGTCTTCTGCGTCGGGGTGGGTCACGCCCGGAGCGTACCGCGTCAGGGGCCGGGGGAGGGTGGGGGGCCGGTGGGCACGAGGTGGAGGACGCGCCAGCTCCGGACGACCTCGTCGTCGAGCAGGATGTCGACGCGCGCCTCCTCCACCACCGCGTGGTGAAGGAATCCGTCCACCCGCTCCGCCGCGATCAGCTCGAAGCACAGCCGGCCGCCTCGGGGCACGGAGCGGTAGCGCTCCCCGTCGACCGGCGGCAGCCCGCAGCCCTCCGGCGCGCGACCGCTCGCGAGCCAGCTGGAGTCCCGACTCCCCTCGTGCCGGATCCAGCCCTCCATCGCGGCCCGCTCGGCCACGTGCTCGAGCGCGTGCAGGGGCGGCGTCGCGCCGAGCTCCGGGTGATGCGCGAACCAGAGCACCTCGTCGGCGAGCGGCTCGTCCGAGGCGTCCAGGGGATCGGTGCCCGCCGCGACCTCGATCCCGTCGGGGGCCCCGTCGTCGTCGAGGTCGCGGTTCAGGCGGCCGCCCGGCGGCTCGTCCGCGTCGAGCACCGCGTCCTCGTCGCTGTCGACGTCGAGGAAGTCCGGCTGCCCGTCGAAGTCGCTGTCGACCGGGCGGGTCGCGAGGTCCGCGTCGCCGGCCTCGACCGCGTCCGGTACCCCGTCACCGTCACTGTCGAGGTCCACCCGCGCGAGCGCGCCGTCGCGGTCGGCGTCGACCCCGAGCCCGTAGAGGTCTCGGTCGTCGACGTCGGCGATGGTGTCGCCGTCGGAGTCGAGGTCCCGGTGGTCCGGGGTCCCGTCGCCGTCCGTGTCCACCGGCGGCGACGCGTCCGAGCCCTCCTCCCGATCGAGGTACCGATCGTCGTCGTCGTCGCGGTCGATCCAGTCGCCCCACCCGTCGCCGTCGAGATCACCGACGCCATCGACCTCGTCCGGCAGCCCGTTGTCGTCGCTGTCGAGGTCGAGGTAGTCCGGGATCTCGTCGTAGTCCGAGTCCGCCGGCGGAGTCCGCAGGTCGTCGTCGCCCGCCTCGCGCGCGTCGGGGATGCCGTCGCCGTCCGAGTCGTCGTCGAGGTAGTCGGGCACGCCGTCCCCGTCGCTGTCCCGGCCCTCGGAGATCCCCTCGGTGCGGTCCCGGATGCCGTCGCCGTCGGTGTCGTCCCAGGCCCCCGCGTCGCCGATGTCGACGGAGCGCCCGCCGCAGGCGGTCAGGAGCAGGAGCGCCAGCGTGATCGCGCGCATGCGGGTCCGAGGACCGGGCGACCGAAACTGGCTCACAGTCGGTCAGCCCGGAGCGGCGTGCATGATGCCCTGGAGGTTGAAGTCCAGGAGCACCCGGGAGAGGTGGTCGAGGTCGACCTCGTCCTCCTCGAGGACGCGCTGCACGAGCTGCTTCACCGAGCCGAGGATGAGCCAGGCGACCGGCTCGGTGTCGAGGGGGCGGATGAAGCCGATGCGCTGGCCGTTGGCGAGCGACATGCTCAGCCAGTCGTGGAGCTGGGAGTAGAAGCCGTGCAGCTTCTCGTCGACCGCCTCGTCGATGCCGACCGCCTCGCGCAGGACGAACTTCGCCAGCGCGGGGTCCTCGCGGAAGCTGCCGAGCACGCTGCGCACGGTGGCGAGGATCTGGTCGCGGACCGGCGGCGCGCCCGGCTCGAGGTCGACGCCGATCATGTTCTCGTGGATGCGCTCGAGCAGCAGGTCGAGCAGCTCGTGGAAGATGGCGTTCTTCGAGTCGAAGTAGAGGTAGAAGGTGCCGCGCGCGATCGACGCCTCCTCGATGATGTCGGCCACGCGGGTCTGGTGGTAGCCCTTGGCGCTGAACACGCGCAGCGCCGCGTCGAGCACGGTGCGTCGACGCCGCTTGCGCTTCTGGGCCGCCCGCAGGCTCCGGCCGTCGAGCTCTTCGGTGGCGGTGGCGCTCATCGGCGGCCCTCCCAGTAGTCGTTCACCCGCCGCGCCACGGAGGCCTGCACCCGGTCGGCGAGGGCGGGGATCTCGTCGTCGGTCAGGCCCGCCGACTCCACCGGCTCGTCGCACCAGACGGTGATCTCCTGGCCGGGGCGCAGCACGTAGCTGCCGGGGCGCATGAGGTCGAAGGTGCCGGTGACCGCGACCGGCACGATCGGGATCCCGAGGTCGCGCGCGATGTAGAAGATGCCCTTGCGGAAGGGCTTCACGTAGCCGGTGCGCGTGCGGCTGCCCTCGGGGAACGCGAGGATGGAGCGGCCCTCGCCGACCTCGCGGCCGATCTTCTCGCGCAGGTCCTCGGTCTGGTTCTTGGCGCCCTTCTTCACCGGGATGGTGCCGCGCTTCTTCATGAACCAGCCGTAGAACGGGTAGTCGAAGTGGCTCTCCAGCTCGAGGCCCTGCTTGAAGTGCGGGGTCGCGTTGTAGAGCATCACGTGATCGAGGTGGTTGGTGTGGTTCTGCGCGAAGATGTAGGGCCGGTCGGGGTCGACCTTCGGGTGCACGACCGCGCGCCACTTGCAGCCGGTCAAGGCGATCTGCCCCTTGCAGTAGACGCGGCCGAGGAGGTTCACCCGGTGGCTCGGCACCACGCTGTAGACCGCGGTCATCGCGCCGAGGCTCGGGACCAGCCAGCTGAGGCCGGCGCCCCAGAGCGCGGTGGAGACGAGCTTCTCGCGCAGGGTCGGCGCCTCGAAGGAGATCGAGGGCGCGCGCTCCTCGGGCGGCACCTCCTGGCGAGACGCGCGCCGGGTCGCGCGCGGCTGCGTCTCTGCGGGCCCGGTGTCGGCGGGCCGGTCGGTGTTCTGCTCGATCGAACGCTGCTGCATCATGCGACCACCTCCAGAGCGCCGGGCAGGATCTCCAGGCGCTCGAGCTTCAGCTTCATCACTTCGCCGTCGACCATCGCGTCCACGGCCTCGTCGAGCGACAGCTCGACCGATCGCGCGCGGCCCTGCTCCACCTCGGGGCGCCGCACGTGCGTGCCCTGGAAGATGGACGGGAAGGCCCGCACGAAGGGAAGGCGCCCCATCTGCCCGATGCGGATGACGTCGAAGGCGCCATCGGTCGCGTCGGCCTCGGGGGCCATCATCATGGTGCCGCCGGTGTAGCGGCTGTTGGAGAACGAGAGGAGCACGCAGGGGCGCGCGTCCTCTTCGCCGCCGTCGACCCGGAGCGGGAACGACGGGTGCTTCAGCCGCGCCGCCGTGATCAGCACCGCCGCCACGTACCCGGCCGCGCCCAGCGGCTTGAAGCGGCGGTTCGTCAGCCCGCCCGCCTCGGCGCTGAAGCCGACGCTGAGCAGGTTGATGAAGTGCAGCTCGCCGTCCGCGTGCACCGCGCGCACCACGTCGCAGCGCCGGGTGACGCCCCGCTCGAGCGCCGCGAGCGCGTGCTCCGCCTTCGTGATCCCGAAGTCGCGGAGGAAGGAGTTGCCGGTGCCGAGCGGCAGCATGCCGAGCGTCGGCCGGTCCTCCTCGTCGTGCGGGAAGAGGCCGTTGACGATCTCGAAGCTGGTGCCGTCGCCGCCGACCGCGAGGAACTTCCGCTGACCCTTCGCCCACGCGTCGCGGGCGCGCTCGGTCGCCTCGCCGGCGCGCGAGGTGTGATGGACCTCGAGGTCCATCCCCGCGCGGCGCAGGCGCTCGAGCGCCGCCGGAGCGCGCTTGCCGCAGCGCCCGCCGCCGGCCGCCGGGTTGACGAGGGTCAGCCAGGTCACGAGAGGCGCTCCTCCTCGGGGGCCGCGGCCCGGAGCGACTCCGCCAGCAGCTGCCGCTTCACCTTCATGCTCGCGGTGCGCGGGAACGCCTCGTCGACGAAGACCAGGCCGCGGATCCGCTTGTGCTCGGGGAGGCGACGGTTCTTCGCCGCGAGCTGGGCGCGGATCTCCCCGTCGCTCGCCGGCTCGGTGCCGTTGCCCTTCTTGCGCCGGACGACCGCCACCAGGCGCTCGTGACCCAGCCGCGCCTGCTCGGGCCAGAGGAAGCCGGAGGCGAAGACCGCGAGCTCCTCGACGGGCAGCGCCTCGAACGCGCCCTCGATGTCCTCCGGGTAGACGTTCTTGCCGCCCTCGGTGACGATCATGTTCTTGCTGCGCCCGACCAGGTGGAGGTGGTGCGCCGCGTCCATCCAGCCGAGGTCGCCGGTGCGGAGCCAGCCGTCCTCGGTGATCGTCTCCGCGGTCAGCTCCGGGTCGTCGAGGTAGCCGGTCATCAGGGTGCGGCCGCGGATCCAGACCTCGCCGACGCCGTCCGCGCCGGGCTCGTGGATGCGCACCTGCACGCCGGGCACCGGGCGGCCGACGCTGTCGCCGCGGAACGGCTTCAGGTCGTTGACGGTGGCCACGGTGCAGCACTCGGTGAGCCCGTAGCCGATCACCACCGGGAGGCCGAGGCGGTAGAACAGCTCGGCGCGATCGCGGTCGACGAACGCGCCGCCGCAGAAGAGCACCTCGAGCTCGCCCCCGAACGCCTCGTGGATCGGCGAGAGCAGCGCGCGGCTGAGCTTCGGGTTGGGCTGCTTCGTGGTGAGCATCTCGTTCAGCCCGCCGATCACGCCGACCATGCGGCGCGCCCACGCGGGCTGCTGGAGCAGGCGCTCCTCGATGCTGCGCTCGAACGCCTCGAGCACCATCGGCACCAGCGCCATGTGGGTGACGCCGTAGCTCTGCATCGTCGACTGCAGGAACTCGGGGCGGAGCGAGCGCTGGTGCACCACGGTGGCGCCGCAGCTGAAGGGGCCGACGAAGCCGACCATGAAGTCGATCGCGTGGTTGGTGGGCAGGATCGAGAAGGTCCGGTGCCCGACCCGCATCGGGAAGAGCGCCATCAGCGCCTTCAGCTGCTCGAGGTAGGCCTCGTGGCTGAGGACGCAGCCCTTGGGCCGGCCGCCGGTGCCCGAGGAGTAGACGATCGTCGCGGCGTCCTCGCGGGCGCGGGCCACCGGCGCCGGGGTCTCGCCGTCCGCGTCGAGCGCGTCCCAGTCGGTGTGGGCGAAGGCGTACTCCCCCTTGGCCTCGGTCACGAGCGCCGCCTCGACGTCGAGCGCGCCGAAGCGCCGCGCGAGCCCGTGCTCGGTGACCAGCGCCTTCGGGCGGCAGTGCGCCATCAGCGCCTCCTGCTCGTCCGCCGAGAGCTTGTAGTCGAGGGGCACGAGCACCGCGCCGCGGGCGAAGACCGCGCAGGCCGCGAGGAGCCACCGGCCCTGGTTGCTCATCACGATCGCGACGCGGTCGCCCGCGCCGACGCCGCGCGCGGCGAGCCAGCGGGTCACCCGGTCCGCCTCGCGCTTGGCGTCGAGGTAGGTGAGCCGGCGCGACTCCTTCTTGCGGTCGACCTCGATCAGCGCCGTCTCCGTCTTGAAGGTGACGAGCGCGTCCGCGAGCAGCTCGCCGAGCGAGCCGTAGCGGGTGGGGTCGATCATCTCGGGGTGGGGCGTCGCCATGGCTCAGATCCGGCTGGCGACCACGTCGGCGAGCTCGGCGAAGGTGCGCACGTCCTGCACCTCGTAGTCGGGGATTTCGACCCCGAACTTCTCCTCGAGCGCGGTCAAGAGGCTGAGCGCCTGCATCGAGTCGATGTCGAGCGCGTCGAACATGTCGGCGCTCGCGTCGAGCTCCGCGCGCTCCTTGCGGAAGCGCTCGGCGGCGAGGGTGAGGAGCTGATCGAGGACACGGCTCTCGTCGGACATCGGGGACCTCAGTTCGGGGCCGCGGCCGCCTGGCGGCGCGGGAGGTAGGGCATCACGTCCTCCGAGGTCACGAAGGCGTCGAGCGCCTCCATCACCGCGGGGCTCGTGAGCAGGCGACAGAAGAGGGCCTTCTCCTCCGCGAGGCGCGCGGCGGGGAAGGGCTTGAGGAAGGGCTTGGCCGCGGCGACGGTGGCCGCGTCGAAGCGCTGGGTCTGGGCGGCGAGCTTGCGGGCCACGCCGAGCGCCTTGCCGTGGCCGACGAGCTGGGCGACGAGCCCGACCTCGTGGGCCCGGGCCGCGCCGAGGCTCCGTCCGCTGAGGAGCAGCTCGCGGACGAGCGCGTTTCCGAGGTCGCGCTCGAGGCGCGGCACCCCGCCGAAGCCGGGCACCAGGCCGAGCCGGAGCTCGGGGAAGGCGAAGCGCGCCGTCTTGTCGGCGACGATGACGTCGGCGGTGAGCGCCAGCTCGAAGCCGCCGCCGAAGCAGACGCCGTGCACCGCCGCGATGACCGGGACGGGCGCGGTGTCGAGGGTGTCGAAGACCGCGTGGATGCGGTCGAGGAACGCGCGCACGCCCCACACCTTGGCCGCCCGGAGCGGGTCGAGGCCGTAGTCGCCGCGGGTCAGGCCCCGCACGGTCGCGAGGCCGGCGCGCGCGGCTCGCCGCTTGCCGTCGAAGAGGCGCCGCGCGTGCTCGGGCAGGGCGCGCACGTCGCGGGCCGAGGCGAGCCCCTGGTGCAGCTCCCAGAGGTTGGCGCCGGCGCTGAAGCCCTTGGGGTTCTCGCTGTGGATCAGGACCGCGCGGTGGCCGCCCGCCCGGACGAGCGACGCCACCCGCTCGAGCTCGGTGAGCATGTCGAGCCCGATCTCGTTGAGCGGGTCGGCGTGCAGGGCCACCTCGAGCACCCCGTCGGTCACCTGCGTGCTCAGGCACGCGCCGGTCCAGGCGGCGGTCACGCGTAGAGCCTCTCGATGGCGTCGGCGTAGTGCGCCTCGATCGCCTTGCGGCGGAGCTTCTGGTTGGCGGTCAGCAGCCCGTTCTCGACGCTGAACGGCTCGGGGCTGAGGTGGAACGAGCGGATGCGCCGGTAGTGCGGCAGCTCCTCGTTGATGCGATCGATCGCCCTGGCCGCCTCCTCGCGCGAGGCGTCGCCGGTGAGGATGGCGGTGAGGTAAGGGCGGCCGTGGCCGATGACGACCGCCTGGGTCACCCCGGTCACGCTCTCGAGGATGCGCTGCTCGATCGGCTCGGGCGCGACGTTGTGGCCGCTCTCCGGCACGAGGATGTTCTTCACCCGGCCGACGATTACGAGCCGGCCGTCGCGGTCGATGCGGCCCTGGTCGCCGGTGCGGAACCAGCCGTCCTGGAACGCGTCCTCGGTGGCCTCGGGCTTGTTCCAGTAGCCGCTGAAGATGTTGGGCCCGCGGACCTGCAGCTCGCTGCCCTCGCCGAGGCGCATCTCGACGCCGTCGATGGCGTAGCCGACCTTGCCGGGCGCGGCGGCGCGCGGGCGGTCCATGGTCACGATCGCGGTGGTCTCGGTCAGTCCGTAGACCTGGTAGACCGGCAGGCCGAGCAGCTCGAACCACGCCTGGGTCTCCTCGGCCAGCGGCGCCGAGCCGCAGATGAGGCACTCGAGGCGCTCCCCGATCTGCGCCTTGATCTTGGCGAAGACGGTGCGCCGCGCGGCGGCGAGCAGGAGCTTCTGCGGGAGCGTCGCGCGGCCGCGGCGGGCGTCGCGCCAGGCCTCGATGGACGCGTCGTAGAGCTTGCGGACCGGCAGCCCCTGGCTGGCGATCTTCTTCTCCACGCCGTCCTTCACGCGCTCGAGCAGGGCCGGCACGTTGAGGAACCACTCGGGCTGCGCGGTCTTCAGCTCCTCCGGGAGGTTGGTGAGGTCGGTCGAGACCATCACGCCGTTCTCCCGGTAGAGGTTGCTCCAGAGCACGAAGCGGCTGCCGGCGAAGCAGAAGGGCAGGTAGTGGAAGACGCGGTCGCGCCCGCCCGGCCGGCCCATGAGCTCGGTGAGCCGCCGGTCGATCGTGTCCAGCATGAACCGGACGTTGCCCGCGGTGGTCATCACGCCCTTGGGCTCGCCGCTGGTGCCCGACGTGTAGATGATCGTGACCGGGTCGTCGTCCGGCCGCGCCGCCGGCGGCTCGTGCACCGCCTCGCCCGCGAAGAGCGCCTCGAAGGTCATCACCGGCGCCTCGGCCCACGCCTTCGTCACGGCCTCGGCCAGCGCGTCGTCCGCGCAGACCACGAGGGTCGCGCCGGCGTCCTGCATCATCAGGACGAGCTCCTCCTCGGCCTGCCGCGCGTACATCGGCACGACGATCGCGCCCTCGGCGAGCATCGCGAGGTCGGCGGCGACCCACTTCGCCGAGTTGGGCGCGAGCAGCACCACCCGGTCGCCGGGCTTCACGCCGCGCTCGCGCAGCGCGCCGCGGGCCTGCGCGATCAGCTCGGCCAGCCGGCCGCCGTGACTGCGCTCGAGCCGCTCGCCGTGCACCTCGGTGACGAAGGGGCGGCTCGGGTTCCGCTTCAGGTTCGCGAAGAACGTGTCGACGAAGCTCATCGTGGTCCTCCCGCTCAGGCGCGGTAGCGATCGACGACCGCGGACGCGGTGGGGCCCAGCGGGGGCAGGTGCGCCCAGGGGTCGCCGCCCTCGCCGAGGCCGTCGGCGAAGGGGAAGTCGGGGTGGAAGCCGCGGACGTGGTCGACGAGGATCGCGCCCATCCGGCCCATGCGCTCGAGGTTGGCGACGACGCAGCGGCCGATGCCGTCCTTCACCGCCTGGCGGTCCGCGTCGACCCGCTGCATCGCGGCGAGGAGCTTCCGGTCGAGCTCGGGATCGTCGACCTCGAGGGCGAGCTCCGGCTGGCCGCGGTCCGCCATCAGGTTCCGGATCCGCTCGTCCATCGTCACGCCCACGCTCGGCACGAGGCCGGGCATCGAGCAGACGAGCGCGTGGTAGCGCGACGACACCACCATCGCGCAGCGCCGCAGGATCGCGACCATCTCGTACATCTCGTGCTCGTCGCTCACGAAGAGCGGCAGCGGGGCGGGCAGCATCTCGTTCATGCGCTCCGCCGCCCGGCGGTCGAGCTGCTCCATGCCGACCAGGATCGGGAAGCAGTCGGTCTCCCGCCGGTAGTCCGAGAGCGCGCCGGCGAGGGCGCGGAGGTACCCGTCGAACGCGCGGTCCACGTCCTGGCCGTGCTTGTGGAAGTAGACGCTCTTGTAGTGCGCGTCGTCGTAGGCGCCGCTCAGCCCGTTCCAGGCCGCCTTGAGCGGCTCGGGCTTCACCGGCCACCAGAAGGGGTTGATCGGGCAGAGGGCCACCACCGGCTGCTCGCCGTCCCAGCCGGCCCGCTTCAGGAGCCGCTCGGCGCGCTCCGCGGGGGCGGCCTCGAAGGTCCAGGCGGTGTCGGTGCCGAGCCGCGTGGGCACGCCGAGCCGGTCGAGCACGTCGGTCGACTCCTCGTTGCGCGTGATCACGAGCGCGTCCTGGCAGTGCTTCTCGACGAGGCGCTTCAGCGAGTCGTCCATCGCGCCCGCCTCGCCGCCGTAGCCGACCGCGACCTTCTCCTCCGCCGCCGCGAGCCCGATCGCGCCGACCATCATCGTCGAGAGCGCGTTCGCGAACTTGCTCTTGAACATCGAGCCCTCGCACGCGATCACGCCGTGCTGCTCGCGGACCGTGTCGTAGAGGAACTTGTGGAAGATCTGCGGGATGTGGAGCTGGCGGACGGTGCGGAAGTAGCCCTTGGTCAGAGCCGGATCGATCGTGCAGATCGACAGCTCGAGGTGCTCGTCGCCGAAGAGGTGGCGGAACTGACGCACCATCTCCTCGACCCGCACGTCGGCGCCCGTGTTGCGGGTGCCGACGTAGCCGGCGAGCAGCAGCTTGAGCGGCTCGCCCGGACGCCAGCGCGGCATCGGGTCGGCCTCGTGGCGGGTGCGGGCCGCCTCGATCAGCCCGCTCATGCCGAGCTGGACCATGCGGTCCGGGTCGAGGCTGTCCTTGGCGAGGTCGAGCGCGCCCTTGGCGGCGCGGCCGATCAGTCTCATCGCGAAGCTCATTCCGCGGCCTCCGGGAGCTTGGACGGCCGCGCGGGGAGCGGCGCGTAGGGGTACTCGAAGCCGACCGACTTCGACCAGCGGTAGAGGTCGACGCCGTAGTCGGTGAAGCGCGCGGGCGCCTCGCCGAGCTCGGTGACCACCCGCGTGTTGTCGAAGACGACGTCGTTGGTGAAGTAGGGCAAGAAGACCTTGATCAGCGAGGCGTAGAGGCTCACCGGCCCGCGCGGACCGTTGGCGAGCCCGCCGGCGAGGGAGTCGAAGGCGCCGTAGAGCCTCGGCACGAGCTTGGGCGTGCGGATGCCGCCCTCGCGGAACGCCCGCTCGACCTCGCGCACCGTCGCCGCGCTCGTCCCCGCGCTGAGCTGGTAGCAGTCGTGGGCGACGTCGTCCTTGAGGTGCAGCTTCGCGATCGAGGGGCCGACGAAGCTGGCGGGCACGAAGTCGAGGCGCGTGTCGGGGTGGCAGGGCACCGCCGGCGCGTCGAGCATCCAGCAGAGGATGCGCACCATGTCGAACTGCGTCGTCTGCGGGAAGCGGTGATCGCCCATCACCGTCGGGGGCCGCAGGATGGTCTTCGGCACGTCGGGCAGCAGCTCGCGGAACATGTGCTCGGCGAACTTCTTGGTGCGGGCGTAGGGGTCGTAGTCGCTCAGCGCCCAGTCGATCGCCTCGTCCTCCTTCACCACCTGGTGCTCGCGCTTGCCGGCGACGGCGGTGGTGGAGACGAAGGAGAAGCGGCGCAGGCCGCCGCGCCGCTCGGCGAGCCAGCGGGTGAGCTGGGCGACGCTGAGCGAGCCGCGGAGGTTCGCGTTGAAGCAGGCCTTGGCGCTCTTGCGGTTCAGGCTGGCCGCGATGTGGAGCACGCTGTCGCACTCCTCGGCCACCCGGGCGCGCGCGTCGTCCGACATGCCGAGCTGGGGCGACGAGAGATCGCCGGGCACGAAGACCACGCGGTCGAGGAAGGCGTAGAACTCCTCCGGCGCGAGGTGGAGCTGGAGCGCCTTCCAGAGCTTGGCCGTGCCCTCCTCGGCGTCCTTGGCGCGCGTCAGCAGGAAGAGGCGCCCCGCCTCGGGCCGCTGGCGCAGCTCGTCGAGCACGTAGGATCCGAGGTAGCCGGTCCCGCCGGTGATGAAGATGCCGCTCACTCCGCGCCTCCGAGCTCGGCCGAGGTGGTGGTGGGGGTCGGGGCCGGGAGCGCCGCCGCGACCGACGGCGGATCGCCGCCGAGATCGAAGCCGACGTCGTCCGGCACCTCCTTGCCGCGGATGAGCGGCAACGACCAGGCGTCGAGCCCCGGGATCTCGACGTCCATCCAGTAGTGACGCCAGTCGAGCGTCTCGATGTCCCAGCCGAAGCGAGCGCGATCCTCCTCGCTCAGCTCCGCGGTCCGAGCGCGCACGTGGTGCGTCTCGAACCGGTAGTCGAAGTCGTGGATGAAGGGCTGATAGACGTGCCACATCTGCTCGATGCTCTTGAGCAGCATCGAGGTCTTGTTGAGCTTGAGGCTCGCGTCGCGCGCCTTCTCCTGCCACTGCTCGCGGAGCCCCTCGTCGAGCGCCGCCGGCAGCTTCTTGGCGTCGACCTTGCGCAGCCGGTCGCGCAGCCAGCGGGTCGCCTTCTGCGCCGCCGGCACGAAGACGCTGCGGTCGGCGCCGTGCTCGAGCGTGGTCGAGTCCATGTGGGTCAGCAGCGCGCGCTCGAGCGGCGAGATCCCGCTCGGCACGTAGCCCTTGCGGACCTTCAGCGCGGTCAGGTCGAGCGCGCGGTCGAAGGTGAAGCGGTTGGTGTCGCCGCTCGCGAGCTGCCAGACCTCCGGCGCCCGGCCCTCGAGCGCGTCGGCCAGCGCGAGCGTCATGCCGCGGGCCACCGTGTCCACCGGCACCACGTCGAAGCAGCTCTCGGCGCGCATCGGCACCTTCCAGGCGAAGCCGCTGCACATCCAGACGATGGGGCCGCTGGTGTTGATGCCCTCGTTCCACCCGGGGAAGGGGTAGCTCCGGGCGCACTCGACGATGCTCGGCCGGACGAGGGTCAGGTCGAGGTCGTCCCGCTGGGTGAGCGCGTGCTCGGCGAGGCCCTTCGAGTAGGTGTAGAGGTTGGGCCAGCCGAGGGACTTCGCGCGGCGGGTGCCGACCTCGATGCGGCCGCGCCGGGCGGCGGGGCGCTTGCGGCCGCCCTCGCGCTCGTCGATCGCGTCGCAGGCGCTGTCGATCGCGAGCAGCTCGGCGTCGACGTCGAAGCGGGTGCCGTTGGGCGAGACGCCGGGGGTCACCCGCTCGGGGATCGCGCCGTCGATCTCGCCGGCGACGAAGCAGGTGCTGACGTGCACCAGCCGCTTGCTGGGGATGCGCGCCGCGACGTCGGCCGCGTGCCGGGCGCCCCGCACGTTCACCTCCACCGCCATGCGCGGGTCGGGCGCGAAGTCCGTGAGGCCGGCGCAGTGGACCACCGCGTCGAGGCGCGGGGCGAGCTGGGCGAGCACGTGGGGCGGGATGCCCATCAGCGGCTCGGCGGCGTCGCCCTCGATGACCTCGATCTTGCTCTGCACGAGCTTGAGGAGCTCGTCGCCGTGCTTCTCGCGCAGGGGCCGCAGCGCGGGCGAGCTCTCGAAGATCCGCCGCACCCGGGCGGCCGCGGTCTCGGTCCGGCGCCCGCGCACCAGCAGGGTCAGCTTGCCGACCTCGGGCAGGTGGTCGAGCAGGAAGCCGACCCACACCTTGCCGAGGAAGCCGGTGAACCCGGTCACCAGCACGTGGCGACCCTTCAGCGTGTCGGAGATGGGCAACTTCAGTGACTCCCTTCGACGACCGGCCAGTCCAGGTCGCGCGCCATGCGGCGCAGCTCTCGATCGGGGGTGACGGCGCAGGGCAGGGCGACGGCGCCGAGCAGCACCGAGTCCTCCTTGCCGCTGCCGTACGCGCAGGCGCCCCGCAGGTCGACGCCGAGCTCGGCGAGGCGGCCCATCAGCGGGCGGCCGCCGAGGGCCGGGCCGAGGACCGGCGGGCGCAGCTCCCCGGTGGCCCGCGCGTGACCGTCGAGCTCCATCGCGTTGGCGATGACGTCGTCGAAGCCGAGGTGGGCGGCGATCGGCCTCGCGATCACGTCGAGGTTGTCGCTCAGCAGCACCAGGCGCTGGCCCTGATCGCGGCACCGCTCGACCAGCTCGACCCCGACCGGGTTCAGCGCCGGGCGGAGATGCTCGTCGGCGTAGATCTCCCCGAGCACCACCAGGCGGTCCTCGGTCATGCCCTCGAGCATCGACCAGGCGAGCTTGGTCGCCCGACCCGGATCGCGGAGCGCCAGCGGGCCGGCGAGGGCCAGGCTGGAGAGCCCCAGCACGCGGGCGCGGACCCGGCGCGCGTTCATGGCCATCCAGGCGGCCGCGGTGAGGGTCGGCCTCGGGCTCAGCGGCCCCTCCAGCCGGAACAGCGCGGCTGGGCGCGCGCTTCTGGTGATCGCGTCGGTCATGCGTCCCCGTGCCCCCGCGGGCTCGAAAGACGGCCGGCATAGCAGAGGTAGACTGACGTGTCAGTTCTTTTTGGGCGACCAGGCGGTCACGGAATTGGGGGGGCGCACGCGTTCCGTCACACCACCGGGAGCGCGGGGCTCGGGGTGTGGTACACCGCTGTCGTCGCGCGGGTGAACGAGCCGAGGCCATCGAGCCGGTTCGGGGCACCTCAGCCATCCTGGCGCGCGGTTCCAAGCCCGGTCGAGCGCTGAGTCTGGAGACTCAGCGGCGAACGGGGACGGCGACGTGCCGTCACAATACGAGAGAGAGAACGAGAGAACATGTCCAACAAGCTTTTCGTCGGCAGCCTGAGCTGGAACACGGACGACCACGGCCTCGCGGCCGCGTTCGAGCGTTTCGGTGAGATCACGGACGCCAAGGTCATCACGGACCGCGACTCCGGTCGCAGCCGTGGCTTCGGCTTCGTCACCTTTGCCGACCCGAGCGCCGCCCAGAACGCGGTGCGCGAGATGAACGGCGTCGAGATCGACGGCCGCTCGGTCAACGTCGACATCGCGCAGGAGCGCGGTGGCGGCGGCGGTGGTCGCCGCGGCGGCGGCGGCGGCGGTCGCTGGTAGTCCCAGCCCGCTCCGAGACAGAACAGAAGAGCCGGCGTCCCTCGGGGCGCCGGCTCTCTTCGTTTAAAGGCTCGATCAACGCTGGCAGTGCTGATCGATCACCGTCTCGAGCTGCCCGCAGGCGAACGCGCAGTCGAACTGGCTCGGGTCCCCGGCGCAGCGCTCCCGGCAGCGGACCTCCGCCGTCGAGGCGCCGCGGTCGCAGTAGCCCGGCGGCACCTCGGCGATCTGCAGGCAGCGCCGCAGCATCATCTGGCCGCCGCTCGCGCAGGAGATGTCGCGCCCGCAGGCCCGGACCTCCTCGTGCGCCGCGTCGTGGCACTCCGCGATCGGGCGCCCCTGATAGGCCTCCGCCCGGGCCACGCCCTGGCGGGCGGTCTCGGCGGTCTGCTGCCCCCACTCGAGGACCAGCAGCCCCATCACGCAGCAGCCGGCCAGCCCGAGGAGCGCGAGGACGCCGAGCACGATGAAGAGGGTCTTCTTCGAAGAGCCTTCGCTCATCGCGCTCGGTTACCCCGCGCTCCCGCGGCGGTCAACGCGGGGCTACGGAAGGTAGCCGTCCGAGAAGGTGCCGGGCGAGTACGCGCCGACCGTGTCGGGGAGGGTGGAGTGGCGCACCCACATCGCCCCGTCCCGCACGATCGACTGATCCATGCCGCCCTCGCTGCCGTAGGTGGCCGTGTCGATCACGGTCGCCCCGTCGCTCAGGGTCAGCGTGTCACCGGTGTTGTTGAGCCCGAGCTGTCCGCTCGAGGCCACCTGCACCGCGGCGCCGCCGAAGGTGCCGGTGGGCGTGCCGCCGGCGAACACCACCACCACGCCGAGCGAGGGCACCCAGGTGCCGGGCGGGAAGGTGTGGCGCAGGCCGGTGGCGTCGCTGAGGGTGAGCCCGCCGATGTCGATGGCGACCGCGGTGACGTTCACCAGCTCCACGAACTCGTCCTGGGTGGTGCTCGCGGTTCCGTCGCCGTTGGGGTCGGCGCCGCTCGCCGGGTCCGCCAGCACCTCGGCGATGAGGATGTCGCCGGCGCCCGGGCGGAAGGTCGCTCCGGAGTAGAACGACTGGTAGATGTCGAAGCTCCCGAGCCGGTTGTCGTGCCACACGATGTGGCTGCCCGAGCTCGAGACGCCGACCTGGGTCGCCGTCGACGAGGTGATGGTCACCGGCGCCGAGCCGAGGAAGCCCGCGGCCACGTTCCAGTCGCCGGCGGTGTGATCGTCGAAGACGATGATCTGGCTGTCGACGTTGCGCACGATCTCGGCGCCCACCGACGTCGCCAGCGCGTTCTCGCCCGGCCAGGAGCTCAGCCCCGTCGCCATGCCGAAGGGCGCGTAGTAGGCGTCCCAGTCGCTGGTCAGGGTCGCGGTCCCGCTCACCGAGCGGCCGTCGGTCCACGCCGCGGCGACGAAGTCGAGCCCCGGCGACGCGTGGCCCGCGCCCGCGGTGGAGCCCGGCGTCTGCGTCGTCGGCGCGCCCCAGGCGCCCGCGGTGGCGTCGTAGGCGACGAGGGTCGTGAGCAGGTCGCCGGTCGCGTTGCCGACGTAGACGATCTGCCCGCCGCGCACCACGGGCGAGAACTCGTCGCTGCCCGGCGCGCCCAGGTTGGTGGTCGTGCCGGTCGTCAGGTCGTGCACCATGACGTCCCACTGGGTCCCGCCGGTGAGCTGATCCCAGACGACGAAGCTCGCGGCGATGTCGACCTGGCTGGTCTCCGCCGTCGACAGGACGGTCTCGGTGCTCGTCCCGACGTCGTAGAGCACCGCGCGCGCGGCCGCGCCCGTGCCCCGGACGAAGACGAGGCGGTCGCCCGAGATCCGCACGCCGAGCTCGTCCTCGGGCGTCGTCGTGATCTGCCGCGGGGCGCCGCGGTCGAGGTTCTGGAAGACGATCTCCCAGTTGCCGCCGCGCCGGGCCGAGTAGGCGAGGTTGCGGTGGTAGAGGTCGGGCACGACCGCGTCCTCGCTGCCGCTCACGAGCGGCCCCGACGCGCAGTCGTCGTCCACGTCGCCGTCGCAGTCGTTGTCGAGCCCGTCGCAGACGGTCTCGTCCATCGCGCCGTCCTCGGTCATGACGTAGCGCGGGCCGTAGCTGGCGGTGCCGGCGCAGGCGAGCCAGCCCATCGCGCCGCCGCAGGTCTGGGTCGCGCCCATGCACACTCCGTCGACCAGCGCGCAGGCGGGCGCGGTCAGCGCGTCGTCCGAGACGCCGTTGCAGTCGTCGTCGAGCCCGTTGCAGACCTCGGCCGTCGGGCCGACGCCGCCGGTGCACGCGCCCCACTCGCCGCCGGCGCAGGTCTGGGTGCCGCGCTCGCACGCCCCGGTGGAGATGCCGCAGGGCTGGGTGGTCCCGTCGACGCAGGCACAGCCCTCGTCGGTGGTCCCGTCGCAGTCGTTGTCGCGGCCGTCGCAGCGGGTCTCGGTCGCCTCGTAGTTGGCCCCGTAGCTCGCCGCGGTGCAGGCCATGAAGCCGGCCGCGCCCCCGCAGGTCTGGGTGGATCCGGCGCAGACGCCGTCGGTCAGGGCGCAGGGCGGCGCGGTGACGCCGTCGTCCACCGTGCCGTCACAGTCCTGGTCGGTGCCGTCGCAGGTCTCGGTCGTCGGCGCGACCTCGCCCGCGCAGGCGCCCCACGCGCCGGCCACGCAGGTCTGGGTGCCGGCCATGCACGCGCCGACGTCCGAGCCGCAGGGCTGGGTCGCGCCGTCGAGGCACTCGCAGCCCGGGTCGACCACGCCGTCGCAGTCGTTGTCCAGGCCGTCGCAGAGGGTCTCGGTCGCCTCGTAGTCGCCGCCGTAGCTCGCGGTGCCGCTGCAGGCGATCCAGCCGGCCGCGCCGCCGCACGCCCGGGTGCTCCCCGCGCACACGCCGAGCTGCAGCGGGCAGTCGGGGGCCATCAGATCGGTGGCCTCGTCGTCCATGCCGTCGCAGTCGTTGTCCATGCCGTCGCAGACCTCGCCCATCGGCGCGACCTCGCCCTCGCACGCGCCCCAGGCGCCGCCGGTGCAGGTCTGGCTGCCGGCCCTGCAGACGCCGACGTCGGAGCCGCAGGGCTGGGTGGTGCCCTCCTCGCAGGTGCAGCCCTCGTCGGTCGAGCCGTCGCAGTCGTTGTCGAGGCCGTCGCACGCGGTCTCGTCCAGCTCGAAGTCGGCGCCGTAGTCGGTGCCGTCGCACTCCAGGAAGCCCTCGGGGCCGCAGCGCGCGGTGGCCCCGGCGCAGACGCCCTCGGTCAGCGCGCAGCTCGGGGCGCCGATCTCCTCGTCGGTCGCGTCGTCACAGTCGTCGTCCACCCCGTTGCAGACCTCGGTCGCGGCCGGGCTGATCGCGGCGCTCGTGTCGTCGCAGTCGAGGCCGAGCATGCAGCCCTCGCCGTAGCCGTCCTCGTCGCCGTCGACGCAGGTGTCCATGCCCGAGTCGGTCCCCGAGTCCGGCACCCCCGTGTCGGCCAGCCCCGAGTCCGGCGGCCGCGCCCCACCCCCGTCGCACGCCGCGAGGGCGACCATGGTCAGCAAAGAAAATGACAGTCGTCGCATGTGTCGAGCTTCCTCCAGGCTCCTTCTACGACGACCGCGCCCCAGCCTTCCTGCGTTTCAGACGACCGCCAGCCAGCCGCGTTTCACGGCGTCGGAGAGGATGTTCAGGACCTGGTGCTCGGGGAGGGGGCAGACGCAGAGGAGGTCGGTGACCGAGGTCGCGACGTCGAGGCGCGACAGCACGAAGGCCGCCTCGGGGGTCAGCTCCGAAGTCAGGCTCCCGAGCGGGCGGTCGAGGCGGAGCACCGCCTTCGGGGAGATGCCGGCGACCTGGGCGGACGAGCGATCCTCGCGGTCGAAGCGCGCGAGGAGGCGGAGCGCCTCGCCGTGGGTCGGGCGCATGGCGAGGGCGTCGAGCACGAGCTCGCGGGCGGTGTGCCGGTCGGCGGCCATGAGATCGCTCGCGCGCGCCAGCAGCTCGTCGACCCCGGCGGTGTGTTCCTGCCCGGCGTCGGGGCGAGCGGTCGCGCGGGAGGGCGCGGGCGCGGTGGCGACGAGCGGCGGCAGGCTGGGCTGACGGGGGGCGCGGGCGCTCTGCCGGGAGGTGACGATCGCCGCCCCGGATCGGATCAGCGCCGCGAGCGCGCGGTAGGTCTCGAGGCGGTGCCAGCGGAGCGAGAGCCGCGCCGCCTCGATGCTCTCGCCGTCCCCGAGGGCGGCGACCAGGGCCCGGGCCCGCGCGTCGAGCGGCTGCCGCGCGACCCCGGCGCGCACCACCGTCGTGTCGTCGAGCCACTGCTCGTCGCGGATGCGCAGCCACTCCTCGCGCATCGCCCGGCCGCGCGCGATCACGTCCTCGAGCGGCAGGGTGCCGTCGGTGGAGGCGAGCGGCGCGGCGCTCGGGTGCAGCTCCCACTCGCCGCGGTCCCAGAGGCAGAGCTCGGCGATCGCCTCGCGCCGGTGGGCCAGCAGCGCCCGCTCGATGTCGTCGGGCGCGGAGGTGATCTCGGCGAGCACGGCGCCGAGCGGCTGCCGGCTGTCCCGCTGCACGGCCAGCGATCGGCGGAGCTCCTCTTCGGTGGCCACCCCCCGCGCGACGCAGATCTGGCCGACCCGGTCCTCGACGGCGCTGCTCGCGTAGACGGCGATGTGGCCATCGACCAGGACCACGCGGGCCACGAAGCGGGCCTGGCGCGCGATCAGGATCCCGTGGGCGCGGGTCTCCCGGAGCTCCTCGAGCACCGGCACCAGGCCGGCCTCGCCGATCTCGCCGCGCCGCGGCGGCGGGCTCGCGCCGAGCTGGGTGGCCACCCGCGACACCAGCGCCTCGACCCCCGGGCAGTCGGCGGCGAAGAGGAAGCCGACCGGGCTCGTCCGCGGGTCGAAGAGCGCCTCGAGCTCCTCGCGGCTGTCGGCCGCGCCCTCGAGATCGAACACCACCAGCCGCACGGCCACCGCGTAGACGAGCGCGAACGCGTCGTCCGCGTCTTCGGCGCGCTCGACCGAGAGGCCACGCGCGGTCATCGCCGCGGCGACGCGCTCCCCCCACGAGGGGCGCGCGCTCACCAGGAGGACGTCGGTAGCAGCGGAAGTCATCCAGTCACGGCGAAAAAGGGCGTATACTCTACACGCATGGCGGCCGACGGCGAGTCAGCGCACGAGCCGATCTCGTACAGCCAGCTGGAGGCGGTGCCGTCGGCGGACGGGGTCTCGCACGCGAGCCTCGAGGCCGCCATACGGCTGCTCGAGGCGGAGCTGTCGGGGGCCCGCGGCGACGAGGACCGCGCCCAGCTCTCGCTCGAGCTCGGCCTGCTCCACCTCGAGGCCGGTGACCTCGAGCGCGCGGGCGAGCGCCTCGGCGCGGCCGGCGGGAGCGCGGCGGCGGTCCGGCTGCGGACCGAGCTCGCGATCCGGCGCGCCGATCCGGGCGCGCTCGCCGCGGCGGTGGCCGCCGAGCTCGCGCTCGCCGAGGGCAACGCCGCGCGCGCCTCGCTCCGGGTGGCGCAGGGCCGGCTCGAGGCCACCGACGAGGGCGCGCTCGCGGCGTTCACCGAGGCGGCGGCGCTCGAGTCCGGGGTGGAGGCGTGCCTGGCCGCCGAGCGGGCGTTCGTGCGGGCCGGTCGCGACGGGGAGGCGGGCGACGTGGCCCGGGTCGCGGCGGAGCGCCTGCAGTCCCCCGAGGCCAAGGCCGAGTGGCTCGCGCGCGCCGCCCGCTACGCCTCGCGGGCCGGTCAGCCCCAGGACGCCGCCGCCGCGCTGCGCCGGGCCACCGAGCTGGCGCCCGAGGCCGCGTCGGTGCGGCTGGGCTGGGAGCTGCTCGCGGCCCGCAGCCGGGATCCGGCGCGCTGGATCGAGCTGCGCTCGCTCGCCCTCGATCGCGGCGCCGACCCCGCCGACGCGATCGACGCCGGCATCCTCGCCCGCTACCGCCTGCGCGACGGCGCGATGGCGCGCGCCTTCTTCGACCACGCGTTCGAGCGGGCGGAGGGAGACGCCAAGCGCTTCCTCGCCGGCGAGCTGGTGACGATGGTGGATCCGATCGAGGAGCTGCCACGCTGGCTCGAGCTGACCGAGGCGCGGCGCGCCCTCACCGAGGACCCGGAGGCCCGAGCCCAGCTCGAGCACGAGCTCGCGCGCGGCTTCGCCGATCTCGCCGACGACCCGGAGCGGGCCCGGGAGCACGCGCTCGCCTGCCTCGCGCTGGCCCCTGCGCACGCCCCCGCGCTCGAGCTCCTCGCGCGCCTCGACCGAGGCGTGGGGCCGGAGCTGGCCGCCGCGTGGCGCCGCGCCGCCGAGGCCACCGAGGACCCGGCGCTCCGGGCGGACGCGCTCGCCCGGGTGGCGGACGCCGATCGGGAGTCCGCGCCGCTCGCGTGGGTGGAGGCGGAGGCGGCCGCGCCCGGAGACCTCGGCGCCCTCGCCGGCCTCGAGCGCGCGTTCGCCGACCCCGCCGCGCCCGAGCGCGTGCAGGCCCTCGAGCGGGCCGCGCCCTCGTTCCAGCATCCGGTCTCGCGCCTGCGCAGCGCGCTCTCTCGCGCCGACGCCCGGGTCGCCGCCGGCGATCCGGAGGGCGCCCGCGCGATCCTCGAGGAGGCGGCCGCCACCGACGCCCAGGTCTCGCTCGCCCTCGAGGCGAAGCGGCGCCTCGAGCCGCTGCTGGCCCCGACCGAGCGCCTCGCGATCCTGCGCGAGCTGCTCGCCGCCGATCCCTGGGACGCGCTCCATCGCTGGACCACGCTCGCCCGCGAGCTGCTCGAGTCGGGCGATCCCGACGAGCTCGCGCCGGCGCTCGCCGAGGTGCTGCCCGAGGCGCCGCTCCGTCACCCCTTCCGGCTCGTGATGCGGCGCCTGCTCGCCGAGCAGGAGCGGCCCGAGGAGCTGCGCGATCTGCACGACGCCTCGGCCGCGCTCGCCGACGGACCGGCCCGCGCCGCCTGGCTCGAGCGGGCGGCCGACGTGACCCTGCACGAGCTCGATCAGCCGGTCGCCGCCCTCGAGCGGCTGGAGGCGGCGCGCGCGCTCCTCCCTTCGGCGTCGCGGCTGGTGACGCTCTCGCGCGACATCCTCGCGCGCCGGGAGGATCATCCGGGGCTGTCGCGGCTGCCCTTCGCGGAGGACGACGCGGTGGCGTGCCTCCAGCGCGCGGCGCTGCACGAGGCGGCCGGCGATCTCGAGGCCGCCACCCGCGCCTACCTGCGGGCCGAGGCGCTGGGCCTGGAGGCGGCGGGGCGGCCGGCCGAGCGGCTGCTCGCCGAGGCCGCGGACTGGGCGTCGCTGGTCTCGCGCGCCGAGGGCGCGGCGGCGCCGGAGGCGCGGCACCGGGCGGCGGTCCTCGCGGCCGAGGAGCTCCGGGATCCGGACGCGGCCCGCGCGATCCTCGAGGGCGGCGACGGCCTCGCGCTCCTCGCCCTGCGCCACCGGGTCGACGGTGATCTCGGGGCGGTGCTCGGGCTCGCCGAGGGGTGTGACGACCCGGTGCTGGCGCGGGCCCTGCGGCGCGAGGCGGCGTGGCTGCGCACCGCGGCCGATCCCGACGACGCGGCCGCCTGGCTCCCGATCGCCGAGGCCGATCCCTCGGACGTGCTCGCGGCCGCGCACACCACCGTGTCGCTCGCGCGCGCCGACCGGCTGAAGTCCCTCCTCGAGTTCTGGGAGGCGTCGCCGCCCCCGATCGAGCGCAGCTCGCTCGCGACCCTCGCCGCCGTGCGCATGGCGGCCGCCTACGAGGCGCTCGGCTCCCTGCGCGCGGCCGCCGACGCCGCCGCGCTCGCGGTGGAGCGGCCGGAGGCGCCGTGGCTCGCTCACCTGCAAGCCCCGCGGCTCCATCGGCTCCTCGACGATCCGGAGGGGCGCGCCCGGAGCCTGGCCGCGCTCGCCCGGCGGCTGTCCCGCGGCCCGGCCAGCGCGCGGGTCTGGCTGACGCTCGCGATCGAGCAGCGCGAGGCCGGCGACCGTGCCTCCGCGCTCGAGACCCTGGTGCGCGCGCACCGCGCGGCGCCGACCTACTACCCGGCGCTCCACGCGATCGCGGCCGCGAGCCCCGATCACCCGGGCCCGCTGATCGACGCGCTGATGCGAGTGCTCGAGGCGGAGACCCGGCCGCGGGAGCGCGTGATCGCCGGCGTCCGGCTCGGCGAGCTCCTCGTGGAGTCCGGGCGGCTCGAGCTCGCGCGTGAGGTCCTCGAGCGGGTCGTCGCCACCGACCCGGGCTCGCTGCCGGGGCAGCTCTGGCTCGCCGAGGTGCACGAGCGGCTCGAGGAGCCGGCCGGGGTGCTCGACGCGCTCGAGTCGGTGGCCGATCACCCGGAGCTCGACGAGGGGGCGCGGCTGCGCGCGCTGACCCGGCAGATCGATCTCGCGCTCGGCGAGCTGCAGTCCCCGAGCCGCGCCCGGCGGGCCGCGATGAAGCTCGCCGCGATCGACGCCGACCACCCGAAGGTGCTCGAGGCGACGCTCGCGGTCGCGCGCGAGGAGGACGATCCGCGGCGCATGGCCGGGGTGCTCGAGAAGCTCGTCGCGTCCGAGCGGGTGGGGGAGGGCGAGCGGGTCGGCCACCTCTTCGAGCTCGCGACCATCGAGGCCGAGCGGCTCGGGGACGTGAGCGCGGCCATCCGCGCCCTCGGCTCGATCCGCTCCCCGCAGGCGACCGAGGAGACCGTGCGCCGGCTCTTGACCCTCGGCGAGAGCAGCGGGCGCTGGGATCTGGCGAGCCAGGCGCTCGAGGCGGCGCTCGACGACGCGACCGCGCTCGACCGCGACTGGGAGCTGACGATCCGGCGGCGCCTGGTGGCCATCTTCGAGGGGCCGCTCGAGGACGCCGAGGCGGCGGCGCGTCAGCTGCGTCGCATCGTCGCCCTCGCGCCCGGCGACCTGGCGGTGCTGCGCAAGCTCTCGGCCGCCTCGACCGATCCGGCCGAGCACCTCTCGCTGCGCCGCATGGTCTTCGCCGCCGACCCGGATCCCGAGGTGCTCGACGCGCTGCGCGAGGGCTTCGCCGCGATCGAGGACGAGGACGCGGTGTTCCTCTGCGAGGCGGTCGCGGTGGGCATGGGCTGGGGCACCGAGGAGGCGCGCTACTTCTACCGGCAGCGGCGTGCGTTCTTGCCGACGCCGAGCCCCGAGCACCAGCTGACCGACGCCCAGCTCGAGTCGCTCCTCGAGGCGCCGAGCCCGGTGGCGCGCGGGCTCCTCGGCGCGCTCGAGCCGATCCTGCACGAGGTCTTCCCGCCTGACTTCACCGCCTACGGCGTGCGGGTCGAGGCGCCGCCGGGGGAGCTGCCCGAGGGCGCGGTGGCCGAGACCGCGATGCTCTTCGGCTGCGCCCCGCCGCCGGTGCACGAGGTGGGCGCTCAGCTCGGCCCGACGGTCGAGCATCACGCGCGGGGGCCGGTGCTGCTCCTGCCGCGCACGCTCATCGACGCGCCGCAGCGCCAGCAGCGGTTCGCGCTCGGCTGCCTCTTCTACCGGCTGTCGACGCGCACGACCTGGAGCGATCCGTGCCGCCTCGAGCCGCTGCGCTCGAGCTTCCTCGGCTACCTGCTGACCGGGCTGCAGCGGGAGCTGCGCGGGGAGCACGAGCCGGTGGGCCGCGCGATCCTCGACGACGTGCAGGCGCGCTTGCGGGACGCGATGACCGACGAGGTGCGCGAGGCGGCCCGCGCGGTGGAGGGGTGGGAGGGCCTGGACACGGCCTCGGTCGACACGGAGGGCTTGCTGCGGGCCACCGCGCTCGCCGCCGGTCGCGCCGGCCTCGTCGCCTCTCAGGATCCGGCGGCCGCGCTCGAGGCGCTCGGGCGCTGGCCGCAGCTGCTCCACGTCGACGGGCGAGGCGCGGGGCTGCACGAGCTCATGGTCGGCTTCGCCCTCTCCGACCCCCACGCCGAGCTCCGCGAGGCGCTCGGGCTGGGGTTGATCCGATGACCAAGACCCGCGTCGAGATCCGCTGCCCGAAGTGCTTCCGGCAGTACTCCCTCGAGCTCGACCTCGAGAAGCTCAAGCGCCTCCGTCGCCGCGCTCAGTGCGGCCGCTGCGGCGAGAGCTTCGACGTCGGGGAGCGCCTGGCCGCCGAGCGCGCCGGGGTCGAGGCCGGGCGCACCTCGCGGCGCCCCACGCGCCGACCGCCTCCGGGGGACGACGGGCCCCGCCGGACCAGCGCCGACGAGTGGCGCCCGGTGCCGACCCCGATCGAGCGCCGCTCCGACGCCGCGCTCGACGCCTTCCGCGAGGCGAGCACCCGTCCGCCGCCGGCGCCCGCGGCCGAGACCCCCTCCGAGCCGCCGGTCGAGCTGTCCGACGACGATCTCCTGTCGCTCGCGCCGCCGCCGCCGCCCCCCGCGCCTCCGGCGCCCTCCTGGGGCGAGCTCGCCACCGTGGACCTCGCGGCGCTCCAGACCGACGAGCCCCCCGAGGTCGAGGCGCTGATGCTCCTCATCGGCGAGGCCTGAGCGGGCGCTCGAGGGGTGGCAAGTAATGGCGCCGGGGCACCCCCGCCCGCTTCCACGACTGACCCGAGACGACGGCAGGCGACGAGCGAAGCGAGGTCGCCGCACGCGCCCCCTCGAGTCGCTCGATCCCGCGGCAGCGGGCGGCCAGCGAGCGCGCAGCGCGAGCGCGAAGCGCGACGCGCCGGCGGAGTCGGGAGGGAAAACTCGAGAGGTGGCAAACAATGGCGCCGAGGCCCCCCCCGCTTCCACCACACTGACCCGAGACGACGGCAGGCGACGAGCGCAGCGAGGTCGCCGCACGCGCCACCCCTCAGGTTCGATCCCGCGGCAGCGGGCGGCCAGCTCGCGCGAAGCGCGAGCGCGAGCCGCGTGGCTCACGCGCGGAGCGCGGGACACGCGCGCCGGAGGCGCGCGACTTGGGTTGGGGGGGCCCCGCGGAGCCGGCTGACCTGTCTCTGCGGAGGGTGCGGATGCACCCGGAGCGGAGACAGGTCTGACGGCGCAGCGGGGGGGAGGGGCTTGAAGAGCCCCGCCCGACAAACTCAGTCCCGACGGCCGGTGGGATCCTCGGGATCGAAGCCGTCGCCGACCACCTCGGCCTGCCACTGCTCGATCGGCTCCAGCGAGTCCTCGGGGTGCTCCTCGCCGATGGCCAGGAGGTGGAAGAGCGCGTCGCCCTCGTTCACCACCGGGAGCTGGGTCTTGCCGATCACGATGCCGGGGTGCGGCGCCGTGACCTCGGTCGGATCGTGGCCGAAGGGATCGCCGATCGTCCCGAGCACGTCGCCTTGCTCCACGCGGGAGCCGAGCGAGACCCGGGCCCGGAGGATGCCGCCGACGGGCGAGCGCACCCAGCGGCTCTGGCTGGCCACGATGGGCTCGATGCGCTTGGCGTCCTTGCGGCGCGCGAGCATGCCGAGGTGGTGCATGACGCCGAGCACGCCGCGGAGGCCGGGGCGGATGGCCCACTCGTCGAAGCGGAGCGCCTCGCCGCCCTCGTAGACCAGGAGCGGCACGCCCTGCTCGGCGACCGCGGCCCGGAGCGAGCCGTCGCGGGTCTTCGACTCCAGGGCCACCAGGGCGCCGAAGTGGCGCGCCATCTCGAGCGCGGTCTCGTCGCCCTCGGTGATGCGCAGCTGCGGCAGGTTCGTGCGGTGCAGCGCGCCGGTGTGGAGGTCGATGCCGTGGGTCGCGTTCTGGACGACCTCCTCCATGAAGATGTTGGCCAGGCGCCCGGCGAGCGACCCGCGCTCGGAGCCGGGGAACGACCGGTTCAGGTCGCGGCGGTCGGGCAGGTAGCGCGAGTAGCCGATGAACCCGAAGACGTTGACCACCGGGACGGCGATGAGCGTGCCCTTGAGGCGCGAGAGCGCCTTGGTGCGGAGCAGCCGGTTGACGATCTCGACGCCGTTGATCTCGTCACCGTGCACCGCCGCGCTCACGAAGAGGCTGGGCCCGGGCTTCTTGCCGCGCACCACGTGCACCGGCATCGAGAGATCGGCGGCGGTGGGGACCCGCGCCACCGGGATCTCGATCGTCGTGCGCTGCCCGGGGTGCACGTCGACGCCCCCGATCGAGAGGGGGGCCATGTGGTTCTTCGCGTCCATGGTGAATTCGCCCGCATCATGCGTCGCGCGGTGCGCGAAGCAACGAAGATCAGACGGCCAGCCCGCGCAGCACGAGGCGGTGCAGCCGCTCGAGCTCGTCCATGATCTGCTCGCGCGGGGACTCGAAGATGGCGGGGGGCGCGAACGCCCGGTAGGCGAGCAGCAGGGTGTGGGCCTCGCGCTCGGGCTCCGAGGCCGCGAGCTGTCCCCGCGCCGCGCCCTCGGACAGGAACCGCGCGAACAGGCTCCGCTCCCGCTCGGCGAAGCTGCGGTGCGCGTCCTCCACCCCGGGGCAGGCGCAGCCGAAGAGGTCGGCGCCGTGCGGCCCCTCCGCGTTGTCGAAGAAGGCCTGGACCCGGGCGCTCAGCGCCGCCGCGAGCCGCGCCGGGGCCGGGTCTCCGTCGCCCCAGGCCGCCTCCACCGCCGACAGGACCCGCTCGTGGCGCCGCGCCGAGAGCGCACCCAGGATGGAGTCCTTGGTGCGGAACTCGAGATACACGGTGCCGACGCCGACCCGGGCTTCCCGGGCGATGTCGGCGACCGTCGTCTTGAAGGGGCCGTAATGACGAAACAATCGGCCAGCGGCTTCGAGGATCAGGAGGCGACGGTCGGGGGTGTTCATAAGGCCTCGGGGGGCGACGTCCAGTCGTTGACTGAGCCGTGAACGATTTTAGGTTTCGTTCATCACTCACGCAAAGGCTCGATTCTCGGACCTTGGAAAGGACGGCTCCACGATGAGCGTCGGAACCTTCGAGCGACCCCTGCCGCTCTTGCCTCTTCGCAGTGGAATGGTGCTCCCGGGGGCTTTCGTCAGCCTCCCCATCGGGCGGCGGCGCAGCCGCGCCCTCGCAGACGCGGTGCCGGTCGGCGGCACCTTCGTGGTCGGCGTGCAGCGGGACCCCTCCGAGAAGGAGCCCGGGCTCGACGACCTGCACTCGGTCGGCGTGCGCGTCCGGGTCAAGCAGAAGTCCGACCGCGGCAACCGCGGCGTGCTGGTGCTCGTCGAGGGCCTCGACCGCTGCCGGCTGGTGTCGCTGGAGGGCGAGGAGCCCTACCTGCGGGTTCACGCCGAGCCGCTCGGGGAGACCGGCGCGGACTCGCCCGAGGCCGAGGCCCTGGCCCGGTCGCTCCGTGATCGCCTGCTCGAGATGAACATGGGCGACAAGGCCTTCAAGGCGCTGCTCGACGGCGAGAAGGACCCGAGCCGGTTCGCCGATCGCCTCGCGGTCATGATCGACGCGGCCGGCGAGAGCCGGGTCGACGTGCTGCTCGAAACCGACGTGGCCAAGCGCCTCCGCCTGGTCGTGGACCTGGTGGCCAAGGCGCGCGCGGCGGCGGCGCTGCGCGAGTCGATCGACAGCGAGGTGCGCCGCTCGCTCGGCAAGAACCAGAAGGAGGCGGTGCTGCGCGAGCAGCTCCGGGCCATCCAGAAGGAGCTCGGCCAGGGCGGAGACGACCTCGATCCGCTGCGCGAGAAGCTCGAGTCGCTGAACGTCTCGGACGAGGTGCGCGAGCAGATCGATCGCGAGCTCTCGCGCTTCGAGTCGATGGGGCAGCAGAGCCCCGACGCGCAGCTCACCCGCAAGTACCTCGAGCTCATCGCCGAGCTGCCCTGGGACGACCGGGCGCCGGCCAGCGACGACCTCGTCGCGGTGGAGACGGTGCTCGAGGAGGACCACGAGCACCTCGACGAGCCGAAGAAGCGGATCCTGGAGCACATGGCGGTGCTCAAGCTGAGCGGCACCGCGCGCGGCACCATCCTCTGCCTCGTCGGACCGCCCGGCGTCGGCAAGACCTCGCTCGCGCAGTCGGTGGCCCGCGCCACGGGTCGCCCGCTCCAGCGCATCGCGCTCGGCGGCGTGCGTGACGAGGCGGAGATCCGCGGCCACCGGCGCACCTACATCGGCGCGCTCCCGGGCCGGATCCTCGCGGCGCTCCGCAAGGCCAAGGTGAAGAACCCGGTCGTCGTGCTCGACGAGGTCGACAAGCTCGGCCGCGGCTGGCAGGGCGATCCGGAGGCGGCGCTGCTCGAGGTGCTCGACCCCGAGCAGAACCACGCCTTCACCGACCACTACCTGGAGATGCCCTTCGATCTCTCGGAGGTCCTCTTCATCGCGACCGCCAACGATCTCTCGACCATCAGCGGCCCGCTCCGCGACCGCCTCGAGATCATCGAGGTGAGCGGCTACACGACGGAAGAGAAGAAGACGATCGCGCAGCGTCACCTCCTGCCCAAGGAGCTCGAGAAGCACGGCCTGAAGGAGGGCGCGCTCTCCCTCGACGAGGGCGTGCTCGACGCCATCGTGCGCGACTACACCCGCGAGGCCGGCGTGCGGCAGCTGAGCCGCGAGCTGGCGAAGCTCTGCCGAGCCGTGGCGCTCGACTGGGCGCGGCGGCTGCCCGCGGACACCACCGACGCGCGCGCGCCGGAGCCGGTCCGCATGGGCCTCGAAGACCTCCACGAGCACCTCGGGCGACCGAAGTTCTTCCAGGAGGTCGCGGAGCGGGCGCGCCCGGCCGGCGTGGCCGCGGGCCTGGCCTGGACGCCGGTGGGCGGTGACGTGCTCTACGTCGAGTCCACCCGGATGAAGGGCAAGGGCAAGCTCGAGATCACCGGCAAGCTGGGTGAGGTCATGACCGAGTCGGCGCGCGCGGCGCTCGCGTACCTGCGGAGCCACGCCGACGAGCTCGGGATCGATCCCGGCTTCCTCGAGGCGTACGACCTGCACATCCACGTGCCGGCGGGCGCGGTGCCCAAGGACGGCCCGAGCGCGGGCGTGACCATGTTCACCGCCCTCGCGTCGCTGCTGACCGGACGGCGCGTTCGCCCGGACACGGCGATGACCGGCGAGGCGACGCTGCGCGGCCGGGTGCTCCCGGTCGGCGGCATCAAGTCGAAGGTCCTCGCGGCGCACCGCGCGGGCTTCACCCGGGTGCTCCTGCCCGATCAGAACCGGCGCGACCTCGACGAGATCCCGGAGTCGGTCCGGGACGAGCTGGAGATCGTCTTCGTGAGCGACATGCGCGAGGTCTTCTCGCTCGCGCTCGAGGACGAGCTGCCCGAGCCGCCGATGGACGACCCCGGCTCCCGGACGGGCGGCGGCGCCGACGCGCCTCTCTCCGTCTGACCTCCTCCCCACATCCCACACACCACCCAGACGGGGGCGTCGGCATCGGCCGACGCCCCCGTCCCTTCGTAGGGCGGGCTACTCGATGCGGATCAGCTCGCGGGTGTCGTCGTCGAACGCCCAGAGCACGCGGTTGACGGGGTCGAAGCCGAGCCCGTAGTTCGAGGTGGCCGCGGTGCCGCCGCTCCAGTTCACGAGCACGTCCGGGAAGGCGTCGCCGCGCGGGCTGCACACGTAGCCCACGGCCTCGTCGCCGTACTGCACGTAGAGCACGTCCGCGAGCCCGTCGCCGTCGAGGTCGTCGGCGTGGAGCGCGTTGACGGTGCTGTTGAGATCGTAGAAGCCGGTGACGAGCTGCACGTCGGTGCCCGCGCGGCTGGCCCGCACGACCCGGTCACCGTCGGAGCACGCGAGGTAGAAGAAGCCCGCGTCGCCGGTGAGGCCCGAGCAGTCCGACTCGCCGACCACGGTCCGCGCGAGCGTCGCCGCGGCGGGGAGGCCGCCGCTGACGTCGATCGCCCAGATCTCGGTGGTGCCACCGACGGTGAACTCGTGGGTCGCCACGTAGAGGGTGGTGCCCTCCAGCCAGGTCGCGCGGAGATCGTCGGCCGGCGGCGTGGGGAAGGTCGCGGCGTCCTCGACCAGGTAGCTGGCGCCCGCCGACTGCGAGAGGCGGAACACCAGGCCGCTGGTGGGCGAGCCCGTGGAGGTGGACTCGACGCTGAAGAGGTCATCGCCCCGGAGCGCGAGGCCGTAGCCGAGCTGCGAGCTGCCGAACATGCCCACCGTGTGGGCCGCCTCGGCGGCGCCGCCGCTCTTCGGGACGCGGTAGAGCACCGAGGTGCCGCCCACGAAGACCTGCCCGCCCAGCGCCGCGTCGCTGACGACGTAGTGCTCGGTGGTGGCCGAGGGGATGGAGGTGGCGATGCGGGTGACCGCGCCGCCGTTGACCCCGCCCACCCCCGGCGTGCAGCTGCGCGGGATCTCCCGCACGTTCACGAACATCGGGCTGGGCAGGGGCTCGGAGCCGCTCGCGGTGTCGACGAAGTAGAAGTAGTAGGTGGCGCCCGCCGTCACCGCCGCGGAGAGGGTGAGCGTCGTGCCGCTGAGCGCCGAGGCGCAGCTCGCCCCGGTGAGATCGCCGCACACCGCGCTCGCCATGATCACGTGGCGCTGGCTGTTGTTCTTCTCGAGGGCGATCTCGACCCGACCGTCGACGGTGGCCGTGAAGCTCGCGACGACGTCGCCTCCGGCGCTCGCCTGGCTGCTCGCGCAGGGCGCGGTGGCCGGCACGTAGTCGCGGGTGGTGGCGCTCCAGCGGAGCACGTTGAAGCCCGCGCGGAGCGGGATGGCGTCGGCGCAGGTCTCGCCGGTGGGGCCCATGGGGTAGCAGCCGCCACGGACGCACAGGTCGCCCGCGCCGCAGACCACGCCGCAGCCGCCGCAGTTCGCCAGGTCCGAGGTGACGTTCGCCTCGCAGCCGGTGGCGTAGCTGCCGTCGCAGTCGCCGAAGCCGGTGTCACAGGTCGCGACGACGCAGCCGCCGCTCGTGCAGCCGGCGGCGCCGTTCGAGACGCTGCAGCTCAGGCCGCACGCGCCGCAGTCCGTCGGAGCGGTCGCGATCGAGGTCTCGCAGCCGTCGGCGGTCAGGTCGGCGTTGCAGTCCCCGAAGCCCGGGTCGCAGACCGCGCGGCAGCTGCCCGCCATGCACAGGCCGCTCGCTCCGGCCGCGCCGGGGCAGACGCTGTCGCACCCGCCGCAGTGATCGGGGTCGTGGTCGAGGCTCACGCACGCGCCGCCGCAGTTGGTCAGCCCCGCGCCGCAGCTCGCCGCGCAGACGCCGGCGTCGCAGACCGCGCCCGCCGGACAGACGTTGCCGCAGGCGCCGCAGTGCGTCGGGTCGCTGCCGAGGTCGACGCAGGCGCCGCCGCAGAAGGTGCCGGTGGCGCAGCGCGGCGCGCAGGCCCCCGCGTCGCAGCGCTCGTCCGCGTCGCAGGCCACGTCGCAGGCGCCGCAGTGCGAGGGATCGGCGGTGGGATCGACGCAGCGGCCGCCGCACTCGAGCTGTCCGCTCGGGCAGAGCACGCCGCAGGCGCCGTCGAGGCACGCCTCGCCCGCGTCGCAGGCCACGTCGCAGGCGCCGCAGTGCGCGCGGTCGGACCGGGCGTCGACGCAGGCGTCGTCGCAGACGGTGAGGCCCGCGCCGCAGCTGGGCGCGCAGGCGCCGTCGGCGCAGATCTCGCCCGCGTCGCAGGTGACGCCGCAGGCGCCGCAGCTCGCCCGGTCGGTCGCCAGGTCGCGACACGCGCCGGAGCAGTCGGTCAGGTCGGCCGCGCAGGACGTCGCGCAGGCGCCCTCGCTGCAGACCTCGCCCGCGTCACAGGTGACGCCGCAGGCGCCGCAATGCGCGGGGCTGGCGGCGAGGTCGTGGCAGCCGCCGTCGCAGGCGTCCTGGCCTTCGGGGCACGAGAGCTCGCAGGCGCCGTCGGCGCAGACCTCACCGGCTCCGCAGGCGACGTCGCAGCCGCCGCAGTGTCGGGGATCGGAGCTCGGGTCGACGCACTCGTCGCCGCAGGAGAGCGCCGGGCAGTCGCCCGCGTCGTCCGGCTCGCCCGCGTCGATCTCGGGGGTCGCGCCGTCACAGCCGGCGAGGGAGAGGATCAAGAGAGGGAACAACAGCGCGGACGGACGAACGCGCCGCGGGTCCGGGGACCCGCCGCCTTCGAGGCCCGCGCAGGGGCCGAGGGAAGACATCCTGAACACCATCCGGGAGCCGGAGGTGGCTCGGACATTCCGAGCGTGAGACCCCGGCTCCTCGAGTGGGGCAATTTCAGAGCGCCGGGAGTCCGGCGAAAGAGAGGAGCGTGCGTTTACGCGGGGGCGCCGAGCCTCTCCACCGTGATCTCGCGCTCGAGGTCGGCGAGCACGCCGTCGAGGAGCGCGGCGCGGTCGACCGGGGCGACGAGGGTGACCACGCCCCCCTTGGCCACGTGCACGTTGGCGAGGTGACCGTGGGCCTCGACCACGTAGCGGAGCCACGCGACCTCGTGCTTGGCGACCCGCAGGCGCCGGGTGACGAGGCCCGGGCCGTCGTGGAGTGGAGCGGTCATGGGGGGAACGTCCCGGACCGACGCGGGTCGCGCAAGGGGGCCGGTGATACGATGGAGACGGGCGGCGTCCGCGCCGGAGGTTCCCGCATGACTCGACTCGCTCGCATCGTCTGGTTCTTGCTCCTGGCTGGCTGCAGCCTCCAGCGCAGCGGAACCCAGCCCGCCGAGGGCGTCGACGCCCGGGTGCCCGACGCCGACGTCGGCGACGGAGGCGTGCCGGACGACGCGGTCGTGCCTCCCGACACCGGACGGCCGGACACCGGCCCGCCGCCCGACGGGTGCGTGCCCTCGACCGAGACCTGCGACGGCGCCGACGAGGACTGCGACCGCCTGATCGACGAAGGCGTGACCCGCGCGTGCGCCACCGCGTGCGGCGCGGGCGTCGAGACCTGCGCGGCCGGCGTCTTCGGCGCCTGCGACGCGCCCGCGCCCACCGCCGAGGCGTGCGACGAGGTGGACGACGACTGCGACGGCATGATCGACGAGGGGCTGACCCAGGCCTGCTCGACCGCGTGCGGGAGCGGCGTGGAGACCTGCGTGGACGGCGCCTTCGGAGGGTGCACGGCGCCGGCGCCGGCGGCCGAGACCTGCAACGGGGTGGACGACGACTGCGACGGCATGACGGACGAGCTGCTGACGCGGTCGTGCACGAGCGCGTGCGGGTCGGGCATGGAGACCTGCAGCGCGGGGAGCTGGGGCGGGTGCACGGCGCCGGCGCCGGCGGCCGAGACCTGCAACGGGATGGACGACGACTGCGACGGCCTGGTCGACGAGCCGCCCGCGGACTGC
>Ga0310345_10000816_pt1 | contig 39716 bp, 33 predicted proteins | sample HC15DNA20500_MG_FD_204667 | JGI IMG/M metagenome (GOLD analysis project Ga0310345, IMG submission 204667) | Marine microbial communities from station ALOHA, North Pacific Subtropical Gyre - HC15-DNA-20-500_MG | ecosystem: Environmental > Aquatic > Marine > Oceanic | place: Pacific Ocean: North... | reverse complement strand
GCTACGAGCTACGAGCTACGAGCTACGAGCTACGAGCTACGAGCTACGAGCTACGAGCTACGAGCTACGAGCTACGAGCTACGAGCTACGAGCTACGAGCTACGAGCTACGAGCTACGAGCTACGCTCGATTGGAATGGAAAACCCAAAATAGTTCCCGGCTTTTTAAGAACGGAAACGCCTGTCAGGTCGTTGAGTTCGGCGCCAATAAATAACCCGAGCACTCCGTAGGAGCGGTGGTTCCACCGCGATGATGGTGGCGGAGATCGCCTGAGCGATTTCCGCCCTACGGGTGAGGCCGCAGCAGGAGAGAAGCATCGCACGCTGTGTGGCCGGAAGGGGGAGCGGCGCATGGCTACCAGACTCTCTCTGTGCAGGCACTTGAGAGACCACCTCTCCAGAACAATCGTGCCGTAGGCGAACGCTCCTGCGGCAAGGCTCAGTTTGGTACCGCCCCGGCTTTTCCTCGCAGTTGAAAGCGCGTAACTGCCCTTGTCCGTTATTCTCTGTTAAGGTTTCAGCCAAGCAAGCGCTTGGTTTATATCTTTTCAGCGAGGGAGGCCCTATGAGCGCACTGGACTATTTCAATGAAACTCACCAGATGGTGCGCGACACCGTACGCAAGTTCGTGGAACGTGAAATTCTTCCCCATGTAGATGACTGGGAAGAGGCGGGGGAGTTTCCCCGCGAGCTTTATGGCAAGGCGGCAGAGGCCGGGATTCTGGGCATCAATGCGCCCGAGGAACTGGGGGGCACCGGTGAGGATGTGTTCATGAAGATTGCCGCCTGTGAGGAGCTGGTGCGCAGTTCTTCCGGTGGCCTGTGTGCCAGCCTCGGTTCCCTGGATATCGGTCTGCCGCCGGTCTGGAAGTGGGGCAGTGAGGCCATGAAGCAGAAGGTGGTGCCCGAGGTGCTTGGCGGTGAAAAGATCTCGGCACTGGCAATCACGGAACCCAATGGCGGCTCGGACGTGGCGAACCTTCGAACCCGTGCGGTGCGCGAGGGCGACCACTATGTGGTGAACGGTGCCAAGACATTCATTACCAGTGGTGTCAGGGCGGATTACTACACTGTGGCGGTGCGTACCGGTGACAAGGGGTACGGAGGCATCAGCCTGCTGCTGATCGAAAAAGGCACTCCCGGCTTCACTGTGGGACGCAAGCTAAAGAAGATGGGTTGGTGGGCATCCGATACGGCCGAGCTGTTCTTTGAAGACTGTCGGGTCCCGGCAGAAAACCTGATCGGGCCAGAGAATGGCGGCTTCTATTGCATCATGAGCAACTTCCAGATGGAGCGCCTGATTCTGGCGGTAACCGCCAATAGCACCGCCCAGCTGGCATTGGATGAATGCCTGCGCTACGTGAAAGAGCGTGAGGCCTTTGGTCGTCCGCTGGCGGGCTTTCAGGTGACCCGCCACAAGCTGGCGGAAATGGCCACAGATATTCGTGCCAGTACGGAGTTTACCTATCGGGTGGCGGCACGCATTGCGGCCGGGGAAAACTGTGTTCTGGATGTGTCCATGGCCAAGAATGTGGCGACCCGTTGTGCAGACCGGGTGACCTATGACGCCGTTCAGCTGTTCGGTGGAAGCGGCTATATGCGCGGCACCATCGTTGAGCGCCTCTACCGGGACAATCGCATTCTGTCCATTGGCGGCGGCACGCACGAAATCATGAATGAGGTGATTGCCAAGCAGATGGGGTTGTGAGCTATCAGCCGTCAGCGGTGAGTTGTGGAAGTCAAAAGCCGTTGCAAAACCAGAGTTACGCGATTTTGCTTTTCATAGCTCATAGCTCATAGCTCATAGCGCGCGTTTGATCCTACAACGAAAGAGGCCGCGCCCAGGGTTTGGGCGCGGCCTCTTTGCTTTCAGTCACTGATACACTTTAATCGTGTTGCAGCTTGTAGCTTGTAGCTGTCAGGTACACTCGGCACGGCTCTGATCCAGCTTGCAGCGAACCTTGCGCAGCATGTCGAGCATGGTCGGGTCATAGTAGCCTTCGGTACGCAGCTGGTCGCGGGCTTCCTGCATCAGCACTTCGTATTCCTGTTTGTCGGCATCCGGAATCTCGACCCACCAGCGCTGATCGACCTTGGATTCTTCTTTCTTCAGCTGATCCAGGATGCGGTCCAGGTTGTTGTAGAAATACTCACGGGATTTCTGCGCAGTTTCTGCCGGGAAGGCCTCTTTCTTGGCAATCAGCTGGATAGTGAGCTGAACCAGCGGATAGTTGATGATGCCACCGTCAGGAGACAGCCCCTTGTACAGCTCCAGTGCCTCGTAGGCAGCCAGTGGTGCAGCGATCACGTCCACCACGCCATTGTTGAACTTGGTGGAGAAGTTGGTGATGTCCGAGGCCACCGGGGTCGCACCCACCTGTGAGACCAGCTTGGCCTGGGTTTCGTCATATTCGAGTACCGCTACGCGCTTGCCCGCTGCCTTGGCCAGGGTGTTCACTTCCTTGTCGTTAACGAAGACATACGCTGCACCTGCGGGGGCGATACCCATCACCTGGTAGGAGCCCTGTGACAGTTTGCCGGCGCTTTGCGGGTGAGACAGCACCTGCAGCACCAGACGCATGTGGTCCATGGTCGGGATTGCACCGATGGAATCCACGGTACCGGCATACTTGTTGAAGCCGCGGCCACGGATACCGGTGATCAGGGCGGCTTCACAGACACCCGCCTTCAGGTCTTCGGCGGCGATAGCTTCATTGGTGTAAGGAATCAGTTCGGCTTCCAGGCCCCAGCCCAGAGCGGCGGCCTGCCAGTCTTTCATGGCGCCCATCATGGGCCCCACATTACCGACGATATCGAAAACACAGATCTTGGTCTTGGTGGCGGCCTGGGCTGAGAACGGCAGCGTCAGGGCACAGACGGCCACGAGAGAGGTGAACAGCTTCTTCATCAGTATTTCCTGCTTGTTATTACTGGTATGTCTGCTGATGTGCAGCGGCTGGCTTCGATACTAGAGACAAGTACAAGGAAAGCAAAAACCCCTTGCGTCAGATTGTGGAGCATTTGGGTCAATCCGGTCAGGGAACCTTTCAGCCGCGTCTTGACCTGCGTATTTCACCGGGGGTATGGCCGGTCCAGCTCCGGTAGGCCTTGCTGAAACTGGCCTGGTCACTGTAGCCCAGGTGCTCGGCGATTTTTTCCAGCGGCATGTCGGTTTCTTCCAGATAGCGAGTGGCAAAGGTCTCGCGCACCTCATTGCGTATGGCACTGAAGGCCTGATCCGCCAGGCCCAGGTGGCGGCGGACAGAGCGGGGGCTCATTCCCAGTTTCTGGGCGATACGTTCCAGGCTGCTGTTGCGGCCGGGTTCGCGCATGATTTCCTGACGTACCAGAGTGGCAACGCGCAGACTGTCGGTTTTTTCGAGGTCTTCCCGGGAGCGGGCGGCAGCCAGGTAGCCTGCCACACTGGCATCGTCGTCGCGGATCTGGCGCCCGGACAGGGGCATCAGCACACGGTTAGCCGGACAGTTGAAGCGCACGGCGACATCTTTGGCCAGTTGCTGCCAGCCAAGGGATTTGCCCGGGCACGGGAAGTCGAATTCGAAGGTGAAGCGGCGGCATACCAATGAGGCCAGGGCATGGATGCTGCCCATGTAGATATTGGCGATGGTGGGTTTGAGCTCCCCGAAATCCCAGTTGTCGTGCAGGCGGATGGAAATCAGGTCCCCGGAGCAGTGAATTTCCATGTCCATCAAGGGCAGGGACACACGCAGGTACTGAACCACCATGTTCACCAGCTTGCGAAAATCCTGCTGGCCGAGCAAGGCAAAACCGAAAAGGCCATGCCCTTGCAGATCCAGTTCCTGCCCAAAGCGAAAGCTGGAGGTCACATCATCCAGGAGTTTTTCGCCTTGACCCAGTAACTGGCAAATCTGTTTAACCGAAAGGTAGGCATCAGGGTTCTCAAGGGTGGCGGAATCAATTCCGGCATTTTCGAGTACGATCGTTCCATTAATTCCGCGTTTCTGGACAAACCGTAAATACCGGCGGGCATAACGAACGGAAATCAGCGGAACGTCGAGAGCCATTCCATTGTTCTTCATTTTTTTACCCGAATTTTTTACCTGGGAGTTTTGCGGAGGCTCCCTGGAACCTGTTGTTGTTATGGGTGAGAACCGGGTCTCACTATGTCGCTTTTAACAAAAACCAAAAAGGATGATTGCCTTTTTTAACAAAAAACTGGCCGCTTTAACTATTAAGCCATTGACCATAGATGGCCATGATGTCCGCCCGCTTTTATCGCATAAAAATAAACATGGAGCGAGAAAATGAAAAGGGAAAAAGCTGCTTGTCTTAAGGCACGTTATGTACCTATTTCTAAAGTATCAGTTCCGATAGTGAGAAGAATGTATGAGATATATTCTGGATACTACGAAAATATAAGTCTGGAACTGTTTTGCCAGGATTTGGGAGAAAAAAATGGCGTGTTTTTGGTGGAGGATCGCTCTACCAAGCGCGTGGTAGGTTTTTCTACCATGAAGACCCTGCACATGAAGGCGGGCAACCGCGTGGTGAAAGGGGTGTTCAGCGGTGACACAATTCTCGAAAAGGAATACTGGGGTAACAAGGCGCTGCATGTTGCCTTTTTCTTCCGCATGATTCGCGAAAAACTTCGTCATCCTTTTCAGCCGTTGTTCTGGTTGTTGATTTCCAAGGGCTACAAAACCTATTTGCTGATGGCAAATAATTTCCACAATTATTATCCAAGCCCGGAGCGTCACTGCGAGAAACTGGAAGGCTTGGTGGATAATTACTGCGAGCGACTTTTTAGCGATTATTATCGTGCTGAACAGAAAATTCTCGATTTTGGTGATGGCTATACCCACCTCAAATCCGACGTGGCAGGCATTACCGATGACATGCGTCAGCGTAACGTAAAAATCAGTTTCTTTGAGCAGCGTAATCCGACTTGGGAACGGGGAACGGAGCTGCCCTGTATTGGTGAAGTCAGCTATTCGCTGATTCTGCATTACCCCTTTTCGTTGTGGAAAAAACTGCGCCGCAAAACCAGCGAAACGATCTCTGCGGTCCCGGCCAATAATTAAAAAACGGGGGCTCCCATGCTCGGACATCAACTGCTCAAGCTGGCCACCTGGCCCGGCGAGCGGCGTTTCGCCCATTCCCGTGAAAACATGGAACAGGTGCAACGCCATAATCTGGCAGCACTGCTGAAACAGGTTTGTGCTTCTGCGCGTCACGCCGATGGAACGTTGCAGGCGGATATGAGCTGGGAGCAGTTTGCTGCCCGTCAGCCGGTGACCGATTACGACCATTGGCGTGAGGCTATCGAGCATAGCCGTCTACAGGGTGGGCCAGGGCTCACGGCCTCGCCGGTCAGTCGTTATCAGCCTACCAGCGGCTCCACCTCAGCCATCAAATGGGTGCCCTACACCCGCCAGTTCCTGGCAGAACTGGACAACGCCATCAGTCCATGGGTGGTAGACCTCTATCGTCAGTTTCCGGGTCTCAAGCGTGGCCGCCATTATTGGTCCATGTCCTGGGTGCCCACGGCACTGCGCGAGTCCATGAATGATGAGATCAATGATGACCTGCAGTTGATGTCGCTGGGCAAACGTCTGCTGGCAGGGGCAACGCAGTCGGTACCGCAAGAGGTATCGCTGGCGCGCACCTCTGACGATTCGTTGTTCTCGACACTGGCTTATCTGGCGGCAGATGAGTCGCTGTCCATGATGTCTATCTGGAGCCCGACTTTTGGTCTGGGCATGCTCAAGGCCATGGCCCAGTGGCGTGAGGAGCTGGCCGAGGTGCTTGCCACCGGGAAGTGGGGCACTCGCATGCTGGGCGTGGAGGGGGTCGGGTGTCCGGTTTCTCACCGAGCAGCCAGTTTGCTGAGGCAATGGGATGGCCGCCTTGGGGCTGACTTTTTCATGGCGCTATGGCCGCGACTGGCGTTGGTCAGTGCCTGGGACACGGCGGCTTCTGCGCCCTGGGCCAAGCAGCTTCACGGGCTCCTTCCTCAGGCGGCGTTTCAGGGCAAGGGCTTGTGGGCCACCGAAGGGGTGGTGACGATTCCTTATCAGGGCCAGCACACACTGGCTTATCGAAGCCATGTGTACGAATTCCAGGACCCGGAGGATGGCTGTATTTATGCGCCCTGGGAGCTGGAGCCAGGTCAGCAGGTGATGCCGCTGCTGAGCACGGGCAGCGGGTTGTTGCGTTATCGGCTGAAAGACCTGGTCAAGGTGGAGGCGTTGAGCCAGGGCGTACCGGTGCTGACCTTCCTTGGACGGGCGGGCACAACCGACCTGGTAGGAGAGAAGCTGACGGCTCCTGTGGTGGAATCTGCCATTGCCGGTCTTGCGCTGCCGCCGACGGCGACCCCGGTGTGTACCGTGGGTGTGGAAGATGCCGGTGAGGGTAAGCCGGGCTACTTGCTGCTGCTCGAGGGGTATGGCTGTGATGGCCCGGCGCTGGCGCGCCAACTGGATGCCGCGCTTCAGAAGCACTTCCATTACCAGCTGGCCCGTAACCTCGGACAACTGGCGCCGGTGCGCTGCATCGTGCACGCGAACATGCGCGAGCGTTATCTGCATCAGTGTAGGCAACGGGGCATGATCGAAGGCAATATCAAGATGGAGTCCCTGCAGCACTGGCCTGGCGCCTTGCCTTTGTGGCTGGCACGGGCAGCGAGTGAATCCGGTGCTGAGCAGGAGACTGTCTGATGAGCTACCAGATTCGTCCTGCCCGCGCCGCGGACAATGAAGCGATTCTCTCCCTGCTGCAAGGCACGCCCCAGCAAGGCGCAGTTACCCTGAATTTTGAGCGGCAGCCGGATTATTTTCGTGGCGCCAAAGTCACCTGTGAACAGCCGGATGTGTGGGTGGCCGAACCCCGCGATGCCCGCGGCAAGGTCAGTGCTGTTTATAACGTGGGTTGGCGGAGCCTGTGGATCAATGGCGAAGTTCGCCGGGTGCGCTATGCCCACGATCTGCGTATCGATCCGGAATACCGTAATGGCATGATTTTGCATCGCCTGTTTCGGCAACTGCGCAAACAGCTTGCTGAAGGGGAGTGGATGCAGACCACCGTACTTCACGATAACCAGGCGTCCCTGTCCACTGTCGCCAGTGGGCGTGCCGGCCTACCGGTGTATTACCCGGCCGGCACCATTGAAACCAGCATGCTGTATACCCGCGCCCGCAAAGCTCGCTTACCGGCGGATATCACCCTTCGCCAGACCAACGAAGTGGATTTGCCAGAGATGGCGACACTGCTGAATCGTCAGGGCCGGCAAAAACAGTTCTTCCCGTACTGGGATGTCCAGCGGGTGCGTGGTGATGACTACTTTTACGGCATGGGCCCTGGCAATTTTCTGGGCTTGTGGGTCAAGGGGGAATTGAAAGGCTTGTTGGGTTTCTGGGACCAGAAAGCCATCAAGCAGACCCGTGTACTGGGTTATGCCAAAGGCATGGGGCTAATGCGTCATTTGTATAACTCGCACAGTATGTTGCGTGGTGGCATGCGTTTGCCTGCACCTGGTGGCGTGCTGTCTTACCTGACGCTGCACAGTCTGGTCGTCGAGAACGATGACCCGGAACTGTTGCGGTTGTTACTCGATCATGCAGTGAGTTTTTTCCATGGCCGTTTTGATGCCCTGGTGTGCGGTTTTTTTGCCAATGATCCGTTGGCGAAGGTCCCGGCGCGTTACCGCCGGCGATTGTTGCTAAGCGAACATTTTCTGGTGAGCTTTGATGGCGACCCCCGTGAGCAACTGGACAGTGACCGCCCCTGGTATGTCGAGGTGGCGCGACTGTGAGTGCTGCAGCAACCGATTATATCGGGATGTGGTATCGCGCCCGGGCGCGTCTGGGCGTGGATGACCGCATCGAGTTCATCTTCATCGATCCGGCCTCTGGGCAACGGCGAACCGTGGCCCTGCGACATCGTGACTATGATGGCGTGGCGGGGATTCTGGTGGCGGCCCGGGAGGTCGGCATGCGAATGCCCATGGTGCCCTCAGGAAAGCGACGCAAGGCGCCGCCCTTCTGGCAGCGCTGGCAGTCACCGGCTGAATCCCGCGAACCTGCCGAGCTGGAATGGCGGCGTTTCGGGGTGGCGGATGGCGAGAACAATGCGCCGTTGGTGCAATGGCTTAACCCGCAGCAGACCCGGGCACTGTACCAACGTGCGCATCAACAGAAGGTGTCGGTAAACAGCTTGCTGTTGCTGGCGCTTCACCGTGCAGTCTCCGATACCTTGCTGGTGAAAGGGCAGCCTGGCAGCTGGTGCTTTCCGGTGAACATGCGTAATGCGGTCACTGTTCCCCGTCAGGAAATGAATCTCTCCAGCGCGTTCTATTTAACCGTGGACGAAAACGACACCCCTTCGCGCATCGACCGCACCATACGCCAGAACCTGAAAGCCAACGTGCACTGGCGCTACTGGCATCTGGCCCGTATTGGGCGCTGGATCGGTCAGCGCGGAGTGAACTGGGTGTGCAGCAGGTTGCTGAACGGTCCGCAGCATTGTGGATCGTTTTCCAGTCTGGGCGAATGGCAAATGGATTTTATGTCGGCAGGCATGGCTCCGGATACCGTGTTTGCCTGCTGTGGCCCGGGTAGTCCCAATCACCCTGTCGCCAATGGTGTGACCGTGGTTAACGGTTGTATGAGTCTGGCACTGAAACTTCATCCTTCTCTGGGCGCTGGCCATGCCCAGGCCGAACAGTGCCTGCAACGCTGGATCAACTGGCTGGGAGCTGATGCATGAAAGTACCTTTCAGTTTGCGAACGCTGGTCGCCCTGGTGGCTGCCGGGGTCATGGTTCTTGCGGTGGTGTCGTTGTACATGGTGCCACCCGCCCAGCCGGATATCCGGCAGCAAGACAATGTGCTATCGCTGGATACCTGGTCGGTGAAGTGGAGCGACGTGGTGATCCCCGTGCACACACAAGGCATGGTGCGGGCGCGACATGAATTGCCGCTGAGTCTGGAAGTCTCCGGACGAGTCGAAGAGGTGTCCCCGGCGTTTGCAGATGGCGGCCGGGTCATGGCGGGTGATGTGTTGCTTCGTCTGGATCCTGAGCCTTTCGAACTGGAAGTGGTTTCCCAGCAGAATGCCGTCCATGCCGCACGCTTGCACGTGGCAGAGACCAAGGCTCGCGCCCGGGTGGCGGGGGGCTCCAGTCGTTCCTCGGCGCTGGGTCGCTTCGAGCCGCAGATGGATGAAGCCCGTAGCCGGTTGGCTGCCGCGCAGGCAGGGCTGCGTCAGGCCCAGCGTCAACTCGAACAGACCGAGCTGGTGGCGTCGATCAGTGGTCGCCTGAAAGGGGTTCAGGTAATGCCCGGGCAGCACCTGCAAGCAGGGGCGGTACTGGGGCAGCTGTACCAGGAAGATCTCGTGGAGGTGCGCTTGCCGGTGCGCGATGACTGGCTGGCGTTGCTGGGAATTGTGCCCGGAGATGATGCCAGTCTGGATACGGTGAGCGCCCGGTTGAGTGGACGATTTGCCGGCCGTCAGGGGCAGTGGGAGGGCAAGGTGGTACGCCGGGAAGGCGGGCTAAACCGCAATCAAATGATGCACCTGATCGTCCAGGTGGCAAATTTTGAACAGGATCTGCCGTTGGAGCCCGGGGTGCTGGTGCAGGCAGAGTTGCGAGGCGCGCCTACCGCGGCGGTGGCCGTGCTGCCACGGTCTGCCCAGGCCGGTGAAGACAGTATCTGGGTACTGGATGACGAGAAGCGTCTGCGGCGCCAGTCTGTGGCGATCCTGCACTACGATAACGAGAGCCTCTATGTTCATGATGGTGTGACGACCGACACTCAGGCGGTACTGGCGGGCGATCTGCAACTTCTCGAAGGGATGCGTATTCATCCCAATCCACCGCCGGCGGGTCTGGCCACGGTGGATGGGACGCGTCAATGAACCGCGCGATCGCATGGTTTGCCAATAATGGGGCGGTCGCCAACCTGTTGATGATGACCCTGCTGCTGGCGGGGGTGTTAGCCATCCCTCATACCCGTCAGGAGACTCTCCCTAACGTCCCGTTGGATCGCATTGGCATTTACGTGGCCTGGCCCCAGGCCACGCCTGAAAATGTGGAAGCCCTCGTTTGTACCCCAGTGGAAACCGCCATTGATGATGTGGAGGGCGGCACCGATCTGATCAGTGAATCCCGCGAAGGCTTGTGCTCCGTGCAACTGGATGTGTTGGAGGGTCACGACACTCGCACGGTACTGGAGCAGATTCGCACCCGTCTGGAAGGGCTGGATAGCTTACCGCAGGGAGCCGACCGCCCGCGTGTCCAGGAACTGATCGTGCGCAACCGGGTGGTGCGGTTGCTGATGAGTGGATCGTTGTCACGCAAGGATATTTATCAGCTGGCCCAGCAGGCCCGGCGCCAATTGCTCAACCATGACGCGATTTCCAGTGTGGATATCGAGAACCTTCCCGAACGGGAAATGGCCTTGCAGGTCTCTCGTGATGATCTCTATCGCTATCAGTTGACCCTGGAAGGGATGGCCGTGGCGGCGTCGCAGAATGTCCAGAGGGTGGCGGGAGGGTTGCTACGTAGCGAGCGTGGCGACTGGCTGCTACAGACTGGACAACAGCCGGGCGATGCCCAGGCCTACGAAGCGTTGGTGATTCGCCAGTCGGATCAGGGGGATTTGTTGCGGCTGGGGCAGGTCGCCCATGTGGAAGACGGTTTCTCGAGGGATAACCAGGCGGCATGGCTGGACGGCCAGCCAGCGGTAGCTCTGGATGTGTACCGGGTTGGCGACCAGAATGTGCTTGCGGTGGCCGATGCCGTGAAGCAGTGGATGCATGACACGGACTTGCCCCAGGGGGTCAGCGTAAGAATCTGGAGTGACGATGCCCGTCAATTCCAGGAGCGCTCCAATCTGTTGTGGCGCAATGCTCTGCAAGGGTTGGTGTTGCTAACGGTCGTGCTGGCAATTTTCCTGACCCTGCGGCTGGCAGGTTGGGTGGCATTGGGCATCCCGGTTTGTATGCTCGGGGCCTGTGCCCTGTTGCCGTTATTGGGGGAATCTTTCAACACGATTTCCCTGTTCGCTTTTATTCTGGTGCTCGGCATCGTGGTGGATGACGCGGTGATTGTCGGTGAAAGCATCGACCATCAGCGGCGCCAGGGGATGACGCCTTCCCAGGCTGCTATCAGCGGGGCGCAGCGCGTGGCCAAACCGCTGTTGTTTGCCGTGCTGACGACCTTGTTTGCCTTTGCTCCTTTGTTGTTCCTGCCCGGGCCGGAAGGGGCCTTGATGCGGGTGATCCCGGTGGTCTCCATTGCCATTCTGGTGTTGTCACTGGTGGAATCGCTATGGATTTTGCCGGCGCACCTTAGTCATAGCCGCGCTCCCCGGGGGATCTGGTTGAAGTCGGAGGTACTGGCTAACCGTATCAATGCTGGCCTGGAGAGGTGGCTGGATGTCCGTGCTCGCCCACTGTTGCGACAAGCGCTGCATTGGCGCTATGTGTTGGTGGTGGTGTTTGTTGGGCTGTTCCTGTTTTGCTGCGCGTTGGTGAACAGCGGTTGGCTTACCATGGTGCTGTTCTCGCGAGTGGAAGGTGATCGGGTCATGGCCGAAGTGGTGTTTCCGCAAGGCACCGGCGATGCCCGTCTGTTTCGTGAAGTGCAGTCGCTGGAATCTTCGGCCCGTGAACTGGCGAAGGGGCTGAACGACGCCAGTGCTCCGGTGAGCATAGATGCGGTGTTTGCCGAGCAGGGGGTACGCCAGAAAACGTCCAATGCCCGTGATCCTGGCGCCCGTTTTCGGGTCAGGGTCACCCTGGCAATCAGCGGGGATACTGGCGCGCTGACGCCGCGGGAACTGGCCGCCCGATGGCGTGATGCCCATGGGGCGATACCGGATGCCTTGTCGGTGAAATTCCATGCCAGCCTGATGCAGGTCAAACCGGATATCCATATCAATCTGTTCCATCCGGATCTGGCCACCCTCCAGCAAATGAGTGAACAGGCGGCGCTGGCGCTGGCGCGTATGGAGGGGGTGCACGAGGTCGCCAATAACCTTCATGCCAAGCGCACCATCGTGGATATTTCTCTGAACGAGGCAGGAAAGCAGGCCGGCTTGCGTGCAGAAGAAGTAGGCAAGCAGGTGCGTAATGCCTTTCACGGGATTGAGCTGGATCGCTGGTTTGAACAGGATCAGGAAGTCCCGGTCATGTTGAGGCTTGCCCAGCCAGACAGCCGCCATCTGGTGGACCTGGAAAAACTGCCGGTGCAGATGCCCGGTGGCGATATGACGGTGTTGGCTGCTGTGGCAGACCTGTCCCGTCGTCAGGCGCCGGCCATGATCAGTCACTACGATGGGCGCCGCAGTGCCACTGTCAGTGCGTTTGTCGATGAGCACACCACCTCTCCGGCGTTGGTCATGCAACGCCTGAGAGGCAACTTGCTCGACCCGATGATGGCTAACGACAGTGCGGCGGGTTGGACCGTGGCAGGCAAACAGGCGGCGGTGAAAGATTTTCTGGACCATTTGTCGATCAGTTATGTCATTGCCCTGGCGGCGATTTTCTTTCTCCTGACCGTGCTGTTTGGCGGTTACGGCCAGCCCCTGCTGGTGATGGCAGCGATTCCGTTTGGCATGGTCGGGGCTTTCCTGGGGCATTTTCTGCTGGGTTACAGCCTTACCCTGTGGTCGCTGGTGGGCGTGATTGCGGTGAGCGGGGTCGTGGTCAACGACAATCTTGTGCTGATTGATGCTATTAATGAGCTCAAGGCAAAGGGCAAGGGACTGCGTGATGCGGTGGTGGAAGGCGTCAGTGGCCGTTTACGGCCGGTGATGTTGACGTCCATCACCACGTTTGCCGGTGTCGCGCCACTGATGCTGGAAACCAGTGTGCAGGCCCGCTTTCTGATCCCTATGGCAGTGGCGTTGGCATTTGGCGTGCTGTTCGCCACGCTGGTCAGCCTGTTGCTGGTCCCGTGCCTGTTAGTGATTGGCCATGATGCGCGCGTGGCCGTGCGTCGCTGGATGGCACGCTGGCAGGCTCCGGAGGCATCGGAAGCGGATACGGTGGAGGTGGCCTATGAACGGGGGCAGCTCACCGCCTGGTGGGGCGCCAGTAATCCCTATCATGACCCGGTACTGCGTTCTGCCTGGGAGGCCGGACATCAGGATCACGGAAGTGAAAGCGAGATGCCTCAGCACGGGCAGACTTGAGGCGGTACTGTGGAGGAAAGCCGGATTGGGCTATTTTTCGCAACGTGAAATGCGTTTCGGGTAGCCAGGGATAGATGTCCACAAAAAAGCCCGCCCCGGCTTCCCGGGGCGGGCTTTTTGCGATGAGGCAATGCCTAACTGTTATGCCTTGCCCTGGTTGGCAACTGCTTCCGCCGCTGCTGCCACTGCCTCGGCGTCACCCAGGTAGTAGTTCTTCACGGCTTTCAGGTTGTCGTCCAGCTCGTAGACCATGGGCACCCCGGTAGGGATGTTGAGCTTGACGATTTCCTCGTCGGAGATGTCGCCGAGATACTTCACCAATGCGCGCAGGCTGTTGCCGTGGGCGCAGATCAGTACCTGCTTGCCCGCTTCGATTTGCGGTTTGATCTCGCTTTCGAAGTAGGGCACGAAGCGGTCGACGGTGTCCTTGAGGCTTTCGGACAACGGAATCTGCTCTTCGTTGAGGCCTTGATAGACACGGAAGTTGCCAGCGTAACGCTCGTCATCACGCTCCATCTTCGGCGGCGGGGTGTCGTAGCTGCGACGCCAGATATGCACCTGGTCATCACCGTACTTGGCCGCGGTTTCCGCCTTGTTCAGGCCCTGCAGGGCGCCGTAGTGACGCTCGTTGAGGCGGTAGTCACGGATGACCGGGATCCACATCTGGTCCATGGTGTCCATGATGGTCCACAGTGTGCGGATAGCGCGCTTGAGCACGGAGGTGTAGGCCACGTCGAATTCGAAGCCGGCTTCCTTCAGCAGCTCGCCAGCGGTACGGGCTTCCTCACGGCCTTGCTCGGTCAGATCCACGTCTTTCCAGCCGGTAAAGCGGTTTTCCTTGTTCCAAACGCTCTGGCCATGGCGGACCAGTACCAGTTTCGTGCTCATTCGGTCATTCCTGTGCGGGTTTTCAGTGCGGCGCAAAGCGTAGCAGAAAACCGCCGGGAAATTGAGTTCCACAGGTCGTATAATCGTCGCGAATTCAGTTTCAGGCGGTTTCATGGCTTATCTCTGGTGTGACACAGACGACGCAATTCGCTCCTGGCTGGCCGATCTGGCCCCGGGCAGCCCGGTGTATCTGGACACCGAATTCATGCGTGAGCGGACTTACTGGCCCCAGTTGGCACTGGTTCAGGTGCATGACGGGCATAGCATCCGTCTCATTGATACCACCCGGGTCAGTGCCGAGGCGCTGTCACCATTGTTCCAGGCGCACACGCTGGTGATGCATGCCTGCTCGGAAGATCTGGAGGCGGTGGCGGCCTTTACCGGTCACTATCCCGCCCGCATTGAAGATACCCAGATCGCTGCTGCCCTTGGTGGTGAGGACATGCAGCTGGGCTATCAGAAGATTGTCCAGATGCTCATGGGGGTTGAGCTGCCGAAAGGCGCCACCCGTACCAACTGGCTGAAGCGCCCCCTGAGCGACGAACAACTGCATTACGCAGAAGATGATGTGAAATACCTGCCGGAGGTGGCGGCTCAGTTGCATGATCGTCTTGCGGAACTGGGCCGGCTGCCCTGGTGGCAGGAAGAGTGCGATCGCCTGCTGGCACAGGCCAGCAAGGAAGAAAAGCCGGAAAAAGCCTGGCGCAGTGTCAAAGGGGCGGCGTTATTGCCGGATCATGCCCGGGCGGCCCTGTCAGTATTGGCGCCGTGGCGAAACCGCATGGCCCGCGAGCGCAACCTGCCCAAGAGCTTCGTGATCAAGGATGCCCAGCTGTTGGATCTGGCCCGTGCCAATCGTGCCGACCGGGGGATGCTGGCGGACGTGGGGTTGCACCCGAAATGCATCCGCCGGGATGGCGATGCCCTGCTGGCCCTGCTGGAAGAGGGGCGCACCGTGACGCCGCCCCCACCGTTGCCCGGGCCGCCGGATGCCCGCGAGAAAAAACTGGCCAAGACCCTGCGTGGCAAAGTGGGGCAGGTGGCCGAACAGGTGGGGCTGAAGCCGGATGTGTTGATGCGCCGGCGTTGGCTGGAGGCACTGATCCGTCACCCGGAGCGCGTCCCGGAGCCCCTCACTGGCTGGCGCGAGGACATTATTACCAAGCCGTTGCTGGAGTTACTCTGATGTTGCAGGGCAAGTTGTTTTGCTCGATCTACAAGACCCGCAAGAAGACCGGGATGTACCTGTTTGTCGACCGCCAGAAAGGTCTCAAGGATCTGCCGGAAGTACTGCTGAAGCAGTTTGGTGCGCCGATCCATGTTAACGACATGATTCTCTCCCCGGACCGGCCGCTGGCCCGTGCCGATGTGCAACAGGTGATGGACAAGATCCGCGAGCAGGGCTTTTACCTGCAAATGCCACCGCCGCCGGATGAAGACCTGTATCTGGCCGAGGGTCACCCGGATCGGCCCCGGGGGCTGGATGCCTGACGCCGGGTTGCGTGACCGTTTCTGGGAATTGCCTCTGGCGGAGCTGTCGGCGCCGGAGTGGGAAGCCCTGTGCGACGGTTGCGGGCGGTGCTGTCTGGTCAAATTGCAGGATGAAGACACCGAAGAGCTGGTGTTCACCAATCTGGCGTGCCGGTATCTCGATGCCGGACGATGCCAGTGCCGGGTTTACAGCAACCGTTTCAGCAAGGTGCCCGATTGTATCCGGGTTACCGAAAACATTGCCCGCAATACGGACTGGTTGCCGTCAACCTGTGCCTATCGCTTGCGCGCCCTGGGCCAGCCTCTGGCAGAATGGCATCCGCTACTGAGTGGTGATCGCGCCAGTGTCGCCAAGGCAGGGATCAGCGTGGCCGGGCAGGTGGTGTCCGAGCAGCTTGTACCCGAAGACAATTGGGAAGACCATATTATTCACTGGGTAGACTAACGTGCTGCCCGAAAGTCGTCAGGAGTCGTTGTGACAACGAATGCATATCTGTGGGGCTGGTTTGCCTACCTTCTTGGCTGTGCCGGTGTTCTGTTTGTCTGGTGGTGGTTGACCCGCCCGTTAGCCGTGTGGGCCAAGGTGCCGTTGCGCATTGTGCTGGCGGCCTTGTTGGTGACGCCCTGGTCAGTGTCGCCGGAGCACGATGAATGGGCGCCGGCCTGGGTCGTCAGCCTGTTTGATGGTCTCGCCCAGGAAGATATCAGCCTGTGGCGCGCGGGCGGTCCTTTGCTCGGCATGCTTGGCGTGGCGCTGGTGGTAGCGTGCCTGGAAGTATGGCGTCAGCGACGCAAGATTGCGGTGCAGTAGCCATGAAAGACTGTGTGTTCTGTCAGATCCAGGCTGGCAAGCTTCCGGCCAGCGTGGTCTATGAGGATGAGCAGGCGATGGTCATTCTGGATCTGTTTCCGGTTCGCGAAGGGCACTGTCTGGTGATTCCAAAGACCCATGCGCCACTGGTAGAGCAGCTCGATGACGCCATGTCTTACCATCTGATGGATCTGGCGCGGCGCACGATTCGCGCCCAGAAACGCGCTGGCTTGCCCGTGCGGGCCCATAATCTGGTCATCAATGATGGCCGGGAAGCCAATCAGCATGTTCCCCATGTGCATCTGCATGTGATACCACGGCGGGGTGGGGATACTCTGGCAACGGCATTCACCTGGGCCACCCGGCTGGTCAATATTTTCGGCATGGCCAAACGTCGCCAGAAACTGGATCGCTTGGCTGGCCTGCTGGCAGAGCATTTTCCTGGCGGCTGATGCGCTATGGCTTACGCCAGGCCTTCACCCTCAACGGCCAGCGTACGGTACGTTGCTGCTCGCCCCATGCAGTGAGCAGTGTTTCCCGGAATTCCCCAAGCGGGTCTTCTCCCGCCTTGCGGGCATTCACCAAGGCTGACCAGGTATCCAGATAGCCGAGCATGTCCGTGGCGGACCATTGTCGTGTAATGGCGTCGTCAGGAAAGGGCAGGGCTGGCCAGTGGTGCTCTGTGCCGGCATAACCGCTCACCACCTGAGTTCGTTCGGCAGGCCACCAGCGTGCCAGCAGACTGTCGTGAAAGTCACGGATCAGTGCTCCCAGCCCCTCGACCTCACAGACCCCATAGCTGATTAGAGCAAGCACCCCGCCGGGGCGCAGACAGCGCTCCGCCTCTGTGAAGAAGCCTTCCTGCTCAAACCAGTGAAATGCCTGAGCCACCGTAATCAGCGCCACAGAGTTGGCGGCCAGAGGCAGTTGATGGGCCTGGCAGGCCAGAAAGTGGGTTTTCGATGCAGGGGCCGCCTGCAGTTGTTTCAGACTGATATCGGCGCCAATCACCTGTTTGAAGTGGGGCTCAAGTGCCCGGGCAGCCTGTCCTGTCCCACAGCCCAGGTCCAGCGCTCGCGCCTGCGAGGCATCACGGCAGCAGTCAGCCAGCCATTGAAACAGCGAAGGCGGATAGGTCGGGCGGTATTGCTGATACTGGATTCCCCGTTGAAACAGGGGATCAGTCATTGAAGAAACCGTCGTTGTCGAAGTGAGCCGCCCACAAACGGCCGTCGGCACGCTCCAGATCCAGTGCAATGCCGGCCAACAGCTGGCCTTCCGGTGCGGCACACCAGGCAATGGTGCCGTACAGATGGTAGGTGCCATGCTCTTCCAGCAGGGCAACCCACAGCTCTACATCGGTATTGGGCTTGATGGGGGCGGGGAGTTCCACGCTGATGCCTGCCAGCGAGACGTCGTGGCTGGTCAGGTAAAGGCGGTCATCCGGGCTGACAGAGAGCGAGCCGCTGGGAAGCAGGGTGAGCGAAAGGCTTTCTTCCCGGTGAATGCGGGGGTGGCGCCGGTTTTCCATTGCGGTAGCCATGCGCGTTACCCGTAGATCATCCGGTCAACCGCATAGGCAGACAGGGCAATAAACCCGACCACGCCCGCAAGGAACAACAGAAAACGCAATGCCGGTTTCACTGTGGTGGGCAGTGGTTCTGTTTCGCGAGGTGATTGGGGTTGTGGGTGTTCACTCATCAGCCAGCTCCCTGAAATAGCCAGTAACTACAGTATCCGCTATTCCACAGCATTAAGAAACCGGTGTGACAGAACGGGTTCACACCCTTTTGTCATGTTTCGTGAACCGGGGTTAACTGGTCAGGGCAATGCAGTTTGCCACGGGGCTGACAAGCGTGTGTCGAGGTCTTGGACGTCCGATCCTGTCGCTTATCCTGGTGCTCTGCGATGGAGCACAAAAAAGGGGCCTTGCGGCCCCTTCGTTGTCACAGATTGTCAGCTGATGGATCAGCCGCCTACCTGGATTTTCTGGAACAAGTACTCATGCAGGGAGTCGGACAGCAACGGCAAGTACGACACCATCAGCAGAGCGGTCAGCATCACGGCAATGGGCAGAATGTATTTCTCATAGCGACGGTAGAAGCTGCCACCGTGAACCTTGGCAGATTCCACTTCCTCGTCGCCGACCACCTGCCGGGTTAACAAGTGATTCAACGCTACGGGCGGGGACAGATACCCCAGCTCGAAGGCCACCAGCGTGATCATCCAGAAGTGCAATGGTGCAATGCCGTTATCAAAGGCGATCTGGGCAATTGTGGCGTTCACCAGGATGACCGCCCCATAGGGGTCCATGATCATGCCGATGATGACCATGGTGACCACCAGAATGCTCATGGCAATCCAGATGTTCGGGAAGGTCTCTGGCAGCATTTCCATCAGACCCGAGCGCTCGATAATGCCGCCCACACTCACGGACAGGGCCATCAGCATCAGCAGGGCACCGATGTGGCCGGTAGTCTCATTGGTGGCAAAACGCAGGGACGTTTCCAGTTTTTCGCCCACGCCAGGCTCTGGCTGGTAGTGCGGATCCATGTCCGGGGTTTTGACCAGGTAGTGGATCACCATCGCGGCAATCAGCACCGCATTACGCCAGAACAGCCCCCACATGATGCCTTGCAGCTCGGCTTCGGAAGTGCCGGTGGGAATGTGGCCTGCGTTCAGGGCGCCGTTGATCAGCCACAGGTTGTAGCAGGAGTAGATAATCAGTGGCACCAGGATCAGGGTGAAGACGTGCAGTGTTTTTTCGCTGAGTTTTTCGTAAGCGAGAATCGACAGCAGCATCACCGGCAGAATGATCGGTGCGTAGTTTTCGTTCAGGTGCGTGTCCAGCAGATCACGGAAGACCACAATCACTGTGCCCATGATGATCACGTAGGGCAGCAGCGGTACCAGTCGCTTGATACTGGCCGGAACCGCTTCAGAGAACGGGGCAATTCGCGCCGGGGCGGTGCGGGCAAACTGGCTGTACAGGAAGAACAGACCCAGCGACAGGAAGAAGATCTTCAGGCCGGAGGTGAACAGTTCGTCGGTGGTCACGCTGTTGTTCAGGGCGGCGATGATAACCACCAGCAGACAGGGGCGTAGCACCACACCCATGGAGCCGGACATGGCGGTGGCGGCCAGGGCCAATTGCTTGCGGGCGCCAGCACGCACCAGCTCGTTGTAGATGGTGGCACCGGCGGCAATAACGAAGATGCCGGAAGCGCCAGTGTAGGCGGTGGGAACGGCCGCTACGGCCAGTACCACAAAGCACATCAGTTCCGGGGACATTTTCCACGGACGCAGCACATCAAAGACCAGATGGGCCATCTTGGTCTGGCGCAGCATCATACCGATCCAGATATACAGGGCCAGGCTCAGGAACAGGGTAGACAGCTCCATCATCATGCCCAGGTACACGCTGATACCGTGGTAGTAACCCTGGCTAACAAATTGGGCGCCAGCGGTAAGACACATGAAGCTGTACAGCGGGATGGTCAGCAGGGCTTTGCCCCAGGTGCCGCCTTCTTCAAGATCCTTGGGCGGACGCACCAGCTGGTACAGTGCGGCCAGGGACAAGATGATGAAGCCAGCAATCCAGAATTGATGCAGGTAGAAGTGGTTGACCTGTACCCCGTCCGCCATGGCGCTGACTTCTTCGCCGCGATAAATCCAGGCAGACATCAGCAGCATTACGTTGGCGGCAAGCTGGCCCCCAGTGGCTACCAGGTGGTCCTTGCGGGTGCGTGGTGGGCGCAGGGAAATATGGTGGCGGGTCAGGGTGGCCGTCGCGGCACAGATGATGACCAGCAGACACAGCAGCAGACGCTTGTAGTTGCCCAGGCTGGTCACAATCTTGGCAACGCCCCCTTCCAGGGTGCGGAAGGCAATGACACCGGGAGTCGCCTTCTCCTGGATCATTTCATAGCGATCCCACCTGTCACGACAGATCTCGCGGGATGCCTCCAGCGAGGTGCGCAGGGCGCCTTCGTCCACCTCGGTGCCGAAGATGCCAGCCAGCGGGTCATCCGCCATCTGTTGCTTCTTCTTGGCAACGGCGGCTTCCAGTTCCTTGTCCAGATCCGGGTCACGGTTACAGGTGGGTTGTTCCACCATGCCGGCACCACGGAGAAGGAAGTAACCCTCCCAGGTGTTTTCGCCGATTTTCAGCAGCTGGGAATGGATGACTTCGCCGGAAGACAGAAAAATGGTCAGCAGCAGAAGAATCAGGGTGGGAAGCGATGACAGCCACTCGCCGATGGAGCGATTGGCCACAGTAAAACTAGAAGGTTTGTCCATTGTGCACCCGGTTGTTGTTATACCGCCTTGGAATGCGGGAAAGACTGGGGGTAAGACTTGTTTAAACCCAGCATTCTAGGACAGCGAAAACACCTTGCCTACCCGCCGGATTGGCCGGGATTGACATAAACAGGCAGTTTAGGAAAAAACGGGGCCGATTGGCCCCGTTGGATCGTTGTAATTTGGTTACTCGACCGGATTCACGCACTCGGCGCGGGAGGGCTCTTCCTTGCAGCGTACCTTGCGCAGCAGGGTCATCATGTCCTTGTTGTAGACGCCGTCCTTGGTGAGGGCGATACGGGCTTCGCGCATCATTTCGTCATAGCGCAGCTTGTCGGCCTCGGGGATACGGATCCACCACTTCTTGTTCACTTCGCTGTTGGCATTTTCGATCACGCGCATGGCACGATCGAACTGGCCCAGCATGTAAGTACGGGACTGTTGAGCGAAGTCAGCGGGGAATTTGTCCTTGCGCAGTACCACCTGAGCCGTCAGCTGGCCCAGCACGTAATCCACGATGCCGCCATCCGGCTGCATGCCCTTGTACAGTTCCAGCGCTGAGTAGGCAGCGATGGGCGCGAAGCAGATGTCCACGGAACCGTTGTTGAAACGGCCAGAGAAGTTGGTGATGTCTGACATTACCGGGGACATACCGACCCGGGACGCCATGCTGGCCTGGGCAGAGTCATATTCCAGTACAGCAATAGACTTGCCGGACAGTTCGCCCACGGTGTCGATGGTGCGGTCTTTCACGAACAGGTAGGCGGCACCCATGGGGGCAACACCGCCGATTTCGTAGGGGCCAGAAACCAGATGCTGGTTGATGGCAGCGTTACCGCTGGCCAGCACGGTGATCACGGTCTTCATGGCATCATAGCTGGGGATAGAGCCAATGGAATCCAGGCTGCCGGTGTAGTTGTTGAACTGACGGCCACGGATACCGGTCAGGACGGCCGCGTCACACTGGCCGGCTTTCAGGTCTTCGGACGCGATTTTTTCATCGGTGTAGGGCTTGAGCTCAAGGTCCACGCCCCAACCCAGGGCAGCGGTCTTGTAGTCCTTCATGATGTTATAGATGTCGCCATTGGCGCCGATGATGTCAAACACGCACATGGTGCGTTTTTCGGCGGCCTGGGCCGGGGAAATACTCAGAGCCAGCGCCGCAGTTGCGGCCGTGGCCAATGCCTTGAAATAGCGCATGCTCGGTCTCCTGGTTACTACTTATTAAAATAATCAAAAGCGGCCCGAAGGCCGCAAAAAGTCAAAACAGTTACAGCAAATCGTTAATGTCTACAGCGGGGCCGGACTTTGCAGCGTCATCCCAGAAGGTACCAAGGCCACCAATCGGGGTACGCTTGCCGGTATTTTCGGTCCATTCACGGTCGGAAATACCTTCAATGATAAAGCTGGCGATGGCGTCCAGCATGGCGTAGTCCGGATCCAGGTTCTGGTCGTTGGCTGCGTAGTCACGGATCGCCTTGCGCAGACGCTCGTCGTCACCCTTGCTGAACGCGCTCATGGCGTACAGGGCGCTACCCAGACGGATACCGCTGTCGAAGCCTTTCTTGGCAGAGGCTTCCAGCTCAGCCCAGGCGTCCGCGTTCGGCGGTGCCAGCATGGGCAGCAGGTTCCAGACAGCAGCACGAACACCGCGGGGCACGCCCCACCACTGGTCGTTGTCCAGACACTTCATGTTGCGCTCAACCTTGGCCGCGATATCACGGGGAACACCCACAGCACCGTCGGCGTTGCCGTCGTTAAGCAGTGACTGAACGCCCGAGATGTTGCCGACCATCCATACCATCTGGTCAAAGTCGGTTTTCAGTTTCGGGCATTCGCCTTCCTTCTGTTCACCGTAGGCTTCGACCATGTTCTGGTAGGCGGTGTACTGACGTTGAGCGGCAACGGCAGACCAGCGTTTCTGTTCGATACGGGCATCCTGTGCTTCGTTTACGCGTCCATCTTTGACTGCACGCATGTAACGGAGTTCAGCATCCAGAGCGATTTGCTCGGCACAGGTGGCGGCGGTGGTGAAGACCATGGCACCCAGTTTTTCAGGGTGAGAGCCCACACGCTCAAAGGACATCAGCAGCGGGGTTTGCGCTTCGCCGGTAACACAGGCCATGCGCACATCGGTATAGGTCATCATGTAGGGCAACATTTCGGATTTACCGAAACTGATCAGAATGTCACCAGTGCTTTTGTAGATGACGCCACAGCCTTGCAGAGCCAGGATGGCGCCCCCTACCAGGGCTAGACGGGAATGTCGTAGCATTTTTTTCATGGAAAGAGAACCCATTCGGCAGCTCCTTGTTATTGTTCTCGAAATAGCGCGGTCAAAGGTACGAAAGTTCGGGAATTGGCACAAGCGGCAATTACAAAAAAGCCTGCAAGCAATTACAAACCATAAATTTGCTATATCATGCATGGCAGTTATGTTTAGGCGCAGTCACCCACAGGGATGATACGACTTTATTATGAGTGATTACTCTGACATCAAGGACATGAAGGCTTGGCTGGAAGGTGAACGCAGTGGCGTGGCCCTGGCCCTGAACACCGCCCGTGGCGGCCTGCGTATTCTCGAAACGCTTGGCGTGATCGGACGTCAGGGTTTGGGTTGGGCCTTGGGCAATCGCCCGCCAGTACCGGCTTTGCTGCGCACGACCTTCGAATCTCTGGGCACCACTTATATCAAGCTGGGGCAATTTATTGCCAGCTCGCCGTCCATTTTTCCCGAAGAGTATGTGGAAGAGTTTCAGCGTTGTCTGGACCGGACACCCCCACTACCTTTTCATTACATCCGAGACACCATTGAGCGGGAATTGGGGCAGCCACTGGAGGCGCTCTACCAGTCCGTGGACCCGAAACCATTGGCCAGTGCGTCGATTGCCCAGGTTCATGCCGCAAAACTGAAAAATGGTCAGGATGTGGTAGTTAAGGTCCAGCGGCCTGGTGTGCGTAATGTACTGCTGACCGATTTCAACTTTCTGTACTTCGCTGCCCGGATCACGGAGCGGTTGGCGCCGGGGTTATCCCGGTCGGCGATTTCCGGCGTGGTGGAAGAGCTTCAGGCAGGCATGTTGGAAGAGTGCGATTTCATCAAGGAAGCCAACAATCTGAAGGCGTTCAATGCCTTTTTGCGCGACACCGGTAACACCCGGGCGGTGGCGCCGGAGCCGGTGATGAGTCATACCACGGGCAAGGTGCTGACCATGGAGCGCTTTTTCGGTGTGCCGCTTACCGATATGAATGTGCTGCGCAAGTATACCGATGACCCGGCAGAAACCTTGATCTCTGCGCTGAATACCTGGTTCTCCAGTCTGATGTTGTGCGACTTCTTCCATGCCGATGTGCATGCTGGCAATTTGATGTTATTGGAAGACGGTCGGGTCGGTTTTATCGATTTTGGTATTGTCGGTCGCATTCGACGTGAAGCATGGGATGGCATGGCGAAGTTTTTCGATGCCATTGGCCGGGGCGATGTGCGCCAGATGGCGGAAGCCATGGCAGTGATCGGCATGACCCGTGAAGAAGTCGACGTGGACGCACTGACCCGGGACATTGAAAACCTGCAGGGCGTGCTGGGCCAGGTGGATCCGTCTGCGTTGGTGCAGGCCGACCGCAACGATAAGGAAGTGAACCGGCTGCTTATGGATCTGGTGAAGATCGGTGAGGGGCACGGTATTCGTTTCCCCCGGGAGTTCGCCTTGCTGCTCAAGCAGTTCCTGTATTTTGATCGTTACGTTCAGGTATTGGCACCAGAAATGGATATGTTCAGCGACAATCGCGTGGATATTTTTGCCGGGCTGGATGATAACGGTGGCGGGATGTTGCACTGATTATAGTGATGAGCTGCCGGTTTTGAGCTATGAGCTATGAGCTATCAGTTTTTAAGAGAAAAAAGCAGAAACAGCTGGCTGACTACACGGTGTTTGGGTTTTCGAAACTCGCTGAAGCCGCCTCGTAAACACAAAAAAACCGCACCCGATGAGGGGGCGGTTTTTTTGTGTTCATCGCGGGTTTCCAGGAAAAGCCAAATTTAATCCCCTTTCTTGCCGTAGGAGCGTCGCTGGCGGCGCGATAATCCAAGTCGTTAAAGACTGACTACCACAGAGGATACAGGGCTCACAGAGGAAAACCGTCTTCCTCAGTGAACGCTGTGCCCTCTGTGGATCAAATGCTTTTGATCCTGGTCTGGGATCGCGCCGCCAGCGACGCTCCTACGGAAGGGGCTTTTCTGTAGACGATTCCCGTTAATCCGCGATGAACCCTTTTATGTGGCTCACAGCTTGTAGCTACTCCACCGGATTCGAACATTCGCTGTGTGCCGGGTTCAGCTTGCAACGAATCTTGCGTTGAAGGGTTAGCATATCAGGGTGGTAGTACCCCTTGTCGCGAAGTTGCAGCCGTGCTTCCTGCATCATGATTTCGTATTCGCGCTTGTCAGTATCGGGAATCTCGATCCACCAGTGATCCGGTACCTTTTCTGCTTCCTGATCCAGCCGCTCCTTGATCAGGTGGTAGCTGTTATAAAATTCTTCGCGAACCAGTTGGGCAACTTCATTGGGGAATTTGTCCTTGCGACCGATCAGCTGCATGGTGATTTGCGCCAGCGGATAATCAATGATGCCACCATCCGGTTCCATGCCCTTGTACAGTTCCAGCACTTCATAGGCCACCAGCGGACAGGCCAGCACATCGACAACCCCATTGTTGAATTTGTTGGGGGCAGAAACGATATCCGATGCCACCGGGGTGGCGCCTACCTGGGCAACCATTTCGGCCTGGGTCGGGTCGTAGTCGAGCACGGCCACCCGTTTGCCGGCCGCGTTGGCCAGTGTGTTAATGCTTTTGTCGTTCACAAAGACATAGGCTGCCCCGCCCGGTGCGACACCGAGAATGACGTACTCCCCCTGAACCATCTTGTCAGCCGACTTCGGATTGGCCAGCACTTGCAGCAGGATGCGCATGTGTTCATCGGAGGGCAGGCCGCCGATGGAATCAATGGTGCCGGTGTACTTGTTGAACAGGCGCCCGCGCATACCGGTCATCAAGGCGGCATCACAAACGCCGGCCTTCAGGTCTTCCGCCACCACGCTTTCGCTGGTGTAGGGCTGAATATCCAGATCCACGCCGTAACGTAACAGGCGGGCGCGCTGGTCCTGGGCGGCCTTGAAGATTGGGCCCGCACGGCCGGCAATATCCCAGATACAGATGCGGCGCTTGAGCGGCTCACCCTGGCTGAATCCCGCGACTTTCTGCATGGCGGTAATACGGTCATCCAGACTGCGGCTTTGATCAAAGGCAATGGCACGCAGCTTGTCAGCCAGCTCCGGGGTCAGTTCGACGCCCGGGGCAAAGCGTTCCAGCTCGGCCTGTTGTGCCGGTGTCAGATTGAGAGTGTTGTCTGCCAGAGCGGGCAAGGACAACGTGAGACCCAGCAGGGTAAAGAGCAGGGGAAGAAAACGCACGACAGACTCCATTCATTATTATTCGATGAGGCATGGCAACATCATTCTGACACCCCAAGGTGAGGGCAGAATGGCCTGCAAGACTGTCTCGCGGGCGTTGCTGTCAACCAGTGTTCGGGTTTACTCGGTTTCCTGGCTGCACTCGGGTCGTTGCGCGTCCTGTGCGCAGCGAATGCGTTTCATGATAGACAGCATGGTGGCGTCGTAGTATCCGCTTTCGCGCAGTTTGATACGGGCATCACGCATCATGCTGTCGTAGCGGAGTTGCTGGTCATCAGACACGGTTACCCACCAGTGATCGGGAATCCGGCCTGCTTCGCGCTCCAGGGCGGTCTGGATGGAGCTGAAGCTGTCGGCGGCGACGTCGCGAACAATGGCGGCCAGTCCGGGCGGAAAGCGCTCGGTACGTCCGATCAATTGAGCCGTCAGTTGCACAATGGGGTAATTGACGATGCCGCCATCCGGGTCCATGCCCTTGTAAAGCTCCAGTACTTGGTAGGCAATCAAGGGGGCAGGCAGTACATCGACACTGCCGTTGTTGAACTGGTTAGGGGCTGTGGCCAGGGTGGTGGCGACAGGCGTGGCGCCGATGGAGGTCACCATGCGTGACTGACCTGGGTCAAAGTCCAGCACGGCGATTTTTTTGCCGGCGGCCTTGTCCAGCGAGTTCAGCGAGCGATCGTTGACGAACAGGTAAGCGGCACCGGCCGGGGTCACGGCCAGGGTCAGGTATTTGTTGCTGACCATATGTTCTTGTAGCTGCGGGTGGGCAATGGTGCGCAACAAGGTGTTCATGTGGGTCAGGTCGGGGATGGCTCCCAGGGCATCGATGGTGCCGGTGAACCGGTTGAATTGTCGTGCCCGGAAGCCGCTCATGAGAGCCGCATCGCAATGGCCGCTTTTCAGGGCCGCCACCAGCACGCCCTCATTGGTAAAGGCTTCCAGCGAAATATCGATCTTGTAGCGCAGCAGGTCCAGTCGCAGATTGGTGGCGCCGGCGTAAATCGGGCCGGAGCGGCCAGACAAATCCCACAGACAAATATGCCGCTTGAGCACCTGGTCGTCTTTCAGGCCCATTTCCTTGCGGACCTGCTGGAGTTGTTGCTGCTGTTTCTCTGTCAGAGACAGGGCATGGCTGGCGCTGGTTGCTGCCAGGGCAAGTGCGCAAAGCAAGGCTTTGACGGTGCGCATGGAAATTCCTTTTTATGGATGTGTTGTGCTTATACCACTGCCATCCTGGCAGGTGTTTTACCGCTTGTATGACAATTGTACGGTGCCACAACGGGGGCCAAAGTGTGCCCCCGTTATGGCGATGGCGGTTATCGGCTGCACTCGGACCGTGCGGGGTTGAACTTGCAGCGAATCTTGCTTTGCAGTGTCAGCATGTCGGCGCTGTAGTAGTTGCGTTCGCGCAGCGCATCGCGGGCATCTTGCATCATCACTTCATATTCCTGTTTGTCTTTCTCGGGAATGGTGATCATCCATTTGTCCGGGACTCGCCGGGTTTCCTGAGCGATACGGTCCACGACCTGGGGATAGGCTTCGAAAGACGCTTCGCGAATCAGTTGCGCGACTTCATTGGGGAATTTATCCAGTCGGCCAATCAGTTGCATGGTGAGCTGGGTGAGGGGGTAATCGACAATGCCGCCATCGGGTGACATGCCTTTATAAAGCTCCAGCACCTCGTAGGCCACCAGCGGGGCAGGCAGGATATCGATCTGGCCATTGTTGAATTTGTTGGGGGCAGAAACGATATCGGTAGACACCGGCGTCGCGCCAATGGCAGCGACCATTTCGGCCTGGGTTTCGTCGTAGTCCAGCACTGCAACTTTGCGCCCGGCGGCCTTCGCCAGCGAGCTGATGGTGCGGTCATTCACAAAGATGTGTGCGGCACCGGCGGGGTAGATGCCCATCACCACGTATTCGCCTTGCACCATGTGGCCGGCCTGTTTGGGGTGAGCCAGCACCTGTAGCAGCGTCTGCATGTGCTTGCTGTCCGGCACGGCACCAATGGCATCGACGCTACCGGAGTACAGATTGAATTGTCGTGCACGCAGGCCACTCATCAGAGCGGCATCGCAGCGCCCGGCCTTGAACTCTTCCACCATGACCGTTTCGCTGGTGTAAGGCACCATTTCCAGATTGATGCCGTATTCCACCGCCAGTGCCCGTTGCTCCATGGCCGCGTTGAACACCGGGCCATTGCGACCGGCAATATCCCAGATGCAGATGACCCGTTTGAAGCTGGAACCCTTGGGCATCTGATCAAAGCCCACCAGTTTGCTGATGGCCTGCAATCGGGAGCGCACGGGCATTTCCCGGGTGTAGAACACCTCGGCCATCTTGTCGAGGGTGCTATCCGATAGCGTGGTACCTGGCAGGAGCTCCTGCAATTGTTGTTTCTGGGCATCGGTCAGGGTGGCGGCACTGACGGCGGAGCAGAACAGGCCTGCCATCAGGGCAAGGCTCAGGCGCTTGGGCATGGGGCCTCCGTGCGTATTGTTATTTGTGGGAGTAGAAGTAGCACGCTAGCCCAAGCCGGGGGAGGGCTCCAGCGCAGGGGGTGACGGCATTTGGGCAACCAGGACAAGAATATGTCAGGGGGATATGAAAGGAATGCCAGAGGCCTTATTCAGAAAATAAGGCGGAGATGCCTTGCAGGCATTTCCTCCCTACGGGTGAGGAGCAGTTGAACTTTCAACTCGTCTTCAACCGATTCACCAGCCCTGCGGGGGATGCAGGGCTGGCGTGTGGTGTCACTTCGGCTGCGCGTCGATGGACTGGCCGTTGACGTCTTTGCTGGCCGGGCCGAGCAGGTAGAGGTAAGGCGCCATGATGTCAGCAGGGGTTTTCAGTGTTTGCGGGTCTTCGCCGGGGTAGGCGAGGGCTCGCATATCGGTGCGGGTGCCGCCGGGATTCAGGGTGTTGACGCGAATCGGGGAGGTGTTTTCCAGCTCTTCCGCCAGCACCTGGGCCAGATTTTCCGTGGCGGCCTTGGAGACCGCATAGGCTCCCCAGAAGGCACGGCCCTTGCGTCCGACGCTGGACGAGGTGAACAGCAGCCGGGCATCTTCGCTGGCACGCAGCAAGGGCAGCATGGCCTGGGTCAGGTAGAAAGCGCTGTTCACATTCACCTGCATGACGGAATCCCAGGTGCCGGTGCCGTAACGGTCCAGTGGGGTGATGTCGCCGAGAATGGACGCGTTATGCAGAATGCCGTCCAGGCGGCCGAATTCCTTGTCGAACAGGCCGGCCAGTTCCAGATAGTCCTCCGGGCGGGCTACGGCCAGATTCACCGGTGCCATGGCGGGCTCTGGTCCTCCATTGGCCTTGATCTCGTCGTAGACCTTTTCCAGTTTCTCCGGGGTACGGCCCAGCAGAATGACGGTGGCGCCATGTTTTGCCAGTGTCAGGGCGGCGGTACGGCCGATGCCTGCGCCAGCCCCGGTGACCAGGATGATGCGATCCTTGAAGGCGTCTTCAGGGCATTGGTAGTTGAGCGCGTCATGTTGAAAATCGGTCATGGTGAATCCTGCTATCACTCTGTCGTCCCACCGGATTGGTAGGGCGGAAATCGGCGTGAGCCGATCTCCGCCGTTGCGGCGGGGGGATGGCGGAGATGGGCATTCGCCCATTTCCGCCCTGTGTTTTAGCCGCGCAGCGTTTGCAGCAGCGGCAGTAAATCAGTGCCTTCTTCCAGATAATAATTGGCCTGCCAGCCGTGTGGGTCATCATCGGCATCAATATAGCCAAAAGCGGCCACGGCGGTGGCCATGCCTGCATTCTGTCCTGCCTGAATATCGCGCAAATGGTCGCCCACATACAGGCAGTTGGCGGGCGTTACCTTGTCCGCACTGGCCGCGATCAGCAGCCCTTCCGGGTCGGGTTTGCGCTGCTTTACGTCATCCGGGCAGAGCACAGGGCCCACCCGTTCATGCAGGCCCAGGCCTTCCAGCACCTTGCCGGTGAAGCGGGCAGGTTTGTTGGTGACGATGCCCCAGGGAATCCCGTTGGCATCCATCCAGTCCAGCGCTTCGGCCATCCCCGGGAACAGCACCGTATCCACCGCCAGGTGCTGTTCATAGGCGTCCAGCAGTTCTTCCAGAAAGGCCGGGAAGGTGAGATCGTCCGGGCCGGTGCCAAAACCCAGTTCGGTGAGGGCGCGGGCACCGTTCGACACGTTGGCGCGCACCGCCGAATAAGTCACTTCCGGGCGGCCGTGTTTTTTCAGCAGGGTATTGAGCACCGTATAAAAGTCCGGTGCGGTATCGATCAGGGTGCCGTCGAGGTCGAAATAAACGGCTTCCAGCTTTTCCATGAAAAATCCTGTTTGGGGTGCAAGTTTCAACGCAGATGATGCCGTGCCAAATGATTCGGTCGCCGCTGCGGTAGAAGCCGAGTTGAAAGTTTAAAGTTCAAAAGCGCGGTGTGGGCAATCGGCTTTGATGGGCCGTGCCCGCGCCCAAGCCATGGGCGCGGAGCTGAGGTGTGTCAGGTGGCACAGCCAGGGCCCCGCGTTTCAACTTTAAACTTTGAACTTTCAACTCTCTTTTCGCTTGCAGGCAAGCTCCCACAGAGCAGTTAGTCTCCCTTGCGGGCGTACATCAGGTAATTCACCGACACATCCCGGTTCAACTTGTACACCTGGGTCAGCGGGTTATAGACCATGCCTGTGGTGTCCTGCACATCCAGTGCGGCGTCCCGGGCCCAGCCGGCCAGCTCTGAAGGTTTGATCAGCTTGGCATACTCATGGGTGCCACGGGGCAGCAGGCGCAGGATGTATTCCGCGCCGACAATGGCAAACATGAACGCTTTCGGGTTGCGGTTGATGGTGCTGAAAAACACATGGCCGCCCGGTTTCACCAGGGTGGCGCAGGCGCGGATCACGGAGGACGGGTCGGGCACGTGCTCGAGCATTTCCAGGCAGGTGACCACGTCGTACTGGCCGGCCCGTTCTTCGGCAATCTTTTCCGCCGGTGTTTGCAGGTATTCCACCGCAACCCCGGCCTGTTCGGCATGGATGCGGGCTACCGCCAGGGGGGCTTCCCCCATATCGATGCCGGTGACCTCGGCCCCGCGACGGGCCATGCCTTCAGACAGCAGGCCGCCACCGCAGCCGATATCGATGACTTTCTTGCCCGGCAGGCTGACACGTTCGTCAATGTAGTTCAGGCGCAGCGGGTTGATATCGTGCAGGGGGCGAAACTGCGAGTTGGGGTCCCACCATTGCTCGGCCAGGGCATTGAATTTGGCAATTTCCCCGGCATCCACATTGGGTACGGCATTCTGGTTGTCTGTCACTTCTCGGCTCCGGCAATCGTTTGTTGCCACTGCTGGGCATTCTTGAGGATCAGCGCCTCGTTCAGGGTGGTGAGCTGGCGATGGTTCATCAGGCAGCGTCCGCCCACCCAGCTATGGGTGACCTGGTCCCGGGTCGCGGCATAGACCAGCTGTGCCACAGGATCATAGACCGGTTGGGTCTCCAACCGGTTCAGGTCTACGGCCACCATATCGGCTTGCTTGCCAATTTCCAGTGAACCGATGTCCTCGTCCCGGCCCAGGGCCTTTGCCCCGTTCAGGGTGGCCATCTTCAGGACATCGGCGGCGGGCAGGGCGTCCGCTTCCAGACTCACGCCCTTGGCTAGAAAGGCGGCCGTGCGCGCTTCACCGATCATGTCCAGGTCATTGTTGCTGGCGGCCCCGTCGGTGCCCAGCGCCACATTGATGCCTGCCTGGCGCAGTTTTTCCACCGGAGCGAAACCGCTGGCCAGTTTCAGATTGGATTCCGGGCAGTGCACCACGTGGGTGCCGGTTTCGGCCACCAGGGTGATTTCCTCGTCGGTGAGCTGGGTCATGTGCACGGCCAGCAGGCGCGGAGAGAGCAGGCCAAGCCCCTGCAGGCGGGTCAGCGGGCGCTCGCCGGTGTTCCCCACTGCCATCTGGATTTCACCGGCGGTCTCGTGCACATGCATCATCACCGGCACGTCCAGTTCTTCCGCCAGGGTCAGCACTTTCTGCAAGGGCGCGTCGGATACGGTGTACGGCGCATGAGGGCCAAAACCGATCTGGATACGCGGGTCATGGCGCCACTCGTCCATGGCGTCCGTGGCGAGGCGCAGGTAGTCCTCGGGGCCGGCGCCCATGGGGGTGGGGAAGTCCAGCAGCGGACAGAACAGGCTGGCACGCAGCCCTGCTTCCACGGTGGCTTTGGCCGCGCTGGCGGGGAAGAAGTACATGTCGGCAAAGGTGGTGGTGCCTGAGCGGATCATTTCGGCTGCTGCCAGCTTGGTGCCGTCGTATACGAACTGCTCGCTGACAAACTGCCCCTCTGCGGGCCAGATGTGTTTTTCCAGCCAGGTCATCAGTGGCAGGTCATCGGCAATACCGCGCAGCAGGTTCATGGCGGCATGGGTATGGGCGTTGACCAGTCCCGGGGTCAGCAGGTGGTCGTCCAGGCGGACGATCTCGTCGCTGTGCCATTTCTCGTCTGCCAGGGCGCTGGGCAGCAGGTCGGCGATGCGGCCGTCGCGTACCACCAGGGCGTGGTTTTCCAGCACGGTGTTGTCTGCAGACACGGTGGCAATCCAGCGGGCGTGGACAATCAGGTCGGCCTGATGGTCGCTCATGCATAACTCCTTGATCGGGCAGGGCGAACAGTGGGGCGCAGTATAGCGGTTTGAGCGCCGTCTTGCTCATCTGCAATGGTCTCATCTCCAGTGTTCGCGCACCCCCGCAGCTGTGCTATCATCCGGTGCTTTTCCGGGGCAGGAAAGTGTTGGCCCCCGGAACCACGGAGTCAGCCTGAGTCCCGCCTGCGGGGCTGTTGGGGATAATAAGGATCACTATGTCGGATCTCGCCAGAGAAGTTACCCCGGTCAACATCGAAGACGAACTCAAGCAGTCGTACCTGGATTACGCCATGAGCGTGATCGTGGGGCGGGCCCTGCCTGACGTGCGCGACGGCCTGAAGCCGGTACACCGCCGCGTGTTGTTCGCCATGCATGAGCTGAACAACGACTGGAACAAGCCCTATAAAAAATCGGCCCGTGTGGTCGGTGACGTGATTGGTAAATATCACCCCCACGGTGACTCCGCCGTGTACGACACCATCGTACGGATGGCGCAGCCTTTCTCCCTGCGCTACATGCTGGTGGATGGCCAGGGGAACTTCGGTTCCATCGACGGCGACTCCGCCGCGGCCATGCGTTACACCGAAGTGCGCATGTCCAAGATCGCCCACGAACTGCTGGCCGATCTGGACAAGGAAACCGTGGATTTCGTCGACAACTATGACGGCACGGAAAAGATTCCCGATGTGATGCCCACCCGGGTGCCCAACCTGCTGGTGAACGGTTCCTCCGGTATTGCTGTGGGTATGGCGACCAACATTCCGCCCCACAACCTGGGCGAAGTGGTGGATGGCTGTCTGGCGCTGATCGATGACGATAGCCTGACCCCGGACGACCTGATGGAGTACATCAAGGGCCCGGATTTCCCCACTGCGGGCATCATCAATGGCCGCGCCGGCATCGTGCAGGCCTACCGTACCGGTCGTGGCCGCGTGTACATGCGCGCCCGCGCCGAAATCGAGGCCACCGACAAGAGCGGCAAAGAAGCCATCATCGTCACCGAGATTCCCTATCAGGTGAACAAGGCACGGTTGATCGAGAAGATCGCCGAGCTGGTGAAAGACAAGAAAATTGAAGGCATCACCGAACTGCGCGACGAATCCGACAAGGAAGGCATGCGTATCGTGATCGAGCTGCGCAAGGGCGAGAACGCGGAAGTGGTGCTGAACAACCTGTACCAGCAGACCCAGATGGAGTCTGTGTTCGGTATCAACACCGTGGCCCTGGTGGATGGCCAGCCCAAGACCCTGAACCTGCGCGAGCTGCTGGATGCCTTTATCCGTCACCGTCGTGAAGTGGTGACTCGCCGTACCGTGTTCGAACTGCGCAAAGCTCGCGAAAAGGCGCACCTGCTGGAAGGTCTGGCGGTGGCGTTGAGCAACATCGATCCGGTGATCGAACTGATCAAGAGCTCGCCGAGCGGTGCCGAAGCGAAAGAAAAGCTGCTGGCCAAAGGCTGGGCGCCGGGGGATGTGCTGCAGATGCTGGAGCGCGCCGGTGGCGAAAACGCGGCCCGTCCGGATGGTCTGGACGAGCAGTACGGCCTGCGTGATGACCTCTACTACCTGAGCCCGGAACAGGCTCAGGCCATTCTGGACCTGCGCCTGCAGAAGCTGACCGGTCTGGAGCGCGAGAAGCTGATCAATGATTACCAGGAGCTGCTGGAAATCATTGCCGAGCTGATGCTGATTCTGGCCAATCCGGAGCGCCTGATGCAGGTGATCCGCGATGAGCTGACCGCGATCCGTGAAGAGTACGCCGATGAGCGTCGTTCCGAGATTGTGGCCTCTCGCCTGGATCTCAGCATGGAAGACCTGATCGCCGAAGAAACCGTGGTCGTGACCCTGTCCAACGGCGGTTACGCCAAAATGCAGCCCATCGATACCTACCGTGCCCAGAAGCGGGGTGGGCGCGGCAAGTCTGCCGGGCAGCTGAAAGACGAAGATTACGTGGAACACCTGCTGGTGGCAGGCACCCACGATACCCTGTTGCTGTTCACGGATGCCGGCAAGGTGTTCTGGTTACGCACCTTCGAGCTGCCGCAAGGTGGCCGGGCCTCCCGCGGCAAGCCGATTGTGAACCTGCTGCCGGCGCTGGGGGCGGAAGAAAGAATTACCGCCATTCTGCGTCTGGATGCCGACATGGTGCGTCAGCAGAAAGCCGACAGCGAAGAAGACGAAGACACCACCGTCGACGCGGAAGATGTGGTTGATGATGCCGCAGAGGGTGATGACGACGCCATCGTGGCCGATACCGTGCCAGGTCCGTTCATCTTCATGGCCACCTCCAGCGGTGTGGTCAAGCGTACCCAGCTGGCCAACTTTGCCCGTCCGCGCAGCTCCGGCCTGATCGCCGTGAAACTGCAGGAAGGCGAGCACCTGGTGAACGTGGCCATTACCCAGGGCCACGAAGACGTGATGCTGGTGGCGCGCAACGGTAAGGCCGTACGTTTCCATCAGTCCAAGGTCCGCGTCATGAGCCGTCTGGCCCGTGGTGTGCGGGGGATCAAGCTGGCGGATGGCGTCGACGTGATTTCCCTGATCGTGCCGGAAGAAGACGGCCAGATCCTCACCGCCTCCGAGAATGGCTACGGCAAGCGCACCCCGCTCACCGAGTACCCCACCAAAGGCCGTGGTGGCCAGGGCGTCATCGCTATGGTGGTCAACGAGCGTAACGGTGAGCTGGTCGGTGCCACCCAGGTGTTCGGCGGCGAAGACATCATGCTGATCTCCAACCAGGGCACCCTGGTGCGTACCGGTGTGGACCAGATCAGCACCTCCGGCCGTAACACCCAGGGCGTTCGCCTGATTCGCCTTGGCGAGGAAGAAAAACTCTGCGGCCTGGCTACGATTCCGGAACTGGAAGGGGCCGAGGAAGACGAGGAGCTGGAAGGTGAAGAGGGTGAGGTGATTGAAGGGGAAGCGACCCCGGAAGCACCAGAGTCCGACGCCAGCGACGACGCAGAAGACTGAACCGTAGGAGCGTCGCTCGCGGCGCGATCCGCTAAACCGTAAAAGCGGATTGATCACAGAGTACACAGAGGAAAAACACACGCTTTTCTCTGTGCCTCTGTGATATCTGTGGTGACAAAGCCTTCGAATGTGACGCTGGAATCGCGCCGCGAGCGACGCTCCTACAGCCAGCTTGGCCGATCCGATAAACAGGAATAACCCCGAGCCCGGTTTCGCCGGGCTTCTTTGATTAGACGGAGAACACAGATGTCCCGCGCCTATAACTTCTGCGCAGGGCCGGCGGCGTTGCCGACGGCGGTACTGGAACAGGCTCAACAGGAAATCCTCGATTTCCAGGGCAAAGGTCTGTCCATCATGGAAATGAGCCACCGGGACAAGGTCTTCGTGGATATCGCCGAAAAGGCCGAACAGGACCTGCGTGACCTGATGGGCATCAGCGACGATTACGCTGTGCTGTTCCTGCAGGGCGGGGCGTCTACCCAGTTTGCCATGGTGCCCATGAACCTGCTGGGCGAGGGTGAAACGGCGGATTACATCAATACCGGGCAGTGGTCCAAGAAAGCCATCAAGGAAGCGGGGCGCTACGGCAAGATCAATGTGGCGGCCAGCAGCGAAGACAGCAACTTCACCACGGTGCCCCCTCAAGAGAGTTGGAAGCTGTCTGCTAACCCGGCCTACCTGCATTACTGCCCCAACGAAACCATCGGTGGGTTGGAATACAGCTTTATTCCGGAAGTGGGTGGTACCCCGTTGGTGGCGGACATGAGCTCCACCATTTTGTCCCGTCCGGTGGATGTGAACCGTTTTGGCATGATCTACGCCGGTGCCCAGAAAAACATCGGCCCCGCGGGCCTGACGCTGGTGATTATCCGCAAAGACCTGCTCGGCAAGGCCGGCGCCCATGTGCCCGCCATGCTCAACTATCAGACCCATGCAGACAACGGCAGCATGTATAACACCCCGCCCACTTACGCCTGGTACCTTGCTGGGCTGGTGTTCGAGTGGCTCAAGAAGCAGGGAGGGGTGGCGAATATGGCCGAAATCAACCAGCGCAAGGCCGAAAAGCTGTATGGTTTCATTGATGGCAGCGACTTCTACAGCAACCCGGTGGAAAAAATCAGCCGCAGCTGGATGAATGTACCCTTTGTGCTGGCAGACGATGCTCTGGACAAGACTTTCCTGGCGGAAGCCGATGCGGCCGGTTTGCTGAACCTGAAAGGCCACCGCAGTGTGGGTGGCATGCGTGCCAGTATTTACAACGCCGTGCCGGAAGCGGCGGTAGATGCGCTGATTGCCTTTATGGCGGAGTTTGAAAGAAAGAACGCCTGACGCTTCACGCAACACGCTCCACGCCATGTTTGATGGCTTGGGCGTTGGCTGAGAGTGACGAGATTGTTTGAAAGGTGGGTAGAACAATGGATTTGAACGGTTGGCACGAGATCGCAACGAATGCTCCCACGCTTGCTGGCGTGTTGCGTGAAGCGTGCTGCGTGCAAGCGAGGTTTGCATGACCGAATCACTGGACAACTTGCGTAACCAGATCGACGCGCTGGATCAGCAACTGCAGGATCTGCTGAACGAGCGTGCGACCCTGGCCCACAAGGTGGCAGAAGTCAAAATCGCCACTGACCCGAATCCGGTATTTTACCGTCCTGAGCGCGAAGCCCAGGTGCTGCGCCGGGTGAAGGAGCGCAACCAGGGGCCGCTGGATGGCGAGACCATGGCGCGCTTTTTCCGTGAGATCATGAGTGCCTGCCTGGCGCTGGAGCAGCGCATGAAGGTGGCGTTTCTCGGCCCGGAAGGCACCTTTACCCAGCAGGCCGCGCTGAAGCATTTTGGCCATGCCGTAGAGTCCGTGCCGCTGGGGGCCATTGATGAAGTGTTCCGTGAAGTGGAAGCGGGCGCAGCCCATTACGGGGTGGTACCGGTGGAAAACTCCACGGAAGGGGTGGTCAACCACACCCTCGATACCTTCATGAGCTCCGAACTGAAAATCTGTGGTGAAGTGGAGCTGCGTATCCACCACCACCTGCTGGCTGGCAAGCACACCCAGCGCGACAAGGTGACCCGGGTGTACTCCCACCAGCAGACCCTGGCCCAGTGTCGCCAGTGGCTGGATGCCCACATGCCGGGCGTGGAGCGGATTGCGGTCAGCTCCAATGCGGAAGCGGCCCGTCGTCTCAAGGACGAGTGGAATGCCATGGCCATCGCCGGCGAAATGGCAGAAGAGCTGTATGGCCTGGAGGCCGTGCAGCGGAATATTGAGGATCGCCCGGATAACACCACCCGGTTCCTGATTATCGGCCGTCAGGACACGCCGGCCTCCGGCAAGGACAAGACCAGCCTGATGATTAGCGGCAAAAACCGCCCGGGTCTGTTGTTCGAGGTGCTGGCGCCGTTCCGCGACGAGGGCATCAACCTGACCCGTCTGGAGTCCCGTCCGTCGCGCACTGCCAACTGGAGCTATGTGTTCTTTGTGGACTGCGAAGGCCACAAGGAAGACACCAACCTGCAGTCGGTACTGGACAAGCTGGAAGCCGCCGGGAATACCATCAAGCTGCTGGGTTCCTATCCCAAGGCCGTTCTCTAAAATCCGGGTCTGACGTTGGATGTCTGACGTCAGACGCTTAGCGGTTTTTGCGTCGGACGTCCGACTTCAGACGTCCGGCCCCGATCAGATAACCCCTGCAGCCAAGGCTGGCAACCAGGGTGTAAAGGGAGCTCCCACACATGACCTGCGATTACATCCAATTAGCCAATAACGGTATCCAGCAGCTTAAGCCCTACGAGCCGGGTAAACCCATCGACGAGCTGGAGCGGGAGCTGGGTGTCACTGACATCGTCAAACTGGCCAGCAACGAGAACCCGCTGGGTGCCAGCCATAAAGCCCTGCATGCGCTCAAGCATATGCACGAGCTGCACCTGTACCCGGACGGTGCCACCTTTTCGCTGAAAGCGGCACTGGCAGAAAAACTCAATGTGGCCAGCAACCAGCTGACCTTGGGCAATGGCTCCAATGATGTGCTCGACATGATTGCCCGCGCCTACCTGCAGGAAGGCGACGAAGCGATTTTTTCCGAGTACGCCTTTGCGGTGTATCCGATTGTGACCCTGGCCTGCAATGCCAAACCGGTGCAGGTGCCGTCCAACTTGTTTGGTCATGATCTGGCCGCCATGGCGGAAGCAGTGACCGAGCGCACCCGGGTTATCTTCGTGGCCAACCCGAACAACCCCACCGGCACCTGGTTCAATGCCCATGCGCTGGATGAATTCCTGTCGAGGATTCCCGAGCGGGTCATTGTGGTGCTGGATGAGGCGTACTTCGAATACGTGGAAGAAAGCCATTACCCCAACGGCATCGATCGGCTGGGCAAATACCCGAACCTGATCGTGACCCGCACCTTCTCCAAGATTTATGGTCTCGCCGGCCTGCGGGTGGGCTACGGTGTCTCCAGCCCGCAGATTGCGGATGTACTCAACCGGGTGCGTCAGCCATTCAACGTGAATACCCCGGCCCAGGTCGCAGCAGAAGCGGCGCTGCAGGACGATGATCATCTGGAAAATTCCCGTAGCGAGAACACCTCGGGGCTGGTGCAGATTGCCGAGGGGTTGCAGGCACTCCACCTGGAACAGATTCCGTCCGTGGCTAACTTTATTGCGTTTGATTGTGGCCAGCCGGCCATGCCGGTCTATGAGGGCCTGCTCAGGGAAGGGGTGATCGTGCGCCCGTTGGGTGGCTACGGCATGCCTAATCACCTGCGGGTGACCATCGGCACCAGTCCGGAAAACGAACGTTTCCTGCTGGCCCTGAAAAAGGTGTTGAAGGATCTGGCCGATGGGTAGTCGCGAATACGTTCCATTCCCTGCCGTAGGAGCGTCGCGGGGGGCGCCGGCCACCCACCCCCCAACCCCCCCCCCCCCCCCCCCCCACCCCGGGCCCGGTGTGTGTGCCCCAAAAAAAAACCAAAGCCCC
>Ga0310345_10000815_pt1 | contig 39800 bp, 34 predicted proteins | sample HC15DNA20500_MG_FD_204667 | JGI IMG/M metagenome (GOLD analysis project Ga0310345, IMG submission 204667) | Marine microbial communities from station ALOHA, North Pacific Subtropical Gyre - HC15-DNA-20-500_MG | ecosystem: Environmental > Aquatic > Marine > Oceanic | place: Pacific Ocean: North... | reverse complement strand
GGTGACCTCCTCGAGGTTGGTGAGGTCGTCGGCGTCGGGGTCCTCGTCGGCGTCGGACGTGCCGTCGCCGTCGGTGTCGGCCTCGTTGGGGTCGGTGCCGGTCTCGTAGATCTCCTGGCCGTCGGTGAGGCCGTCCCCGTCGGAGTCCGGGTCACGCGGGTCGGTGGGCTCGTTGCCGTAGAGGTCGTTCTCGTCGCCGGAGAGCTCGTCGCCGTTGGTGACGCCGTCACCGTCCGCGTCGCCGGCCGGGTCCAGGACGTCGTCGGAGCCGTCGTTGGGGTCGGTGGCCGGGGTCGCGGCGACCTCGTCGCCGTCGGGCACGCCGCCGCCGTCGGTGTCGGCCTCGTTGGGGTCGGTCGGCTCGTTGCCGAAGCCGGTGTTCTCCGAGCCGGAGGTCTCCTCGCCGTCGGTGAGGCCGTCGTCGTCGCTGTCGGCCACCAGCGGGTCGGTGGGCTCGTTGCCGAAGTCGGTGTTCTCCGAGCCGCTGACCTCCTCGAGGTTGGTCAGGCCGTCGGCGTCGGGGTCCTCGTCGGCGTCGGAGGTGCCGTCGCCGTCGGTGTCGGGGTTGTTCGGGTCGGTCCCGGTGAGGTCGACCTCCTGGCCATCGGTGAGGCCGTCGTCGTCGGAGTCGGCGTCGGTGAGGTCCGTGGGCTCGTTGCCGTAACCGTCGTTCTCCGAGCCGGTGACCTCCTCGACGTTCGTCAGGCCGTCGCCGTCGAAGTCCTCGTCGCCGTCGTTGGTGCCGTCGTCGTCGGAGTCCGGGTCGTTCGGGTCGGTGCCGATGACCTGCTCGACGTCGTCGTTGAGGCCGTCACCATCGGAGTCGCCCACGGTGCCACACTGCACGCCGCCGGCGGGAGCGGTGGCCTCGGCGGTCATCGGGAAGATGTCGACCTGGGCCACGTCGATGAGACCGCCCAGGGTGACCTTGAGGTGGATGGCTCCGGCCACGGTGGCGCGCACCCCGGTCGGCAGCACCTCCACCACGGGGTCGGCCACCGAGATCTCGATGAGCTGTCCGAGCTCACCGGGCGTGGTGAAGGGGAACTCCGCCAGGTCGCCGCCGGTGCCGGCGAGCCGGATGATCGGCGCGGTGTAGGACACGTCGTCGACGCCGGGGGTGCCGTCGGCGGTCACCGTCAGCACCGGGGGAGCGATGACCTCCAGGAGCGGCTCCCCGAGGATGCTCACGGTCGCGGTGCTGCCGGAGACCTCGGTGACGACGTCGCGGCCGCCGTTGGGCAGGCCGTTGTCGACCAGGCGGGTCTCGTGGGAGACGCTGACGGCCCCGGGGACGCCGATGGCGCCGAGGACCTCGGCGTCGGCGGTGGAGATGCGCGACTTCGTGAACGCCGGGAAGGTCGGCAGGCAGGTGCCGTCGTCGAAGAAGCGTGCGTGGGCGGTGGCGTTGGAGACGCCGAGGTCCAGGACCGCGTCGAGCGCGTCGAGCGGGCCGCCGTCGGTCGGGATGAGGGAGTCGGTCGTGGGCGCCGCGTTGTCCGGCGGCGCCGACTGGCTGACGTTGCCGAGGAGCTCGTCGAGCAGCACCTCCTCGAGACCCAGCGTCGCGACCAGGTCGTCGGTGGTCGCGATGTTGTCGGCCGAGGCCACCGCGCGGGGGTTGGCGGCGTTGAGCGAGCCGGAGGCGCGCCCGACGGACACGTCGACCGCGGAGAACAGGCCGGGGACGCTGAGCACCTTGGCGCGCAGCAGGTCCACCGAGCTCGAGGCCGTGGCCGCGGTGGTCAGGGGGAGCGGCGCCGCGCTCGCCGCGGGGGCGAACGGGACGGTCATCACCGTGTAGAACGCGGCGGTCGAGAGACCGACTCCCGCGGCGAGAGCGCCGGGGGGTGGGGGGAGAAGAGGACTGGGTGGACATGGATGTCTCCTGGATTCATGGCGGGGAGGCACCGCGGCGCACCGGAGGAGACAGGACCCGGAGGTGGAGGGAGCTGGACCACCCGGGCGCTGCGGAGGCGGCGAGAGGCGGTCCTGCCGTCCTTGTGGGAGGGGTCGAACCGACGTCGCCGTACGCTGGCCGTACCCGACCGACCCGGTCCGATGCGCTGGTCCAGCCACCGGTCCAGACCGGGAGCCCCGAGGGGTCGCTCCTCCGGCCCGTCCGCGCCGGTTGGACTCCCCGCTCAGCCGCGGCGTACCCTGACAGACGCGCCTGTGGTCTGCCTGCGTCCCGAACGGAGTGGACCTGGCTCGGCCTCGGTGGCCGGCGACGTCCTCACGGACACCGCCCCAGCCGCCGTCACGTCTGAACCGGACCCTGACGCGTGTCCGAACGACTTCTGCCCATCCAAGGAACCACTTCCCTTATGACGACCCTCTCTGCTCTCCCCGACTACGACGCGCCGCAGGTTGCGGTCAACGACATCGGGTCGGAGGCGGACTTCCTCGCCGCGATCGACGAGACCATCAAGTACTTCAACGACGGCGACATCGTCGACGGCACCATCGTCAAGGTGGACCGTGACGAGGTCCTGCTCGACATCGGCTACAAGACCGAGGGCGTCATCCCCTCGCGCGAGCTGTCGATCAAGCACGACGTCGACCCGCACGAGGTCGTCGAGGTCGGCGACAAGGTCGAGGCCCTGGTCCTCCAGAAGGAGGACAAGGAGGGTCGCCTGATCCTGTCCAAGAAGCGCGCCCAGTACGAGCGCGCCTGGGGCACCATCGAGCAGGTCAAGGAGGAGGACGGCGTCGTCGAGGGCACCGTCATCGAGGTCGTCAAGGGCGGCCTGATCCTCGACATCGGTCTGCGCGGCTTCCTCCCGGCCTCGCTGGTGGAGATGCGTCGCGTCCGCGACCTCCAGCCCTACGTCGGCCAGACCCTCGAGGCGAAGATCATCGAGCTCGACAAGAACCGCAACAACGTGGTCCTGTCGCGTCGCGCCTGGCTCGAGCAGACCCAGTCCGAGGTCCGCCACGGCTTCCTCACCCAGCTCCAGAAGGGCCAGATCCGCAAGGGTGTCGTGTCCTCGATCGTCAACTTCGGTGCCTTCGTGGACCTCGGTGGCGTCGACGGCCTCGTGCACGTCTCGGAGCTGTCCTGGAAGCACATCGACCACCCCTCCGAGGTCGTCGCGGTCGGCGACGAGGTCACCGTCGAGGTGCTCGACGTCGACATGGAGCGCGAGCGCGTGTCCCTGTCGCTCAAGGCGACGCAGGAGGACCCCTGGCAGCACTTCGCCCGCACCCACCAGATCGGTCAGATCGTCCCGGGCAAGGTCACCAAGCTGGTGCCCTTCGGTTCGTTCGTCCGCGTCGAGGAGGGCATCGAGGGCCTGGTGCACATCTCCGAGCTGGCCGAGCGCCACGTGGAGATCCCCGAGCAGGTCGTCCAGGTCAACGACGACGTCATGGTCAAGATCATCGACATCGACCTCGAGCGTCGCCGGATCTCGCTGTCGCTGAAGCAGGCCAACGACACCGCCGCGGCCGCCGACGTGGAGGAGTTCGACCCGACCCTCTACGGCATGACCGCGACCTACGACGAGCAGGGCAACTACGTCTACCCCGAGGGCTTCGACCCCGAGACGGGCGAGTGGCTCGAGGGCTTCGACGAGCAGCGTGCGAAGTGGGAGGCGGACTACGCCAAGGCGCACGAGCGCTGGGAGGCCCACGTCAAGCAGAAGCAGGAGGCCGCCAAGGCCGAGGTCGAGGCCGGCGAGGCCACCTCGTACTCCTCCTCCAACGAGGGCGAGACCGGCGACAGCGGCTCGCTGGCCTCCGACGAGGCGCTGCAGGCGCTCCGCGAGAAGCTGACCGGCGGTCAGTGATCCGCTAGCACCACCACGCCGAAGGCCCGCCAGGCTCGTCCTGGCGGGCCTTCGGGCGTCCTGGGGCGGGCGTCAGCGGTAGGAGGAGCCGGAGGGCTCGAACGGGTCGACGGGGTGGCTACGGGGCGGGTGGTAGGCCGACGAGCGGCGGGGGTCGTCGGAGGCGACCTCGCGCAGCGCGACGAGGACGGCGGTCAGCACGATCACGAGGAGCCAGAACAGGATGAGTGCGGTCATGGCAGGAATTCTTCGCCGCTCGTGATCCTGCCACCAGTGGCAGAGATGTCAGAGCTCATCGATTTTCTGCCATCGCTGTGCAACAGTGGGTGGGTGCAGACGGTGGCCGTGGTGGTGCAGGACGGGGCAGAGCCCTTCGGTCTCGGATCGCTCGTGGAGGTCTGGGGCGAGCCGCACCATCCCGAGGACGACAACCCCGTCTTCGAGTTCCGGGTCTGCACGCCCCGTCCGGGCCGCGTGCGCGGCCGCTCGGCCTTCGACCTGCACGTCGACCTGGGCCTGGAGGCCACCGAGGACGCCGACCTGGTCTGCTTCTCCCCGAAGTACGACTTCCTCGAGCACGACGAGCGCGTGCTCGAGGCCGCCCGGAGGGCCCACGCCCGCGGGGCCGTCGTCTATGCCCACTGCTCCGGGGCCTTCGAGCTGGCCGCGGCCGGACTCCTGGACGGTCGCGAGTGCACCACCCACTGGCGCTTCACCGGTCTGATGCAGCAGCTCTACCCGCTGGCCCGGGTCCGCCCGGACGTCCTCTACGTCCAGGACGGCCAGGTGCTCACCGGTGCCGGTGCTGCCGCCGGCATCGACGCGTCGCTGCACCTCATGCGTGAGCGGTTCGGAGCCCGGGTCGCCGCCGCGACCGCGCGCCGGATCGTCGTGCCGCCGCACCGCGACGGAGGGCAGGCCCAGTTCATCGCGCGGCCCGTGCCCGACTGTGACGCCGAGACCTTCGGGCCGCTCCTCGGCTGGATCCTCGAGCACCTCGACGAGGAGCTCGCCGTGGACGACCTGGCACGCCGTGTCCACATGTCCCCGCGCACCTTCGCGCGCCGGTTCCGTGACGAGACCGGGACGACCCCCCATGCGTGGGTCACCGCCCAGCGCGTGCGCGCGGCAGAGGAGCTGCTCGAGCGCACCGACCAGCCGGTCGACCGGATCGCGACCGCGGTGGGCTTCGGGAACGCCGCGGCGCTGCGCCACCACTTCACCCGGGTGCGCGGGGTGAGCCCACAGATCTACCGGCGTCAGTTCGCCTGCTGATCGGTCCGCTCGGCCAGCACGTCGCGACGGACCTTGCCCGTGAGCGTCCGGGGCAGGTCGTCGACGAGCAACCAGGTCTTCGGGCGCTTCGGTGGTGCGAGTCGCTCGCGGCACCACGTCGAGAGCTCCTGCGAGGTCGCGCGCCCCACCACGGCCGCGCAGACGCGGCGTCCCCAGGTGGGGTCGTCGACGCCGTACACCGCGACGTCCAGGACGTCCGGGTGCTCGCGCAGCACCTGCTCGACCTCCAGCGGGTAGACGTTGACACCACCGGTGATGACCAGGTCCTCGCGGCGTCCGTCGAGGTAGAGGTAGCCCTCGTCGTCCAGCCGACCCAGGTCCCCGACGGTGAACGCCGGCCCCTGAGGCGTGTCCCGCCAGGCCGCGGCGGTCTTCTCGGGGGCGCCGAAGTAGGTGAACCGGGCGTGCGGCGGTACGACGCACCAGATCGTGCCGTCCTCGTCGGTGCTCAGCACCCGGCCGGGACGAGCCCGCCCGACGGTCCCGGGGCGGGCGAGCCACTCCTCGGAACGGCAGGCGGTGAACTGCCCCTCCGTCGAACCGTAGAACTCCCAGGTCGTGCCGGGAGGGAAGCTCTCCACGAGCCTGCGCTTGACCCCGTCGGGGCACGGCGCCCCGGCGTGGGCGAGCAGGCGGAACGACGAGAGGTCCGGACTGCCGATCTCGTCCCAATGGGCAAAGAGGCGCTGCAGGTGGGTGGGCACGCAGAAGGCCGTGGTGGGGCGCTCCCGGGCGATGGCGGCGGTGACGGCGTCGACGTCGAACGGTCCGGGCACCACGAGCCGGCCTCCCGCGAGCAGCGTCCCCATCGCGAACCGCAGGGGAGCGGAGTGGTACAGCGGGCTGAGGACGAGGTTCACGTCGCCGCCGTCGAAGCCCCACAGGTCGCGCTCCTCGGCGAGCAGCGCCTCGGCGTCCGCGTCGTCGAGCAGCCCGCTCCACACGCCCTTGGGGGTGCCGGTCGTCCCGCTGGTGCAGTGCATCGGCCGGGCGCGGGGCAGCCACTGCGTGATCGGCGCGTCGGGTCGGTGCGACGCCAGCAGCTCGGCGAGTGCGTCCGTGTCGGTGATGGTGCGGGCGGGGTCCAGGCCGTCGAGGATGCGCTCGCGCTCGTGCTCGGTGAGTCGCGGGTCGAGCGGGATCGGCACGACGCCGCGGGTGAGGAGCGCCAGCGCGGTCTCGACGTACGCCGCCGTCGCCGGCACCAGGAGCGCGACCCGGTCGCCGGGGCGCAGCCGTGCGTGCGGAGCGACGGGGCTCACCGGCGTACCCCCGGCATGAGGAGCGGCTCCACGCCGAGCCACTCGGCGAGGTCCTCGAGCTCGGCGTGGACGGCGTCGCGGATCTCGGCCGACCACTCGTGGTCCTCGTGGACGGCGTCGACGCGCAGCACGCCCTCAGCGGGCTCCGTGGAGCAGTCGATCTTGCCGACCAGCCGATCGCCGTGCAGGACGGGGAGCGCCCAGTAGCCGAAGCGCCGCTGGGCGGCCGGCTTGTACATCTCCAGCTGGTAGTCGAAGTCGAAGAGCGCCGCCATCCGCGAGCGGTCGAACACCAGACGGTCCAGTGGGGAGAGCAGGGCGGTCCGCGGCGACCAGCCGTCGGGTGAGCGGATCTCCTCGACCAGCTCGGCGTCGACCTGCCAGGTGCCCCGCACCCCCTCGATCCGTGCGGGCACGCCGGCGTCGCCGACGTCGTTCGGCTCGCCGGGGGAGACCGCGGCGCGGGCCTTGGCGACACCGAGGGCGTGGAGACGCCGACGACCGAGCTCGGCGAGGGCCTCCTCCAGCGGGGGCACGGGCTCGTCGGGCAGGACGCGCTCCGCGAGGTCCCACAGGCGGTGCGCCCCCGCGCGCCCGACCACCACGACCTCCCCGCGCGCTGCCAGCATGTCGAGCAGCTTGAGCACCGACTTGTCGTCGGTCCAGCCCGACGATCGCCACGGACGCACGATCGAGCTCGGCAGCTCAGGAGCCGTCAGCGGGCCCTCCTGGCGAAGCATCTCGAGGATCTCGCGATGACACTGGCGGTTGTCGTCGATCCAGGCCAGGACCTCGTCGTGCCAGGGCCGGTGCGGACCCGGCCCTGGCCACGCAGCCATCACCGCGCGGTGCAGTGGCGCCTGCTCGACGGCCCTGGCCATGCCGCCGATCTCCACCAGGCGGCCCTCGGTGAGCGCGTCGTCGAGGTCGGCGCGCCGGTAGCCCGGGCCGATCCTGCTCCACAGCACCAGGTGCGCGCTGGGCGCGACGGCCTTCGTGGGGTCCAGCTGGAGCGCCCCGAGGTGGGCGACGACCTCGACCACGTCGTCGGGGCGGGGGAGCGAGAGGAGCTGGGCGTGGACGGCGACCCGTCGGACCTCGTCGCGGGTCAGCTCCAGCACGCGTCGACCCTATCGGCGAGGGCCGTCCGGACAGCCCTAGGCTGGTGGTGCCCACCGCCCGAGAAGGGATGCTGCGTTGAACGACACGACCGACGACAGGCCCGCCGCCCCACGTCGCGCGCGCCACCTGATGGACCCGAACGCGCCGCAGCGGGACACCATCAACTCCGTCGGCACGACGCGGGTGCAGACCTGGGTCATGTCCACGCTGGTCGTCACCACGATCCTGCACCTGGCCGGGGGCCTGCTGATCGCCGCCTGGTACATCGACCCGGAGCAGACCGCGCCACGGGTCGGGCTGTCGGTGATCGCCGGCGCCTTCGGTGTGCTGGCCGTTGCAGCAGGGTTGGCCATCCACAAGCGTCCGCTGCTCACCCCGTGGCTGCTGCTGGGGCTGCTGCCCGCGCTGGTGGGCCTGGTGCTGTTCGTTTAGGGGCGCCGACTAGCCTGCGGGCATGCGGGTCGGACTCACGGGGGGAGTGGCGTCGGGCAAGAGCACCGTCGCCGCCATGCTGGCCGAGCTCGGGGCGGTGGTGATCGATGCCGACGCCATCGCGCGCGAGGTGGTCGCGAAGGGGACGCCCGGGCTCGACGCCGTCGTGGCGGAGTTCGGGACCGAGCTGCTGACCGCCGACGGCAAGCTGGACCGGCCGGCGATGGGGCGCCTGGTCTTCGGTGACGAGGACGCTCGGCGGCGGCTCGAGGGCATCGTGCACCCCCTGGTGTTCGAGCGCTACGCCGAGCTGGAGGCGTCGGCCCCCGAGGGCGCACTGGTCGTGCACGACATCCCGCTGCTCGCCGAGTCCGGACGCACCGAGGACTTCGACGCCGTCGTGGTCGTCGACGTGCCCCGGGAGCTCCAGGTGGAGCGGATGCTCCGCGACCGTGGCTGGACCCTCGAGGACGCCGAGTCCCGGATCGCGGCCCAGGCCACGCGCGAGCAGCGGCTCGCCGTCGCCACCCACGTCATCGAGAACACCGGCGCGCTGGAGGACCTCCGGTCCCGCGTCGCCGAGGTCCACGCCGAGCTCACCGGGCCGCCCACCGCATGAGACGTACGACGCTGGCGGCCGTGGCCGCCCTCTCGACCCTGGCCGTGGGCTGCTCGTCGGTCCCCAGCGAGCCGGAGCCGACCACCAGCGGAGCCGACGCCTCCCCGGCATCGCCGAGCGCCCCCGGCGCGACCGGCTCGACCGGGTCGGCCGAGGAGCCGGTCGACCCCGACACCCCGCTCTCCTGGGGCCCGACGGTCGGTGAGCTCGAGGACGCGGAGGCGTTGGTCGCCGGGTGGGGCCCCGAGCAGCTGGCCGGCCAGGTGCTGGTCGGCCGCTACGCGGGCACGGACCCCGACGTGCCGGCCGAGCTGGTGCGCGACCTGCACCTCGCCGGCGTGTGCGTCACCGCCGACAACGTCGTCGACGAGCAGCAGGTCCTCGCGACCACCGCGGCCGTCGAGGGTGCGGTGGCCGAGAGCGGGCGCGACTTCCCCGCCGTGATCGGCGTCGACGAGGAGGGTGGCTCGGTGGCCCACCTGCGCGGGGTGGCGACGGACTTCCCGGCGTTCGCCGCCGCGGGTGAGGCGATCGCCGATTCCGGTCGACGCGGCCGGGTCGCGGTGAAGGGCGCCGCCCTGGCCACCGGGCTCGAGCTGCGGCTGCTGGGCTTCACGTGGGTCTACGCGCCGGTCGCCGACGTGACCATCGGCGCCGCCGACGTCACCATCGGCTCCCGCGCCCCCTCCGACGACCCCGCTTTGGCGGGTGCGGCGGTCAAGCAGGCCGTCGCCGGCTACAACCGCTCGGGCATCGTGTCCACGACCAAGCACTTCCCCGGGCACGGCGGCGCGACCGCCGACTCCCACACCACGCTGCCGGTGCTCACCGAGACCCTGGCCGAGCTGGAGGCTCGCGACCTGGCTCCGTTCGCGACCGCGGTCGAGGCCGGGGCGCCGTCGGTGATGATCGGGCACCTCGACGTGGAGGCGATCGCTCCCGGCGTACCCTCCTCGCTCGCGCCGGAGACCTACGCCTACCTGCGCGAGGAGATCGGCTTCGAGGGCGTCGCCATCACCGACTCCCTCGGCATGGGTGCCGTGGCCGGCACCCCCGCGCTCGCGGTCAAGGCGCTGCAGGCGGGGGCTGACCTGCTGCTGATGCCCGCCGACACGCGCCGCGCCCACCAGACGATCACCCGTGCCCTGGAGGACGGCACCCTGGACCGTGCTCGCGTCGAGGAGGCCGCAGCCCGCGTCGTCGCCCTGCAGCGTTGGCAGGCCCGTGTCGCGCAGGACCGTCCGGTCGACGGCAGAGTGGTGGAGAAGGCCGAGGCCGCCTCCGCTGCGTTGCGTGAGGCGGCCTACGGCTACTGACCCGCCGAGCCGTCACCCACGCACGGCCGAGACGTCACTCGCGCACGCCCGAGCGGTCGCTGGTGCACGGCCGAGACGTCGCGGACGCACGACGACCGGCCATCCGGGGCGTGGGGCCCGGGAGTGACCGGTCGAGCGTGCTGGGGTGACGGGAGGTCAGGCGGCGGAGCCGGCCGCGAGGTCGGGGTCGGCGAAGCGACGCAGCTTCTGCAGGGCCTCGCGCTCGAGCTGGCGCACGCGCTCGGCGGAGATGCCGTGCTTGGCGCCGATGTCGGCGAGCTTGTGCTGCCGACCGTCGGTGAGCCCGTAGCGGGAGCGGATGATGTCGGCGGCGCGGTCGTCGAGCTGGCCAACCAGGTTGTTGAGCCGCTCGCGGGACTCCACGTCGAGCACGGTCAGGTCCGGGCCCGGCGCGGTCTCCTGCGCCATCAGGTCGCCCAGCGAGGTGTCGCCGTCCTCGTCGACGGGGGTGTCGAGCGAGACGTGCTCACGACCCCACGAGAGGAGGTCGAGCACGCGCTCGACGTCCATGCCGAGCTCGTCGGCGATCTCCTGCGGCTCCGGCTCGCGGCCGAGCTGGCGCTCCAGGGTGCGGCGGGCGCCGCCGACCTGGTTGAGCTCCTCCACGACGTGGACGGGGAGCCGGACCACGCGGGCCTGCTGCGCGATGCCGCGGGTGATGGCCTGGCGGACCCACCAGGTCGCGTAGGTCGAGAACTTGTAGCCCTTGGTGTAGTCGAACTTCTCGACCGCACGGATCAGGCCGGTGTTGCCCTCCTGGATCAGGTCGAGCATCGGCATCTGGGCCCGGCCGTACTTGCGGGCGATCGAGACCACCAGGCGCAGGTTGGCGGTGATGAAGGTGTCGACGGCCTTGCGACCCTCCTCGGCGAGCCACTCGAGCTCCTCCTCGGAGGCGGTCATCGGGGCGCCGCCCTTGCGGCGGCCGATCCGGCCCTCCTTGAGGAGGTGCTCGGCCATCAGCCCGGCCTCGATGGTCTTGGAGAGCTCCACCTCCGCCGCGGCGTCGAGCAGGTCGTTGCGGGCGATCTCGTCGAGGTAGAGGCCGACGCTGTCGCGTCCCTCGATCTCACGGGTGCTCGCGCGGTTGGTGCGGGTGGCGGTGGCCATGGGGAACCCTCCTTCGGCGCGTGGACGCCGGTCACGTCTCACGTTCTCCAACGCCCCACCGGTGCCCGGGATTCCCTGGCGGAAACCCACCCGGCCGGTGAAGCCTTCACACTCCTCGACGTGTGACGCCCGGCGAGAGTTGCCTCGTCGGCCGACTCTCAGGCACTTCTCAGGGCACCTGCGTGGGCCTCACGCGTGCAAGGGGTTCGACACCCCGGTGTCCAGCGGATGGGTGCCCGAACGGGTGAGATGCGCGACAGGTGGGCTCAGGAGCCGGCCAGCCCCATCCGGTCGAGCATCCACGCGAGGGTGAAGGAGCGGTCGTGCCATGACTTGTAGCGCCCCGACACCCCGCCGTGACCGGCCGCCATCTCGGTGCGCAGCAGCACGTCGGGCCGGTGGTCGTGGGCGGTCGCGCGCAGCTTGGCCACCCACTTGGCCGGCTCGACGTAGAGCACGCGGGTGTCGTGGAGCGAGGTCTCGGCCAGGATCGCCGGGTAGTCCTGCTCGGTGACGTTGTCGTACGGCGCGTAGGAGGCCATGTAGTCGTAGACCGCCGGGTCCGCCTCGGGGTTGCCCCACTCGTCGTACTCGGTGACGGTCAGCGGCAGGCTCGAGTCGAGCATCGTGGTGAGGGCGTCGACGAACGGCACGCCGGCCACCAGGCCGCTGAAGAGCTCCGGCGCCTGGTTGGCCACGGCGCCGATGAGGAGGCCGCCGGCGCTCGCACCCTCGCCGACCAGCGTGTCCGGGCTGGCCCAGCCGATGTCGACCAGGTGCCTCGCGCAGGCGGCGAAGTCACCGAAGGTGTGCTGCTTGCGCATCAGCTTGCCGTCGTCGTACCAGCGCCGGCCCATCTCGCCGCCGCCGCGGACGTGGGCGATCGCGAACGCCGCGCCGCGGTCGAGCAGCGAGAGCCGGGCGATGGAGAAGTACGGGTCCATCGAGGCCTCGTAGGAGCCGTAGGCGTAGAGCAGCGTCGGCGCGGGCCCGTCGTCGACGGCACCGCGTCGAGCCACCCAGGAGATCGGGATCCGCTCACCGTCCTCGGCGGTGGCCCAGAGGCGGTGCTCCTCGTAGTCGGCCGGGTCGTAGCCACCGAGCACCGGCGCGCGACGCAGCAGCGTGAGCGAGCGGTCGCGCACGTCGTAGTCGTAGATGCTCGAGGGGATGGCCATCGTCGTGTAGCCCAGCCGCACGGTGGGCTGGTGGAAGCCGGGGTTGCCGGAGGCGCCGACGGTGTAGACCTCCTCGTCGAAGGAGACGAGGTAGTCGTCGGTGACCGGCGCGTCCTGGGGGCCGCCGAGCTCGAGGATGCGCAGCTGGGTGAGCCCCTCGCTGCGCTGGTGCACCACCAGGTGGGTCGCGAACGCGTCCACGTCCTCCAGGCGTACGGCGGTGTCGTGGCCGATCAGCGGTCGCCACTGAGCGCGCGGGGTCGGTGCGCACGGCGCGACGCCGAGCTCGAAGTCCGGGCCGGTCGCGTTGTGCAGCACCAGCAGGGCGTCCTGCCCGCCCAGCACGCCGTGGTCGAGGGAGTACTCCACGCCCTCCTCACGCTCGGCGAAGACCCACCACCCGCGGTCGGGGTCGTCGGCGTCGAGCAGGCGGTACTCGGTGGTCGTCTTCGACCCCGACGCGACCACCATGAAGCGGTCCGACCGGGTGCGGCCGACGCTGGTGAAGAAGCGGCCGTCGGTCTCGTGGTGGACCAGCTCGTCGGCGTCCTGGTCGGTGCCGAGCGCGTGCCGCCAGACCTTGTCGGCGCGCCAGGACTCGTCGACGGTCACGTAGTAGAGGTGCTCCCCGGCGCGGTCCCAGGTCGCTCCGCCGATCACGCCCTCCACGACGTCGGGCAGCAGGTCGCCGGTGCGCAGGTCCTTGACCCGCACCGTGTAGCGCTCGTCGCCGACGACGTCGGTCGCGTAGGCCAGCAGGGTGCCGTCGGGGGAGACGGCCGCGCCGCCGAGGGAGAAGAAGTCGTGCCCCTCGGCCAGGGCGTCGAGGTCGAGCAGCACCTCCTCGCCGGGCAGCGCCGGCTGGTCGGTGGCGCAGTCCTCGGCGGGGCGCGGAGGGGTCCAGTCGTCCGGGTCGGTCACCGGGACGCGGCAGGTGGCGCCGTACTCCTTGCCCGCGAACGATCGCCCGTAGTACCAGTGCCCGCGGTTGCGGGTCGGCACCGACAGGTCGGTCTCACGGGTGCGCGTGCGGATCTCCTCGAAGATCCTCGCCCGCAGGTCGGCCAGGTGGGCGGTCCGCGCCTGGGTCCACGCGTTCTCGGCCTCGAGGTGCGCGAGCACCTCCGGCGACTCCTTCTCCCGCAGCCACTCGTAGTCGTCGGTGCGGGTGCGGCCGTGGATCTCGCGGCTCGTGGGACGGCGCGGGGCGACCGGGGGCTGCGCTGGCTGGGTCGGCGTGGACATGCGGCGACACTAGACGCGTGACGCACGCCTCCCGCGCCGGGGCCGATGCGGCACACGATGCAGGGCACGATGCGGGGCACTAGGTTCGGGGTCGTGCGCCACGTGGACCTCAACGCCGACCTCGGGGAGGAGGTCACCGACGACGCCGCCCTGCTGGCGGTGGTCACCAGCGCCAACGTCGCGTGCGGCTACCACGCCGGCACCCCCGCGATCATGCGTGCGGTGTGCGCCGAGGCGGCTGCTCGAGGGGTCACGGTGGGTGCCCAGGTCTCCTACGCCGACCGCGCTGGCTTCGGCCGGGTCGCGCTCGACGTCCGCCGGGCCGTGCTCCGCGAGCAGGTGGCCGACCAGGTCGGCACGCTCTCGGTGGTCGCGGGGGAGGAGGGCGCGGTGGTGCGCTACGTCAAGCCGCACGGGGCGCTCTACCACCGGACCATGGACGACGAGGAGCAGGCGCTCGCGGTGCTCGAGGGCTCCCGCGACCTCCCGGTGCTCGGGATGCCCGGGCGGCTGCTCGAGATCGCCGCCGAGCGCGGCCGGCGGGTGTGGCACGAGGGCTTCCCCGATCGGGGGTACGCCGACGACGGCCGCCTGCTGCCGCGGGACCGTCCCGGCGCGGTGCTGACCGACGGGGCGCGGATCGCCGAGCGCGCCGTGGGGCTCGCCGAGCGCGTGGACTCGGTCTGCGTCCACGGCGACCATCCCGGGGCCGTCGAGCACGCCCGCGCGGTGCGGCGCGCCCTCCTCGCCGCCGGGTGGGCCCTGCAGGGGCTGCGGTGACCGCCATGACCGGCCCAGCGGCGTACCACCCGGTGGCGTGCGGGCCGTCAGCGCTGCTGCTGGAGGTGGCCGACGCCGTGACGGCGCTGGCGCTCGCCGAGCACCTGCGCGTCACCGTCGACGCGACCGACGTCGTGCCCGGTGCGCGCACGGTCCTGGTCGACGGCGCCGCGCCGGCCGCGCTCGGGGCCGCCCTGTCCCGCTGGGACCCGGCCGTCGACCCGCCCGACGGGCCGCTGGTGGAGGTGCCCGTGGTCTACGACGGCGCCGACCTCGCGTCCGTCGCCGAGCTGTGGGGGTGCACCACGCGGGAGGTCGTGGAGCGGCACACGTCGCTGGCGCTGGTCAGCGCGTTCTGCGGCTTCGCGCCGGGCTTCGCCTACCTCTCGGGCCTGCCGGAGGAGTGGGCGGTGCCGCGCCTGGACTCCCCGCGGACCCGGGTCCCGGCGGGGTCGGTCGCGCTGGCCGGCACCTGGTCGGCGGTCTACCCCACGGCCTCGCCGGGTGGGTGGCGCCTGCTCGGGCGCACCGACCTGACGCTCTGGGACCACCGCCGCACCCCTCCTGCCCTCCTGGCGCCGGGCACCCGGGTCGTCTTCCGCGAGGCACGGTGACCACCACGCTCACCGTGCTCGCGACCGGCGCCCTGGCCACGGTCCAGGACCTCGGTCGTCCCGGTCACGCGCACCTCGGGGTGCCGCGCTCGGGCGCGCTGGACGCCCCGGCGCACGCCCTGGCGCAGCGGCTCGTCGGCAACGCGCTCGGCGCGGCCGGCCTCGAGGTGCTGCTCGGCGGCCTCGAGGTGCGTCTCGACGAGGACCGCTGGGTCGCGGTGACCGGGGCCGAGGTGCCGCTGCGCGTCGGCGACCGCGCCGTCCCCACCGGGCGTGCCGTCCGGCTGCCCGCGCACACCCCCCTCACCCTCGGTACGCCGCTGCGCGGGTGTCGCACCTACCTCGCCGTCTCCGGTGGCCTGCTGGTCGACCCGGTGCTCGGCTCGCGCTCCGCGGACACCCTCTCCGGGCTCGGACCGGATCCGGTGCGGACCGGGGACCGGCTGCCCGTCGGCGTACCAGCGGGGGAGCCGGCCGCGGTCGAGGTCCCGGCCCCGCCGGCGGACGGCCCGCTGCGGCTGCACCGGGGACCACGGGCGGACTGGTGCGACGGCGACGCGGTCGACCTGCTCGTGCGGGGTGCGTGGTCGTGCGCCCCGGACTCCGACCGGGTGGGGCTGCGCCTGGTGGGGGACCCGCTGCCCCGTGCGCGCACCGACGAGCTGGCCTCGGAGGGCGTCGTGCTCGGCGCCGTGCAGCTGCCCCCGGATGGGCGGCCGGTGGTGTTCCTCGCCGACCACCCCACGACCGGTGGCTACCCGGTGGTGGCGGTCGTGGACCCGGCGGACCTGTGGCGGTGCGCGCAGCTGCGCCCCGGTGACCCGGTGCGGTTCACCCGGGCCCGCTGACCTCCGGCGCCCCGGGGTCGCTCCCGCCGTCGTCCGTCTCGTCGTCCTCGGTCACGGGCTGCCAGCGGTGCAGCGCCGGGTCGTCGACGGAGAAGGAGCGGACCGGTCCGGCCGGGCTCTCGCGCGTCTCGAACCGGACGGTCACCACGCCGCGCCCCGAGCCCCACACCCAGCCGCGACCGTGCTCGTCGTGGACCACGTCGGCACCCGGTGACCACCCGGTGGCCCGGGCCCGCGGCGGCTCGGGGAGCGGCGCGGCATCGGCCGCGGCGTCCTCCTCGGTCGGGTCGTCCTCCGCGAGCCCGGCGAAGAGGTCGTCCTGCACCCAGTCGGCGAGCCCGGAGACCCCGACACCGAGCAGGCGCACCCCGGCCCTGAGCGCGGGACCGGTGTCGACCCCGGCCGCCAGCTCGGCGAGCAGGGCGCGGACGACCCGCGCGATGACGGCGGGGTCGTCGGTCGGGGAGGGCAGCGTGGAGGACCGGCTGGTGGTGGTGAAGTCGTGCAGACGGACCTTGATGCTGATCGTGCGCCCCGACAGCCCGGCCTTGCCCAGACGGGTCGCCACCTCGGCCGACTGGCGCACCAGCAGGTGCTCCATCAGCCGCAGGTCGGAGAGGTCGGAGTCGTAGGTGCCCTCGACGCTGACCGACTTCGCCTCGCGCTCGGCCACGACCGGGCGGTCGTCCTGAGCGCGCGCGAGGTGGAACAGCGAGGTGCCGTGGGCGGTGCCGACCAGTCGCACCAGCTCCTCCTCGCTGATCTCCTCGAGCTGGGCGACGGTCTGGACCCCCACCCGCCGCAGCCGCTCGGCGGTCGCAGGGCCGACGCCGGGGATGACGGTGACGCTCATCGGGCGCAGCAGCTCGCGCTCGGTGCCGGGGGAGACCACCACCAGGCCGTCGGGCTTGTCGAGGTCGCTGGCCACCTTGGCCATGAACTTGCTCGTCGCGACACCGACCGAGCAGGTCAGCCCGTCGGTGGCCTCGGCGACGCGGGCACGCAGCAGCTCGGCGTACTCCGTCACCGCGGCCACCTCCAGCGAGGCCAGTGCCGGGTCCTCGGAGGCGGCGAGGTCGACGAAGGCCTCGTCGAGGGAGAGCGGCTCCACCAGCGGTGACGCCTCGCGGAGCACCGCCATCACCGCCCGGCTCGCCTCGCGGTAGGCGTGGAACCGGCCGCCGAGGAAGGCCGCGTGCGGGCAGCGGGCGCGGGCCTCGCGGGTCGACATCGCCGACCGCACCCCGTAGCGGCGGGCCTCGTACGACGCCGTCGACACCACGCCGCGACCCCCGGTGCCGCCCACCACGACCGGGCGGCCGCGCAGCGAGGGCTTGTCGCGCTGCTCGACGGCGGCGAAGAACGCGTCCAGGTCCAGGTGGAGGACCGAGGGCTCGCCGCGCACGCGGCGCACGCTACCCGCGAGCCGTCCACAGGTCCCCCTCCGGCGCCTCTCGTCCACACCCGGCGCTCGCGTGGCCCCACGCGTGCCCGCACCCGAGCAGCCTGCGGGCATGGAACCCCATCGCAGCCAGGCAGACGACCAGCCCCACGACCGGCCCGACGACCGGTCCGACGACCGGCCACACGACCAGCCCGACGACCGGCCCGACGACCGGTCCGACCCCTATGTCGCCCGCACCCCCGAGGACCTGCTCGCCACTGTGCCGCTGGTGCTCGGCTTCGCCCCCGAGGAGTCGGTGGTGATGCTGACCTTCGGCGCCCCTCGCAGCTTCCACGCGCGCATCGAGATGCCGACGCTCGTCGAGGAGGTCATGCCGGTGATCGAGTCCCTGGTCGAGCCGGCGTTGCGGCACGGCGTCCGTCGGGTCGTGCTGCTCGGCTTCCACCCGCACGCGTCGTGGACCGCCGACGTGCTGCGGATGCTGGCGGGCGCCTTCACGCACCACGGCATCGACGTCGTCACCTGCCTGCGCGCCCACGCCGGCCGATGGTGGGCGGTGGGCCGTGTGCCCGAGCTCGACGACCGGGGCGAGGGCCGGCCCTACGACGCCGTCACCCACCCCTTCCGGGCCCGAGCGGTCGTGGAGGGGCGGGTGACCCACCAGGACCGGGCCGCCGTCGCGGCGACCCTCGCCGCGGACCCGGGCGGGGTGTCGGGGGAGGTGCTGGCCGGGCTGGTGGAGCCGGTGTCGGTCACCACCGGCCGCTTCCACGAGCTGCTGACCGACCGGTGCAGCACGGGCGGGCCGCTCGGGGACGCCGAGGTCGCCGAGCTGCTGGTCGGCCTGCGCCAGGGACGCTGCCGCAGCCTCGTGGCCCGCCACCTGCGCCGCGACACCGCCCGTGCCCAGGTCGACCTGTGGTCCGACGTGGTGCGTCGGGCGCCGCGCGACAGGGTCCCGGACGCGGCCGGCGCGGTGGCGCTGGCGGCCTGGGTGGTGGGTGATGGAGCCCTGGCGTGGTGCGCCGTGGACCGCGGCACCGAGGTCGACCCGGAGCACCCGGGCTGCCTGATGGTGGCCGACCTGCTGCAGCGAGCCGTGCCGCCCGAGCGGTGGGAGGTCTGGCGCAGCCCCCTCGCCGGGTGAGGTGCGGAGCCCTAGGGTTCGAGCATGGGAGAAGAGGTGGAGCAGCAGGAGTTCACCCGTGCCGACCGCACCCGCCACCGGGAGAAGGTGCGCCGCAACCTCGACGTCTTCGCCCGGATGCTGCGCGAGGCTGCCTTCGACACCGACGACCCGATGACCGGCCTGGAGGTCGAGCTCAACCTCGTCGACGAGGCCGGTGACCCGGCCCTGCGCAACGCCGAGGTGCTCGAGCAGATCGCCGACGCCGACTTCCAGACCGAGCTCGCCCAGTTCAACGTCGAGATCAACGTGCCACCGGTGCACCTGCACGACGACGGCCTGGCCCGCATCGAGGAGGTCCTGCGCCAGGACCTCAACGACGCCGAGGAGCGCTCGGCCGCGATCGGCGCGCACCTGGTGATGATCGGGATCCTCCCGACGCTGGCCGAGGGCCACCTCGGGCGCGACGCCATCAGCGCCAACCCGCGCTACGCGCTGCTCTCCGACCAGATCCTCGCCGCCCGCGGGGAGGACATCGAGATCCGGATCTCGGGTGACGAGCAGCTGCGCACCACCGCGGACTCGATCGTGCCCGAGGCCGCCTGCACCAGCACCCAGTTCCACGTCCAGACCTCGCCCGACCAGTTCGCGGCGTACTGGAACGCCTCGCAGGCCATCGCGGCCGCGCAGCTGGCCGTCGGGGCCAACTCCCCCTACCTGCTCGGCAAGGAGCTGTGGCGCGAGACGCGCATCCCGCTCTTCGAGCAGGCCACCGACACCCGGGGCGAGGAGCTCAAGGCGCAGGGGGTGCGGCCGCGGGTCTGGTTCGGCGAGCGCTGGATCACCTCGGTCTTCGACTGCTTCGAGGAGAACGTCCGCTACTTCCCCGCCCTGCTGCCGATCACCGACGACGAGGACCCCCTCGAGGTGCTCGAGGCGGGGGGCACCCCGGCGCTCTCGGAGCTGCGCCTGCACAACGGCACGGTCTACCGCTGGAACCGTCCGGTCTACGACGTCACCGACGCCGGGCCGCACCTGCGGGTGGAGAACCGGCTGCTGGCGGCCGGACCCACCGTCCTCGACACCGTAGCCAACGCCGCCTTCTACTTCGGGCTGGTCCGCAGCGTCGCGGAGAGCGAGCGGCCGCTGTGGAGCCAGATGTCCTTCAGCGCCGCCGAGGAGAACTTCCACGTCGCCGCCCGGCAGGGCATCGACGCCCAGATCTACTGGCCCGGCGTCGGCCAGGTCCGGGCCACCGAGCTGGTGCTGCGCCGGCTGCTGCCGATGGCGCACGAGGGGCTCGAGCGCTGGGGCGTCTCCGCGGAGGTGCGCGACCGGTTGCTGGGCGTCATCGAGCAGCGCTGCCTGCTGGGCACCAACGGCGCCGAGTGGTTCGTGGGCCGCGTGCGCGCCCGGGCGGGGGAGGACCGCTGGGACGCCCTGCGGGCCACGCTCCTGGAGTACCGCGAGCGGATGCACAGCAACGAGCCCGTCCACGCCTGGGACTGACCGGCCCCTGCGCGACACCCGCCCGGTCCTCACCCGGCCGCGCCGCTCCCCACCGGACGCCGGTGCTCATCGGGAGCGCCGACGGTCGCGGATCCGCTTCCAGGTGCGGGTCTCTCCCGTCGACGGGTCGTGCCACCCGTGCCGGGTGACCACGAGGAACCGGCTCGGCACGTCGACCTCGCCCCTCGCCGCCCGCCACGCCGCGAACCAGGCGGCGTCCGCGTCCTGCCAGGCCAGCGAGCCGCCTCGGGTCAGCCACACCAGCGGCGCCTCGTGACGGCGACGCCACAGCAGGGCGCCGAGCACGTCGGTCCGCAGGGCGTGGTCGCCCCCGTGCTCGGCCGGCACCACGGTGGCCCGGCCGAGCGGGGCGCCGACGTGGAGGAGCGTCGGGAAGTGCCTGCGGTGCTCGCCGGCCGCGTGCTCGAGCACCGCCGCGCGAGCCGTCCGCTCGCGACGGTCCCCGCGGCCGGGGAGCGGGTCGATCGGGTCACGGTGCACCCCGTCACGATGCCCGGTCACGCCTGCTGTCGCCGGGCGTCATCCACAGGCGGGTGAGCCGAGGGTCCGCTACCGTGCCGGAGAGGTCGAGTCGTGCCCCGACGGTCGGGTCGCCGGCCGACCGGAGCCGGGAGGGCGCGATGAGCACGGTCGTGGTGGGGTACGTCGCCAAGCCGGAGGGCGAGGCAGCCCTCGACAGGGCGGTCGAGGAGGCACGACTGCGAGGGTCCTCGTTGGTCGTCGTGAGCTCCCACCGCGGTGGCCAGGAGTACGACGAGGGCCGCGCCGCCACCGCCCAGGCCGAGCTCGACACCGTCCGCGCCCGGCTGGAGTCGAGCGGTGTCCCGTTCACCCTGCGTCAGACCGTCCGTGGCTTCGAGCCGGCCGAGGACCTCGTCGCCGTCGCGGAGGAGCACTCCGCGGACCTGCTGGTGATCGGCCTGCGGCGTCGGTCGCCGGTCGGCAAGCTGATCCTCGGCAGCCAGGCCCAGCGGGTGCTGCTCGATGCCCCCTGCGCCGTGCTGGCCGTCAAGGCCGGGTCCTGACCCTGCCGGCCCCGCGGGGGTGAGACACCTCCTCACCGTCGTCGCTGACCGGCCGTCGACCTGCCTGCCGGCGTGCCGATCCATACCCGCCGGTGTATCCGCAGGTCAGCGGCTCGTCACAACGGGTGAGGACCGGTCTCACCGGCGTCGGTAAAGCCCACGCTCAGGGCTGTTCGGAGTTGTTCGGGAACCCCGTCCACGCCTGACGACCTGTGTAAAGCCGCCGAGACTTCAGTCCGTGACCGACCCCCGACGGTCTCTCGGACGAACTCTCTTGGAGGCTGACGTGCTCGACGTCTCGACGCCCTCGCCCACGCGGGCGATGGTCGCGGCGACCGCTCTCGTGACCCCGGCGGCCCACGGCGACCTCGAGGTGCGCGTGTGGCCGCCCGAGGACGTGTGGCACGTCGCCGAGGGCCTCAGCGCTGCGGGGCTGCGCTGGGAGCCGGCACTGCCCGACGAGACCGGTGTGCCGCAGTCGCTGCTGGTGCAGCGACGCTGTGCTGCCGACGTCGAGCTGGTGCTCGACGGGCTCGGGCTCCCCGGCCTGGCTGCGCTGGGCTACCTGCCCCCCGACGCCCGCGGCGAGTGCCGCCGCGTGGCCGGGTCGGCGCCCCAGGACGACCTCATGCGTGGGGACGTGGTCTTCCTCGAGCTGCGCGAGCTGCCCTACGGCGGCCGGTGGCAGCTGCGGGGCTTCGGCTCCCCGGCGGCGCTGAGCACGCTGGCCCGGGCCTGCGCCCCCCTGGCCGTCGGCCTCGTCGAGCCCGACCCCACGACGTACGCCGACCGCTCGGTCGTCCTGGAGCTGGCCGGCCGTCCCACGGTGGTCCAGGAGCTCGTCGAGCACCTCGACGCCGCGGGGCTCGACGGTCACGTCCGGGTGCTGCGCGTCCACGACGCCGTCGACGCCTGACCGCGTCGGGCCTCGCCCAGGTGGTCGGGCAGGTGGTCGGGCAGGTCGTCGTCCCGGTCGTCGGGCAGGATGGCGTCATGGCGATCCACATCACCGGCGACGAGGTCGCCGACCAGGTGCTCACCGACGACCCGTTCGCGCTGCTGGTCGGGATGATGCTCGACCAGCAGTACCCCATGGAGCACGCCTTCCGCGGCCCGGCCAAGGTGCTCGAGCGCTTCGGGACCCTCGACCCGGCCCGCATCGCCGCCGCCGACCCCGAGGAGTTCGCCGCCCTGTGCGCGACGCCGCCGGCGATCCACCGCTTCCCGGGCTCGATGGCCGCGCGGCTGCAGGAGCTGGCGCGCCTGGTGAGCGAGGACCACGACGGGGACGCCTCGCGGCTGTGGACGCAGGCCTCGGACGGTCGGGACCTCCTCAAGCGCATCATGGCGCTGCCCGGCTTCGGCAAGCAGAAGGCGCAGATCTTCGTCGCCCTGCTCGCCAAGCAGCTCGACGTGCGCCCCGAGGGCTGGGAGACCGCCGTGGGCGACTACGCGCTGGAGGGGCACCGCTCGGTGGCCGACGTCGTCGACGAGGGCTCCCTGCAGAAGGTGCGCGACTTCAAGAAGCAGAAGAAGGCCGCGGCCAAGGCCGGATCCTGAGGCGGGGCTGAGGGGTGACTGAGGCGTTCCTGAGCGTGAGCACCCGCCGAGGGAGCTCCGGGACACGACCGCAGGGCCGTCCCCGTTGCGGGAGTGTCATCACCCCCGTGGCAGAATGACGACGCGGCTCTTGACGACTCCGGGCTCTGCCGCGCCCCTACGCCAGTTCACGAGAGGTGTTCGTGACTTCGAACGCACGCAAGATCCCTGCCGAGGTGCTGACGCACCCCGCCATCGTGACCCTCGTCGAGCGAGGTGCCCCCTCGGGCAGCGTCACTCCGGAGGAGGTCCGTCGGGCCAGTGAGGACGCCGCCATCGAGCCGCGGCACCTCAAGGCACTGCTCGGCCACCTCAGCGAGCAGGGCATCTCCGTGAACATCGACGTCGCCAGCACCCGTGCGGTCGCGGCGACCTCGACGCGCAAGACGACCACGGCCACCGCCAAGAAGGCGGCTGCGAAGAAGGCGGCGCCGGCGAAGAAGGCCGCGCCCGCCAAGAAGGCGGCCCCGGCGAAGAAGACCGCGGCCAAGAAGGCCGACGCCGCCGAGACCGTCGAGGTCGAGGTCGAGGCCGCCGCCCCGGTGATCGGCCCCGACGGCAAGAAGGTCCTGCCCGACGTCCCCGACGAGCAGTTCGAGAAGGACGTCGCCGCCGACCCCACGATCAAGCAGGACGAGGAGGAGGCCACCGCCACCTCCAGCTTCGTGGTCTCGGCCGCGGACGAGTCCGACGAGCCGGTCCAGCAGGTCATGGTCGCCGGCGCGACCGCCGACCCGGTCAAGGACTACCTCAAGCAGATCGGCAAGGTCCCGCTGCTCAACGCCGAGATGGAGGTCGAGCTCGCCAAGCGGATCGAGGCCGGCCTGTTCTCGGAGGAGAAGCTGGCCAAGGGCGGCAAGATCAAGCCCGAGCTCCTCGAGGAGCTCGAGTGGATCTCCGAGGACGGTCGCCGCGCCAAGAACCACCTGCTCGAGGCCAACCTGCGCCTCGTCGTGTCGCTGGCCAAGCGCTACACCGGCCGCGGCATGCTCTTCCTGGACCTCATCCAGGAGGGCAACCTCGGCCTGATCCGTGCGGTCGAGAAGTTCGACTACACCAAGGGCTACAAGTTCTCGACCTACGCGACGTGGTGGATCCGTCAGGCCATCACCCGCGCGATGGCCGACCAGGCGCGCACCATCCGCATCCCGGTGCACATGGTCGAGGTCATCAACAAGCTGGCCCGCGTCCAGCGCCAGATGCTCCAGGACCTCGGGCGCGAGCCCACCCCGGAGGAGCTGGCCAAGGAGCTCGACATGACCCCCGAGAAGGTCATCGAGGTCCAGAAGTACGGCCGGGAGCCGATCTCACTGCACACCCCGCTCGGCGAGGACGGCGACTCGGAGTTCGGTGACCTCATCGAGGACTCCGAGGCCATCGTCCCGGCAGACGCGGTGTCCTTCACGCTCCTGCAGGAGCAGCTGCACGCGGTCCTCGACACGCTCTCGGAGCGTGAGGCCGGCGTGGTCTCGATGCGCTTCGGCCTCACCGACGGCCAGCCGAAGACCCTCGACGAGATCGGCAAGGTCTACGGCGTGACCCGTGAGCGGATCCGCCAGATCGAGTCCAAGACCATGTCGAAGCTGCGGCACCCCTCGCGCTCGCAGGTCCTGCGCGACTACCTCGACTGACCGACCTGCCGCCGAGCCGGCGTATTGATACGCCGGCTCGACCGGCTCGTAGGTCGCACCAGCTCAGCCGGCCGCGACCAGGCCCACGGCCAGTGCGCACAGCGCCAGGCCGACGGCCTGGCCGCGGCCGATCTGCTCCCGGAGCACGGTCGCGGCGAGCAGCACCGTGAAGGCCGGGTAGAGCGAGGCGATGACGGCGACCACGCTGAGGTAGCCGCCGTGGGTCGCCACGAGGAACAGGCCGGTCGCCAACGCACCCAGCAGCCCCGCGACGGCGCCCCAGGCCACCGGGCGCGATCGTGGCAGCCAGTCGCCGCCCACGGCGGCCGCGAGACCGGCCACGACGACCGCCGCCACCACCTGGTTCAGCGCCAGGGGCAGCAGCCCGGCGGAGTCCGGCACCTGCGCCAGGCCGGCGAAGAGGGTGCCGAAGCCCAGCCCGGCCAGCACGCCGTCGAGCGTGCCGGACGCGCTGTGCGCGGGGCCGGTGTCAGCGTCCGCGGCCAGCTCGTCCTCGGCCGGGCGGGAGACCCACCAGATGCCGGGGAGAGCGGCAGCGACGCCCAGCCAGACCAGGGACGAGGGTCGCTCCCCGGAGGCCAGGCCGACCGCCAGCGGGACGAGTGCGGCCCCGACGGCGCTCACGGGTGCGACCACGCCCATCCGCCCCGAGGCCAGGCCGCGGTAGAGGAACCCGGTGCCGACCCCGTTGCCGAGTCCGGCCACCACGGCCCACGCGTGGTCCGTGGCGGTGGGGGAGCCGGGGTCCAGGAGCGCGACCAGCGCCGTCGTCGTACCTCCGGCGAGCAGGGCGAGGAAGCCGACGGACCAGGACGCGCCGGTACGCCGGGAGGTCAGACCGCCGACGAAGTCAGCGAGGCCGTAGGCGGCAGCCGAGGCCAGGGCGAGGAGCACGGGCACCGTGCATCTCCTGTCTTCAGACGCCGACGGCCCCGGACATCACTGTCCGGGGCCGTGCGGGTGGTCTGGTCGGGTGGAGCTCAGTCCTGGCCGAGCTTGTGGGTCTCGTCGTGGACGGTCACGGCCACCTGCTTGAGCGCGTCGCCGTGCTCGCGGGCGTGGTGGGCGCAGAAGAGCAGCTCACCGCCCGTCTGCAGCTCGACACGGAGGTAGGCCTGCGCGCCGCAACGGTCGCAGCGGTCCGCTGCGGTCAGCGCGGTGCTCGGGGCAACGGCAGTAGTCACTTCGGCCTCATTTCTGTACTCACTCGGTGCTGGTGACAACGTAGCGAGGGACCTGAAAGATTCCTCGCTGCGTGTGGCGCACGCGACAGTGGGTGGTGCGATGTTCCCATCGGCCGCCCTCCTGTCCGGTTGAGTGGATCCGGTGCGTTCTGGACTGTCCGGAACGACGCTGTCCCTGGGGTTGTTCCCCCACCCGGCGGACGATCACTCGCCCTCCCGGGTGAAGTCTCTCTCGTCCTGGGACGTCGCGTGGACGGTTCCGGATCCCGAGCCCGATCGTGTCCACATCGTGACGTCCGCAGGAGTCGTCCTGCGGTGCTGCTGTGCGGTCCTGCCAGGTCGTGCGGTGGTGCGGTGCTGCGGGGAAGAAGTGCTCTGACACTAGACCTGCCCGTGGGGGCGTGCCGCGAGCCGGTCACGGCGTGTCGTCGACTAGATTCTGGTCAGTGACGCAGGCCCCCGAGACCGCCCCGAAGCGCCAGCACCAGAGGAGCTCCGAGATCGCCGACAACACCTACAACGCCGCCCACCTCCTGGTCCTGGAGGGCCTGGAGGCGGTGCGCAAGCGGCCGGGCATGTACATCGGGTCCACCGACACCCGCGGCCTCATGCACTGCGTGTGGGAGATCATCGACAACGGTGTGGACGAGGCGCTGGCCGGCGCGGCGGACCGCGTGGAGGTCCTGCTGCACCCCGACGGGTCGGTCGAGGTCCACGACAACGGCCGCGGCATCCCCACCGACAAGGAGCCGCGCACCGGTCTGCCCGGTGTGGAGGTCGTCGCGACCAAGCTGCACGCAGGCGGCAAGTTCGGCGGCGGCTCGTACGTCGCCACCGGCGGCCTGCACGGCGTGGGCCTCTCGGTGGTCAACGCGCTGTCCTCGCGCATGGACATCGACGTGGAGCGCTCCCCGGCGGTCCAGGGGCTGTCGTTCCAGCGCGGAGTGCCCGGTGTCTTCGCCGAGGAGGGACCCGGTGGCGACTTCGAGCCCCGCTCGGGCCTGACCCGCAAGGGCGGCCGGGTCGCCAAGGGCCGCACCGGCACCCGCATCCGCTTCTGGCCGGACCGGCAGATCTTCACCCGCGACGCGACCTACGTCTACGACGAGCTGGTCACCCGCGCCCGTCAGACCTCCTTCATCGTGCCCGGTCTGGAGATCGTCGTCCGCGACCTGCGCGGCGAGGAGCCGGTCGAGGAGAGCTTCAAGCACGACGGCGGCATCACCGAGTTCGCCGACTTCCTCAGCCCCGACGAGCCGGTGACCTCGATCCTGCGCCTGCAGGGCTCCGACGTCTTCACCGAGACCGTCCCGCTGCTCGACGACAAGGGGCACATGACCCCGCAGGAGATCGAGCGCGAGCTGACCGTGGACGTCGCGGTGCGCTGGGGCACCGGCTACGAGACGACGCTGCGTTCCTTCGTCAACGTCATCGCCACGCCCAAGGGCGGCACCCACGTCAGCGGGTTCGAGACCGCGCTGACCAAGACGTTCAACGACGTCATGCGCGCCTCGAAGGCTCTGAAGGTCAACGACCCCGACGTCATCAAGGACGACGTGCTCGAGGGCCTGACCTCGGTCGTGACCGTGCGTCTGGCCGAGCCGCAGTTCGAGGGCCAGACCAAGGAGATCCTCGGCACGCCCGCGGCGCGCACCATCGTGCGCAAGGTCGTGGCCCGCGAGCTCAAGGCGTTCCTGACCTCGACCAAGCGGGCCGAGAAGGCCGAGGCCAAGCTGGTGATGGAGAAGGTCGCCGGCGCCCAGAAGACGCGCATCGCGGCCCGTCAGCACAAGGAGACCCAGCGCCGGAAGAACGCGCTGGAGTCCTCCGCGCTCCCGGCCAAGCTGGCCGACTGCCGCTCGGGCGACAACGACCGCAGCGAGCTGTTCATCGTCGAGGGTGACTCCGCGCTCGGCACCGCCAAGCTCGCGCGCAACTCCGAGTTCCAGGCGCTGCTGCCGATCCGCGGCAAGATCCTCAACGTCCAGAAGGCCTCGGTCGGCGACATGCTCAAGAACGCCGAGTGCGCCTCGATCATCCAGGTCGTCGGTGCCGGCTCGGGACGCACCTTCGAGCTCGAGGCCCGACGCTACGGCCGGATCATCTTCATGGCCGACGCCGACTCCGACGGGGCCCACATCCGCTGCCTGCTGGCCACGCTGTTCTTCAAGTACATGCCCGACCTGATCCGTGACGGCCGCGTCTACACCGCCGTGCCGCCGCTGCACCGCATCGAGATCTCCAACCCCAAGAAGGGGATGGAGAAGTACGTCTACACCTATTCCGACGCCGAGCTGCAGCGGAAGCTGGCCGAGCTGCGGAAGAAGAACGTGCGGTGGAAGGACCCGGTCCAGCGCTACAAGGGCCTCGGTGAGATGGACGCCGACCAGCTGGCCGAGACGACGATGGACCCCCGCCGCCGCACCCTGCGCCGCCTGACCATCGACGACGCCGAGGGCGCCACCGAGGTCTTCGACCTGCTGATGGGGTCCGAGGTGGCTCCTCGCAAGGAGTTCATCGTCCAGGGTGCCTACGACGTGGACGTCGAGGCGCTCGACGCCTGACCTCTCACCCGCTCGAGGGAGGGTGCGGCGAGCGGCGCCGGGTACGTGCCGTGGCATGGCTCACGACCGTCACCAGCCCAGCCCGGCACCATCGGCAGCCCGTTCCACCCAGGCGCCCTCGGCGGCCCCGGCCGTCCTCTACGGCATCGGGCTCGGAGGGTTCGTCGACGGCATCGTGCTCCACCAGATCCTGCAGTGGCACCACATGGTCAGTGCCACCGGGGCCCACCCGGTCGACACGGTGGCGGGTCTGGAGGTGAACACGCTCGCCGACGGGTTCTTCCACGTCTTCGCCTGGTGCGCGGTGCTGGGCGCGTCCCTGGTGACCCTCGCGCACTGGCGCCAGGGCAGGCTCGCGCCCAGCTGGAGCTTCCACCTCGGCGGCCTGCTCGTCGGATGGGGCCTGTTCAACCTGGTCGAGGGGGTGGTGGACCACCACCTGCTGGGGGTGCACCACGTCCGTGACGACCTGGGGGCGCCCCTCGCATGGGACCTGGGTTTCCTGGCGGTCGGGGCCCTGCTCGTGGCCGGCGGCGTGCTGCTGCAGCGGGTCTGCGCCCGGAGTCTGCGCCCGCACGTCGCCGCCGGCAGGTGATGGGGCAGGATGCGGGCGTGCGCACGCCCGGACAGATCGCCGACCTCGTCGACACTGTGCTGGCCCTCCCGCTGCACCGCAGCCTGGGGATCGGGCTGACGGTGCCCGGAGACCCGACCTCGGGCCTGAGGCTCGAGGTGGGGGAGGCGACCCGCAACCCGGGCGGCGTCCTGCACGGTGGTCTGGTGCCGCTGCTCGTCGACGTGACCTGCTTCCTGCGGCTGCTGCCCGAGCTGCTGGCCGACCGGCACGCGGTCACGGTCAGCAGCACGGCCTCACTGCTCGCCGCCGTACCCGCAGGCGGTGTCGTCACGACCACGGCCCGGGTGGACCGCCTGGGGCGCACCCAGGCGTTCCTGTCAGGTGAGCTGCGGTGCGGTGACCGCCTCGTGGCGACCGGTCAGGTGGTCAAGGCCGTCGTGCCGGCGTGAGGTCGTAGACCTGTCTCGTGTGGCTCAGCGCGGTCCATGGCACGCGCTGGGCCACACGAGGCGGTGCGGCTAGTGCGGCCCGATCAGTACTTCTGGTCCAGCAGGCCGCTGTCGACGTCGTAGAGGAAGCCGCCGACCTGGACCGACTCCGGCACCAGCGGGTGAGAGCGCACCCGGTGCACGTCCAGGCCGAGGGTGGCGACCTGGTCCTCGATGACGTGGAAGCGCTGCCAGGTGGCGTCCACGCCGGCGGAGGCCGCGACGCGCTCGCGCAGGGTCTCCTCGGAGTTCGAGGCCACCGCGCACCGGGTGTGGGGGACCACCAGGACGCGCTTGACGTTGAGCAGGTGCACGCCGAGGACGATCGCCTCCAGCGCGGCCTCGGTCACGCGGCCGCCGGGGTTGCGGAAGATCTTGGCGTCGCCGGGCTCCAGGCCGATCATGCGCAGCGGGTCGATCCGGCTGTCCATGCAGGTCACCAGGGCGACGCCGGCCTTGGCGATGCCGTCGAAGCCGCCGTAGGCGAAGTCCGTGGCGAATTCACGGTTCGCGGCGAGAAGGTCGTCGAAAGCAGAGTCGGTCACGGAAGCAGAAGTTAGCCGATCCCGAGGCCCGTCCGGGTGGGTGTCCCACGGGTGGCTGCTCCGCGGAGCAGCACCAGCGCCAGGACCGCCGCGACCAGCGCGCAACCGGCGGCTCCCAGGAACACCGTCTGCTCCTGGGCGATGCCTGCGGCCTTGAGCAGGTCGGAGTACTCCGAGCACCGGGTCGTCCCAGCCGGGCAGACGTCCTGCACCGGGGGGACCCCGGCCTGCTCGGCGTAGTAGCGGCGCAGCCCGATGGTCGTCAGCGCCGAGATCCCGACGAGCATGCCGACCATCCGCGCCACCACGACCATGGCCGAGGCGACCCCGTGGACCGCGTCGGCGGTGCTGGCCAGGATCGCCGCGTTGACCGGCGCCAACGCCAGGCCGAACCCGAGTCCGCCGACCACCAGGGGCACGGTCGCGGTCCAGGACTCCAGGCTGGTGATGTCCCACCGCGACATGGCCAGGAATCCTCCGGAGGCCATCAGCATCCCGGCCGCGGCCACGAGGCCGGCCGGCAGCATGCGGGTGAGGTAGCCGCCGACCACCGCTCCCACGGGAAGGGCCGCCAGGAACCGCAGCAGCACCAGGGCAGCCATCAGCTGCGACTCGGGGTAGACCGTGGTGCGGGCGAAGAGCGGGACGTCGATGAGGGCGGCGATCAGCGCCGTGCCCACGAAGAAGCTGACGACCACCGACCCCCAGGCCGGTCGAGCCGCCAGGGTGCCGCGGGGGAGCAGGGGCGCCTCGGCGCGGCGCAGGTGCACCACGAAGGCGACGGTGCCGATCGCGGCGCCGAGGAGGTACCACCAGCCCTGGTCGGAGAAGACCTCGATCTTGGGGTCGGCCGTGGCGAAGGCCAGGATGACCCCGCCCAGGGCCACGGCGAGGTACGTCGCCCCCACCAGGTCGGCCTCGCGGAGCGAACGGCCCCAGGCGCGCAGGTCCACCAGCGGGCGGCGGGCCGTCAGGGTGCGCAGCAGCAGCAGGACGACGGCAGCGATCGCGACCGCGCCGATCGGCGTGAGCCACCGGCCACCGTCCTCGACGAAGGGGATGAACAGCTGCCCCCAGGTGAGGTCGGTCAGCAGCTGGGTCGGTGGCTGGAACACCAGGCCCCCCGCGGCCATCGCGACCAGCAGGAGCAGGACGCCGAGCCAGTCGAGGTGGTCTCGACGCCCGCTCGTCGCTGGCGCTCCTCGCTGCTCGACCACCGGGGGCGGCCCGCTCGTCGCTGGCGCTCCTCGCTGCTCGACCACCGGGGGTGGCCCGCTCGTCGCTGGCGCTCCTCGCTGCTCGACCACCCGGGGTGACGCGGTCTCGTGGCTCGCTGCGCTCGCACCTCGACCAGCGACGCCCTCCCGGGAGGCAGCGGCGGCGATCGCGGCGGCGAGGACGAGGCCGACGGCCAGGTTGAGCAGGAAGATCGCGCGCCAGTCGGCGACGGCGAGGACCACCGCGCCCAGCAGCGGGCCGAGGACCGAGCCGATCTCCTGGACCGCCGAGACGATGCCCAGCGGGATCGCGCGCCGGTGGGCGGGGTAGAGGTCGGCGACCAGTGCCAGCGTCGCGGGCACCAGCCCACCACCGCCGACGCCCTGGAGGAAGCGGCCACCGACCATCGTGGTCATGTCGTAGGCGGCAGCGGTGAGGATCGAGCCGAAGGCGAAGACGATCAGGGCGGCCGTCAGGACCGGCACCCGGCCGCGCAGGTCGGCGATGCGCCCGATGAGCGGCAGCATCGCGACGTACCCCAGCAGGAAGCCCGAGACGATGGGCGCCGCCCGCTGCAGCTGCTCGGGGGAGAGGCCGATGCCCTGCATCATGTCGACCAGGGCCAGGACGACGACGTAGGTGTCGGCGGCCGCGAACGCGACCGCACCCGCCGCCAGCCCCAGCAGCAGCCTGGACCTGGGCGCCGGGCCCGCGCCGGGAACGCTCACCGGGTGGCGCTCACTCGGGAGCGGTGATGGTGGGCTCGGTGCCGTAGTCGGCGAAGGAGATGGCGTAGGTCATCGACCCCGCGCCGTAGAAGTCGCCGGTCAGCTCCATCGACCGCAGCTCGTCGTCGTCGCTCACGGTGTACGTCGCGTCGAACTCGCCCGTCGCGCTCGGGATGATCCCCGAGACGACGTCGCCGGCGACCGTGCCGGAGTAGGTGGTGAGGATGTCGCGGTTGTCGGTGCCGCCGCGGACCCGGTCGCCCTGCTCGAGGCCCTCGGTCTCGACCAGCAGCGAGGAGAAGCCGGTCTCGGGGTCCATGAGCCCGGCCGGGTCCGGGGCGCCGTACTCGGCCGGGTCGACCTCGGACCAGCCGATGGTCAGCGGCACCTGGGCGTAGACGGTGCCGTCGACCGCCACGACCGGGACGGTGGGCTCGATGCCGGCGTAGCGCACCACGATCGAGCCGTCGAAGGCCGGGTCGTGGGTGCCGACGCCCTCGGCGCGCAGCAGGCCGTCGACGCCTTCGGAGAGGTCGTCGGTGGACAGCGTGATCCGCACCCCGCTGGTCTCGTCGAAGGTCGCCTTGGCCGCGGCCATCACCTCGGCCGGGTCCGCGGACTCCTCGCCCGGCTCGTCGGAGCCGCTGCAGGCGGCCAGGGGCAGGGCGAGCAGCACGGCGGCGAGTGGCGCGGCGGCGCGGCGCGCGCGCCGGGGCGCAAGGGTCGAGGGAGCCATGTCCTCAGCCTTCCACAGGGGCGGTCGCGGACACCCGGGCCGAGACCGGCCCGGCCACCGCGACGATGGGCTGGCTGGCCGGGAGGCCGGAGCCGTCGCGGCGTCCGGTGGCCTCCGGGAGGTCCACCGGCGCCCCGCTGCTCGCTGCGGCCCTGGCCGGAGCCGTGCCGACCCACGCGAGCACGAGCGCGTCCTCGCCCTTGAGGAAGCGGTGGCAGCGCACGCCGCCGGTGGCGCGCCCCTTGGGCGGGTACTCGCTGAACGGGGTCACCTTGACCGCACCGGCGTCGGTGCCCGCGAGCGCCGAGGAGGAACCCGAGACCGTCACGACGACCGAGCCCTCGGGCGCGGCCGGGTCGACCGCGCCGAACCACACGACCTGCTGGCCGTCGCTGACGCGCACCCCGGCGATGCCGCCGCCGGCACGACCCTGGGGGCGTACGCCGTCGGCGCCGAAGTGCAGCAGCTGGGCGTCGGAGGTGACGAAGCACAGCGTCTCCTCGCCGGTGGCGAGCTCGACCGCGCCGACGACCTCGTCGCCGTCCTTGAGGCCGATCACGTCCCACTCGTCGCGGTTGAGGACCTCGGGGTTGACCCGCTTCACCACGCCCTGTCGGGTCCCGAGCGCCAGGCCCGGACCGTCGTCGCGCAGCGTGCACAGCGCCAGCGCCCGCTCGCCCGTCTCCAGGGAGAGGACCTCCGAGAGCGGCAGGCCGCCCTGCAGGTTGGGGTCGTTGGCCGAGGCGGGGATCGCCGGCAGGTCCAGCACGCCCAGGCGCAGCAGCCGCCCGCGGGAGGTGATCACGCCGATGTCGCCGCGGGCCGTCGTGGCCACCACGCTGGTGACGACGTCGTGGTTGGTGCGGCCCTCGCCCGAGCCGGGGGCCTCGCCGCTGCTGGAGCGTGCCAGCAGCCCGGTGGAGGACAGGAAGGCGAAGCAGGGGTCGTCGGGCACCTCCAGCGGCACCGCGGCGGCCGACGCCGGGGTGCCGGCGGACTCCAGCAGCACGGTGCGGCGCGGGGTGCCGTAGGTCTTGGCGACCTCGGCCAGCTCCTCGGAGACCACCGAGCGCAGCAGGGCGTCGTCGGCGAGGATCGCGTCGAGCTCCTCGATCTCGCGCCGCAGCTGCTCCTGCTCCTTCTCCAGCTCGATCCGGCTGAAGCGGGTCAGCCGACGCAGCTGCATCTCCAGGATGTACTCGGCCTGGGGGACCGAGAGGTCGAAGACGCCCATCAGGCGCTCCTTGGCCGCCGAGGCGTCGTCGCTGGAGCGGATCACCGCGATGACCTCGTCGATGTCGAGCAGCGCGATCAGCAGGCCGTCGACCAGGTGCAGCCGCTCGGCCTTCTTGCCGCGGCGGAACGTCGAGCGCCGGCGTACGACGTCGTAGCGGTGCTCCAGGAACACCTCGAGCATCTGCTTGAGCCCCAGCGTGCGCGGCTGGCCGTCGACCAGCGCGACGTTGTTGATGCCGAAGGAGTCCTCCATCGGCGTCTGGCGGTAGAGCTGCTCGAGCAGCGCCTCGGGGACGAAGCCGTTCTTGACCTCGATCACCAGCCGCAGCCCGTTGTCGCGGTCGGTGAGGTCCTTGATGTCGGAGATGCCCTGCAGCTTCTTGCCCTGGACCAGGGTCTTGATGCGCTCCACGACCTTCTCGGTGCCGACGCCGTAGGGCAGCTCGGTGACCACGATGCCCTTGCGGCGACCGATCGTCTCCACGCGCGCGGTGGCACGCATCTTGAACGACCCCTTGCCCGCCTCGTAGGCGTCGCGGATGCCGTCGAGGCCCACGATCTTGCCGCCGGTGGGCAGGTCCGGTCCGGGGATGAAGCGCATCAGGTCGTCGAGGTCGGCCTTCGGCTGCTTGATCAGGTGCCGCAGCGCCTGCACCACCTCGACCAGGTTGTGCGGCGCGCAGTTGGTCGCCATGCCGACCGCGATGCCGCTGGTGCCGTTGACCAGGAGGTTGGGGATGGCCGCCGGCAGCACGCTCGGCTCCATCTCGCGGGAGTCGTAGTTGGGCCGGAAGTCGACGGTGTCCTCGTCGATGGAGGCGGTCATCGCGACCGCCGGGGGCGCCATCCGGCACTCGGTGTAGCGCATGGCAGCCGGCGGGTCGTCGGGAGAACCGAAGTTCCCGTGGCCGTCGACCATCGGCAGCCGGACCGTCCAGCTCTGCGCCTGCCGGACGAGGGCGTCGTAGATCGCCCCGTCGCCGTGCGGGTGCAGGCGGCCCATCACCTCACCGACGACGCGGGCGCTCTTGACGTGCCCGCGGTCGGGGAACAGGCGCATGTCCTGCATCGTGTAGAGGATGCGCCGCTGCACCGGCTTGAGGCCGTCGCGGGCGTCGGGCAGCGCCCGGGAGTAGATGACGGAGTAGGCGTACTCCAGGAACGAGGCCTGCATCTCGTCCCGGATGTCGGTGTCGAGGATGTGCTCCTCGAAGTCGTCGTCGGGGAGGTCGCTCTTGGTACGCCGTGCCATGGGCCCATTCTCACCGTCGGCGCCGACGGTCCCGGCAGGGGCACGCCGACCGGTACATTTCGTGACGTGAGTGCCGCCCCCGAGCAGCCCCCGGCTCCCGCCGCGCCCCCGCGGCACTGGGAGGCCGACGTCCTGCTGCGCGACGGCAGCACCGCCCACATCCGGCCGATCCGGCCCGAGGACGCCGAGCTCCTGGTCGACTTCTACGGCCGCGTCTCGGACCGTTCGAAGTACTACCGCTTCTTCTCACCCATGCCGCGGCTGTCCGACCGCGACGTCGAGCGCTTCACCAAGGTCGACCACGACCGCCGCGTGGCGCTGGTGCTGGTGCTCCAGGGCCGGATGATCGCGGTGGGCCGCTACGACACCCTGCGCGCCGGCGAGGCCGAGGTCGCGTTCCTCGTCGAGGACGCCCACCAGGGCCGCGGCATCGCCCAGCTGCTGCTCGAGCACCTCGCCCAGGCCGGCCGCGAGCGCGGGCTGGAGAAGTTCGTCGCCGAGGTGCTGCCCGACAACTCCCGGATGATCCAGACCTTCCGCGACGCCGGTTACCGCGTCGCCACGGAGTACGAGGACGGCGTGCTCGTCCTGGAGTTCCCCATCGACGCCACCGACACCGCCATCGGCGTCATGCAGGGCCGCGAGCACCGCGCGGAGGCGGCCTCGATCGAGCGGTTCTTCAACCCCCGGTCGGTCGCCATCATCGGCGCCAGCCGCCGCCAGGAGACGATCGGCCAGACGCTGGTCCGCAACCTGGTCAACGGCGACTTCACCGGCCGGGTCTACGCGGTCAACCCGACGGCCGGCGCGGTGTCCGGCCTGCCGGCGTACAAGTCGGTCACCGACGTGCCCGACGACGTCGACGTCGCGATCGTCGCGGTCCCGGCCGACGCCGTGCAGGACGTCGTGCTCGACTGCGCCGCCAAGGGCGTGCACGGGCTCGTGGTCATCTCCAGCGGCTTCGCCGAGACCGGCGAGGAGGGCCGGCAGCGCCAGCGGCGCCTGGTGGGGCTCTCGCGCTCCTACGGCCTGCGGCTGATCGGCCCCAACTGCCTGGGCATCATCAACACCGACCCGGCCGTCTCCATCAACGCCTCGCTTTCGCAGGTGATGCCTCCGCGCGGACGCGCGGGCTTCTTCTGCCAGTCCGGTGCCCTGGGCTCGGCGATCCTGGAGAAGGTGCAGAACCGCGGACTCGGCCTGTCGACCTTCGTCAGCGCCGGCAACCGCGCCGACGTCTCCGGCAACGACCTGCTGCAGTACTGGGAGGAGGACGACTCCACCGAGGTCGTCCTGCTCTACCTCGAGTCCATCGGCAACCCGCGCAAGTTCTCCCGCATCGCCCGCCGGGTGAGCCTGCGCAAGCCGATCGTCGCGGTGCGCTCGGGCCGCACCACCCAGGGCGTCCCCATGGGCCACGCGGTGCGCAAGATCGCCGCGCCGCCCGCGGCCGTCGACGCGATGTTCCGCCAGGCCGGCGTCATCCAGGTCGACACCCTCGAGGAGATGTTCGACGTCGCCCAGCTGGTGGCCCACCAGCCGCTGCCGCGCGGGCGCCGGGTCGCGATCGTCGGCAACTCCGACGCGCTCGGCCTGCTGGCCGCCGACGCCGCGGCCGCGGTCGGGCTGGTCGTCAACAAGTCGGTGGCGCTGGGCGCCGAGGCAGGAGCCGAGGACTTCGAGGACGCCCTCGACGCCGCCATCGACGACCCCGACGTCGACTCGGTCGTCGCGGTCTACATCCCGCCGCTGAACGTCTCCGGCGAGGAGGTCGCCAACGTGCTGGCGGCCATCGGTGAGCAGTCCGACAAGCCGCTGGTCTCGACCTTCCTCGGGGTCGAGGGCGTCCCCGAGCTGCTGCGCGTCCCCGACGTGGCCGGTTCGACCGCCGGACGCGGATCAGTGCCGTCGTACCCTGCCGTCGAGGCGGCGGTGCGCGCGCTCGCGCGCGTCGTCGAGTACGCCGTGTGGCTGCGCACCCCGGACGGCCCGCCCCCGAGCCCTGACGAGGTCGACGGCGACCGGGCACGCGAGATCGTGACCCGTCTGCTCGGCAACCGGCCCGGCGGCGTCGACGTCGCCCGCGACGAGCTGCGCGACCTGCTGGCCTGCTACGACATCGACCTGTGGCCGGCCCCGTCGGTCTCCACGGTCGAGGAGGCGATCGAGGCCGCCGAGGCGTTCGGGTGGGACGTGGTGCTCAAGGCGACCGCCGAGCACCTGCGCGAGCGGCCGGACCTCGCCCACGTCTGGCGCAACATCGACGGCCCCGACCACATGCGCGACGCCTGGGCCTCGCTGCACGCGCTGGTGGGGGACGAGGAGTCCGGTGGGTTCATCGTCCAGCGCACCGCCCCACCGGGCGTGCCGATCACGATCCGCAGCCTCGAGGACCCGCTGTTCGGCCCGGTCGTCTCCTTCGGCATCTCCGGGCCGATGACCGAGCTGCTCGCCGACCGCTCCTACCGCATCCCGCCCCTGGGGTCGCGCGACGCGGCCGCCATGGTGCGCGAGGTGCGGTCCGCGCCGATGCTCTTCGGCTACCGCGGCGCCGACGTGGTCGACGTGGGCGAGGTCGAGCGGCTCATCCGGCGCGTCGCCCAGCTGCAGAACGACATCCCCGCCGTCAGCGCCCTCGAGCTCGGGCTGGTGCTGGCCGGGCCGCACGGCTCCACGGTGCTGAGCGCCGAGGCGCGCCTGGAGCAGGTCTCCGACGCGCGCTCGGACTGGTTCGTGCGCAGGATGCCCTCGCAGCCCGGGGACACCCTCCCGTCCTGACGGTGCGCAGCAAGTAGGCTCACCGCCATGGTGATCTCCGACAGGGCGCGCCTGCTCTTCGTGCACGTGCAGAAGACGGGCGGGTCGACCATCCACAACCGGCTGACCGAGGTCCTCCCGGACGCTCGACAGGTCAAGGGCGTGGACCGGCACGGCACCCTGAACCAGATCCTGCGCATCGAGCCGGAGCTGTCGACGTACTGGACCTTCGGCATGGTCCGCAACCCCTGGGCGCGGATGCTGTCCTGGTACAACATGGTCGACCGGTTCCGCAGCTCCAAGGAGGGCGGCGCGAGCCGCCTGGACCGCAAGAACAACTTCATGCGGACCGTGGGGGAGACCTGCCCCGACTTCGAGGCCTTCGTGATGAAGGGCCTCGACGAGTTCAAGCGGCTGCAGACCCCGCAGTGGCGCTACCTCGCGACCAAGACGCGGCGCGCCGACTTCATCGGCCGCCAGGAGACGCTCGAGGCCGACCTGCGCGCCGTGCACGCGAAGTTCGACATCGAGTGGACGCCGCTCAACAGCGTCAACATCGACCGCTCGCGGCCCGACTACAAGTCCGGCGACCCCGAGCTCGGCGGACGCGACACCCGCTACCGCGAGCAGTACACCGACGAGATGCGCAACCGGGTCGAGGCCGTCTTCGCCCGCGACGTGCAGGCCTTCGGCTACGAGTTCTGAGGGCGACCTGATGCGTTCCACCCGCACCGACGACCGTGACGTGGCCCCCGAGCTGCGCAAGGCCATCGAGCGCACCGGCTACTACCCCGAGGTCGTCCACGACGCCGTGGCCTCGGCCGTCGCCGGCGAGCAGGTCGTGTCGTTCTACGTCCACCACGAGCCGACCTTCGAGCACGACGAGGTACGCCGCCACCAGAGCGTCGTCGTCCTCACCCCGACCCGCCTGCTGCTCGCCCACACCGACGAGCACGCCGGGGACGACCTGCTCCCCGAGCCCTACACCTCCACCTCCACCGAGGCGATCTCGTTGGCCGCGGTCAAGTCGGTGGTCGTGACCCGGATGGTCACCAACCCCACCAAGGGGCCGAGCCGACCCGCCGAGGCCAACGTCACCATCGGCTGGGGCGGCGTGAGCCGCGTCGACCTCGAGCCCGCGGGCTGCAACGACCCCAGCTGCGACGCCGACCACGGCTACACCGGGGTCCTGGCCTCCGACGACTTCTCGCTGCGCGTCTCGGCCGCCGCCGACGGGCAGGACGCGGTCGTGGGGCTGCTCGCCTTCGCCGAGCAGCTCAGCGCGCGGACCCAGTCCTGAGCAGGCTCCCGGTGGAGGGCTTCCTCGCGCCCGCCTACGGCGAGCGGTCACTGGGTGACGTGGTGCCGGCCGTCGGTCGTGCGCTCGGCGTGCCGGACCCGTCCGGCGCTCAGGTGCCGGGTGGTCTCGTGCTGCCCGACGCACCGTCGTACGTCGTGTTCCTGGTCGACGGGCTCGGGACGCGGCTCCTGGAGCGCTACGCGCACGCGGCGCCCTACCTCTCCTCGCTGCGCTCGGCCGCCCCGACCGCCACCGCGGGCGTCCCGTCCACGACTGCGACCTCGCTGACCTCGCTCGGCACCGGGCTGGTGCCCGGGGCGCACGGCGTCGTCGGCTTCACCTCCCGCATCCCCGGCACCGACCGGCTGCTCAACGCGCTGTTCTGGGACAAGGACGTCGACCCGCTGGAGTGGCAGCCGCACCCCACCGCCTTCGCCGGCCTGCGCTCGGCCGGGGTCACCGTCACCGTGGTCAACAAGCGCGAGTTCGGCGGCAGCGGACTGACCGTGGCCGCGCACCGCGGGGCGGACTACGTGGGCGCCGACAAGGTGGGGGAGCGGATCGCCGCCGCCGTGGCCGCGTCGGTCGAACGCCCCTCGCTCACCTACCTCTACGACGGCGACCTCGACTGGACCGGACATCGCTACGGGGTGGCGTCCTCCCAGTGGCTGCAGCAGCTGGCGATCATCGACGCCGAGGCCGAGCAGCTCCGCGAGGCGCTGCCGGCCTCCGTGCGCCTCGTGGTCGTCGCGGACCACGGCATGGTCGACTCACCGCCGGAGTCGCGCATCGACGTCGACACCGTGACCGAGCTGCGCGACGGGCTGGCGCTGTTCGGCGGCGAGGCCCGCTTCCGCCAGCTCTACTGCCAGCGGGGGGCGGTCGACGACGTGGTCGCCACCTGGCGCGAGGTCCTGGGCGAGCGCGCCACCGTGCTGCGGCGCGAGGAGGCCATCGCGCGCGGCTGGTTCGGTGCCGTCGGCACCGGGGTGCTGCCGCGCATCGGTGACGTGGTCGCGGCGTGCCACGCCGACCACGCCATCCTCTCGACCGCGGAGTGGGGCTACGAGGCGACGCTGGTCGGCCTGCACGGCTCGTTGACGCCCGAGGAGATGCTCATCCCGGTGCTGGTCGACTGAGCCACTCCCGCTGGTAGGGTCCACCCGTTCGATCTTCCTTTAACGAGGCGTCCCGTGAGGCGCAGAAGGAGGTCCGGGAGCGCGTGTCAGAGCAGCCGCCTTCCT